>Ga0192244_10034_pt1 | contig 60845 bp, 52 predicted proteins | sample Koala_Koa27_L3_FD_131234 | JGI IMG/M metagenome (GOLD analysis project Ga0192244, IMG submission 131234) | Enriched cells from koala feces incubated with labeled cellulose particles, San Francisco Zoo, California, United States - Koala_Koa2-7_L3 ... | reverse complement strand
ATGGCCATGCCGTACCCTGATGATAAGCGTAATCACGCTGCATCTGCGGGCCTACATAGTTGGGATTATATCCACCGCTTTTGGGGCTGAGTGAACGGAGTCCTTTGGGGGTGAGCAGTTCCTTGGTTACAATATCCAGCACGCCTTTCTTCTGGCGGCTGTCCAACGGAGAGTAATCGAATGCTACAGTAAATATCATATTCGGACGTACACTCCAGTCCATCATATTGCCGTCTACATAGTCCAGCAAATAACCGTATTCGTTCAGGAAAGTATCTACAAATGACTGTCCTGCTTTTCCGGCAAGTTCATTCAGTGCATCCGTCAAAGGAGTATTTCCGGTTTCGCCCAGCAATTCAGCGGTGAAACGCAAAGCATTGTACCACAAAGCATTGATCTCTACAATGTAACCTGTGCGCGGAGTTACCGGACGTCCGTTTGCTGTAGAGTTCATCCATGTGATAGCCTTTTCTGTGCCATTGGCATAAAGCAATCCGTTGGAATGCAGAAAGAGGTTGGGGTGATTTTCACGACGAAGGTATTCCATGATTTCTTCCAGCAATGCGCCATATTTCTCGCGGCACTTGTCACGCGACACCATCTTGGCATACTGCTGAATACACCATACTGCCCAAAGCAATACATCAGGATGTTCCATTTCGTATATCTTGATGTCGCTGGGTTCATCATTAATAAACTCATGAATAGCCTTGCGGGCTGTTTCCATGACCATTTCAAACTTAGCCACCTCATCAATGGATAGTGTCAATCCCGGTAAAGAAACGAACATATCGCGGGCACGGCACTTGAACCAAGGATAGCCTGCCAAAATATAGGACTCTCCTACTTGCTTGTTCAAGAACTGATGGGCTGCATTAATCAGACAGTGCTGGAAATTGTCACGCGGAGTACGTTCTTCCACTTCTTCCTCAAAGGTCTTTTTCAGTGTACGGGTACCGGCTTCGGAAACGCCGCCTGAGAATACCACACTCTCACCTTTCTTAATATCTATTTCAAAATAACCGGGAACATAGAGGTCTTCATTAAAATCATAGCCTCTTTCCTGTTCTTTGGGGTATTCAATGCCGCGATACCAATCCGGCTGATAGTGGAATTCATTCTTTTTGTTCAACTGCATATACAGTTCGGGATAACCCGGATACATACAGGTTTTGATACCGTTGTCCACTTCCTGATAATCACGGCTTGCCATCGCATTTTCGTGAGTGTACTGACGCACACTGCGGAAAGCCAGGAAAGGACGAAGACGCAAGGTAGTGGCGGAATGTGCTTCCAAAAGCGTGTAGCGTATCAGGATTCTATTTTCGTGATGAACGAAAAGCTTTTCTTTCTTGAGAATCACGCCTCCTACTCTATAAATGGTGGTCGGCACCTTCTCACACTCAAACTCGCGGATATACTTATGTCCTCTTGGACTATAATTATCTCCTTGGTACTTATGAAGACCTAAATTAAATTCAGCGCCGTGTTGCACAACTGTTTCATCCAACGACGATAACAATACATGGTTTTCATCATCCAATTCCGGAACCGGAATCACAAGCAACCCATGATATTTTCTCGTGTTGCAATCAACAATGGTTGTACAATGGTAAGCTCCTGAACGGTTCGTGCGAAGAATTTCTCTTGGTAATGATTCTTCGAGGTTCGTCATAAGAGTCTTGTCAAATCGTAAGTAACTCATAGTTGTTATTTTAAGGTTATAAATAGTTTCCCCATATTAGTTCCTGTCACATATTATTTTTTATGCAACGCTCAAAATTAATAATTAAATGAATAAAGCAAAATTAAATAGCAAAATATTTTTCGTTTTCCGCTTAAATATCCGTAGTATTGCACAGAAATCGGTATAATGATGACAATATGAAACATGAAATTCGAAAAATTCTATTGGCTTTTGCCATTCCGCTACTAATTCTTTTCATTCTGTATGTATTGCGCACAATGGAAAGTTTCATGAACTGGGATTTCATTACATGGGGAATATATCCCAGGGAAATCAAAGGCATCGCGGGTATTTTCACATCGCCATTGATACATGCCGATTGGGGACATTTGTTTGCCAATACCCTGCCCTTGCTGTTTTTGTCTTGGTGTCTGTTCTATTTTTACAGGGATCTGGGCTTTGGCATATTTTTCTTCATATGGCTGGTCAGTGGAATACTTACCTTTATAATAGGTAAGCCAGGATGGCATATCGGGGCAAGCGGCATCATCTACGCACTTGCCTTTTTCTTGTTCTTCAGCGGCATTCTCCGCAAATACGTTCCTCTTGTTGCCCTGTCATTGCTCATTACCTTTTTATATGGCAGCCTGGTATGGAATATGTTTCCGCAATTCGCTTCCATTTCCACTTCGTGGGAAGGGCATTTGGGAGGAGCTGTTGCCGGAATTGCAGCAGCTATATTATTCAGAAATAAAGGGCCACAACGGCCGGAACCTTTTAAGGATGAAGAAGATATTAATATAGAAGAAAATACAGAGGAAGAAGATACATCAAATCACTTTTTTTTCATTTTGTCTTTGCCATGAAATACAAAAAGGCTACCTTTATCCCATACTTTTTTTTCAAAACATCTTTTAGGGTAGTAATTTAAGTAAAAAACATCTTAATATCACAAGTTTATGGGAATATTCCGCAACGGAAACGAGAAATCCGTCAAGCTTAACATCTGTGGCTTAACAAAAGAAAGCAACATTATGATTTGCAGCATCGTAAAAATAGATGCAGTCAGCTTTGCAGTAAATGAAAAAGAGAGGGAAGCAAAGGCTGACAAATTAAGTCTTAATGAAGTTAAACAGCTGATTAGTAAAGTACATAAACCATTGAGTTCCATTATACTGACGAAAAAGACTGATTTTACAGAGCTTGATAATCTTATTAATATCCTACAACCGAATGCAATACAGTTGCTGGAAGAAAATATCCCCCTCGACACCGTAAAGCGACTTTTCGAGAAACATCAAAAGACAGAGTTCATCCAAACCGTTTATCTCAAGCCCGAACATCCTGTACAGAAAATAAAAAAGCAGGTTGATTCTTTCCTTCATCATATTGATGCAGTCAGCGTTGACTTGAGTATGGTCAATATAGAAAAAAGTATGAACTGGATGATCTGTGGAGAGATTATCCGCTATATAAAGAAACAAGGGAAACAGGGAATAATGGCAGGGGAACTAAATGCAGAGGATATAGAAACAGCCGTCAAAATAGCAAAGCCGGACATGATAAGCATACAGGCAAGAGCCTGTGCACAACACAAGGAAACCAAAGAAATACTCCATAGAACAATTGACAATTCCAAACTGGTAACAGTAGCAAGGCTTATTGCAAACTTGAACGATAAAAAGACGGTCTGATCTTCTTTTTCCTTCGCCTGCACATATTTACAAGCACATATAGAAGGTAAAGTGTGTTCCAGTATGTGGAACAAAGTGTTTCAAGCAGTCAAACAGTCTGTTTCATACCGGCAAACAAAGTGTTTCAACCGCATGAAACACTTTGTTTGCCGGTATGAAACAGACTGTTTGACTGCTTGAAACACTTTGTTCACTTATTTAATATACCTCCACCTTAGCAGCTGCCGCCTTGCACTTATCACGCAAAGCATCCAAGTCACTGCCATTAGGAGCATAGCACACCACTACCCCCATGCGGCGGTTCACCTTGGTATAAGGCTTTCCAAAGATGCGAAGATATGTATTTGTTTCCTTGCACACTTCTTCTTCACCCCTATAGCGCGGAGCCTCCTTGCTGGCTATCGGAGAAAGGATAACAGCACTTGCTCCTATGTGTTCCTGTGTCACTTCGGGAATAGGAAGCCCAAGGACAGCACGAAGATGAAGTTCAAATTCATTCAGATTCTGAGTACCTGCCAATGTCACCATACCGGTATCATGCGGACGGGGTGAAAGTTCGGAGAAGTAAACGCCGTTCTCATGGCTCAGGAAGAATTCCACTCCCCAGATGCCGGCACCGGTCAAGGCTTCCGTTACTTTGGCAGCCATGCGCTGTGCTTCCTTCAGGTGTTCGGGGTCAATATGGGCAGGCTGGAAACTTTCACGATAGTCACCACCCTTTTGCACATGGCCGATAGGAGGACAGAACAAGGTAGGACCGTTCTTCTGTGTAACCGTAAGCAAGGTGATTTCGCTATCAAACTTGATAAATTCTTCTATAATCAGCTCCTTGATGTCGCCGCGGCTGCCTTCGCAACCATAGTGCCATGCCTGTTCCAGTTCGTCAGCACCCTTTACCAATGACTGGCCTTTGCCGGATGAAGACATCAACGGTTTTACCACGCAGGGGAAGCCTATTTCCTTGGCAGCTTCTTTCAGTTCTTCCAAAGACTTGGCATAGAAATACTTGGCAGTCTTCAGTCCCAGCTCTTTTGCAGCCAAGTCGCGGATGGCCTTGCGGTTCATGGTGAAGTTTACGGCACGGGCACTAGGCACTACCTGAATGCCTTCCTGTTCCAAATGATACAGGCGCTCGGTGCGGATTGCTTCAATTTCGGGCACAATGATGTCCGGTTTATGTTTAGCCACAACAGCATCCAATGCATCGCCATCCAGCATGCTGAATACTTCAAATTCATCAGCCACCTGCATGGCAGGAGCCCCTGCATACGAATCACAGGCTATGACGTATTGTTCTTTACGTTTTGCCGCAATGACGAATTCCTTACCCAACTCGCCTGAACCCAGCAATAAAATCTTCTTTGTCATACTCTTATCTATATTGTTTTGATATTCCTTTATTTCCGCCTGCAAAGATAGTGATTTTAGAAACTATATGATACCATTGATGCAATAAATGGATCATTCAGCATAAAGAAAACACCTACACCCAAAGCTATGAGCCACAATACGATAAATATTACTTTAGTAACCATAGACATAGGCTGCCAACCGCCAAAGTAACGCATCAGCATGTGTATCAAGCCAATAATAGGAATACCGATAACTAGAATACCGGCAACGGACATGGCAACGGTCATTCCCGGAGAAGCTCCCACAGCACCCCAGTTTACGGCAGGCAATACTTCATAAAGCACAGCCGGCAACGCAGCGATAAGCCCTGTGGCAGCCATCAGTAGGGCAAAGAACACAATCAACAGCACAAACAAAACAGGTGCACAGCAGATGGCTATGAAAATCAACAGGAACTTAATCAAGAAGCCGGCGACAGCTACAATCCCCTCACCTATTTTCTGCAAAATGCTGCGCGGATGTTCTGAATGTACATAGTCATTTACTTTATCAAAACCATCCGTCACGGTCTTGCCTATGTTCTCTACATTCACCGCCTCTCCCTTCATGGCAAGTTTCTCGGTGGCAGTGCGTGCCTGTGGAACAATGATCCATGCTATGATATAAGCCAGAATAATCCCATGTACAAAGAAAGTAAGTACGATAAGGGCGATACGCACCCAAGTTACGTCTCATCCCAAATAAGCGGACAGCCCGGAAGCCACGCCACCCAATACCTTATTATCAGGATCGCGGAAAAGGCGGTGCTCCGCAGTTTTCTTGCCGCTTTTCTCCTGCCCCGGTGTTTCCTCGCCCGACAGTTCTTCGGGTTTACCCATTTGGGCGATTATTTCTTCCACATCTTCTATGGTTATTACCTGTTTTCCTTCCTTCAGGCGCTCGGTAAACAGTTCGGAGATGCGTAACTCCATATCATGCACTATTTCTTCTGCCCCTTCCTCGCGACGGAAGTGGATGCGCAAATTGGACAAATAATTATCCAGCAAATGGTAAGCATCTTCGTCTATATGATAAACGGTTCCGCCTAAATTTATGGTCAAAGTCTTTTTCATTGTATCTTGTTTTTTAATGGTTCTTTAAATGATTTACCGTATCCGTCAGTTCCTCCCAGGCACCTTCCAATCCGTTGAGGAAGGTTTCGCCATCGGGGGTGAGTTTATAATATTTACGTGGTGGCCCTTGCGTAGACTCCACCCATTCGTAGGACAACAAGTTATCGTTTTTCAGCCGGGTGAGCAGCGGATAAAGCGTTCCCTCCACTACAATGAGCCGGGCTTCTTTCAATTTCTGAATAATATCCGAAGCATAGGACGGCTCTTTGTGCAACAGCAGCAGAATGCAATATTCCAACATTCCTTTGCGCATCTGAGATCGTACATTGTCTACATTCATAACTTATACTACTTTGTTTGACACAAATATATGTATTATATTAGTACCTTGTATTGCATAGTACTTTAATTTTGCATTATTTAATAATAAAATAGGGAAAAGGCTACCTGTGGCACTGCACTTTAGGGCAAAAAGTTTATCTTTGCCCCTCGTTATAACCCTAAAAACACAAAGATCATGTTTACGATACGAAAGGCAACAACCGATGATATTCCATTAATTAACCGGATGGCACAGATCGTCTTCCCCGCTACTTATCAAGAAATTCTGTCCAAAGAACAATTAGACTATATGATGGACTGGATGTATTCTCCCCAAAACCTGCACAAGCAGATGGAGGAAGAAGGACACATTTATTATATAGCCTATAAGGGAGAAGAAGCCGCAGGGTATGTTTCCATTCAGCCCGAAGGAGAGCATTTATTTCATTTGCAGAAAATATATGTACTCCCCCACTTCCAAGGTTGCCATTTGGGGAAAGTCTTGTTTGAGCAAGCTGTCAAGGCCATCAAGGAAATCCACCCCGAACCTTGCGAAATGCACCTCAATGTAAATCGCAATAACAAAGCCCTACAGTTTTATAAGCACATGGGAATGGAAAAAGTGAGCGAAGGAGATTTCCATATCGGAAACGGCTATTATATGAATGATTACATTATGGGACTTCATATTTAACTCCCCCCCCCAAACATATATTGATGAATTATTTTAAGTATCAAACGGCAATAGGTATCCTCACTATTTGCGAGGAAGCGGGAAAAATCACCGCCATCAGTATGCACCATCAGCCCGAAACTGGCGATGAAAAGGAGACTGAAGTAATGCGGGAAGCATACAGGCAGTTGACGGAGTACTTGAACGGCAAGCGGAAATCATTTGATTTGCCCCTGGCCGCCAAAGGAACAGAGTTCCAGAAACAAGTGTGGCAGGCGTTATGCGAAATCCCATACGGACAGACGCGTACTTATAAACAAATAGCCGAAGCTATAGGCAATCCCAAGAGTGTGCGTGCCGTGGGGATGGCTAATAACCGGAATCCATTGATAATTGTTGTCCCCTGCCATAGAGTGATAGGCAGCGACGGCAAGATGGTGGGATATGCTGCCGGAGTAGATAAAAAAGAATTCTTATTAAGACTGGAAGGGAGTTTGCTATGAGTGAATACCGCATCAACGGAATGACCATAAAGGAGAACCTCTTGCAACTGGCGGGAGATGGAAATAAGAAATTCACCGAGTCATTGCATCCGGGGATAGACAATGTGCTGGGCATCCGGGTTCCTGCCCTGCGGCAACTGGCTGCACAGATTGCCAAAGATGATTGGAAAAATTATTTGCAGGCTGCCGATACTTTTTATATGGAAGAACGGATGCTGCAAGGCATGGTGATAGGCAGTTTGAAGATGAAGGATACTGAAGCGTATCTGGCATTGGTGGCGAAATTCGTTCCTTTGATTAATAGTTGGTCGGTATGTGATACCTTTGATTTCTGTGGCAAGCAGCGTTTTGTGGATAAGAACAAGGAAAGAGTATGGCAATTCCTGGAAGGATGGATGGCTTCGGATAAAGAATATGAGATTCGTTTCGGAGTGGTGAAAGCCATGGCGCATTATGTGGATCAGGACTATATAGATAAGGTGTTGCAATGGATGGACAGGATTAGTCATGAAGGATATTATGTGAAGATGGCGGTGGCGTGGGCATTATCCTTGTGCTATATAAGGTTTCCGGAGAAAACGATGGTGCTTTTAAAAGAGAATCATTTGGATGATTTTACTTATAATAAGGCGTTGCAGAAGATTGTGGAGTCTTATCGGGTAAGTAAGGAAGATAAGGAAATCATTCGTGGTATGAAGCGGAAAAACTAATAATAGAAACTTTATCCACCGTAGGGGCAGATTGAATCTGCCCGATAGCATATCGAAAGATGTATTTGTAGATGCATTCGGGCGGATTCAATCCGCCCCTACGGTGGATAACCTATTATTCTTCCCAAACCAAATAGGCCGATACCAGCCAATGATTCAGTTTATTGCCATCTACTTGTTGTGACTCAGGAATACTTACCTTGAAAGAATGCTTACCGGCTGATAAATCCCCTACCACAGCTTCTTCGGGCACTACATCACTACCCGGACACCAGTTGGAACGTGACAAATCAGGAGAAGCCAACGGTTCTTCAATATCTTTTGTTGCATACCCTTTCTCACCTATATAAGCAGCAGTGCGCGGAATCAGCCACACTCCCGTAGCCGGATTGAAGCGGCGGAAAGATGCACAATCGTCACGCCAAGGAATAAAGTTCAATACTTCCTTACCATTAACAGATATAATATTGCGCTTTTCCACAAATTCATCACCGCCACTATGGCCGCCGTGACCGGTTACTATATACTTCAACCGTACATTCTTGGCAGCTTTCGGCATATCAAAATCCATAACTACATCTTTGCGAGAGAAAATATCAGGATAAGTCTGTCCGATATAATACACCGTATTCATTAAAGATTTCACATGGCGCTTGGGCATGGCATCACAAGTAATCTTGCTTTCTTTTACATCAATATCCATGCTTGCCACATATCCTTCGGCAGTCCAGGTATCAATAAAGATACCTACATACGCTTCTTTCTCCAATGCAGGATAGAGGTCGGTAATGTCTTGTTCCCAAGTAACGCACTTCTCCCATTTCGGGATATATACCGGACGGCGTTTGCTGCTCAATGAATCATTGTCCGAACTATAATAGCCTACTCCGAATGGAGTCATGAAACGCATCAGTTCGATGGTCGGCACATAATCCTTACCCGGCAGGATGCCGATCATCTTTTCGTATTTCACACTGTCTATTGCCGGAAATGCTTTCTTCCCTTCGGCTATATTCATCAGGTTGATGACCGATTCTTTAGGAAGCACAAAGCAAGAGCCCGATTTATCCCAACGATCACCATTGGAAGCAACGGTTACTTTCAGTTTCACTTTTACATCCCGTTTGTAATCGGGCAAAGTTATCTTTTTCAAGATGATGCGTCCATTTACCAAACGGATTACTCCATCAGCATTTGCCGGAGTATAATTGGGGAATGAATCGGGACGGAAATAGACGTTGGTTTTATCGAATACCTGAATGTGGGTATTGCCCAAGGCAGGTAGTTCTTTGTGATTGGCTGCATTCGCCGGAAGGATAAAAGTTGCCGCCACCGCTAGTGGAGCAATAAAGGTTAGTAGGTTCATTCTTTTTTTTATTAGGTTTAATTATTAGTAAGTAGTGATCACCGTAAGAGGGTGCGTCAAAACAAAAATTGTCTATCATTTTGCTGTAGGGGCAGATTGAATCTGCCCGATAACAGTTTGCTTTGTGTCTTCGGGCGGATTCAATCCGCCCCTACAGCAAATGTATAGCAATTATTGATGCTGTTCACGCAACAAATCATTCACCGTCTTTACCGGATTGAATGTACTCAATGGTACTTCTACAAAGACCGTATTCCAGTCACTCATCGCACCATTCCACAAGCCCGGAAGCTCAAGGGCTTTCAAATCCTTGCCACCTTTTGATTTATAAGAGATAAAACCGGTCGCCTTATCTACATACTTCACCAAGTCGAACTTATTTCCTTTATAATCGCGAACTGCACAAACCAAGTCTACCGGATTGAAGTGAGTGCCCTTTTCGAACATCTCCTTCTTGGCAGCATCATTCATATCAATCTGTGAGCTTTCCAATATCTGCAATGAGATAGTACCATCAGAATTATAGGCCAAGAACGGACCGCCACCCGGTTCGCCTACATTCTTCACCATACCGCATACACGCATCGGACGGTTCAGCTTCTGGCGCAGATAAATCACCAGTTCCGCATCTTCCAAATCCTTCAGATCCGGCTTGCGGCAACATAAATCCTGTTGCAGGAAGCGGATGATTTCTTCCAACTGCGCATGGGTATATTTACCGCCATCCAGCAATTCCAGATACTTGAATGCCTGTTTCTGCAAAGTCACCAATACACCGGCAATCAGTTTCTTATAAGTAACGGTATCGTCTTTCAAGCGATCGGGCACCACATTATCAATATTCTTAATAAAGATCACATCGGCATCCAGATCATTCAGGTTTTCAATCAACGCGCCGTGACCGCCCGGACGGAACAGTAACTTGCCATTATCGCGAAAAGGATTGTTTTCCATATCGGCAGCAACCGTATCGGTACTAGGCTTCTGCTCAGAGAGCGATACATTAAATTCCACTCCGTATTTCTTGGCGTAAACGGCAACCTTCTCCTCCACCAGCTTAGTGAACAGTTCGCGATGCTCGGTAGAAACGGTAAAATGCACATTCACCTTGCCCGTCTTTCCGGCTGCATACAATGCACCTTCTACCAAATGTTCTTCCAGCGGAGTGCGCACGCCATCAGCATAACGATGGAATTTCAGCAAACCTTTAGGCAAGGCACCATAGTTTAAACCGGCAGCTTCCAGCAAATTGGCAACCACGGGTTTGTAATTCTTTTCAGAAATCAATGCGTCAATCGTCTTGCCCGTATTGTCCATGCAAGCGGCATTTAAATCATTGAAGAATGCAAAACTATGGATATGGTCGAAGAACTTCTTTTCAAAGTCAGTCTTCGGGGTATGGTAGTCCGCCCCCAGAAATTCAAACAAATTCTTAAACATACGGCTGGCAGCACCGGATGCCGGAACAAACTTCACAATGGTCTTTTCACCTTCTTTATATGTATCCCATGCTTCCAAATAAGTTTTTACTTCATTTTCGGCAGGAGACATGATACCTTTCTCGATTGAAGCGGCAGCATCCAACTTCAAAAACGGGAAACCTTTTTCAAAACATACCAGTTGCTCGGCAATCTGTTGTTCCGAAATTCCTTTTTTCACTAATAAGTTTTTGTCTTCAGGTGTTAACATAAGTACATGATTTTATTGGGTTTAAATAAATTATTACCTTATTCTTTTCATTATTAATTGCCCAAAAATACAAAAAAAATGCGAGAACCCTGCCTAATAAATGAAGAAAAAAACTACCTTTACCCTCGAAAAGATTTCACGTGTTATGGAAGAAAAAACATTTTTCACAGCCAAAGAGCGTGAGCAACTGTTCACCCTCTATAAACGACTGCTTCAATTGTCCGGGGATACCTTATTAAAAGGCGATTGTCACAAGTTAAAAACGCACCTTATTAAAGCAGTTGCCGCAGGCAACCTGCCACGAAATAATTTCGGGATGAATCCTGTTATCAGAGATATGCAGACAGCCGTCATCGTGGCTGAAGAAATCGGGATGAAACAGGCTTCCATCCTGGGCATCATGTTGCACGAATCGGTGAAGAACCATCTGTATTCTTTGGACTCCGTACGAAAAGAATACGGAGAGGACGTGGCAGGCATTATCCGCGGACTGGTCAAAATCAACGAACTGTACTCCAAAAGCCCTACCATAGAGTCGGAAAATTTCCGCAATCTGCTGCTCTCCTTTGCCGAGGACGTGCGCGTCATTTTAATCATAATTGCCGACCGCGTAAACCTGATGCGGCAAATCAAGAATACCCCCAACGTGGAAGCGCGTACCCAGGTTTCTAATGAAGCTGCCTACCTGTATGCCCCTTTGGCACACAAACTGGGCTTGTACAAACTGAAATCGGAGTTGGAAGACCTCTCGTTGAAGTACACCGAGCATGATGTGTACTATCATATAAAGGATAAGCTAAACGCAACGAAAAGCGCCCGCGACAAATACATCGCCTCCTTCATTGAGCCCATCCAGCAGAAACTGGAAGAAGCCGGACTGAAGTTCCACATGAAGGGACGCACCAAATCCATCCACTCCATTTATCAGAAGATGAAGAAGCAGAAATGCCCCTTCGAAGGAGTGTATGACTTATTTGCCATCCGCATCATTCTGGACTCCCCCATCGACAAGGAGAAACAGGAATGCTGGCAGGTATATTCCATCGTTACGGATATGTATATGCCCAACCCCAAGCGTCTGCGCGACTGGCTTTCCGTGCCCAAAAGCAACGGATACGAGTCCCTGCACACCACCGTAATGGGCCCCGAAGGCAAATGGGTGGAAGTACAGATACGCACCGAGCGCATGGACGATGTTGCCGAAAGAGGTTTTGCCGCCCACTGGCGCTACAAGGGCGTAAAGGGCGAAAGCGGCTTGGACGAATGGCTCACCACCATCCGCGAAACCTTGGAGAATGCCGACAGTGACCTGGAAGTAATGGATCAGTTCAAACTGGAACTGTATGAGGATGAAGTATTCGTTTTCACCCCCAAAGGCGACCTGTACAAGATGCCGAAGGGTGCAACCGTCCTCGACTTTGCATTTGCCATCCACAGCAAGCTGGGCTCCAAATGCATCGGCGCCAGGGTAAACAACAAGAATGTACAGCTAAGGCACGTACTGAACAGCGGCGACCAGGTAGAAATAATGACCTCGAACACCCAGACGCCCAAACGCGACTGGCTGAACATAGTCACCACCTCCAAGGCACGCACCAAGATACGCCAGGCCATCAAGGAAATAGAAGCCCGACAAACGGAGTTTGCCAAGGAAACCATAGAACGTAAATTCAAGAACCGCAAGCTGGAATATGATGAAGCGGTAATGATGCGCCTTATCAAGAAACTGGGATACAAGACCGTAACCGAGTTCTATCAGGACATCGCCAACGAGACACGGGATGCCAACGACATCATTGAAAAGTATCTGGAACTGAAAAAGAAAGAGACGGAAGTGCGCGATGACATTGTGTACCGCAGCGCCGAAAACTTCAGTATGCAGGCAGATCCCGACGACAAGACATTCAAAGACGATGTACTGGTGATTGACAAGAACCTGAAAGGACTGGACTTTAAGCTGGCAAAATGCTGCAACCCCATTTATGGAGATGATGTATTCGGCTTTGTCACCATCAGCGGCGGCATCAAGATACACCGTGCCGACTGTCCCAATGCCAAGGAAATAATGGCACGCTTCCCCTACCGCATCGTAAAAGCCTGTTGGGCAGGAAAGAGCCAGGGAAAGCAATACCCCATTACGTTACGCATTGTGGGGCATGATGATATAGGTATCGTTACCAATATCACCTCTATTATAAATAAGGAGACGAATATCCTGTTACGTTCCATCAGTATTGATTCGCACGACGGATTATTCAGCGGCATGATGACGGTGCTGGTAGACGATACGTCCAAACTGAAATCATTGGTCAAGAAGATCAAGACCGTGAAAGGCGTAAAACAGGTAAACCGAGGATAACTTCCTATGAATGAATTACAGAAAAGACTGAAAAGCTTCACCTATGCCTGGAAAGGCATAGGCAGCTTTCTCCGCAAAGAGCATAACGCTTGGATACACTGCACTGCCATCGTGGCAGTCACCATTGCAGGTTTTTCATTCGGCATCAGCCGCACGGAATGGTTCATCATCATTCTCTGCTTTGCCTTGGTACTGGCTGCCGAAGCCTTCAATACTGCCATAGAACGGCTGGTAGACCTCGTATCGCCGGAACGCCACCCCATAGCAGGCGATGTAAAAGATATAGCAGCAGGAGCCGTACTGATATGCGCCATTGCCGCCGCCATCATCGGGCTGATGATCTTCATTCCTTACTTTTAAAGGTGTTAATTAACCATTTATTTAGCTAACAGTTAAGGACAGTTTACCAAAAAAGTTGTATTTTAGCCGCGATAATTTTAAAATAACGAGACGAATGAAGAAAATTTTGCTTTCAACTTTATTGTTGATTATAGGATTAACCGCCTATGCAGCCGTATGGCAATCGCAAGGAGAAGCAGAGATTACTTTCGATAAAACGACACATGATTTCGGTTCTTTTCCCGAATCAAGCCCGAAAGTAACATGTGTATTCAACTTCAAGAACACAGGAGATGGTCCTTTGGTCATTCATCAAGCCATAGCCTCTTGTGGTTGCACCGTCCCTCAGTACCCCAAAGAACCCATCAAGCCGGGTGAAAGCGGGCAGATAACAGTGATCTATAATGGCGCGGGCAAATTTCCGGGACATTTTAAGAAATCAATCACCATCCGCACAAACGGAAAAAATGAAATGACACGTCTCTACATCGAAGGCGATATGATGCCGAAAGATGCACAGGCTGAATAATAAAGGTAATTTCTAAAAGGAACTCTCTCCATTGTTTGAATAAAACGGTGGAGAGAGTTTTTTATATCTATCAGAACTACTTTGAAAAGATCTGCTATCCTTACACTTCTTCACATACCCTCATTTCCATTCCCTTATACATGTAGCTGTGTTCCATATCCTGATAAATTCCCAGCAGCGGGCAGAGGAAAATATCTACATATCCTGCCTGCGTATCTGCCTCAGAGATAGGACGGTAAAAGCGGTTCTGAGCCGTCATAGCCAATGTAAAACCATGCACAAAAGACTCACCTTTCTGCTTGTCGCGCTGGGAAGCGTAACGTTTCAAGCACTCGGCTATGTAGTCAAAGTAAGATTTCCATGCGCCGTTTCAACGATGAACAAATCCCTTTATACTCCCCATAAAAAACCATTCATTCCCTCTTTCTGTTGTATCTTCGCTCTTACCAATTAATATAGTACGAAGAAATGAAATCGAACAATGTATTTACTTACATGGACACGTGTATAAAGAAAAAGCGGAAGCTGGGAAAAGAGAGTACGGCAGAGCTGTATCATGCAACCTTGACCAAGCTACAGGCATTCTGGGGAAAAAACACGCTGCGCTGGAGCCGGGTGACCCGTGAACTGGTGGATGAATTCCGGGCACACATGGAAGAAGCAGGACTGCAAACCAATACGGTGAACAGCTACCTGAGCAACTTCCGTGCAATGTATAATGATGCCGTAAAAAATGGGACAGCGACCCGCATCGCCCCCGTCAATCCCTTTATGCACCTGCAACTGAAACGGGAGAAAACACTGAAACGTGCCGTCTCCCTAAAGACCATCGAGCAAATTGCTCGTCTGGACTGTAAAGGTTCTGCCACCAGGCGGCTAACCATTGACCTCTACCTTTTCAGTTTCCTGGCATGCGGCATGCCCTTGGCAGACATTGCCCGCCTCAAGGAAAGGAATATCCACGGGAACATCCTTGTCTGCAACCGCGCAAAGACCGGCACACGGGTTGCCATTGGCATTTCAAGCGGCATGCGAATCCTTATCGAGAGATACAGGCGGCAAGGAGCCTTATACCTTTTCCCTGTACTGCCCAATAAAAAGGAAGCATCACATAAAGATTACAAAAAGATCCAGCGCAGAGTCAATGAATGCCTCAAGAAAATAGGGAAAGAACTGAACCTGGACATGAAACTCACTTTCTATGTGGCGCGCCACACTTGGGCAAGCCAGGCGCATGAGATGGATATTCCGCTGGCTGCCATCAGTCAGGCATCAGGATACCGGTCGGAGGATACCACACTGATCTACTTGGCGGAATTAAGTCAGGAAAAGTTGAATAAATCATACGAAAAGGTAACAAAAAGCGTAAATTGCATTGTTTGTGCGAGTGCTTGAGTACTTATTTCGAAAATAAGGGCGATATATATACAAACATCTGTTAATCAAACATTTAATCTATAAAACAATAAAATGATGTCCTATAATTGAGAGCAAAATTAGGACTTATAAGAAGAATAAACAAGTATTTCGATAAGTTTTTTTGTAAAATCTAATCTGCGAGTATATTACTGTGTAACTTTTTACGTTTTTTATCTATTTATGAGCATACGGATAGCTAAAGGGCAAAAAAAGGCATATACGGCTCTAAGACCATCATCCCTTTCCCTCTCCCCTTAACAAATATTTATCTTTATTCATTCCTTTTCCGGGGGCTTTCTCTGAAGAAAAAGTATGCGGCATTCACAAAATATTACTTTTCAACCTGACTTTTACAGGTGGGCGGAGCAGGTATCGCCCTTATTTTCGAAATAAGATATATAAAACCGGGGAATACAAAAAGACACGTTTATGACTAAAAAACACATATCCGATTTCGTTTTAGGAGCCATCTTCTTAGTAGGGTGTTTCCTTTTAATGAGTTGCTCTCATCGCTCCAACAACGAAGGGGAACAAGTTCCAATCCGGCTTCTCACCTCCATACAATCCCGTTCGGCAATAGACCTGTTCAGAGAAACACCTGTTTCCTTGGTTGCAGGAAATTATAAAGATGCCCTGAACGAGCTATGGGAAGGCATTGCCAATGACGGACAGATAGAACTGCGTCCCCAGCGCTATTATCCGGCCGACGGAAGTACCCTATACCTGCGCGGATTCTATCCACAGACCGAAATAAAAGGAAATACAGCCCACTTTCTTCTGACCGGAAACGAAGACCTGCTCTTTGCCGATGCCTGCACAGGTTCACTGGCACGTCCGTTTGACGGCGGAGACCGGCTATTAACTTTCCGCCATCTGCTGGCACAACTAAATGTATCGCTAAAATCCGACAAGAATTTTCCTACGGAATACCGGCTAAGATCAGTCTGCATCAACGTCTCTTCCTCCGGTGCCAGCCTGAATCTGTTACAAGGAAAACTTTCTTTTACAGATGATATCGCGCCCCTCTTCCTCTATCGTGCAGAAAGACACGAGGAAGGCCATACCCTGCAACCCGAAGAAAGCGTATCCCTGGGATACCTGCTGGTGCAACCCGGAGCGACCCTCACTGTAGACATGACTCTGTCCAGAGATAATAAGAAGGAACACGACCTGGTACTTAATGACATACCCGTAAAGTTTGAAGGAGGAAGTTCGGAAACCGGACTTGCCTACCTCATTGAAATAAAAATCCCTACCCCCCTCTCCCTGAATGCCCTGCTCACCCACTGGACAGACGGCAACAACGGCACAGGGAATGTAGTGGTTCCGGGAGAAGAAAAAGAATAAATATTACTAACTATATAATTTGAACTAAAAATGAAAAAACATGTATTGTATTGTGCAGCCGCTGCGCTATGCTTCGCAGCCTGTAGTAACCATGAGACGGACGGATTGGATAACGGGGGACAACCCCGGAATGCTGTTCCTATACGCATCGGGCAGAGTGTAGCCGGAGTAACGGCGCGTGGAGTGATTGAAAGCGGAAGCGATGTAACGGCCACTGTGCTGACAGCAAACTATTCGGATAGTTACGCAGCCGGTACTGTATGGAATACTTTTACTCCACAAACCACCAATGAACTGACAGAGGACAATCCTCCCAAACTTAAAACAGCTGCCAATGTTTCTTCTGCCACCTTTAAAGCAGGCACAGAGGAAACAATGAATCTGAATCCCGCTTTATATTATTACGCTGAAAATAAGACTGCCATTGTAGCCATAGCCCCTGCGGGAACAGTTAGCGGCACAAATGTAGTAATGAAGCAAGTAGATGGAACACAAGATGTAATGTATGCAGCAGCACAAGTAGAGTCAACTCCCAGCGCAGGGAGTAATACACCTGTGGCTTTGAATTTTACCCACAAGACTACCCAATTAAGTTTTGCATTCAAACTGAAAGAAGACCTGAAAGGTGACTGGAAAGACAAAAGCGTTTCAGTAAAAAACATCACCATAGTGAAGGCCAGACTACCGGAATATGTTCAAATGGCAGATGGGACAGTCTATTTCAGCACAGAAAAAGAACTTTCGATACCACATATCGGATCACCTGTTATTTCAACAGTGTCCACCACTGTCGGGCATCCTGTAATGGTAAAGGAGTCAAACAATATAGAACTGGATATAGTACTTACCGTTGGAGGAAAAGAATATCCATTCTATAATATTCCGGTAATGGGAAGCACAGAAGGAGAAAAATTGACTTCTGTTATAGGGAGTGCCCATCTTATCACACTGACAGTAACCGAACCGGTCACTCCGGACGGAAGTATTGCTATCGGCACCCAAGCCACAGTTACCGCATGGACTCCGGGCGAAGAAGGTTCCGGCGAACTGAAATAATCCAATAACCAAACAGAAAACAATGAAAAGAATACATTACATATACCTATTATCTGCCGCAACCCTCGCCACCCTGATAGGGTGTAGCAGTGACGAATCATCTACCGTCCCGGCGCCTTCCACCCCAAAGGTTGAAATCCGCTTGGGCAGTAACGTACTGGCCGTGCCCCAACAGGGGCGCAGCGTGGTGTCCGAAGGACAATACCTCACCACCATGCTTATTGGCCGCGAAGGAAAAACTGCGGGAGAAGCCTCACAGGCATGGACTGCCAGCGGTTCCTTCTATGCCCATACCACCACGGGACAGGAAATAGCTATCGCGCCCAAACAATATTACAGTGACACTCAGGACATACATACCTATATACTGGGCGTGTATCCCACAGGTACTTTGCAGGGTGACAAAGTGGTGTTTACCCGTAGCGATGGCGAACAGGATGTGATGCTATCCGCTTGGACAGATGCAGGAACCAAAGCAAGCAATACGCCGGCAGCAGATCAGGCAGTCAGCCCTACGGCAGAAACCGTCCACACCCTAACCTTCGACCACAAGACCGCACAGGTATATTTCGTGGCAAAGGCGGGAACCAACGACAATGGCGAGTTATTCAGCGAACCTGCATACGTGGAAAGCATCACCCTAAGAAATGCCCAAGTACCTTCGGAAGTAAATCTCACCGCGCCTTCTGTTACCTTTGCCACCCCTGCAGATCTCAGCATACCCGGCATCCCGTCCGTGGGGTTGACCGACCAGCCCACCAACTGCGGAAATCCCGTCATGGTGAACGAATCGGCACAACTGGTAGTAGACATTGTGCTCAATGTAGGCGGTTCCCCTATCCTGTTCCAGGGCATTACGCTGAAAGACGAAGCCAATCCTGGCGCCAACCTGGTGACAACCATAGGCAAACGGCACAAGGTGACACTGACCTTTACCGCACCCAATGACGATCCCGAAGGGGCGGTAAAGATAAATGCCACCGCCACAGTCAATAATTGGGAGGACGGAAACTCCGGTTCCATCATCCTGTAAAACTAAGATATGACAAAAAGAAGTGTAAATAACTCATGGACTTTCCTCCTGCTCCTGACGGCGGCACTCGTGTTTGCGGGGTGCTCCGCCGGTGAGGAGGAGGAAGACCTTGTGCCCATCCGGCTATCGGCAGGAAGCAACACGCTTTCGGCAGATAGCAGGGGGGCAGGAGTTATTTCTCCTGATGATGCGTTCCAACCTACCTTTATTGCATCACTGGCAGAGAATGATTTCACCACTGTGGCGTGGAGCGATAACGCTTCGGTAAACAAAGGCTCGGCAGCAGTCACATTCAGCAGCAATACCCATTATTACCCGTCCCACGGAGAATGGGTTTATATTGCCGGAGTGCATCCGCATCCCGCCCAAGGCGCCCTTGCCAATGGCAAAGTAACTTATACGCTGGACGGAACCACGGACGTGATGCACGCCCCTCCCCGGCGGGGCAATAAATGGGACAGTAACCGGTTTGCAGGGAATACGCTTACCAAGTATGACGATGAAAAGAAATTCGTATTCGCCCATCTTCTTACCCAGTTGCAAATAAAGGCAAAGAAAGCGGAGGCAAGCGGACTGGCATTCACCATTACAGGCATCAAGGTGAAAGGAATTACCCCTTCGCTTTCCGTGGGACTGATTGATGGCGAAGCTGTGTTCAGTGGAACGGCGGATGTGGAAATTTCATCATCCGCTATCCAAGCGATGGAAATAAAAGACACTACACCGGTGGATATTGCCAACCTGCTGCTACCTCCCAACGAGGCGGGAAGTTTCACTCTTGATATTGAAACTTCCGCAGGGCTTTTTAAGGATGTAGTGATAAAGATAGATCAAGCGACCGATGAAGGAACAGAAAAGAAAGGATTCCGGGCAGGCTATGCACACACGGTTACTTTGACTATCCATGACAGTGACTTGCAGGTAAATGTAAGTATCTCAGAATGGAAATCTGTCCCAGGAGGAGGAATGGATTTAGTAGATTGATAATATAAATGAATAAGGACATGAAAAAACAAATAAGAGTGATAGGAATATGGGCGGTATGCACAACTGCGGCATTGTGTGGCTGCTCTCAAAATGAGGAACTAGATGAAGCCAATCAGTTGGTGGATTTATGTATCAATACGTCTAGTATTGCGTTGACGCGAGCGGCTGGGACTACAGGTACGAAGGTGATTACTTCGGATTACTTTGATGCAAATTCGGTGATAGCTGTTTATGCACATAGTAGCAATACCAATAAGACCAGTAATAATCATGCAAAGTTTAAGTGTACTGATGCAACAAGTAGCAGTAGCAATACATGGGCATATGAAGGAGATGATAAAATCCAGCTTTCGGCAGAGGTTGCTACCATCTATGCGGTTTATCCGGATGGGCTGACCGTAACGACTTCATCGGAAATAGCAGGAGATAATTTGAAAGCCGGTGGGGTACAGGTTTTTGTAGGAAGCGATAGTGATAATGATGAAAATAGCCGGATTGTGGCTGACGCATCTTATACTTCCGATACTCCCACCATCCTTGCAGCACCGGGAGAAACGGACTATATGTATGCTACTGACGGAGCAAACGGTGCTCAAGCAAGTGCACAGCCCACAGCAAATAATGGAAAATCATCCGATACCAGTACAGGTAAAAATCCCAGCAACAGCATCAGTCTAAAGATGAACCACGCCATGGCAATGGTAAGTTTCAAGGTTTACAACGATGGAACCTATACCCATAAGGGGGAATTAACGAAAATCCAGTTGACTAATGCGGATACCGGTACTTCGTTGCAACTAGGAGCTATGACAATGAATATCAGTAACGGAGCAATTGAAGCTGCTGCAACACCAACGGCTGACGCACCGACTGCAATCACCCGATATATCTATACAAAAGGAGACGGTAACAACACCGCAGGATATGAACTGCATAAATCTACGAGTGGTGGAACAACCGCCCCCCCCGACAACAACCCTGCATTCAGCATGCTGGTATATCCCATCACTTCTGCAATCACTCAAAACTCCATCAAAGCGATTTTCACAGTGGATGGAAATGATTACCCCGTCACCATACCGGCGGAAAGTAGCCAAACATGGGCGGCAGGCAACAACTATATCTATACCGTAAAACTAAACGGTAAAGAGCTTGCCATAACCAATGTCACCATCAATGAATGGACAGATCAAACAATAAGCGGCGAACTTATCCCCGTCCCCAAAGAAGGAAGCAAATAACCCCAATCAAAAACTACCCCAAATGAAACGAAAGATATATACCCCCTTCCCCATCTGCCTGCTCATCCTCTGCGCCTGCACAGATACCGCATCCCTGCAGGTAACGGAAACGAACAACATTCCCCCCCTGCCCCTTGGAACTCAGCTTTGTGCAGGGCGCAGATATTTCTTTGGTAAGCAGCACTCCCCGTTCCGCAGTGACCGGAACGGGGACGGGCGGCAACGAAAAGATTGCAGCCATCGGCGTATATATCACCGATACAGACCACGCCCCCTATAAAGGCACAGAAGCACAAAGCGGACGATACACCTATGCCACCACCGCTACCGACGGATCAGCAACCACCGCCACATGGGTTTGCTATGCCGGAACCAATACTTCCGGCACTGCCACCCCCATTTATGTATCCACCTTGCAGGCCACCCTGAATGCTTTCCATCCTGCCGATGCCACGGTAACCCCCGATACCAACAACGGAAATCATACCATCCCCGTAGCAGCAGAAGGAATCCCGGCATCCCAGACCTTCGACCCTGCAAACACCTGGAACTGTAGCGCCACAGATTACCTGTTCGGCTCGGCAGCACAAGATGCGATTACCTCCATCACCGCTGCCATAGACATGAATAAATTGGAAGAAAAGATAACCAAAACCATCTATATGCACCACGCCTTGGCAAGAGTGGAGTTTCAGATACAAAACGATGATGGAAAGAATGAGGACAACTATAATTACATAAAGAAAATTGAACTGAAAGCAGCATCTCCGGCCACCCCTTTTCTCACATCTACCGCCAGCTCTAGTAGTGCCGTGAGCATCTCAAACGGCACTCTTTCCGGTTTGGAAAACGTAGGAACATTATCCTTTACAGTTACCTCAGGTGCTACCCCATACAGATAGGAAGTGCCGCCACCACCGTGGGCTATGGCTTGGTAGCCCCCATATCTGCTCCCAGCGCAGCTATCACCCTGTCATTAACCCTTGGGAAACAAGGCGATACCGACAATGACCGTACCCTGTTCGTCACCCACGACAGCTTTAAGGCAGAGTGGAAAGCAGGATACAACTATACCTACAAATTAAAACTGAACAACCGCATCTTATTCCCTGTCGGTGTAGAGATAGGAGAACGGAGTGAAACCGTAGAAACAGACCATACGCTGGACGTAGACTGAAAGATAAAGAATAGAATATAGCTTATGAAACGAACCACCTTCTTTATATATAGTTTTTACTATTGCATCAGCTTCTGCCTGCCATCGTGCACCACGGATGAACAGGCTTCCACAGAAGGATAACCGCTGAGTGTACAGGCAGAGATAGCTTCCGTCACTTCAAGCGGGCGTGCCGGTACTTCGACCGGACGTGCCGATACTTCGGCAGAGGATTATCCTGCGACCATTTTCAACAAGACCTTTACCGAAGGAGATGTGATCAGCATCTCGGCAAGTGGCAGTACTTCTACTTTGCATAACTATACATACAATGGAACTTCCTTATGGCTTCCTTCTACAGACGGACAGTATTTCACTGTGACAGCAGGAGAAACGACCACCTATACGGCTACCTATACCCCTCCTGCCGCCACTCCGGAAGCAAGCGAAGATATACCGGAGGATCAGACCCGATTAACCAATTTCCAAACGCGTTATTACCAACAACTGGTATCGCCTGCCATCGCTCCTACCAGTACCAACCAACTGGCATTTACCGGAGAAAATGCCTTGCACCCCACATCGGCAAGAATCACCATTCATGTGAGTTACCCCGAAGAGCGTACTCCCGTAAGTATTACCCTGACAGGGAAAGGCATCCGGACGGGAAATACAGGAGATATAGGCTCAGAAGAAACCATAAAATGCCTCTATATGAATCAACCGAACTACGATTTTAGCAGCACCGGCACTTCTCCTGATAAAGCCAAGAAGCAGAGCTGGACCGCCCTTATAAAAGATGGAGTGGAACTAACCTATACCATCACTATAAAATGTACAGTGACAGATAGCAGCACGGATGCATCACCCACCGAAGCAGAAAAGACAGGCACCTACACCCAAACCACAAAGAAACTGAGTGCAGGCACCAACTATATCTACAATTTCAGCTTCTCGGACTATCCCAAACTGGAAGGCGCAACCGTAGAAGACTACCCCAGCAGTAGCTCAACAGACATTGACGCCGGCAGCGCCCATTAACCGTAGGGGCGGATTGAATCCGCCCGTATACACAAAGCAAACCGTCATCGGGCAGATTCAATCTGCCCCTACGGCAAAGGATAACAAAATTACTTTTAAAATATAAACCGCATGAAAAAAGAACTATTATACTGCACCACCTTCCTCTTCCTTGCCGCTTCATGCAACGAGGAAGCCCCCCCTTCTGCCGCCATCGGCACAGACTGACAGCGATATCCTGCAACTACTCTCCGCCCGACTAGAGGAGGAAGAGAAAGAAGAAGGAAGCACCCCCGCCCCCCGGGACATCATAACCACCGGCACCCTGAAAACCCTGCGCCTATACGCCACCGAGGACGCCGACCAAGGAGCTCCCTACATAGGAAACTCCGGCTCTGCCTACGGAAACTACCAATATCAGGAAGGCATAAACGGAACAAACGGCCAATGGACTCCCACTGGCAAACAACAAATAAAAATAAACAGTAACGCCCGCATCTATGCTATCTATTCCGAAGATGCCACCATCAGCGCCACTGCCGCCACCAGTGGAGGCACTACCACCTATACCTATCAGGCAGAAGTGCAAATACAGGCAGAAGACGTTTTCGCGCCCACCAAGCAGACCGACTACCTATATAGCAACTACCAGACCGTGCGCAGCGCCGACCACAAAGTAAAAATCACCGGCCTGAAACATGCCTTGGCAAAGATAGCCTTCAAAGTAACCAAGATAAACAATGAAACCATGACACTAACCAGCGTGGCACTGAACAGCAAAACCGCCAAACTGCTGACAGGCAACGGCAGCATGAACATACCCGGAGGCACTATAAGCAAACTGGGCGGTGTACCTGCCATTACCCTAAAGGGGACAACAACACTGTCACAAACCCAAACCGACCCGAATGTAGTCTGCCTGGTTGCCCCCACCACACTGGACGACCTTTCCTTTGAACTCACCATCTCGGAAACCGGAACCGGAGGCACCACCGTAACCCGCACACTGACTACCGACCAACTGAGCAAGGAGCACAGCACATGGGAAGCAGGCAAGCAATACGTTTACACCATCAGCGTGGGACAAGGAACCATCGAATTTAAAAACATGAAAGTATATGGCTGGAACGATGATGGCAAAACCACCGTCGGCATACAGTAACCCCACTTTTATCCACCCCAAAAGAACAAGAAAGCAATGAATAAATGGATCATCTTTTTATTACTTCCCCTACTCAATGCCTGTAGCGGCACTTACCCCACAGACCGGGAGATTTCCCCAACGGACGGCAACCCGCTGGGCATCCGCTTCACCATGCCCGAAGCCGATGCCCAAACCGAAACCAATGCCGGAAGCCGCGCCGCCCTGGGTAATGCAATGACCGAGTTCCTGAAAGACGGAGTTCAGTTCCGTGTCTATGCCTACTCCGTAAGTGACGGCACGGAAGCAAGCACAGCGGCAGGTAGTGCCGTCTATACCATCAAAGCAAACAACGATGGAACAAACGGCACATTTGCAGACGCATCTACCTCCCAGTCCGGCAGCATAAAGCTATACCGCGGAACTTATAATTTTTATCTCATTTCCTATAATGAGACTTCCGGAGCGCCTTCCTTCTCTGAGGATGATGGCAAGACCCTCTCTGTGAACAACGGAAAAGACTTTATGTACGTCACCCTGAAAAATGTAGTGGTTCAGGCCGAAGAAGGGGCAAGCTATATCACCATCCCTGTTACCACCCCTTTCACCCGTTTGTGCTCCAAGGTATCCGTGGCCGTAAAGGCGGATGCTACCCAGCCCAAAAAGATACTTTCTCTTGCAGTAACCGGCATACAAATGGATAATATACCATCTGCCAGAAACTACACTCGAGGAAATGCCGCATGGAAGGATGAAGACATTAGTTATGGAGATGCCTCAGAAGCCCAGTGGAAAAGCTTTGGAAGCAATGCGAGCAGCGAAACAGGCGGCTACTATTTCGTAGCCAGTGACAACCTCCTCTTTCTGCCTGCCAGCCCGGCTGAGGGCTTGAAGTTTAAAGTCAACTTATCCATAGGATACAACAAGAATGATAATACAAGTACCAGCGTTACTGATACCGACACCAAGACCTATGAAGTCTCCATCCCCAAAGCACTGCTGCCGGGCACTAAATACCTGTTTGAGTTTGCACTCACTTTCTTTGGCAATTTGGGAAATGGAGAGCTTTTGCTCAGCGTGAAAGCCTATGACGAAAGAGAACTAACCACTGACGATATAGGAGGAAACGAAGAATGAAAAAAAATAAACTACACTTATCTTTTCAGCCCCTTGGCATGGCTACTGGTTTGCACCACAATGATAATGGGAATTACCGCCTGCCACCAGGATGCCGATAACAACGAAGCAGAAGGTACACCCCAATCCGCCCGCTTCTCGTTTATACTGAAACTGCCCGGAGAATTGTCTGTAGACAGCCGGGCAGGAGGCAGTGTCCCATCCCTGTCGGGCATTCCCTTCAATGATGTATGGGTATTGCAATACAAAGTGGAGACGGGGAATACCACCACATTATCCGCCGCCAAATATTACACGGGAGAAAGCATAACAGGTGAAGCACAGTCTGATTACCTCGTTATTGTCCCAACAGGTGACGGAGGCAGTAACGCTTATTTCACAAACGAAGAGAGCCGCTTTTATATTATAGTGAATGGAGGAATAAATCTTCTGGGAGAACAGGCAGCAGATGGCAGTGCTCCTACCCTATCCACTATACAAGAAAACTATAAATCGGAAGATGGCATAAAATCATTATTACAATCCATCCCTGCCAGCATAGCCACCGACCCGGGCCTGCTTGCCGTAGAGAACGGTATAGACTTTAAACCCACCACAGGTGCAACAGATGCTAATGCAGCGGCAGATGCCGGCGGAGCAGCATCTATTCCTATCCGCGCCACACTGGTACGCACCTACGCCCGCATTGATGTATGCTATCAAAATACCAAGCCGGAGGATGGAAAGTTCACCCCTACGGATGCCGTATTGGTCAATCAGCCCACCCATTTGGCACTGTTCTCTGCCGAAGGAAAGAACACGCCTTATCCTCCGGTGTCTGTGGGGGCAGATGTAGAAGCAAGTCAGAATCACATCAGCACCACAGAAGTCTCCTTGAAAAATGGAGATTGGATTACTACCCCTTGGCAGGAACGCACGGAAACAGATAAGAATGCCTTGACATTCTACACTAGTGAGAACCTGCGCGGACAGGGAATCGCCACCACCTACAGCGGCAAAAGCCAAAGCGGCAACGGCCCCGGCACCGGTGGTTCACTGGAGGGATGCACCCATCTCATTTTGCGGGGAACGTACCGGTATCGCACCGGATTCGATGCTTCATCAAATCCCATATATAGCACGGACGGCATTGGCGTGGAATACAAAATCTATCTGGGTGGCAACCTGACCAACGACTATAATGTGCGCCACAACATGCACTATACCGTCACCGTAAACATAGGCGGGGCAAACAGCGCCGACGCACGCGTCACCATTACAGATGGCAACGTAATAGTGTTTGATGACAGTGACACCATAGAAAACACCGTAGATTTCAATTCATAACATAAATAATAGAGCGATGAAGATAAGAGCATATTTTATTACATTATCCTTTTTACTGGCCACACTGATGGCTTGTCAGGATGAAACTTTGAACCTGCCCGCTCCGACTACGTCGGACGGAACCGTTCCGGTAGAGTTAAGCATAGGGTTTGCCGATGAAGAGGACGGATATGGCACGGGCAACGACTCACGCACTGTAACCGGTGTCGGTGATGATGTTGCAACCGGGCTGGATGCACAACTGGTTCCCGAAACAAAAAGCAGGGCTAATGCAGAAACAAAGCCGGATAAACTATACAAGCTCTCTGTCATACAACTCAATAGTGAGGGAACAAAGGTTTTGAGTACAACGAACTATTCAGATGCAAAAGATATCGGTTCAAAAATAACATTAACTCTATCGGAATCCACCAATTGCCAATTGGTTATCATTGCCCGTGGTTCCACCGGTTCTGCTAATATAACGCCGGGGAATTGGAGTGCACTAACCAATTATAAAGCTACCGAAAACACCATCTATAAACTAAATGAGACAACAGGCATAAACGATATGCCCTATATTCTCCACCTGAAACGTGTAATAGTAACCAGTGACGGAAGAATACAAAACCCGGACGGTTCAGACGTGCGTTTACGCTTGAAACGCCTTGCCGCCAAACTGACCGTGAAATGGAAATTCAGTGTGGCCGATTATAGTCTGGAAGAAGTACGGCTCTGCCAGATTCCGAAAGAGTTTTATTTTTTCCCCGAAACAGAAAACAGCGATTGGGTAACAGGCAAAAACAGTTATCCCACACTGGTAAAAGAATATATAGACTACTTCCGCCTTACAGGGAATGAACTGACATCCGGAGGCACTGTAGACGATGCCACCGCCAGCGGCACAGTTTCTACGGATGGTGATTACTCAGTCTACACCACATGGCTGCCTGCCAATGTAAAAGGAACGGTCTCCGAAGCCACAGCCCCCAGTTACCGCAACAAAGACATCGCTCCCACCGGAGCAGGTTATCTGGAATTTGTGGCGGTAAAGAAAAACGCCTCCAATGAGGTACAAGAGCGTCTGTTCTACCGTGTCTATCTGGGTGGAAAGGAAACAACCGATTTCAATGTATGCGAAAATACCAACTATGTATGGACTGTAAACATTAACGGAGCAAATTATATTAAAGACCCACGCATCGACAGGCAGGAAACCACCCCTGTCCCCCAAAAGGATGATAACTTTAAAAATACAGCCAACTGCTTTATGGTTTAGCCCAACAGTTCATTCAGTTTCAACCCCTATAAGCACGAAGCCGGAACAAATGGATGGAACGACCAACTGACAGACACTTCTACAGGAACAATCAAAACTAACCAAGAGATAACCGGAATCAAGTTATTATGGCAATCCAAAGATAGTGGTACTACAGGAGCCCTTGTCATGGGATATCAATTGAAGGAAAATGACTATGCCAATCAGATGGTATTAACCAATGCAGATGATCCCGAAAAAGCCCGAATTTATGTACGCATACCTTACAGCAAAGGAGGAAATGCCGTTATAGCTGCCTATCATAGAGCTCCCGGCGATAGCAATGAGACAATTGTGTGGAGCTGGCATCTATGGATTACGGATTATGTACCGGCACGTATCAACACAGATGTAGGATACAGTGACTATGAGGCAGCACAAAAACGGAGCTTGAATGGCACGGTGCATAAATATCGTTCTCCCATTTGGACAGAAGGAAAGACTTATGCCAACATGGTAATGATGGATAGGGGACTAGGAGCAAGGAAAGGAGGGTTTCCCGGAATAGGAAAAGCCGATCATGAAAAAGACTATACCCAAATGGAAGCAGTAAACAGAATGGGACTGCTCTACCAATGGGGAAGAAAAGATCCTTTCTTTGGCTCACCGGATGGTACTACAACTGAAATCAATGTGATTTATAATGGGAATGGTATGCCTTTATCAATAACAAAACAATCCGCTAGTGGAATGGATTTAGCTAATGCAATAAAGAATCCATTAACCATGTATTATTGTGGAAGTAAAAAACTTAATACTGCTTGTTCTTGGAACACATCCAGCACAGCTCCCGGGAAAAAGACCATTTATGATCCCTCTCCCGAAGGATGGAAAGTACCGATGAATGGAGCAACTCTGAATGGTAATGATCTTTTAAGCACCGGTTCAGGCATATTTGCTCAATTAGGTGAAGTAACAAATGGATATACAATTACCAATCTTAATTACATGAATCTTAACCTTGCAAACGAGAACAGTTACTTTAATAATTCAAAATATTATTCTCAAAACCAATTTTATAAACAAGAAAAGAAAATCACTTATAATGGTGATAATCCTAGAGGTGGACGAATTTTCTTTTTAACCAATGATATAAGTGAAACTCCTAGCAACTGGACTATCAATAATACAGTGTGGATGCCCGTTTCTGCAGAACGCCATTCCACTAACGGGAGTTTCAGATATCCAAGTTCAGGACATCTTTGGTTGGCAGATATATATAATAATGATAGTGGATTCCTAGGAATACAAGTTGCTGCCATCCAATTAGGCTTTTACTACTTTAGCTATGGTTGGTCAGTCCGTTGCATTCAAGATAACAAGGATTAAAAACTTAATATAAAGAAATTATGGCATTATCCCAATACACCATACTAGTAGCCGACTGCATCCCCACGGATATGCTACTACTCAATATTTTACTAAAGCAAGCGCATTGCAGCCTGCTCACCGCTACCGATGGCATCGACGCCCTTCAACAGGCCCGGCATACACATCCGGATCTTGTTTTACTGGATATACATATGCCCCGGCTGAACGGCTTTGAAGTAGCAGAAGCCTTGAACAGTGAAGAGGAAACCCGCCATATCCCCATTCTCTACATAGTAGATATGGGAGATTACCCGGTATTCACCCTCCAAGGCAAATTGCTTTCACCCCAAGAATATATAGAGAAACCGTTCAATATACACCAACTGGTGAAGCGCATCTTGCAGCGGTTGGCGGTGACAAATACGCCGTAGGGGCGGGTGGCTGGAATTTGTCGTTCATTTCGGGAATGGGAATGAATAGCATTGCCGTCCACCGTAGGGGCAGATTGAATCTGCCCGAACCAACGGTCACGACCTTGGGAGTAATGCATCCACAGATACATCGTTTATGTTATCGGGCGGATTCAATCCGCCCCTACGGTGGAGGTTTACCTTAAACAATTCATTCAAAACCATCCCGAAATGAATTAATTCATTTCCGATTAGAATGAAACTCATCCATCCATCATCACCTTACAAAAATATAATCCGCTTCTGCAATGTCGCCGCAATCTGTTTTTTCAACTGTGGTGCATTAATAGGCTTCGCCATATACCCGTCAAATCCATTCTCCATCACCCGCTGTTCATCACTGGCATAAGCAAATGCAGTAACAGCAATAATAGGCACATCTGCCGAAATTTTCCGTATCTCATGCGTAGCTTCATAGCCATCCATCACCGGCATATTAATGTCCATCAGGATAATTTGCGGATTATGCACTTTATATAATTCTACAGCCTCGCGCCCGTCCCAGGCATGGATCAGATTGTAATCCCGTCCCAATATAGACTGAAACAAACGGTAATTACTCTCATTGTCTTCAGCTATCAGGATAGTCAACTTATCCTTATGTATTGTGATAGGCTGGTGTTCTTCCTCTTTCTTACCCTCTGCCTGTACCGGCTTATAGGGCAGGGTAAACCAAAAGGTGGAACCTTTCCCTTCTTCAGAATTCACGCCGATTTTTCCTCCCATGTGTTCCACAATGGTTTGGCAGATAGACAGTCCCAATCCCGTACCTTGTGCAAATGAGTTGAGCTTGACAAAACGACCGAAAATGGCATCCACCTTATCGGCGGGAATACCTGAACCCGTATCGGTGACATAGAAATAGAGTTGCTTGTCACGCAGTTCGTAGCCAAAAGTAATGCTTCCCTGCTTTGTAAACTTGGCAGCGTTATTTAATAGATTATTCAGAACTTGCATTAACCGGTTCTTCTCCGTGTAGATGGGACACGATGGAAGGCCACGCTCTGCAATCAGTTGCACCCCATTCGCCTCGGTGCGATAGCGGGTAGCACTTTCTATTTCGGTAATAATATCATTCAACTCCGCATTGGAATAACAGAACTCCAGTGTTCCCGCCTCTATCTTGGAAAGATCTAATATATCACTGATGAGCTGCAATAACAAGGTGTTATTACTTTCAATGATATTGATATATTCCTGTTTCTCCTGTTCTTCTTCGACAGATGCCAGAATATTAGAGAAACCGATAATTGCATTTAGCGGAGTGCGTATCTCGTGGCTCATGTTGGCAAGGAAAGCCGATTTCAGTTTGTTGGATTCCTCTGCACGGTCTTTGGCAGTCAATAATTCTTCTTCCATTTTTTTCCTTTCGGTTATCACCAGGGAAGAACCTACCAGTGTCAGCGGTTTGCCGTCGGCGTCTCTGGTTTCTACGGCCGCCTGTGCTTCCACCCAGTCTATTTGCCAATGCTGTCCGTCGTTTGCCAGTACGCGGTATTCTTCTTTCACTTTTTCCACCTTCCCTTCTGCCAGGTTGCGGTATGCACAGATCACGCGATCACGGTCTTCCTTTATAATCTTGGCAAAGTACTGCTCATCGGATACGCTCAGTTGTTCTTCGCCTATTTCGCCCGGCATGGTAGCCATTGCGATGGGACGGTTGAGGTCGCACAGAATGGTGTGGGCTTTCAGGTTCCACTTCCAGGGAACAATATTGGCAACCTCCAGTGCCATAGATAATTTGTGGTTGGTGGCACTCAACATCTGTTGGGCATTATGCAGTTCGGTACTGTCCAGGCAGAATACATTCACAGTGTCAGGCTCGGAGGAACAACTCAGCACAATATCATAAAATGTATCGATTGCCCTGAAATAGTAAGGAAAAGTAATAGATTTCTTTTCTTTGAGGGCTATCGTTATGAAATGGGTAAATTCAGGTAACGACTCGGGGAAGATTTCAGAGGCTTTTTTCCCTACAACTTCTTCCTTCTTCACAAATCCCCGTTCAAAGTGCCGGTTTACGTCTAGGTAAATGGTGTCGATAATATTTCCATCTTTGTCTCTCACCACCTTTTCTTTCATATAGAGGATGGGCATATTGTCTACCAAGCTGGTATATTGCGCATTGGTCTCTATTTCTTTTTGTTGTGCCAGCCTGAGGGCTTTCAGTATCTGGATGCGCTTTTGTTGTGCCAAGGCTATCAGCAGGAAGGCGATAAATACTATTATCAGAATCCATTTATATTTTTCAAAGAAATTAATGGGCTTGTCATAAAAGAGTGTGTTATCGGGACAAAATTTAGGATTCAATCCTCTTTGTACCAAGCGGGTATAGTTGAAGGTGGGGTGGGCATCCTTGGGTTTATAAAAGGGAATGTTGCGAGCCGGTGTGCCACTCAGAATTGCGTCTATGGTTTTCAGCAGTTGGTTGGTAAACTCTTTCTCATTATACATATATCCTCCTACCATGCCGCCATCGTCCATACCGGCATAGCGGATGGTAAATAGTGGCGCGGATATGCTGGAAATACTGCGGTAAGCATTAATCAGCATTTGATCGGATGCAAAAGACTCGGTAAACCAAGTGGAAACTAATACTCCTGTGTGCTTGTCCAGGTTCCTCAATGAATCATATAGTTGATGCAGGGAGTTTGTGCGTGAGGACATATACTGGTAGTCGAGCTGCGGATATTTCTCTTTGATGATATTTTCCAGCTGTCTGCTATATTCGGGATTGGGATAGATTCCATCTCCCAGGAAGATTAGTTTTTTCATCCCGGGAATCATTTGAGTCATCAATTTCACATTTTCTTTCAGGTAGACGGGGGTATGCATATAGGTAAAGTTATACTCACCTGTCAGTGCCTCCATGTGTGTCTTTTCTATTGGGATGTTCACATCTCGTTTTCTATAAAATTCTTCCTGATAGATGTAAGGGTCAGCTCCGCACACAATAGTGGGTACTTCTCCCCAAATCGCTTTTATTTTCTCTCTGAATACCATGCTCATACTTCCCAATATAACAAGTAGGCGGGGAGGAGTGCTACCATATCTGGAGAGGAGTTTCTCGGGGAATTGGTCCACCATGGCAGAGTCTTTCAGCATGAATAGGTTTAGATGCTCTATGTAAGCATCCATGCTTTCCATATTCGCTATCTTGTGCATGATAGGAGTGGCGATACTGTTGGCCCACGGTGAGGATTCGTTATAACTGTTGAGGACTAATACATAATTCCCCTTGTCGGTATTTGCTGTGGCAGCCTTACAAGTATATGAACAGATAAAAAACAGACTGATGCAAATTAATAGTTTCTGTATGAAGACCATACGAACTCTTCTTGACTTCTTATTCATTATAAATTCTTTACTACTCTTTTATTATAATGTTAATAGGATGATCAAAAATACGATATAATCGCATAGTTAGCTAATAAACCGAAGTGATTAACGAATATTAACCAAGACTCCGGTTTTATGTAACGGAATAGCTCTATATTTACACTTATAATAAAATGTAATCATGGAATATCACTTAAATACCCCTTTGAACGGGAACATCGCTATGACTTCCCGTTTTCACGAAGATACTGCCTTACAGCGTGACAAGAGTCTCTATAAATTTATATGGGTGCAGAACGGAACATTGGACGTGGAAGTAGACCATGTGGTAATGCATCTGGAAAAAGATGAGATCATTTCGCTGACTCCCCTGCACCATGTGCAGATAAAGAAAGTGGAGGGAGAATATCTTACTTTCCTTTTTAATAGCAACTTTTATTGTATCTATGGGCATGACAATGAAGTATCGTGCAACGGATTCCTGTTTCACGGTTCGTCCAATGTGATGCGCTTGAAACTCTCTGCCGCACAAGCTATGCAGCTCAACAGCATTGTCGAAATATTCAGGGGAGAATGTACTATAAAGGATAATTTGCAGGAAGAAATGCTTCGCATTATTCTGAAACGCTTTATCATTACCTGTACCCGCATTGCACGCGAGAGGTTTGAGGTGAATGAAGAACGGGAAAACAGTTTTGACATCATCCGCCAGTTTTATGTGTTGGTAGACAATCATTTCAAAGAGAAGAAGCAAGTGCAGGACTATGCTGATATGCTGTGCCGTTCACCCAAGACTATCTCCAATCTGTTCTCAATGTATGGATTGGCGTCTCCGCTGCGCATTATCCATGAACGCATAGATGCGGAAGCCAGGCGCCTCTTGCTTTATACCGGCAAAAGTGCGAAAGAAATAAGTGAGATTCTGGGCTTTGAAGATCTGGCTACTTTCAGCCGTTTTTTCAAGAAAATGAATAAAGAAAGCATCTCGGAATACCGGAAAAAGGAGAAACGGGAATAATTGCCAACCGATGCGGTAGTATTGCCATTTCGGCAGTGGGGAAAACAGCCGATCTTTGCAGCAGTAAATTAAACCAATAAAAACTAAAGCAATGATGGCAAAATTAAAATCTCTGTTTGTTGCATTCCTGACTATTGCAGCATCTACCCAAAAGTTGGGTATCAACCTTATTCGTGTGGCAATCCTGGTGATCTTTGTATGGATTGGTGGTTTGAAATTCTGGAATTATGAAGCCGAGGGTATTGTGCCTTTCGTGGCAAACAGCCCGTTTATGAGTTTCTTTTATACCAAGAGTGCACCCGAATATAAGGAATATAAACTGAAAGAAGGCGAGTTCAACGAAGCCAAACATAAGTGGCATAAAGAAAACAATACCTATGGTTTCTCTCACGGGCTGGGCATCATGATTATGGGTATCGGCATCTTGACCTTCCTGGGTATCTTCTCTCCAAAGGTAGGACTGGTAGGAGCCGGGCTGGCAATCATAATGACCCTCGGAACGCTTTCGTTCCTGGTGACGACTTCCGAAGTATGGGTTCCCGATTTGGGAAGCGGAGAGCACGGATTTCCCTTACTCACAGGAGCCGGAAGACTGGTAATTAAAGATACGGCAATCTTGGCGGGAGCTATCGTAGTACTGTCGGACAGCGCAAAAAGAGTGTTGAGCCAATTAAAGAAATAAGTTTCATAGTATGTAAAGCAGGATTAGACACCGCGAAAAAGATTTTTCGCGGTGTCTAATCTTTTTTTCGCGGTGTCTTATGTGAAATAAAAGATTATTGCCTACATTTGTTAGATCGAAATAAATGCAAGGAAACATGAGAAAAAAACTATCTGCAACATGTGTCTGCTTCCTTTTCGCTTCGGCCTTGGCCTATAGCCAGAGCTGGAAACCCTATGAGGAAGCAGCAAAAGGAGAAGCCTATGCCAAGTATGACTGTGTGGCATTGCTGGACAGCACGCTGGTATCCGTGCAACCTACCGGACAAGGTTCGTTTGCCGTGTGTAAAGTAATTAAAGTGCAGACTCCCAAGGGAGCCGTGGCAAACCGGGTGATAAAATATGACTATGACCCACTGACGGCACATGCCGAGTTTAAGCGGGTAACTGTTCATCATGCCGATGGGCACACGGAGGAACTGGATGTAAAGAATACCTGTGACTATGCAGCACCCGCCCGTGCCATTTACTGGGGAGCGCGGCAAATCATGATAGAGGTAGGAGCCTTGCAACCCGGTGATGTGATAGATTATGAGATAGCCAAGAAAGGCTTTACCTATGCTTTGCTGGGAGCGGGCGAGGAAGACGAGTCCCGTTTTATTCCTCCCATGCGCGGGCAGTTCTATGATATTGTCCCTTTCTGGAGCAGCGACCCCACCGTACGTAAAGTTTATAAAGTAAATATACCGATGGAGAAGGAAATGCAATTCCAGTTCTATCAGGGGGAATGTGCTTCTTCCATGCGCTACGAGGACGGACGCAAGGCATATACCTTTGCTATGGACGGCATCATGCCTTTCGGTCGCGAGCCGAATATGGTGGATTTGTTTGATGCAGCTCCCAAACTGATGATGTCCTCTACTCCGCATTGGAAAGACAAATCACTATGGTTCAATAAGGTGAATGAAGACTATGGCAGCTTTGCCCCACTGCCCGAAGCACAGAAGAAGGTGGACGAGCTGATAAAAGGCAAGAAGACCGAGATGGAGAAAATAGCTGTGTTGACGCATTGGGTGGCAGATAACATCCGCTACGCAGGTATCTCGATGGGAAAGGGCGAAGGATACACCCTGCACAATACGAAGATGAATTACACCGACCGTTGCGGTGTATGTAAGGATATTGCCGGCACATTGGTTTCTTTCCTGCGTATGGCAGGGTTCGAGGCTTATCCTGCCATGACCATGGCGGGCAGCCGCGTGGAAAGTATTCCTGCCGACCACTTTAACCACTGCGTGGCAGTAGTAAAACTGAGTAATGGCACGTATATGCCGCTAGACCCCACCTGGGTTCCTTTCTGCCGTGAATTATGGAGTAGTGCCGAACAGCAGCAGAACTACCTGCCCGGTGTTCCCGAAGGTTCCGACCTTTGCCTGACTCCCGTATCGGCTCCCGAAAACCATTATGTACGCATCAATGCCGATAACCGCCTGGATGCTAACGGCACTTTGCGTGGCACATTCACTATTACCGCCGAAGGACAGAGCGATAGCAATATCCGTGGCATCTTTACCAGAGACTTCCAAAGCCAATGGCGCAACACCATGGAACGGCAATTACTGGCTGTGTCTCCGAAAGCCAAACTGTTGAGCGTGGATTATGGCAAGAATCCGAAAGACTACCAGGCTGCTCCCATTAAGATTACTTTCCGTTACGAAATACCCGATTATGCGGTGAAGGGGATAGGGGAGATGCTATTCAAACCATTGGTTATGAATAATCTCTATAACCAGGTGCGTTCCTATCTGCGCATCAACACCGATGTAAAGGAGCGTAAATACGGATTTAAGGACGGATGCTCCCGATTGGTAGAGCTGGATGAAACCATACAGCTACCTTCAGGATACACCTTGATAAACGGAACAAAGGAAGATACCACGCAAGGAACGGGGGCAGACTTTGAGGGTTCGCTTTCGCAGAAAGGCAACAAGGTGACGCTGCACAACCGCTTGGCGTTAAAGAAACGTGTGTACGAAGCATCGGACTGGGATAGCTTCCGCAAGGCAGTAGAGGCGCATAAGTCTTATGGTGATTATTTGGTGATTAAAAAGTAAAGCAGAATGAAAAAGATACATTATATATATGTGTGCCTGGGAGTATTGTTGCTATCAATCCTTCCGGCAGGGGCGGCTTCCGAAGCGGAGTTCGGCAAACTGGAAAAGACCTATACGCTGCACGCAGACGGTAGCCAGGAAATGCGGGTATATAAAGAATTGACCCTGTTCACTCATGCGGCAATGAATGGCCTGTATGGTGAAAGTTTTATTATTTATAATCCTGAATATCAGGAATTGAAGATACATGATTCTTATACCCGTCAGAAGGATGGGACTATGATAAAGACACCCGAAAATGCATTTGTAGAAGTGCTTCCTTCTTTGGCAGCCGATGCACCTGCCTATAATGGCTTGAAGGAAATGGTGATAGTACATACCGGATTGGAACTGGGTGCGACTATTTATCTGGATTATTCGGTAATTACCCGTCCTGGTTACCTCCCGGCATTGGATGTTTGCATGCAGGTAGAGGAAATGTCTCCTATAAAGGAATATGTGTGTAGCATTTCCGTGCCCGAGGGCAAGCCTTTTCATTATACTTTGGCAAATGGCAAGACCATTCCTCAAGTAAAGAATGAGAATGGAAATAAGGTAGTGACTTGGACATTGAAGAATGTTCCCGCTTATTATCCTACGGAAAGTACTCCGGCTTTATCCGGAAATGTACAGGTTGTGCTGGCTAATACATACGCTTCTGCCGCCGATGCTTTAAAGGTATTGCGCTCTCAGTTTACAGCTGCCGATGATAAAGAGGTAGCTGCTTTGGCTCAGAAGTTATTGAAGGAAAAGAAAGATGCAGGAAGTGAAATGACTTTGAAGAACTATATACAGGGTTTGGGAACTTGCAGGCTTTCTTTGGCAAATGTAGGTTATCGCCTTCGTCCTGCCGCCGAAGTGATTCGTACCGCCTATGGAACGGAAGCTGAAAAGATGAACCTCCTTGCCGGACTTTTGAAAGCTGCCGGTCTGCCTGCCGAGGTGAAGGTGGCTTATGCAGTGAAAGCGGAAAACGATAACTTGGGATTAAGTGCCATATCACAGCTTTTCCTGGACTCACCTGTAGTGGCGGACAGACAGGACTATCAACCTGTATTGAACTTGGACGGCAAGCAAGTAGCCTTGGAAACTTCTAAACCCATCCATGAAAAGGATACCTTGAATGTGACTCCCGAAACGGGAAAGGCATTGGCAGGTGGTTATCGTTTGGTAACGCTGCCGCGCGCTAAGAGTGGAATTGCCATGTACGGATATGGATTTGGGAACAGTGAATGCAAGACCAATCTGCTGTTATCGAGCAAAGCGGATGAAACTTATACTTGCCTTGTAAATGTTCCGGCGGATATGCAGGTATGCACGCCGCAGGCAACCAAGGAGATGGCCAATGCAGTAGGGAAACTTCAGATTACAGTAAAAACGACAGGTGGTAAAACAGAGGCTATCCGTTCACTGAAACTGGATAAACAACTGATAACTCCTGCCCAATATGCAGACTTCCACCGGTTAATGTCGGAGTGGGACGATAGTAATAACACTACTTTATTGCTGAAAGCCAAGGAGTGATCTGGTAAAAATTGGTTGAAATAGTTGAAAAGTTGGTCAGTGCCCTAAAAAGGGTGGGCCAACTTTTCTTGTTTTCCGTCAGAGCGCTTACGTTTGTAATAATTAAAACCTGTAACAATCATAATTGGAAAACACTACATAGCCTGTATAGGCTTATTCTTCGTTCTTGCGTCTTGCCACAGCAGCAAGAAGATTACGGCCTCCGGTTTGCAACGCAAGGATTTTCAGACGGAACTCAATGGACAGCATACCGACTTGTTTACTCTAACCAATAAGGGTGGGATGGAGGCATGTATCACCAACTATGGCGCCCGCGTGGTTTCTATCCTTGCGCCGGATCGTAATGAGAAACCGGAAGATGTGGTTTGTGGTTTTTCCACTATCCATGAGTATATGGGGCAACGTCAGAACTTCGGTTCTACCGTGGGGCGTTACATTGGCCGTATCCTTAATTCCCGTTTCACGCTGGATGGGGTGGAATATAAGTTGATCCCCAATAACGGCAAAGCCGGGCATATCTCTCATGGAGGCAATCCGGGTTTTGCAGATAGGATATGGACGGTGGAGCATCTTGACTCGCACTCTGTATGCCTTTCCTATCTTTCTCCCGATGGTGAGAACGGCTTTCCCGGTAATTTGAAGGTGAAGCTGACTTATCGTTTAACGAATGACAATGCGTTGGATCTGACTTATGAAGCCACTACGGATGCGCCGACTGTGCTCAATCTTTCTCATCATTCTTTCTTTAATATATCCGGAGATTTCACAAAGAGTGTAGAGAATCAGATGTTGTGGGTGGATGCAAACCGCTTCACTCCGTATGATGACAAGAAGTGTGTGACGGGGGAGTATCTGTCGGTAAACGATACTCCTTTGGACTTCCGTACTCCGCATACTATCGGTGAGCGCATTAATGGGGACTATTCTCAATTAAAGGTGGTGAATGGGTATGACCATACGTGGGAACTGAATACAAAAGGAGATGATACCCGCCCCGCTGCCTGGGTGTATGATGAGGCGAGTGGATGGAAAATGGAAGTCTTTACTACCGAACCGGGTGTTCAGATTTATACCGGTAATGGCTTGAAAGGGAAAATGATCGGTAAAAAGGGGATGGCATATCCTTTCCGTTCAGCAGTTTGTTTTGAGACGATGCATTTTCAGGATAGTCTCAATCAACCTCAATTCCCCAGTACGGCGCTTCGTCCGGGAGAAACATTCCGTAGTCATACAGTCTATCGTTTTTCGGTACAGTAACTAACTCATTAACCGTAGGGGCGGATTGAATCCGCCCGTATACATAAAGCAAACTGTCATCGGGCGGATTCAATCCGCCCCTACGGTTAATGATAGCCTATTTTGCTTTTGATACTTCCTTTTTTTTATTTTTTTCTGCATTTTGATGTAACGTTTCCCCACCCACATGTGTCATACTAGTGAACATGGAACAAAATACTTTTGAAATAGAGGCAAAACGAATGCGGCCCGCCTTGCTAAGAATGGCGACCCGTTACTTGGAAAGCACAGACGAGGCGGAAGATGTGGTGCAAGATGCACTGCTGAAACTTTGGTTTCTCCGTGACCGTCTGGAATAATACCGCAGCGTAGATGCACTGGCCATAGTCATAACCAAGCATTTGTGCATTAATCGCTTACGAGGTATCCGGGTAGAGAAGGTGGATTTGGAACAAGGCGTAAGCATAGGCGGAGGTGAAAACCCCGAAATGAAGCTGGTAGAGGAGGAGAATATGAAAGAAATTCTGGAAGTCATATCGACTTTGCCCGACCTCCAACAAGCCATTCTGCGAATGAAACACATCGAAGGTTTCGAAGTGGAGGAAATCGCCCGTCTGACAGGAAGTACACCGGTGGCGGTACGTACCAATCTGTCCAGAGCTAGAAAAAAAGTAAAAGAACAATTTATGATACACAATAAGGTATGGAATTAAATAGCAGGAACATAGAAGAATACATAAACCGTTTTCTGGAAGGGGAAACGACCAATGCCGAAGAACAGGCTATTTACAGTTTCTTCCGCACAGGCAAGATACCTCCCCATCTTATGGAATACGCTCCGATGTTTGCCTGGTATGAAGGAGGCATGCAAGGAGAACCTGAACCTAAACAAACAGGAGAACTTAAACCCAAGAAGAAACATATCCGTCTGCGGATTCCCATCGCTGCCTGGAGTGCAGGGATAGCGGCAATGGTCGTTGTGGCATTGGGACTGGGCATCTTGTTTTACTCTGACAATGATGCTCCTATTCACTCGGAGGATTGGTCGTGCTACGAAGGCAGCTATATAGAAGTGGGCGGAAAGCGCATAACGGATATCAAGCAGATTATGCCTCTTATCCTCGAAGAACAAGCTGCTGCCGAGCAAAAAGAAAAACTTGCCGAACAACGCATCCGCGAAATGGAGAAGAAGGAAAAGCAGGTGAAGGAGAAAGAATTGATGATGAATTAATAATATTAAAAGATATAAAGGAATGAAGACAAGAAAGATGATGTGCATGGCAACAATGCTGTTCGGGCTATGCGCAGGAGCAATGGCTCAGAAGAACATTGACAAGGTAGTGGCGGATATGGAAAAGAATGCCGATACACGCATTACATCTATCAAAAAGCGGGACCCGGATACCCGCAAAGTGGTGAAAGTGACCAAAACATTACGCCTTACTGATGTGCAAATTGCAAAACGGGCACTGGATGCTTTTGAAAAGGATGAAGAAGATGCATTGATCTCTATCAAGGAAAAGCGAAACAGGATGGAATACACACTGACTTATCGCAATAAGACGGAAAAACGTACTTATATCCTGACCATCCGTGAAGGAAATGATGTGGAAATATCTGTATTTATCACTCCCGCCAACGAAAAAGATACCGGTTGGCTGGATATGAATGGAATGCAATATGAAATTGATATGTCCAAGTATGCCATGGATATGGAGAAATATAAAAAGGACATGGCCCAGTATAATATGGATATGAGTAAATTCAATAAAGAAATGCAAGGACTGGGTGAGAGGATACAGAAAGAAACCATGGAAAGATTGAAGGAGCAAGGTATAGAGCTCAAAGGCAGCGAAGTCTATATGAATGGTAAACGTGTGGATGGCAATTATATCATCGATGGAAATACGGTTGTAGTAGAATAACTTTAACAAACACAAAATACAGAAAACACTCTCTTTTAGTTAAACAACAGAAACTTTTTAATTGTTCCCCCCCTCCGGCAGTTGTGAAACCGCTTGAGGGGGCTTTGTTTTTTAAAGTTAATCTCCATGAAAAATCGAATTGTTTTATATCTTTGCACTTAATATAAAAAAACACACATTAAAGAAGAAAGATGAAAAACGAAATTACCGGAATGAAACTCAGGCTGATAGTGATGAACTTCTTGCAGTTTGCCGTATGGGGTGCGTATTTGACTTCCATGGGAAGTTATTTGTATAATATCGGGCTCGGGGCTAAGATTGGTTTATTCTATGCCATGCAAGGTGTTGTTTCCCTGTTTATGCCTGCCGTGATGGGTATTATTGCAGACCGATGGGTGCCTGCTCAGAAGTTATTTGGTTTTTGCCATTTTATGGCTGCCCTGTTTATGATAGCTGCCGGATGGTATGGCTATGTGGATGGTGAAGCGATGGACTTCGGTACTTTGTTTACTTTCTATTCTCTTAGTGTCGCTTTCTATATGCCTACGTTGGCGCTGACCAATTCGGTAGCCTATACCGCATTGGACAAAGTAAAACTTGATCCGGTTATTGCATTCCCGCCTATCCGTATTTTCGGAACCATCGGTTTCATTTGCTCTATGTTGCTGACGGATGTATTGGGATTTCAAACTAACTATATGCAGTTCTTCTCTTGCGCCTGCTTTGGTGTGATACTGGCGGCGTATTCGCTTACTTTGCCGGGATATCCGGTGAGCCGTGGCGGCGAGAAGAAATCGCTGGTGGATGCTATGGGTCTGCGTGCCTTTACGTTATTCAAACAGAAAAAGATGGCTATCTTTTTTATATTCTCTATGTTGCTGGGCGTATCTTTGCAGATAACGAACGGGTTTGCCAATCCATTTCTCAGCAGCTTCAAGGGAATTCCCGAATATGCCGATACATTTGGGGTAAATCATGCCAATGCGTTGATTTCACTGTCTCAGGTATCCGAGACCTTATGTATTTTGCTGATTCCGTTTGTACTGAAACATTTCGGAATCAAGCATGTAATGCTGATCGCCATGCTGGCATGGGTGCTTCGTTTCGGACTGTTCGGACTGGGTAATCCGGGATCGGGTGTGTGGATGTTCGTGCTTTCTATGATTGTGTATGGAGTAGCATTTGACTTCTTCAACATTTCGGGTTCACTGTTTGTTAATAATGAAACGGATTTATCCATTCGTTCCAGTGCACAAGGGTTGTTTGTGATTATGACAAATGGTATTGGAGCTACGGTGGGCACATTGGGGACACAAGCTGTTGTAAACCACTTTGTGGATATGAACAGTGATATGCCGCAAATGGAAGGATGGAGCACTACATGGTTTGTTTTTGCAGGATATACTTTGGTGGTAGCAGTGCTGTTTGCTTTGATTTTCAAGTATAAGCACAACCCCGGGCAAGTTAAATAATATAGTTGGGCCATCTCTTGAATGAAAGGAGGGATGGCGGAAGGAAGTTATAAGATTATGGATGAAGTAGAATTAAAGGTACATGATATGTCCTCTACATTGCAACCGGCGGATGCATATGCGCTGGTGTTGGAAGAAGTAAATGGTGAACGTAAGTTGCCTATCATCATAGGAGCTGTGGAGGCTCAAGCCATCAAGGTTGAAATGATGGAATACAAACCGCCAAGACCCTTGACTCACGACTTGTTTTTAACATTGATGAAGGAAGTGGGGATAGAACTGAAGAAGGTATTAATATATAAGGTAAAGGATGGAGTCTATTATTCCTATTTGTTTATAGACAAAGAAGGTCAGGAACTCAAGATAGACTCTCGTACTTCCGATGCTATTGCATTGGCTATGAGATGCGGATGTCCTATTTATACCACTGATGAGATTATAGAAAGTGAGCAGTTAATTGAAGCCGGTGATAAAGCTTTCACAGTCAAGGTGAATATGCTCAGTATTGATATGCTGAAAGAATCTTTGGCAAAGGCTGTAGAGGAGGAAGACTATGAACAGGCTTCCCATCTGCGTGATGAAATAAGAAGGCGGGAAATGGAGGCTGAAGACGGGGAATAAAGAAATTTATATTCCCATCAACCGTAGGGGCGGATTGAATCCGCCCGTATACACAAACTCTGTTGAGGTGTCATCGGTTCATCCCCACATGTTTGCCTTAACAGAGAAGACAATACCAAACATAATTCTAAAATAAACAACAATAAAAACTATGCACGTCTTTTATACCCCCGATATTGCGACTAATCCCGAACTTCCGGAAGAAGAAGCGGGCCACTGCCTGCGGGTATTGCGCCTTTCCATAGGCGATGAAGTGATGCTGACAGACGGAAAAGGCTGTTTTTACAAAGCGCTGATCAGTGCGGCAAGCGGAAAACGGTGCCAGGTGAAAATAACCGAAACCATTCCGCAGGAAAAAGGATGGAACGGTTGGTTGCACATTGCCATGGCACCCACCAAGAACATGGACCGCATCGAATGGTTTGCCGAAAAAGCAACCGAAATAGGTTTCGATGAATTGACTTTCCTGAATTGCCGCTACTCTGAACGGAAAGTAATCAAGAATGAACGCATTGAAAAGATTCTGGTATCAGCAGTGAAGCAGTCTTTGAAAGCGACTATGCCGGTATTGAATGAAATGACCGATTTTGGAAAATTCATTGCCCGTGACATCAAAGGACAGAAATTCATTGCCCATTGCTATCCAGGCGAGAAGCCTTTGCTGAAAGATGTTCTCCGTCCGGGCGAAGACGCTTTGGTCATGATTGGCCCCGAAGGAGATTTCAGCGAGGAAGAAGTCACAAAAGCAATAGCTGCCGGTTTCCAACCTATCAGTTTGGGCAAGTCCCGGTTGCGCACAGAAACGGCTGCATTGGTAGCCAGTCATACACTGAATTTATTAAATCAAAAATAAGAATATGAGAAAGAGTATTTTGGGATTTACCCTGCTGGCAGTAGTGATGCTTCTGGCTTCTTGTTCGCCGAAAAGCGAATATGCCAACGCCATCCCCAAGGATGCGGCAATGGTAATGTCATTCGACTTTAAGGCAATGGCAGACAAGAGTGGTATAAATGGAAAAGAGGGAGAAAAGATCGTAACTAAACTGACTGACGCTTTGAAAAGCGGACTGGAAGGAGAAGCCTATAAGACGGCTGAAAAGATTATTCAGAACCCTTCGGAATCAGGGCTCTCTTTTACAGATAAAGTCTATCTGTTTATCACTCCCCACTCTACAGCTTTTGCCTTGCTGGCAAAGGTGGACAGTGAAAGTAAAGTGAAAGATTTGCTGAATGCATTGAAGAACGAGCAGATCTGCACGGAGCTGAAAAGCGAAAGCGGCTGCACCTGGACACAAATGGGTGATGCATTATGTGCTTTCAACAATGGCACTTTCCTGTTGATGGGAAGTAATAAGGGAGATGCACCCAGCCTGAAAGGAACTCTATTGGCATTAATGCGCCAAGATACTGAAAACAGTTTTGCAAAAACCAATGATTTTGCCAAACTGAGCTCGGCAAAGGGAGAGATTGCTACAGTGATGAATATGTCATTCATTCCTAATGATCTGACTATGCAGATGCGCATGGGGATGCCTGCCGATCTGAAACTGGAAGATATCAAATATCTGCTCTCTGCCACTTTCGAGAAAGGAAAGGTTGTGATTGATATGGAAACATTGATTGAAAACAAAGACCTGATTGCGATGTACGAAAAGCAGTCAGAGGCTTCGGCTCCAATCAAAGGTACATATATGGAATATTTTCCTGCCAATACCCTTTTCTGGGCAAGTGGCAATATCAATGGAAAAGGTATTTATGACTTGATGTGCCAAAATCCCACCATCAAACAATCATTGGAAAATCCGATGTTGTCGGTAGATATTGAAAAGATATTCTCATCTATACAGGGAGATATTGCCATTGGCTATACTTCATTGACAGACCAAGATTTGTTGGTATATGCTGATGTAACGAACAAAGACTTCCTACAATCATTTGAAGACCTTCGTCCCCTGCTGGCAATGACCGGGGGACAGATGCAACTGAACTCTACGGGCAAAGACCAATATGAATTTCGTATGTATCGCCAGAGCATTTGGTTTGGAGTAAAAGATAATATGTTCTATATCTCAAACAATGAAAAGCTGGCAGACGAGGCAGGTCGTCATTATGGAGTTTCCTTGCAGAATACTCCTTGGGCGGGTGAAGTGACCAAGAATCGTTTCTTTATGGTATTCAATATGGTACAGTTGATGCAAGACATTAAGGAGAACCCTCAACTGGCACGTATGATGGGAGGTGATATGGCTATGCTGAATGCCATCCTTGCTCCTTGTGAGTACATAGACGCAATGGCTCCCGATTGGAAAAGCGCACAAATGAATTTCGTAATGAAAGATAAAGATGTCAACGTGTTACAGTTGATAGTACGTGGATTAGAAAATTTATGAATAGCATAGAATTACAACAAACCCTCCCTGCTGTCTTTGCAGGGAGGGATTCTATTATTTCCGAGGTCTGGCATCAGCAACTTACGTTGAAACGTGGTGAAGCCTATTTGATAGAGGCAGCATCCGGCACCGGAAAATCATCTCTTTGCAGCTACATTTATGGATACCGTAATGACTATCAAGGTATCATCTGTTTTGATGAAAAGAATATCCGCAGCCTTTCTGTGCACGATTGGGTGGAGGTGCGCAAGCGCTCTATCAGTATGTTGTTTCAGGAACTTCGTCTGTTCCCGGAACTCACCGCATGGGAGAATGTGCAACTAAAGAATTCGTTGACGGGATTCAAATCCAAGAAAGAAGTGAAGGCTTGGTTTGAGATGTTCGGCATTGCCGACAAATGGGATACGCCGATGGGTAAGATGTCTTTCGGCCAGCAGCAACGCGTGGCATTGATACGTTCCCTTTGCCAACCGTTTGATTTCATTTTTCTGGATGAACCAATCAGCCACCTAGATGAAGAAAACGGGCGGATCATGTCCCGAATCCTGGTGGAGGAAGCAGATAAACAAGGTGCGGGCATCATCGTTACCTCCATTGGTAAGCATCTGGAGTTGAACTACACAAAAACATTGAAACTATGAGATTGGTTTGGAAATTATTACGTCAACATATCAGTTTCCCGCAGTTGGCGGGCTTTTTCTTTGCCAATTTGTGCGGTATGGTCATTGTATTGCTCAGTGTCCAGTTCTATAAGGATGTGTTGCCCGTGTTTACGGAAGGCGAGAGTTTTATAAAGAAAGATTATGTGATTGTCAGCAAGAAAGTAAGTACGCTGGGTTCCTTTGTGGGCAAGAGCAAGACTTTCTCTGAGCAGGACATGGATGAAATAAAGGAACAGCCTTTTACTAAAGGGGTAGGGGCATTTATGCCTTCACAATTCAAGGTTTCGGCAGGTCTGGGTATGGAGAATGTGGGACTGCATATGTCTACGGCCATGTTCTTTGAATCTGTCCCCGATGAATATGTGGATGTAAGTCTGGATAAATGGGAGTTCAGCGAGAATGAACGCGTCGTACCCATTATTATTCCCCGCAACTATCTGAACTTGTATAACTTTGGTTTTGCACAGAGCCGCAGCCTGCCTCAACTGTCGGAAGGCGTTATGGGTATGGTCAATCTGGACATTCGCATCAGTGGTGCAGGGCGTACAGAGACATTCAAAGGAAAGATAGCAGGTTTCTCTAATCGCCTGAATACCATTCTTGTTCCCGAAACCTTTATGAACTGGGCAAACCGTGAGTTTGCACCGGGTCAGAAGAGCGAACCTTCCCGTTTGATTGTGGAGGTGAATAATCCCACGGACGACCGCATTGCCAAGTTCTTTAAAGATAAAGGCTATGATACGGAAGATGATAAACTGGATGCCGGAAAGACTACCTGGTTTCTGAAAGTCATTGTAGGCATAGTACTTTCTGTGGGCTTGCTGATTAGCGTTTTGTCTTTCTATATCTTGATGTTAAGCATTTATTTATTGCTGCAAAAGAATACCACCAAGTTGGAAAACTTATTGCTGATAGGTTACAGTCCTGCCCGTGTGGCGTTGCCTTACCAGGTGCTGACGCTTGCACTGAATGCAGTGGTGCTATTGCTGGCGGTGGGTATCGTGATTTATGTGCGCAGCAACTATATTGATATGATAGAAAATATGTTCCCCCAACTGGAAGAAGGCAGCCTATGGCCTGCTTGGATAGTAGGAATTCTGCTGTTTGTAGGCGTTTCTTTATTCAATGTAGTGGCGGTTCGTCGCAAGGTTGCATCCATTTGGATGCACAAAAGCTGATTTTCTTTAAAAAAATAGATTAATTTTATCTCAATCATAACTCTTTTTTTTAACTTTATCCCAATTCTCGGAAACAGGTGCGTATGCACCTGCTACCGGGGAGGACATATATAATTAAGAGCGTTTTAAAATATTACCTTGTCTTAGAAAATCCCCAATTTTCAAAGCTGCACAAGTGTGATACAACAAGCGCTCACGTCTTGTGTTTATACTCCTTTACAGGATTAGTATATTCATAAAGACGTGGGACACTGTTGTTTATTTGTGCAGCTGGTATGGGGATACCTCTAAGGCAGATAAGATATTAAGCAGGTCCCACGTCTCTTTTTTATGTCTGTATCATAAAAGAATGGATGAGTAAAACTAATCTGAAGGATGAAAATTATTGTTTGGAATTCTCAAGGGAAACGTATAGCCGATTATCATAAATTGATGGGAGGCTGTGATGTGTTGTGCTTGTTGGGTTGCGGACAATGGGAAGTCCCGCAGAAAGCGCAACGGGTGCAAAACAGTTTGTTCTATTGGGAAGAGGAAGAAGGGGGCAAATCATATGATATTCTCTATTGCTCTCAGCATATGGCCTATATATGTCGGAAAGGATTGTATAGCGGCGAATCCATTGTATACAGTGTACATTCCAGCATAGGCGTGTTGGTGGGAATTCGTTTGCAGGAGCACTTCTGGCTGTTTGCCAACCATGAAGACAATGTAGTAAATTCCTATCATATAGGCGAGTTCTACCTGCGTGAGATTTCAGCCCGTTTTAGAAAGGCTGCATTTGTAGCCGATTTTAAAGAAAGATCCTATACATGGACGCAGGAAGCGATAGGGAAGCTATACTCCGTTCCTCCTCCGGAGACGTATCATCCGCTTACCATTAATTATTTATTCACGATCCATGTGAGCTGCAAAGATCAATACTTAATAAAGGGATATGAAGACTCTCCCAATCAGCCTACTTTCTTTGAGATGGAAATTTAATCTCTCTCTGCTTATAATTTTTCTCTTTTTCCTTTGATAATAAAAGAATTAGTGTATATTTGCACATGAACAATTACAAATTCAAAGGCAATCATTTTATGGGCAGAGAACTAATATTCGACCGGTTTTCACAGCAAGCTCTTCAGACCTTGCACCGGTATCGTGCCGTCATGTTTAGTCCAACGAACCTCATGCGTTAATTTATTTATCAGCGTTTTTTTATCCCTTAATTCTTACACATTAACATGAGTTTACTATGGACAACAGACCGACTATTGCCGAAGTACAGGAATGGGTACTGAAGCTTTATAACACGTGTGAACAAACCATTACCAGTGAAGAACGTAAAGAGCAGCATAAATATGCCGTCATGGTGCAACGGCCGCAGGACAAAAAGTTCCTGGTGAAAATGCTGGACGAATCTTCCCAAATCCGTGACCGTAAGAAACTGGCAGACCGCATCAAGAAACTGATAGACCGCTATGGTGTACCCGAGTTCCTGAACAAGCGTGACGCTTTCCTCTTTAAGATGTATCAAGCCTTCGGACATCATTTTGACTTTATTGCTATACCTATTATAAAGAAGCGCTTGCGCATGGATACTTCCAAAGTAATCCTGGACGAAGCGCGTCCCAAACTGACAGACCACCTGGCTACCCGTTTCAAACAAAAGATAGGGCAGAACGTGAACCTGCTGGGCGAAGTAGTATTGGGAAACGGCGAAGCCGATCATCGTTACTTCCATTATCTGGAAGCATTGGAAGCGCCCGATATCAATTATATCTCTGTGAAGATTTCGGGTATCTATGCCCAAACCCATGCGTTGAACTACGAGGAAAGTTTTCCGGAACTGGTGAAACGTATGACTGCACTTTATCAGAAAGCCATCGACCATCCGTATGTAGACGAGAACGGAGTGAAACGCGCCAAGTTCGTCAACCTGGATATGGAGGAATATAAAGATGCGCATTTCACGATGCGCCTTTTCAAGGAAGTGCTGAATCTGCCGCAATTCAAGGATTATTCGGCAGGCATTGTTATTCAGGCTTATCTGCCCGATGCTTACGACTTCCAGACAGAGTTGTTGGAATTTGCCAAAGAGCGCGTGGCAAATGGTGGCGCTCCTATCAAGATGCGTCTAGTGAAAGGCTGTAACCTGGAGATGGAAACAGTGATTTCTTCTCTGCGTGGATGGCCCAATCCGGTACGTACTTCAAAGACAGAGGTAGATGCTAACTATCTGCACATCTTGGAACGCGCTTTGTTGCCCGAAAATGCGAAAGCCCTCCATGTGGGTGTTGCTTCTCATAATCTGTTTACCATTGCATATGCTTATTTGTTGAGTCAGAAGTTGGGCAGTGCCGAATATATGACTTTTGAAATGTTGGAAGGTATGGCAGACCACGTGTGGCGTGCACAGTCCCAGCTTGGAAACCATGTCATCCTGTATGCTCCGGTGGTAAAAGACGAACATTTCCTGAACGCTGTTTCTTATTTGGTTCGCCGTATGGACGAGAATACAGCTCCCGATAACTTCCTTACCCACTCGTTCAACTTGAAACCGGGTACGGATACCTGGCGCTTCTTGCAGAACCAGTTTGAGGAAGCCTATCAGATGAAAGATACCATTACACATATTCCTACCCGTACTCAGAACCGTCTGCATCGCTATATCCCGGTTCCTCCGGCAGATGTGATGGCGAATGAACCGGATACCGATTTTGACTTGCCACAAAACCAGGAGTGGGTGCGCAATATCTTTGCCAAATGGAAGAAATCCCCATCGGATACTCCCGAAATCATTCCTTTGCAAATAGGAAAAGAAACTGTGGTATGCGACAAGCGTCATAAATATATGGATCGTTGCCAAGATGACGAAGTATGTGTATGCGAAATGTCACAGGCAGATACCGAACAAGTAAAGCAGATCATTGATATTGCCGAAAAAGACCCTGCCGGATGGAGAAAGACAACACTGGAAGAACGTCATAAAATAATGTATGAAGCAGCCAATCGTTTGGGCGAGATGCGTGGCGATCTGATAGGTTGTATGTGTGCCGTTACCGGAAAGACAGTGGTAGAAGGTGATGTGGAAGTATCGGAAGGCGTGGACTATGCCCGTTTCTATACTACCAGCATGAAAACATTTGCCGCATTGCCCGATGTGGATATTGCCCCGAAGGGAACAATCCTTGTTATCTCTCCGTGGAATTTCCCGTGCGCCATTCCTATCGGCGGAATTGTGGCAGGTTTGGCAGGTGGAAATACAGTAATCTTAAAGCCGGCAACCGTTGCCGCCCCCGTAGCATGGATGTTTGCAAAAGCATTTTGGGACGCAGGTGTGCCTAAAGAAGCCTTACAGGTAATTATTACAGACCGTGAGGCATTGAAGGTGCTCACTACCGCCCCTGCCATCAAACATATTATCTTGACAGGTGGAACAGACACGGCACAGAATATCGCCCGTAGCAATCCGGCTACTCCGTTATCGGCAGAAACCGGTGGCAAGAATGCCATCATCCTGACCGCTTCCGGCGACCGTGACCATGCTATCATGAATATCGTAGCTTCCGCCTTCGGCAATGCCGGACAGAAATGCTCCGCTTGCTCCCTGTTACTGGTAGAACGCTCGGTTTACGAAGACAAGAACTTCCAGGAAAAGATAAAAGATGCCGCAACCAGCATGAAGGTGGGTAGTGTATGGAATCCGGGCAATGTGGTCGGCCCCATGATTACCAATAAGAATGATAAGCTGCTGAAAGCATTAGAGCTGGAAAAGGGAGAATCCTGGTTAGTTCCTCCCCGTTTCCTCGATAAGAATAAGTACGTCCTGGCTCCTACGGTGAAATGGGGAGTTCGTCCGGGTAATTATTCTTTCCACACGGAGCTATTCGGCCCGATGCTGAGTGTGGCATGCATTGAGAATTTGCAACAAGGCATTGACTTGGTGAACAGTCTGGATTATGGACTGACTTCCGGCCTGCAAAGTTTGGATGAAGCGGAGCAGAAGTTGTGGAAGGATTCCATTATGGCAGGTAATCTTTACATAAACCGTGGTATTACGGGAGCGATTGTGAACCGTCAGCCGTTTGGTGGCATGAAGTTGTCTGCATTTGGTGGCGGCGTAAAGGCCGGCGGCCCTAATTATTGTGCTTGCTTTGTGAAGATCACCGATAAGCCGGGCAGCACTACAGATTATAAACAAAGTTATGCGAAGGCCTACGAACAAGAGTTTGCCCATGCCCGAGACATCAATAACCTATATGGCGAGCAGAATGCATTCCGCTATCTGCCTCTAAAGAGTATGGTGCTTCGCCTTTTCCCGGGAGACAGCAATGAAGATGCCCAAATGATTGCTCTTGCAGCCAAGACCCGCCATACTCCGTTGACTATCAGTTTTGAACCCGATGATGATCGCACGGCAGCATTGGCTTCTACAGGTTGTGCATTGAAGAAAGAGACCTTGCCTGAGTTCTTGAAATCAATGAAGGGTTATGAACGTATCCGTACCTGTGGTGCAGAGATTCCGATGGAAATGTATGAAGAAGCTGCCCGCATCGACAAGTATATTGCTACCGCCAAGCCAGTGAAGGATGGACGCGTGGAATTGATTCATTACATTAAGGAACAGAGCATTGCATTTGAATATCATCGTTATGGCAGTATCTTAGAGGTGCCGCCGGTAGAATGATAATCATTGAAATAGATGAATAAATCAGAGGTCTTCCCATCTTGGTACATAGAGATTGGGAAGACCTCTTTTTTTGTGGATATAACTTTTTGATAAAATGTCATTTTGATAATGAAAGAGGCTTAGAATTCCCTGTTTCGAATCATATTGCAAGGATAGAATTTAAAGCGCTTCTCGTGAATTTGTAGTATTCAGTATGCTCGATTATTCTTAATTCTTATTCTGCTTTAATACTGTATATGCGTATTTTGCATCATATCGCTATCATATATAATATACTGGCATTATAGTGCTCTTTATGCAAAAAGAAATTTTTCTTTCATTTAGAGAATAAAACTTCCCATAATTAAATATATCTATACAAAAAGACCTATTTTTGAAAAACATACGTTCATTTTTGAAAAGCAAAGGGAGATTTTGGAAAAACAACAGGACGAAAATTATTTTTCTCGGTGCGTTTTCACTCATTTGTCGGTGTGTTATATGTATAACATACCGGGAAAAGTGTATTTTCTCCTATTATTTATGCAAATATGGTGCATATTTATTGCTTATACTCTCTGGATGATAACTTTTTATAAATGCTCTTGTAAGAAGATTGCCTATTATAAAATCTTTTTGACTGATTATGTGTGAAACTTGTAGCAAATGGGAATGTATTTAATTATGCCTTTATGTCTTTATTTTGTTTTCAATGGGATATAAAGAAGAATTATACAGTGGAGAATTGTTTGTTATCTTAAAGATAATGCAGTACTTTTGGCTTATGGCGTTGATATGAAAGATACGGAGGGCGTTGCAGAAGCGGAAGAAACAATCAGTAAGGAAGAAATACTGGTTGGTATTCGTGAAGGGTTGATGGATATGAAAGAACGTCACCGCACAGGGGCGAAGGGTATTCAGTTACAAGAATTACTTGATGAATTATAACCTAGTAATTCAACCACAATTTAAAAGAAGAAAGTTTCTCCTCACTTATCGTAATTTGTGCTTTGTAGGGAGGGCATACGCTTACCACTATCTTTCCATTGAAGTAGGGTTCTGCATGATCTATGGCATCTATACTGATAATGATTTGGCGATTAGCACGGAAAAAGCATTCCGGATTCAGTTGCTCCATTAGCTTATTCAGGGACAGGTCGATGATATGCTCTTGTCCCTTCCGGGTGACGGCAAAAGTCACTTTGTTTTCAGAATAGAAATAAGCAATGTCTGCTACCTGGAGAGACCAGAAGCGGTCAGTACCATAAATAAGGAAACGGGTGCGATAACGCTTCTCCTTCTGTTGCAAGGCATCTAGTAAAGTATCTATATATCCCTCGGAATGGAGGAGTTCATTGCTTTGTAAACTTTCATATTTTATGATGGCATCCAGCAAGCGTGTTTCATCTATAGGCTTCAGTATGTAGTCTATGCTGTTTACGGTGAAAGCACGGATGGCATATTGGTCATAAGCAGTAGTAAAGATCACAACAGAAGCGGGATGGACGGCCGATAGAAAATCGAAAGCATTCCCGTCCGCCAGTTGGATGTCGAGAAAGATGAGATCGGGCTGCGGATTTTCTTTAAACCATGCCACGGCCTCGTCCACACTGCCCGGCACAAGGGTGAGATTCCACTGTGGGCGCAGGCGGGTAACCATGGAGTATAGCAAGCGTGCTGCGGGAACTTCGTCTTCTATGATAATTGCATTTAGTTTACTCATATGCCAAAGGGACTTTTACGGTAAATATTTCTTCTTCTTTTATCACAATGATCTCTTCGCCAAGCATTAGTTTACAACGCTTGCACAGGTTTTCCAGCCCTACTCCGGAAGAAGTGTCATTGCTCTTTTTAGGATGTATGGGATTACTCACTATCAGGTAATTGTTCTCCAGCCTGATACTTATCCGGATGGGTTTGCTCAGACTGATGGAGTTATGCTTAATTACATTCTCCACCAGTAATTGCAGGGTGAGAGGCGGTAACATGGCTTCATGGTAATCGGTAGGAATATGGCAATCGCAACCGATGCAATCGCCTAACCTCACTTGGTGCAGAAAGAGATAGGACTTCATAAATTCCAGTTCATCGCCCAGGCTCACTAGTGCTTTGTCCTGACTTTGCAACACATAGCGGTACACGCTGGACAGATGTTTGGTGAAGCGGACCGCATTGTCGGGGTTATATTCTATTTCGGCAATCAGCGTATTAAGACTATTGAACAGGAAATGCGGATTGAGCTGGTTTTGCAAGGCCGTATAGTGGGCAGCATTGTTTTCCTTTTGCAGTTCGGCAGCTTCCTGTTGTAGTTTCAGGGTGTTCTGAATGGAACGGTTGGAGAGGAGTAATCCCACTATGACCAACTCTACCAGCCAAACGAGGAAAAGGATGCGCCAACCGCCATTGGGGAAAGTAAAGATGTTGTAAGATCCCACCAGTAGCTTTCCCACCATGAGCAGACTGTAGTTTAACAGGAAAAACAGGAATGTTACGGCTATATAGATGGCAATAATCTTCCAGCGCTTACGGATGTTCAGCGTATATTGGTTGTTCAGCCAGGAACTGAGCCGCAGGGTGGAATAACCAAGTATGTTGAAGGCTGCAACAAAGAAGATAAAAGCGCCTTTAGAATAAAGCACATCCACTATCTGTGGAGATAGTTCGGAATAGTTAGCCAGCAGGAGGTAGGAGAATATTCCTACTCCCGAGAATAAAAGTCCATATCGTATAACATTCCATTTCATGTGGGCAAAGCTACAATAATTTACAGAATAATAATAACTTGTTGTTTGCTAATATTTGTTTAGCGCCTTCAGCAGTGCGGAATAATATCCTTGTGCCGAGACTTTGGCCTGTACATGGTTGGTTTGCGATGCTTGTCTATAGTTCTGTGCTTCTATGACTTCCACTACCGATACCTTTCCTTCGGCATACCTTTCCAGTGCCATGCTTTCGTTTTCGCGGGCTTTCTCTAATGAATTTTCGGTGAGGCGCACCTGCTCCATGGCTTGGGATAATGAGATGCGGGCGGTTTGTACTTCCAGATTAACCTGGTCGGTCACTTGATTCAGATTGTCTGTGGCAGCATTGACGTAGAAAGTAGACGCACGCTTTTCGTTTCGCCTTTTTCCCTATTCAAACAGCGGCACGGAGAGCTTGGCATACACAGCATAATTAGGGTCGAGATCGGCCTTGAAATTATATCCCGGTGAGGAGTAACTGCCCTCCATCCCTATAAAGAGTTGTGGCTTGTATTTGGCATCAGTCAGCTTTTGGGTGCTTTCTGCTATGCGTATCCGGTCGTAAGCCATTTTTAATTCGGGGCGGTTTGTTCCGTCTGCATTCCATATCTTGTTATTTAGGGTTATGGTGGGAATGGTATCATCTATTTCGGTTGCGGCGCTCAGTTCCGTTCCTATGAGGGAGTTGAGTGCCATGCGTCCGGTTTTCAGATTGCTTTCCGCTTGCAGCAGTTGATATTCTGCTTCATTCAGTTTTACTTCTGCCATCAGTAAATCTTGTGGGTCTATCAGTCCTGCTTCCACCCGTTCACGGATGGTCTGGGCAAGTGAGGCGATAGAGTTGCGATAGTCTTTTGCTACACGGACTATTTCGGCGCGTGCCACGGTGTTCCAGTATTGCATATCTGCTTGGTAGCACACGGCAGACCGGAAATACTCGGCTTGATGTGCTGCCAGGCTGTGCTGATGTTTTGCCATCCGGATGCTTTCCAGCAATCGTCCGCCTGTATAGACAGGTTGCAGCAAGGTGAGGGAGGCCCCGTATTTCATGTCTTTACCCTCAAAGGACAAAGGATTTTGCATACCGGGCAGGTCAAGTGTCAGTTGTATGGGATTGCCGGTATACTGAAAATTGGCATCTCCCGATAGCTTGGGGCGTAAATCTTTTTGTGCGGCTTTCTCCAGTTCGATACTTGCCGAAATGTTTTTATCCGCCGCCTTCAGGTCGTGGTTGTAAGTTACAGCCATCGACCTGTACTTTTCCAATAAATCACTTTGTTGGACGAAAGTAGCGGACGGAACACACAACACAAAGATAAACAGTATATTCATTCTTGTCATAATCATCTATTTTTGATTTTATAAAACATAGCATACAGGGTAGGGGTTACAAACAGCGTCAGCAGCGTGGCAAAGGTCAGTCCAAAGATGATGGTGGCTGCCATTCCTCCAAACGCTATGTCGAACAGCAGAGGAACCATTCCCAAAATAGTGGTGGTGGCTGCCATTAGCACCGGACGTGTGCGAGACACGGTAGCCTCGATAACGGCGGTGTAAGGACTTATTCCATTACGGCGTTGCATGCTTATTTCGTCCAGCAATACAATTACATTCTTTATAATCATGCCCAGTAATCCCAACCAGCCGGCAATGGGGAAGAATCCGAAATCGAATCCGGTGAGCAGCATTCCCACAGCTACACCAATCAGGGAGAGTGGAAGCACGCATAGAATAATAACAGGATCTCGGAAATTGCCGAATAGGGCTACCAGTATGACTACCAGCATGAGAAAAGCCAATGGAAAATATTTAGTTATTGCCTGCATTGCTTCTCCTTGGTCCTTGAACTGTGAGTCCCAAAAGAAAGTATATCCTTCGGGCAGTTCCATCGCCTCTATTTCTTTTCGTATTTCTCCATGTACTTCGGCCATAGTATGCCCCGGTTTTACTCCGCGCATGGCTGCCATAGACAACTGGCGGTTATAAGTCCTCACTTGCGGAAACTCCCAAGTTGTTTCAATATTCTCCGTTACTTGCGACAGTGGGGCGGAATGTTCTCCGTTCCAAACCGAGAAATTGCCTAAAGAGTGATTATCGGTAATGTTGATACCTGCCGATTTCAGCAATACGGGTACTTTCTTCTCATTATCCCTATAGATGCCTACCGCAGTTCCATCGCTGATTGATTTTACCGATTGCATCATCTGTACCTTGGTGATGCCCAGTGCACCGGCTTTCACCGGATCAAAGACGGGGCGTATCATCAGTGTCATATTTCCCCATTCATTACGGGCATCTGCTACTTTGGGATTACTGCGCATAATGCCTATGGCTTGTTCTACCAGAGAGTCCAGCACAGCAGGATCCGGCCCTAGGAAACGAGCTTCAATAACAGCTTCCGTCAACGGGCTTAGTTCAAACTTATTTACTTTGATAAGCGGTTCGGGATACTTCAGCCTGATGGAATCTTGCAGTATGGCGTTCAGTGCCCTTGAATCCTTTGATGTCTTGCATTTTACCAATATTTGGGCATAATTGGATTGGGGGCCGAATGATACATTGGAAAGATAATATCGGGGTGGCGTGCGTCCTATGTAAGTGGAAACCATTGTTGTTTCTTCATGGTTGCGAATATAATCTGCCATTCGGGTTGCTTGCCGGTCTGTCTCGTTGATGCTGGTTCCTTCGGGCAACCACATGTCAATGGTGAAATATTGCTTGTCCAGTGCAGGTACAAAAACTTTGGGAATGAACTTGAAACTCCATGCCGAGAGAACCAACAGCACCACCAGCGAGGCAACGGTAGCCATGCGATGACAAAGCACCCAACGCAATGCCTGGCGAAAGTGATTGTAGTATTTTCCGTCGAACAATGTATCTTTCAGTTCTTCGGGGCGGGGACGGCGCACAAATTCCTGTATAAAGAAAGGAGTCTGCGTCAATGCGAATACCCAACTGAACATAAGTGATACCCCGATAACCACTACCAAAGAAGATAACAACTCACCCGTGATGTGTGGCGAATAATAAATAGGCAGAAAGGTGAGGATGGCAATTACCGTTGCCGCCAGTAGGGGCAGTGCAGTGGAAGAACAGGCGCGCATAATGGCAACGCGCTTACGCATGCCGCGTTCCATATTGATTAGTGCCGAGTCCGAAACCACAATGGCATTGTCTACCAGCATTCCCATCGCTATGATGATGGCTGCCAACGACATACGTTGAAGTGCAATATCGCAAGCCATCATAACAATAAGCGTGGCAAAGATGGAGAATATCAATCCGCTACCTATCAGTATTCCGTTTCTGAATCCTATAAAGAACAGCAGGATGGCAACCACGGTCAGTACGGAAATGATAAGATTCAGGATAAAGCCTTGGTTGGCCACGTCCGATTCATAACCTTGGTCATAGATAGAGGTCAGCTCATAACCTTCGCTTATGGTTGCAGATAACTGGTCAATTCGTTCCTTAACGGCTCTTGCCATATCCACTACATTGCCAGTGGGTACGGTTGAGATGGCAATGCCTATGGCGGGACTGCCGTCAATGCGCATCATATTGGCAGGAGGGGTCTGATAGCTTTCCTCTATCCGTGCAATATCTGCCAAGCGGAAGTGTTCACCGGTATGCGAAACAATGGTCAGATTTTTAATATCATCCAGGGAGTAGAAGTTTCCGGTTGATTCTATTCGGATGCGGTTTGCTCCGGCGTCTATACCTCCGGCGTCTACTACTTTATTTTGGGCTTCGAAGGCATGGGCAATGTCGGCAGTAGTGATACCGCTTTGTGCCATTACCGAGGGGTTCACCAGCACATCGATGGTAGGAGTCTGCACTCCGTATATTTCTACCTTGGCTACGTCTTTTACTTTCAGTAATTCGTTCTTTATGCTTTTGGCTTCGTCTTCCAGCTCCCTATGGGTGTGGCTGTCTCCGGTCAATCCGTAGAATACGCCTAGTACATCGCCAAAGTCATCGTTTACTACCGATGTACCTGCACCGGCGGGGAGTTTGCTTTGCACATCATTTACCTTGCGGCGCAATTTGTCCCATAGCTGTTGCATTTCATCGGCGCGGGTTTCTTTTTTTTACATAGACGGTTATTTTAGAAAGTCCGGAGCGGTTCTCCGTTTTCAGATAAAGTTCGCCTAGCGACTGGATAGACTCTTCCAGAATATCGGTTACTTGGGATTGCACCTCCGAAGGAGATGTCCCGGGATAGGGAGTTAGCACCAATGCTTGTTTGATGGTGAAAGGGGCATCTTCCAGTTTCCCCATTTTAATGTAGGAAAACAGGCCTCCGGCCAGTACCAATATTAATAATAAGGTAGTGATTGCTTTCTTTTGTAGAAAGTATTTTACTAGTTTCATGCTTGTTCCGGGTTTTATTATCTCTGCGATATGTTTATTTTTATTCCATCGGACAGGAAGCGAAGTCCGCTGGTTGCTATGGTTTCGTTGGGTTGCAATCCTTCGGTAATGGCTATGTAGCCATCAGGCAACAGGTTTCCTGTCTTTACTTGCCTTTGAGATACTTGCCGGGTCGTTGCATCTACTGTCCACACGTAGTTGCCCACAGTGGGGCGATGGCAAAGAGCCGCTTGGGGGATGGCAACTTCTTTCGGGGTCTTTGTTACTGCCGCGGCAGTACTTAGTTTTGCTTTGCCGGACATGCCTGCCAATAGTTTGCCGTCTTTATTGGGCAGTAGGGCTGTCAGCAGGTAGGAGAGGTTGTTGCGGGTAGTCCCTTTGGAGACTTCGACTATTTTTGCTTTATATAGTTTATCGGGGTAGGCATCAAAATATACTTGTATTGTGTCTGGCGCCTGCGCTGCATAGGCAATGTCTTGGGTGACATAAATTTCTAATTTCAGTTGGTCTATGTCAATAAAGGAGATGACAGGCTGGGTGGCTTTCACATCTTGATATTTCTCTATATATACTTCGCCCACATAGCCGTTAAAAGGGGCTATAAGGCGTGTGTCTTCCAATT
>Ga0192244_10031_pt1 | contig 63574 bp, 66 predicted proteins | sample Koala_Koa27_L3_FD_131234 | JGI IMG/M metagenome (GOLD analysis project Ga0192244, IMG submission 131234) | Enriched cells from koala feces incubated with labeled cellulose particles, San Francisco Zoo, California, United States - Koala_Koa2-7_L3 ... | reverse complement strand
TATTAAATTTAATGGTAAAAGCAGGCCTGTGAAGGTCTGCTTTTATTCTTATTCCACTATTCAGATCGCATGAGGCAGATCACAGGGAACCTTCCTGATTACCTCCTTCACCTCCTCCTTCCGGAACTGGACATCCCGGATCATATCCCGGAGAATCTTACCCGGGGAAAAGCGGACCCGGGGAACTTTCATCTCCCGGAGCGTGAAGTCCTCTTCATTCTCTACTCCCTTACTACCGGCCGTCAGGCGGAAATTTCCCAAACGGCCCAATTGAACTCCATTTCCATCATCCAGTGTATCCACCGCACGGGTCAGCACCTCCTTTAGTACCCCGGCAACATCCGCATGGGTCAGGGTACAATGATGAGCGACCTGTTTACATACCTTCTCAAATGGTACGCACGTCCCTACACGAACCTGACCATACCACTTTTCCTGCCCGGCCTCTTCTCCGGCCAGGACTTTTCTCTTTACTGTAATTACTGATAACGACATACTCTTTTGATTTTAAATTAAAAATGAAAAGCTTTCCTGATGAAAAATCAGATGGCATGTGGCTCATTACATTCCTCCGGTTCTTCTATTACCCGGACTGCTAACCATTCATACTTCACATCTTCCATCGCGTTCTTAAACAGCTTTCCCGGGGTAAAAACCACCCGCGGTCTACGCATCATACGACAATGGAAAGCCTCTTGTGTGTCTGCCCCGCTACTACCAGCCGTCAAACGCATCGTCCCAAATTCACCCAGACTGACTGAATTCCCATTATCCAGATTATCTGCCACTACAACAGCCAGTGCATTCACCACCATCTCCACATCCGCTGGCGTAAGGGAGGTGTCCTGAGAGATCCACTTACTGATCTTTGTCAGGGGGATTACCTCTTTCAGGCGTACCTGGCCATAATATTTATCCTGTCCGGCTTCTTCCCCGGCCAGGACTTTTCGTTTTACTACATGAACTTTCAGTCCCATATCCAAATTATTTTTTATTACACATCCGGGAACGGGAAATAAGGCGCCATTGCTCCCGTTCAACCCTACACAAAGATACATCCGCCAGCAGCCTTTTCCATCCAAATGTCGTCCTATGTCGCTCTTTGTCACTATTCACCCATCAAGCTTATCCAACCCTGCTGTACGGAGAAAAAAAGAAGAAGTTCTTAGGCTTGGAATCAGGTGGAAAAGAGTGGAATAAAAGCTTTTTCCAACAGATACAAATTTGTATTTTTGACTGATAACCAAGTAAATAATATTTTCTTATGCATACTACTTATTTTACAATCAAAAGTTACGGATGGCAGGAGTTAGCCATTCTTTACAGCCCGGAGATTGATCCCCGTTCCGCTACCAGAAAACTAAGTAGATGGGTTTCCGTCCGGAAAGACCTGAAAGAGGATCTTTTGCAAAGCGGCTGGAAAAAAGGAACCAAAGTCCTGACACCTGAACAGGTAAGTATACTCATCTACTATCTGGGGGAACCGGTCGTAAAGAAGCAAGCGAGCAAAAGAATATCCTTCCCATAAAAAACCATGGAACCTTTTAGCTCTCCCCACCATTATTTTCCTGCTCCCGTAAGGCTATCTGAAAGTCTCCCCACGGCTGTTAGTCCGCGCCCGCACGGATCGTCAGGGCTCTCCGCACGAAAACCGGTACCTTTCCGTGCGGACTCCCACCACGATCCGTGCGGAGGCGGACGCCTTTTCCTGCGGACCCGGACATTCTTCCACAGGGACTCTTTCCTTCAGATAATCAGGGTGTCAGGATTCTTAAAAAATAAAAAACCCAGGCGCGCGAAGGCGTATTGGAAAACCGGGTTTTACGATGTTCTCTCTTATTTCTTTGGTTATTTATGTAGGGTTATTGTATATATAGTTATTTATGCCGCCCTATGCGCTGCTGCATACGGTGCTTCTACCGGTGCTGTCATTTTAAGCCGCTGTATTTATAGCTGCTGTAAAATTGAACCAAATTATTCATTTAAAGCCTATTATATAAATATTTAGGCTGTACGTTGGGCTGCACATTGGGCTGTACGTTGGGCTGTATTATTTATTTTCTTCCTCTTTTAATTTTTGGTAAAGTCGCTCTGCCAGAGCAGCTTCCAGTTTCTTCCTTTGAGTGATCCGGCGTGCTTCACTCCTGGCCTTGATATCCTGAAAAGCTGCTTCCGCCAACTCTTCTATAGTGAGCCGCGTGGAAAAATAGATACACCGGTGTGCAGGAACCGCCAGTTTGACAAGAAAACGTTTATCGACTAATCTATTTAATATTTTGTCCATCTGGTAGCGTTTGGAATAGGTTTCATACACTTGCTGAAGTCTCTTATCCTTTATCCTTCTTTCTGCCTGGGCGGGAGATTTGAATCCAATCATCCGGCAGGCAATAAAATCTTTGGTAGTATAGACATATTGCTTATTCCCCAGAATGGAACGGATGCCCAGGTAACAGGCTAACAGGTCTTTTTCATAGTTAGTCTTAGGATGCTGCATATAGTCCAGCAGGATATCCGGTTTCACGTGAACCAGGGCATCTCCCTCTTTTCTATAGCCTTCCAGCTTTTTTATTTTCCGGATCATATCAGGGACCGGAAAAGAGACTCCCAACATCTTCTTCACCGTACGCAGCCGGTCAAACTCCTGAACCATCGCTGCGAATCCGGTATCTTTTTCTGACTTGATATAGGTTTGGAGATCGGCGACTATTTCACTGACATCGAATGTATTTTCAAAAAAGACCTGATCCTTCCTGTCCATATCCGTATAGCCTTTTTTCACTAAGGAATCCAGACAGGTTTTGAGTCCTTCCGTGAGCTGGTCATACTCTCTGTAATAACAATAAAGCACCTGCTCCAATGAATGTGTCAGTTTCCTCTTTATACTTTGCGATAAATAATGGACCCCCAGACAAAAGAGATCGTCCATGGCAGTTTCCGGATGTGTATAAATACGTTGGATCGCATGGAGGGGAAGGATCAGATAATAATAGTCACCTTTCTTTTTCATATAGTCTGCGCGTTAAGTTAACCAATTGACAGGAAAAGAAATTCCCTATTTCACAAATATACAAAATAAAAAATTGCCTTGTATGCTGTTTTATCATTATCTTTACCCCTGAGAGTGAGTTCTGTTATCACAGGATATTAATTACATTTTATTCCAATGAAAAAAACGATTTCTTTCCTTCTTTGCATTTGTATAGGCAGTTTTATTTCCTGTAGCTCTGATGGAGCATATGAGGAAACGGAAGATTTATATAAAGTTTCCGATTTTAATTCCCAGGCTGCACTTTTCCATTATAAGTTTCTGGATCCCACAGGGTTTGAGCGGCATCCTTCCGTTGAGAATCTCTCTTTTCATGAACCGGTTACGATTCAGGTGGATGAATATGCTTCTCTACTTCTGGAGGATCAATCAGCCATGATAAAGAGTAAAAAAGAAGAATCTGCCGGCAAGGCAGATGATCTCCTCCTGGAGATTAATGACTATGGAAGTTCTGTGGGACAGGTTAGCCTTCCTGCTGAGACAGACCGGGAGTTGCTTATAGGTATTCAAAACAGTCATCTGTGGTTAGGAGAATTTGATAAAACCAGCCGTTCCCTTGTTCAGGAATGGAAAGGGAAGGAAATTACAGATCGTCGCCGGGAAGTGCATGTCGGTTACGGAGAATATGAAAATCACTATATAAGATCCCTGTATGGACATTTGATTCCTGTCCATGACAAACAATTTATTCATACCTATTATTATGGAGATAAGGAGACTCCGTCTTCCGGTTATTATGGGATTATGATGCTGGACGATCAGATACATGTACTGGATTTTCCGGGAATTGAGAATCCTTATGTGTTAAATATTTTACCCTGGTATGGGAAAAGCGCCTTACTACTCTTTCATAGTGGCCAGCAGGCTTTAGTGAAATCAGAGAAAGAGATAGAGGTTTATTCCGGTTATTATCCGTCGTCGTATGACACATATCCGGTTTCCTATACGGAATACCTAACCTTCACTCTGAGGTCGTATGGTCATTTTGAAACAGGATTGTTTGAATTAGGCCAAGAGGAATCTATCTTTTATACCTATTCAGATCAATATGAATCCCTGTTTGAAGATAATCCGCTTTATGATGTTACTTACCTGGGTGAAACCAACGGTCTGTTTACATTCAGGATCGACCTCACGCATTACAGTGGGGAGAAGAAAACCCTGACGGTCCGGATAGACCGGGAAGGCAAGCTGCATGAGTAAGCATTTCCTTTCTGTATACTATTTCTTTATTCATGACGTTAGATATAACAGCGGGACGGATCGGTTTTCCTGTCCCGGATAAGTTATGTAAAATGTTTACTTAGTTAATCAGCAAACAAAATGAAAAAAATCCTGACATTTTCTCTCTTTTTTCTTACTGGCCTGTTTTTTTCTGGCTGTAATGACAATACAGATCCCGGATATCCTTATGAATTATTTGGTTTTGAGCCGGATATGCCAGTGTTGTTGTATGGTTGCCGTCCGGCGGATGTCAGTGGATTTGAAAGGCATCCGTTGCTGGATGAGGTGAAATTCTGGGAGCGTACGACTATTCAGGTCTCTCCTGATATGGCTGTTGATATTGAGGATAATTCCATGGTTCTGCGGGCGCGTACGGAGACTGCCAGATGGGAAGGAAGTGAACTTTTAACTCAGGCAATGCACTATGGCAGTTCCGTAAATATGGCCTCCTATTCTTATTATGAAGACCATATCATGCTGGTGGGTATCAGAAATAAGAAATTCTGGGCTGGTGAATTTGATATACAGGATCGTGAACCGGTCGCGGAATGGGCAGGCGATGACATCCTCAGACGCACCTTACGGGTTTCTACGGAAGAAGGAGTAGAGGAACATGAGGTAAGCTCTTTGTATGGAACTGTGTTCAAAGCAGGGGACAGAAAATTCATAAAAACGCACTATAAAACAAGTCGTTATAAAGATTCCGGGGAAACGGGTTTTTATGGGATGTTCTCCCTGGCAGACAAAGCGTATCCGCTGGATTTCTTTGACACGGCAGAAGTTCATATCATGGATGTGCTCCCATGGTATGGCGGAAGTACTTTATTTGCCTTGCTTAATAACCGGCAGGTAGTCGTCAAACCAGACCAGAGTACCGCCCTTTATACCGGCTACTTTCCTTTTGCGCATAACATTCCGGTTTCTTCCACTGAATATTTTTCCTTTTCCTTCCCGGTGTTTGACCTTCCTGTACTCTCTTTTTATGTGTTGGGTGAGGAACGCAGCAGATTCACGGTTACCTTAGATCAGCTGGGAATCAATCCGGAAAGAAAAACGGCCTGTGAAGTCACGCTGGCCGGAGAATATAATGGCATCTTTGTCTTTGATATGGAACGAATCTACCTGCCGGAAGGAAATCTGAAAGAGATCCTTACGTTTAAAGTAGATAAGGAAGGGAATTTCCACAGGTAATGATTACCCCCGGCAAGTATCAAGCTGGAGGAATATCGTTGTTTCTGAAATAGTCGATCATTTCGCTGGTGAGGCTGATGTTGGAATCATTGGCGGGGATGTTTTCACGGGTGAACCATTCGGCCACAGCCAACTCTTCTTCATCCAAGGTGATGGTGTCGTCTCCATCTAATTCTGCAAAGAAGCCCAGTAAAAGGGTATCTGAGAACCCCCAGGGCTGGCTTTTGTAATAGGTGGGATTTTTTACTTTTAACCCCACTTCTTCCATCACTTCCCGCCGGATCGTCTCTTCAATGGTTTCTCCGATCTCAGCGAAGCCTGCCAACAGGGAATAGCGCGTGTAGTCCCGGTTTGCGTATTTGGACATAAGGAGTTTCTCTCCGTTGGTCACTCCCACGATCACGGCCGGGGAGATTTTCGGATATTCCACCTGTTTGCAGTGTTCACAGTAAACCATCCGCTCTTTATCACTATGTTTCATTCGTTGACCACATCGTCCGCAAAACTGATGGGAGCCATACCAGTTGAATAAACTGAAAGCGGTGACCCCGGCATACGCTCTGTATTGGGGTAAGGCAGTCCGGAAAAGTTGAATATCCTGCCATGCGAACTCTTCTCCTACTTCCGGCGCCTCACGGACCAGAAAATACTTTTCATTGTCTATGGAGAACAAGTAGATTGCTTCTCCGGAGATGCGTTCCCTATCTTTTTTCAGATCCTGAAAAGTGGGGAAAGAGATCTTTCCTTCTGTATGGGAAAGCAGGCAGGAACGACCTTCGAACCAAAGCAGATAACTACTTTCACCCGGGTATTCGTTCTGATAGGCATTATTCAAACAGTGGGGGGTTATATCCTGTATCATATCTATTCATTTATCAGCGGGCAAAGATACAATATTCGTATGCCTTATGGGAAATTTATTGTAAACAAGTAATACTTTATTAACTTTACTCATTCATACAGGATAAAAGAGATGAAGAAAAACCCCGTATTTGTGTTGGCTCCTGACTCGTTTAAAGGCTCTCTTACAGCGAAAGAAGTGTGCCAGGCGATGGAAAATGGTATTAAACGGATTTTACCACAGGCTGTGTGTATACAGGTTCCCATGGCGGATGGCGGAGAGGGAACCGTGCAATCGCTGGTAGACGCTACAAAGGGTCAACTTATCACCTTACAGGTCACAGGTCCGTTAGGTGATCCGGTAACAGCACAGTATGGACTGCTGGGTGACGGAGAAACGGCTGTCATTGAAATGGCATCCGCCAGTGGGCTTCATTTAGTGGATGAAAAAACAAAGAATCCTCTGACAGCGACCACTTACGGAACGGGGCAATTGGTTAAAGACTGCCTGAACCGGGGGATTAGAAAGATCGTACTTGGACTTGGCGGTAGTGCCACGAATGACGGAGGAGCCGGATTTGCCCAGGCTCTCGGTGTCCGCTTTTCAGACAAAGAGGGGCATGCACTTCCATCCGGCGGTGCAGCACTTTCCCGGTTACATCACATAGATACTTCCGGTCTGGATAAACGGTTGAAAAACATCTGGATTGAGATAGCCAGTGATGTAACCAACCCACTATGTGGGGAAAATGGAGCTTCCCATGTATTCGGTCCGCAAAAAGGAGCTACCCCTTCCATGGTGAATATACTGGATGTTGCCCTGAATCATTACGCATCCCTACTCAAACAACATACAGGAAAAGACATCGCTTCCATTCCGGGGGCAGGTGCTGCGGGAGGCCTCGGAGCTGCGGTGTTAGCATTCACACAAGCTGAATTAAAAAGAGGGGTGGATATAGTCATTGAATATACTCATTTACGGGAAGCGGTCAGCCAAGCGGATTATGTGCTGACTGGCGAGGGAGGGATTGATTTCCAGACCCTCTTTGGAAAAACGCCCTATGGTGTGGCCCGGATCGCCAAAGCAGAAAACAAGCCGGTCATCGCAATAGCCGGATTTATTGGTACGGATATCGAATCGCTTTATGATACATTCGATGCGATCTTTGGGATAGTACCCGGTGTGATGACTATGGCTGAGGCGATGCAGACTGCTTCCCGCAACGTCGAACGCACCGTTGAACAGATAGTCCGGTTGTTAGAAAAAGACTCCGGCTCCTGAATAAAAACCTGTAGTTTTCCACGCAGGCGGAGATTGAAAATCCCCTTCGACAGAAAGTACTACCACAAAACTATCCCGGTAGGGATAAAAAAACCAAAAGTAGTATGAGAATCGTCCCTTCCTATGCGGTCCCCGCCTGCGCGGGGAACACGGGGGGTGTTTCTATTTTTTAATTAAATGCAAGTTTCCGGATCTTATGGATTAAAAGTTTTTTGTGTTTCTGCTAACAATTGTTGTCAATGGTGGAGAAATCTTCTTTATTATCCAACCAGATCCATAGTTTTCCTTATTTTTGTTTAGTGTTCCCCGCGCAGGCGGCGGGGCTGTTAAATTCTCTTGTAAAAATCTTATATGTTGACATGCTACCCTGCAAGGGTACCAGCAACAGCCCAGGGCTGAGCGAAGCGAGCCCCTGGGTTGTAAAGTAGTATGATTCAACCCTGTAGGGGGTTGCATATGTATTATTGACTCATGGACAGAGAGTGAAACCCTTACAGAGTTATTCTTTTCGTAACCCTACCCAGGGATTCGCTTCGCTCAGCCCTGGGCTGTTGCTGGTATCCTTACAGGATAGAATAATCAATATCTAAGATATTTACAAGAGAACTTAACAGCCCTGCGGCGATTCCGTGGCCTAACGTATAGTAGGCCTACGGCCTGCAAAAGATTAGCCTGTAGAGACATTCACCCGCTTTGACAACAACATAAAAAAGTCCGGAAATAAGTATTGAACCTTATTCCCGGACGATCTCATTACATCCATTATATGTCAAACCGATCTTTTTATTCGACCCGTTCATGACGTTCCTGGCGGCCCTCTCTTTGTTTTTTCGGTCTTTCTATAACCGACATGGAAACATTTCCACCACTACTGATATCATAGCTATACGAGATTTCATTGTTCCCTTCGATAAAAGTATAAAAGACATTTTTCAATACCCCTTTTTCCTTTTCTTCAATGACCCGGATCGCATCTTTTTTGTCCGCTTCAAAAGCCTTTTTGATCTCTTCTGTCAAAGCCGGATTCTCCCGGAACGAAACCGTTACCAGATTTTGTTCCAATTCCCGTGTCGTCTCATTTTTTCTCTGGACCACACTAACGGTCACCCCATCCATATTCTCACATTTCTGTACGAACGCCTTCAATGCATTCTGGGCCTCTGCCTGACCGGCAAACATTCCGCCCAATACCAGCATAACGGATAAGATCCTTTTCTTTGTTTTCATCTCATTTCAAGTTTTATGATTACTACTTATTCCCGATTATTTTTTTCATCTCCTCCCGGGCAATCTCCCCTTCAAACTGATTCATCAGACATTGATAGGGATCTTCCACATAGTCGATATAGGAAAGTGTTTTTTCTTCATACCGGTTCAGCCGGGAAATCTTTTTTTCTACCTCCCTGACATGCAGGTGGGAACGTTCAATCTCTTCGCTTATTCGTTGCGGGTCCGTGATCCGGATTCCATTTTCTACGATATAACTATCTTCATACGGATCAAAATCCTCTGCTCCAGTAAAATATGTTTTCCCTACGATTAGCAGCAGGATCACAGCAGCCACTGCTGTCAGGGTAACCAGCCATTTTTCTACCGGTTCTTTTCTGTTCAGTTTAGAAACCGTTCCCTCTTTTTCATGGATCTCCGTTTTCAGGTCCGTTTCCAGATAATGAAACACTTTTCTGTAGGACTCCAGATGCGCCGGGATCTCCTGCTGAGAAAAAAACCGGTACAATTGTTCCTCTTCCTGATTCGTCGTTTCTCCTTCAAAAAAACGATCGATCAACTTTTCTATATATATGAGTTCCTCTTTTTTCATGTCATTGCATTTTTTGAAATACTTCCCTGACCCGCTTCCGGGCCCGTGATAAATTCATCCGGATCGCTTCCGGACTACTTCCGGTCAGTTCGGCGATCTCTTCCACTTCAAATCCATCCACATGCTTCATGCGCAGAACTGTTTGTTGCAGGTTGGGTAGTTGGTCCACGATCCTCATAACCTGAGTCACCTCATCTTTTTGTTCCAGTTGTTTATGCGGACTCAGGGAGGGGCTGACCAACCGTTGCTCATCCGGACTTTCATACGAACGTTGCAGGACTTTCAGCCGGTTCAGGCAAAGATGTTTGGTAATCTGTACACATAAAGCCGGGATGCTATTGTAATGATCCAACTCTTCCCGCATATACCATAGTTTCAGAAAAACCTCCTGCACAATATCTTCAGAGTCTTCCGTACTATCCAGTAAGCGTTGAGCATAAAACATCAACTGATTACGCAAGGGTACCACTTCATTTTTAAACTGTTCCTGTTCCATGTTATAAGAATGACAATCCGGAAAAGAAAACGTAACATCCGGACATAAAGAAAATCATATTTTTTTGGAAAAACAGGTTTCCCAAAAGTTTTCTTCCCAGCCGCATAGTGGTGACCCGTACATTCCCCTGTTTACACACCTCTCCACTGCATGAAATTTGTCGATTTCATCTCTCATCTCTAATATCAACTTCTATCTTTTTAGTATACAACTGATTAAAGCATTAGAGATGCATTTTTTGCATCTCTAATCATCTCTCATCTCTCATGCGGACAGATCACTCTTTCTCCTTCTTCAAAATATAGACTTTATGGGTACCACTCCCGGTAGTACCCATCCCCGAGGACACCGTCCGTGGAAACAATACCGGGTTCTCTTCTTCTTTGGATGGTCCCGGCTTTTTCAAAAAGTCATAATAGATTGTCATAAGGCCAAGCGTTTAAATTTAGTTTCATGCCTGCAAATTCATATATTTTTCAGGAGCCTTTCTTCGTCTCCCGCACGAGAGTCATATGTCTTTCACGTGGAAGTCATACGACTCCCGCCTGGGAGACGCATAACTTCCGCCTGAAAGACAAAGATTTACCCGTGATAAATATAAAAAATAGTCGGCAGAAAACCCTCTTTTTATGCCATCTTTTTTTATATGTCACCATGAAAGGAAACCACTATCACGTAACCGAAAAAGAGTATGAGGGATGAGAGATGATTAGAGATGCATTTTTCACATCTCTAATACTTTAATCATCTGTATTCTAAAAGGATAAAAGCAAATATTAGAGATGATAGATGAAATCGACAAATTTCATGTAGTGAAGAAGTTTGAGCGTTTTCTGTTAAAATTCCGGTGTTCTCCGGGCAGGCACTATCGTTTATACATATCTTTCTTCAGGCCATAGGCCTATTATACGTCAGCCCCCGGGCGATGCCCAGTCATGTTCGGAAGATTTTTGCGAAGGGTGATTTTTATCTCTTAAGTCCTGAAAGGACGCCATATAATAGCCTGGGATGCAAATCCCAGGTAGAGAAATCCCCACCCGGGGTGTGCTGTAGGTACACCCCATCTCATGGAAACAATCGGTTGCTATATGCAGTGTCGTGCTTACAGCACTCCATGGACTCCTGATACCTGACTGGGATTCGCATCCCAGGCTATTATATGGCGTCCTTTCAGGACTTAAGAGATAAAGGTCACCCTTCACCAATCACCTTTCGAAAAATCTTCCGAACATGACTGGGCAATGCCCGGGGCTAAGATATACTACCCCCTAATTGAGTGTAAGATTACATATATTGAATTAAGAAGTTTATATATAAACAAAAAAGGTATGCTAAAATTCTTAGCATACCTTTCCATATAATTATTGAAATCTGATTAGTTGAAAATATAACGCAAACCTACCTGTAACTGCCAGCAGTTAACTGAGTTTTTGTAGGTATCAAATGTTTTAGAGATCAACTCTCTTTCGCCACCTTCCGTATTGTAGTGCATACTGTAAGTCGGCACATTGTTTTCATTTACACCTTCATATTTCAGGACTTTTCCGTTGTTGGAAACTGAATTTGTTTTAGCAGCTCCCCAACTATCTTTAAACAGGTTACCAATGTTCAGGATGTCGAACGTTACCTGTAAAGTATTCGTTGTTTTACCAGCTTTTACAGTGAAATCTTTTGTCAGTTTCACATCAAAACGGTTCACCCATGGTAAAGAAGCAGAATAGGCTTCTGCATATTCACCTTTATGTTTTTTCAGATAGGGATCCTGATTTACAAATTTCCAGAACGCATCCGCCTGTTCAGCAGCCGTGAAGATCACTTCACCACCCGACACCTGATCAACGAACGTCAGTTCATCTTTTGATTTTGGGATATACATCAGGTCCATATTTACTCCGTCCTGATTCATGTCATTAGAGTAAACATAACTGTAGCGTGTAGAAGCGTAACCATTATAATATCCCATATTATAACCGGAATAGTAGATACCTACAGTGGTTCCATTCCAGGTATTACAGGTTGGGATACGATAAGTCAGAGAAGCTACAATTTTGTTAGGAGCTACATACTGGGAGTTCTGTAATCCTAACTGGTTAGGGCCGTTTACAGAAGGTTGTCCGCTCCATGCAGAAGCAGCCTGGCTACCTGGATTACCTGAAATTTCTTTTACAACTGTATGTGTATAAGCAAACATCACACTCAGATTTCTTACAGGTTCGGCAGTTACGGTTGCATTTAATGTATATCCATATCCTTTGCTGGTGTTTGTCAGAATCATTGCTTCAGCAACATCCTTATTGATCACACTATTACTTACACCTCCTTTATTTGTACCAGGATACATATAACGATTGTCCGGACCATTAAAGGTTGGCAAATCATCTACATCCATCATATTGATATTTTCCTGAGCGATTGCATTAATATCTTTCGAATACATTCCTTCTAAAGTCAGAGCAAGAGGGAATGAAACCGGAAGTTGATAGTCTGCTGCCAACGTTGTTTTCCATACTTGTGGTAATTTGAAGTTACGATCAACTGCCGCAATAGAACTTGGCAGAGTCGCTTCTGCCTGATCAGGAAGGCCCAACAGTTGTTTCATATCGTCCACATTTGTAACAAAATTGTTTTTAAACTTTGCCAGGACTGTGGCATCTGATGTTTCATACGGATTCTGGATCATACCACTGTTTGTTGGCATATTGGTAAAGAATACCAAAGGAATACGTCCGGTAAAAATACCTGTTCCACCTCGTACTTTCAGGGTTTTATCTCCTCGTACATCCCAGTTAAAACCTACACGTGGAGACCAAAGCACTCTTGATTTAGGCCAAAGTCCTGTGTTAATGGTCCGTCCGTCTTTAAATTTAGCAGCAGAGATGGCTGTGTTTTCCTCCAGGTCATTCAGATAGGCCGTGCGATCACCTCTGATACCAACTGTCAGTTTAAAACGATTGGTAATATCCCATTCATCCTGTGCATAAAATGCAAACTGACCGAAACGAAGTTCTGCTGCCGGATTCATTTCTCCACCATAACCATACGTAAGACCAAAGGCAGTAGGTGCTTCTCCGTTAACGAAATCATCATAGCTGGCATACCGGTAATAACCTGTACCATATTTCATATAGGAGTTAGATACCCATATATCTTCATAACTGATACCTGCAGTAAGTTTATGCGCTCCTACATAATAAGTAAAGTTATCTACAATGGTATAGGTATTGTTTTTCACACCATTATTCCAGGTAAACAATTCATATCCGGCACTCATAAAAGCATCTCCGTCTTTCCAGATATCAATATGAGGGAACGGACTGGAATTAGAACCACGCATATCTTCTATTTTAGTAAATGTTCCTAAGATCTGGTTTGACATTTTGTCACTGATCCGGCTGTTTAATTCAGCAGATAATGAATTTACCAGATTATCTGTGGTGTAACAGTTATCACGGAAGGCCATACTTTGTGCGGAGATACGGTTAGAACCTGCACGTGGATTAGGTGCTGAGGTCCCGTTTGTCTGGGAATCTTTTGTGTTTTTTGTATAGTTATAACGAACCATTAATTTATTTGCCTGGTTGATATTCCAGTCTATACGAGCTAAAATCTTCTTATTATTAGTTCCTCCGCTATAATCTGTGTAAGAACCCGGATTATATCCATATTTATTTTGCAGTACGCTGGCAAAATTCTCCATATCCTGTGCAGTTACACGGGATACCATCTGATCCGCGTTGGCTACTCCATCCTGAGATAATTTCCACTTGTGGATAGGAGAAGGAGAATCTTCTATCTCTCCGTTCACAAAGAAGAACAGTTTATCTTTAATGATGGGTCCCCCTAATGTAAAACCATATGTTTTCGTTGATTCCGGAGCACGGGTATCCAAATCTACTCCATCGACTGAGTTACCTCTTAACTTTTCATTTCTTACGAACATATAAGCCGTACCTTTATAGGTATTGGTACCCCCTTTGGTAATGGCATTGATACCTGCACCTACGAAGTTTGCCTGACGTACATCATAAGGAGCAATAGAAACCTGTAACTCCTCAATCGCATCCAAAGAGATCGGATTACCACCACCCGGCAAATCGTTACTCAAACCAAAGTTATTGTTAAAGTTTGCACCGTCAATGGTGATATTATTTAAACGACCGTCACGTCCGGCGAAACCTGTGCTACCTCCCGAATAAGGAGACAAACGGGTAAAATCGTTCAAACTACGGCTGATAGACGGCAACATAGTCAACTGGCTGTTGCTGATATTGGTTGCAGCACCGGTTTTTTCTCCGGCAAATTTAGAACGGGAAGCTACGATAATTACCTCATCCAGCAATTCGGAGGATTGACTGAGTGTGGCATCCAACATATAGGCTTCTCCTAATTGTAGGGTGATACCTGTGTAAATGGCCGTTTGGTAACCGATGTAGGAGATCTCCACCGAGTAAGGACCTCCGGTACGCATTCCCTGCAGAGAGAAACGTCCGTCTACGTTGGTAATTGTACCGTACCGTGTACCGGAAGGTTCGTGAACAGCCTGGATGGTTGCACCGATCACGGGCTCATCACCTTCCATTACCCTTCCGTTCATCGCGGAAGTAGTAACCTGTGCATGTACATTCATCGTGAGTGCAAATAAACTCACCATTAAAAACAAAGCAATTTTTTTACCATGGAACTCATTGGTTTAGTTTGATCACTTAAATTGATAGTAATTATTGTTTTTTGGAAATTTTGAAGCGCGCGGTTGATAGTCATGTATTGTAATACTTTTTTCCGGTCTGTTCCGGAGGAAGTGTCTGTACCGACAATACACTCTCTACTATCAGGATTCATAGGTAGAGTTGAGGGGTGACTCATAAGATAACCTTCTATCTCTTTCAGACTCATTCGTAAAATGATTTGCAAAAATACATTTTTTTCTTAAAATAACTTTCTCTTGAACTAATATATGTTATTGTGAGTGCAAAAATAGACTCCTCATATGACAAACAGATGACAACCGGACTACAACTGCATGTAAGAGCAGATGAACTACTAAAAAAGGTGCCCAAAACTTTTGGACACCTTTTTTCTATTTTTCGAACCTGACTTTTACTTCTCCGATATGGCTACCCTGCCCACCGACCTGGTAGACCAGCACTTCTGATCCGGCCAGGTTTTGTTTGATGGTTGGTTCATCCAAGATTGTATGGGAATGCCCACCAATGATGATGTCAACAAATTCCGAATTCTCTGCCAGTTTCAGGTCCGGTTCATATCCGATATGACTCAGGCAGATCACCAGATCACATTTTTTCTTTTTCTTCAATATTTCCGCATATTGATTTACCGTATCCATAATTGGCAGGAATTTCATTCCCTCATATTTATCTTTCTGGATCAATCCTTCCGGATCAATGCCCACTCCTACGATGCCTACTTTGAGATCTCCCTTTTTCAGGATTACATAAGGCTGCGTCATGCCCTCCATCGGGGTTCCTGTGAAATCATAATTACAACAGATCACCGGACATTTCAGGTCTTTCAGTATCATTTGTAATGTGTCTAATCCGTAATCAAATTCATGATTTCCGATCGTCACCGCATCATATCCCAACCGGTTCATAGATTCGACCTCTACTCTTCCTTTAAACAGATTGTAATAGGGAGTTCCCTGGACAAAATCACCGGCATCTAACAGGATCACCAACGGATTGACAGCCCGGACACTATCAATCACAGCTTTCCGGTTCACGACTCCACCCTTACCCGGATTATAAAAATCGGTAGCTGGTAACGGCTCTATCCGGCTATGCGTATCATTGGTATGAAGGATCACTAATTCTTTCTGCTCCTGTGCCTGAAGCATCATGGCCATCATCCAGAAGCATACGATAAAATAATATTTCATTTTCATAGAGTTCATCTTTATTTTCCGTTATTCAAGGATCACGATCCGTTGGTCCGTAGCAGATCCTACCTCTTTTCCCGCTGCCTGCATACGGGAGACATATTCAATCATATAATCACGAAGAGTGATGCCAGTCGGCACTGCTGAAACAGCTTTCGTCAATGCCTGCATTCCATTGTTTCCTTCCGCCAGATAGTCCAGCGTCACGATGGTATAGATCCGGTCATCCTGCACCGGCTCTCCATTGATCAGGGCTTCGACGATCTCTTTGTTTTTTATTTTCAAACGGACGGTTGAAGAGATCCCGGCTCCACCCATACGGGCGTAAGCGTCAAAGACTTCTTTTACCTGTTCTCCCTTGAGTTTTAAGGTGACTAATTCGTTTTCAAAAGGATAGGTATTGTAGAGATCCCCCAGTTTGATCTCTCCCTGTACGATCGGTGACCGATGTCCATGTACGTTCATCAGGGTAAAATCAATCTTCTCTCCATCCGTATACCGGGTGCCTAATGTCATCATGACATCGGAGGTGAAATTGGTCAGTGCACTTTCCGGTTTGGCAGCATACATATCTACGGTTGAAATCCCAACAACCACATTCATTTCCTGGTCCATCTGGCTTTTATAGACATCTATAAAGTGTGCCACTTCCGTATCCGGTTGAGATGCTTCTACCACAGGAATATATTTTCCGTCCATAGATACGACCTGATAACCTGACTGGCAACTACTGAAAAACAATAAGATAGAAGTAGTTGCTATTCCGACTCTGTTGCGGAAACCTGCAAAGGTTCCGGACAAAGTACATACATCTTTTTTCATTCCGTTAATCGTTAAAAGTATTCTTTTTCAAAATCCATCCCGGATTTTAGGGTACAAAGAAACAATATTTTTGTTACAAAATTATTACGTCTGTAGAAATTAATTTCGAAAGTGACAAATAGTTAAGTAATGACTCCACAAGAGTTAAATTATGAATTGGAGATGGACCTTCGCCAGTAACCCCGGGAAATCTTTTGTGGTCAGGTGTTATCTTTAATTCTCCTTTTGAGAAGGGTAAGGGGTGTGTTACGAACTCAAATGGGCATGAATTACGGATGTCCGTTATTTTGTAAGGTCCATTCAAATCTCAACAGGCATGAATGGAAAACAGATATGCGTAATTCTTATGTCTTTGTATCCATAACACACCCCCAACCCCTCTCCAGAGGGGAGATAAAGAGCTAATCTATAAAATATCTGTCTAAATTCTCCGACCAATCTGATTTTAATTGAAGATCGGTCCCGAGCCAAATAATCATGTCGAAAAACAGAGGTACACACCAGTAAGGGAGAATTATTAACCAGATTATAAAGTCTTTTTCCGCATGACGTATTTTTCAAAAAAGAGTTCCCGGTAGCTTCTACCGATCGCAATCTCATATTTTCCGATCTGGATATCATTGTTATCAAAGGCATCAATGTGATCTGTATTTACGATATAGGATTTATTGACCCTTAAAAAAGAGGAGGGCAAATGTTCCAGAATGGTTTTCAGATTCATCAGGGTGATGAGTCGCTGGTTTTCACATTGGATAATCACATAATCTTTGAGTCCTTCTATAAAAAGAATATCGCTGAAATGGACTTTTTGATAACGGCGTTCGGATTTCACAAAAATATAGTCATCTTCTATGCCCTCTATATGCTGCTTCTCTCCTTTTTTCAGCAGCGCATGATACGAGACGGCTTTTTGAACGGCTTTCCGGAACCGGCTCAACTCGATTGGTTTCACCAGATAATCAATGGCATTGATCTCATAACTTTCAATGGCATACTCGGTGTAGGCTGTCGTAAAAATAAACAGCATAGAATCCGGAAGCATCCGGACAAATTCCAGCCCTGTGACCTGCGGCATCTGGATATCCGTAAAAATCAGATCCACCTCATTCTCTTTTATAAATCCAGCGGCAGACATCGCACTATGAAAAGTTCCGGCCAGTTCTAATTCCGGCATCTCTCCCACTAACAATTCCATGGCTTCCCGTGCCAGGGGTTTATCATCCACAATTATACATTTCATAGGCTTAATTTTAACTGAACCGTATAGTTCGTTTTTTCATTTATAATTTTCAATTCATGTTTTCCCGGATAGAGCAACTCCAGCCGGCGGGTTATATTTTTCAAACCTAATCCACCGGAACGTCCTTTCCGGGGTTCCCTGGCAGGTTTGGAATTCAGACAGATAAACAGCAGTTCCTGGCGTTCTACCTGAAAAGATAAATATACATACGATCCGGCTTCGCTGTCCTGGCTGTGTTTCACTGCATTTTCCACAAAAGGAATAAAAAGCAGAGGGGGCAGACTCACCTGGTCTATCTCTCCCTCTTTTGCGATCCGGCATTCAAACCGATCCCGGCGTATTTTCTCCAGATTCAGGAAATCATTCAGAAAATGGATATCGGAGGTAAGGGTTACTGTTTGTTTTGAACTGTCATTCATCTGATATCTTAACAGATCTTCCAGTTTAAACAACATCCGGGAAGCTTCTTTCCGGTCCTTTTTGATCAGCACATTCGCATTGTTCAGCATATTAAAAAGAAAATGTGGGTTGATCTGGCTTTTCAGATTATCCAACTCCGTCTGTAAGGTGGCAGATTCCAGTTCATTCTTCTTTTCATTGGAAAAGATCCAATGCTTTAAAACGATCATCGTGGAGATTCCACATAAAATCAGGGAGATGGTCAACATGGAAGATACAAAATTCAGGATCAGAAGCAGACTTCCCAGTTCTTCTAAAGCCTTATCCAGGTCATAGATCTGTAATTGGATGAAAGCAATAGAACATAATATGAGAAAAACAGTCACTACCAGAAATACCAGATAGTTCATTAATTGATTCTGCAGGAGGAATCGTCTGACGGCCCAGCGAAGATTAACCCAGACTGCAATTCCCAGAAAAATAAAATCACAGACCCCAATCAGCACACGCTGGAAAGGATTTACATATTCATCCGGTATAGAAAAAGCGATTCCCACTACCGTAATGACCAGTATGATTACCAGAAAAAGATACCGGGCGATCCGGTAGGAAGAGGCAATCAGGAAATCCTGTATGAAATCTGTTTTTAGTGTCATAGGTTACAGGCTTATTTTTAATTCGATCCAGCCATTTCCCGGCTCATTATTTTTAATAAACCGGCAGGTATATCCTTTTCCGAAAAGAATTTCCAACCGGTGATTCTGATCACTGAATACCTGGTCTGCCGGGTCATTTTTATCAAAGGAATTGATACGAAAAATCAATTCATTCTCTTTCCTGATCAAAAAGATCCGGATCATTTCTTCCTGATTGGTATTTCGTATTTTCTTTACAGTGTGCTGTACAAAAGGGAACAGGATCAGGGGAGGAATAAATGTATAAAGCAAATCCCCCTCCTGCAGGATTTTATAAGATATTTTTCCGGAGTATAATTGTTCAAGTTTGAGATAGTTGACCAGGAACTGGATTTCACTACTCAATAAGACTCTTTGATTTTCACCATCATATAACTGATAACGAAGGATCCGGCTCAAAAGAATAATTATTTCAGAAGCTTTTCCCAGCTCTTCTAAATCCAGGTTTCCTGTTTTGTTCAACACATTAAACAGGAAACCTGGATTTATCTGTTCTTTCAGCTTTTCCACTTCTGTTCTTAAACGGTTTTTTTCCAGTTCTTTTACCTGCTGATCCTCCAAAATCCAATATTTCAACATTTTTGCCATAGAGAAGCCTATCAGAGACAAGGGTATTAAAAGCATTTGTTGCAGAAACAAATAGCTCACAGATCCTTCATACAAATAAGAGACCTCCTTTGGAATCAGATTAAACGTGTGGTGAAAATAGTATTCCTGCACATATTGGATAAGTATGATAAAGAAAGTCAGGATTAAAAGGGCTGTGATATATTTACCAAACTTCTTTCTGAGTAAATAACGTGGAAACAAAATAAAGAAATTAATATACCCTGCCAATAAATAAGTAATAAGACATCCAAAGGACACCAGGTAAACAAAAACTCCGAGTTCTTCAAAACCGTCGTTATACATGGAAACAATTTGTTCCGCGGAAATAATCATCACGCACAGGATTAACAGCATATGCCTGCAGATCCTGTATTGCGGAAGCATCAGGAGTTTATATAAGAAAGTCTGTTCATATCCGGAATCCGGTAATCTTTTCTCCATGCTGGGGTTTGTCCTTTTACTTGTAAACGGGTATAAAGATAAATCAGATTACTACATAGGAAGGATATTATAGACCAAATGAAACAAAATCTATACAAACGACAAGTTTATTCTTTCAAAAAGTATAAGCCATTCCCATCCCCAAACCTCCGTTCTGCACCACCGGCGCGAACATCAGGTTTCTGTTGTCTTTTATGCCCACCAGATTCCTGAAAACGGGTAACAAGAGGTAACTGATCTCCACGCTTAAGATGCCGATCCCGGCACCAGCCATCACATCACTGAACCAATGCCTGTCATTCAGGATACGTAAAAGCCCGGTGGTTGCTGCCGCCGCATAGCCGGTTGCACCAATCCAAAGGGATTCATCCCGGTATTCCCGGAAAAGGATATGGGCACCTGTAAAGGCAGTGGCCGTATGTCCGGAAGGAAACGAATTGGTTCCTACCCCATCCGGACGGGTGGTATGGATATTCTTTTTCATAAGCTGCACCGTTCCTCCCATGATCAGGTGAGAGGTCACCATGACAAACGTACGGTCCCGGTAGGAGTGTTTTGCTTTGAAAGGTAACAGCAGACTGACTCCATAGACCCCCACGGCAGGAGCGAATTGAAGATAATCATCTATGGGGAACTTATTCCTGACATGGTCGTCTACCTGGCTGTGAATGCTCCGGTCCACCTGTTTCAAAGGATGGAAGTTTTTACTCAGGATGCCATAGGTAATAAATGATGCCGGAAGTGCATACTTATAGTAAATCTGGTATTTTCCGGCTTTCTGTTTCGGAATATCCCAGGAATTCCACTCCTGCCTGTTCTGATAAGGAGGGGGATTATTTCCGGTCCATTCCGGGTCCGTAAACATCTGGATTCTCAGTTTTTCCATGTAAGGAACAGTATCTGACGGAGCATCCGGGAATAAGGGTTTTCGTTTTTTTCATCTTCCTGAGCCTGCGTATGGGAATGAATGGCTATCAGCCACACAATAAAAATAAGAGTTCTCTTCATTCAGCTTTAAGGGTTAAATAGTAATCTTTCACAACAATAATTTATTAGAAACGCAAAGACAAGTAGGTTAGTATATCTTTACAGACCAATTTTCTTTAAAAAAAGACCAAAAAGAATTAAAATCCGTACCGGATAGCCACAGAGAATGCAGGTGCAATCTGGAAACAGAGGTCATATTCACGTCCCATCCCTGTAAAAAAGGCTTTTAAAGTCCTCTCTTCGTAAAAAGCAGCCCGATAGGTAGACATTCCTATCGTAATAGGGATGGAAATAGATTTTCCGATGGCTAACACCGGTTGAAGTCCAACCAGAACATACTGATGGGAGAACATTACCTCCCGTTCATCCAGTTCTTCCAACGTCATGGATCCGCTCATTTCCGCTATTAGCCGGACTTTCCATTGATCATTCAGTTTGATTCCGGCAGCCAATTCTATAGCATTCAGCATATTCACTTCTACTTCATATTTTCCATCCAGCTTCCAGTTCACCATCAAAGCCGGAAAAGCCATCGGAAAACCAAAAGAGGTGTTTAAAGCCAGACCGGCTCCCAATTGTAGATTCTTACGTCCATGCCAGATAAACACAGCCCCTCCATGCCCCATGATATTTTTTCCTCTGATATCGGAAAAGCGGGCATGAGAAGTATAGATCCCGGCCCCTGCCATCGCTAAAAAGGACCACTTCTCACTGATGGAACGCATATGTAGCAGGGATAGCTGAATGTTCATGATCTCATCCGGAGATAAGTTCCGTTGCATCTGTTGATTATGAAGTGCCGTATAGGATGCATTCAGCGCAACTCCCCAGGCCTGAGGACGTTCATAGGCATCCATCTTGACTGCAAAGGGCAGATTGAATCCCATCTGATAGATCTGTGCACTTCCTTTAGTACCTTCTATTTTTTCATTATTTCCATCCCGATAGGGGGATTTCCCTATAAGGTCTGCTCTCAGGTAAACCTGTGCCCGGCTTTCCGCCACATTTAAAAGAAGAATCAAACCAATAACTACTGCTACTCTCATACATTCATCAAAATTTAGTTTATTAAACCGAAAAGGATTCAGTGGCCAAATGTATGGAAAGGAAGAGAAGAAGGTTTTGATAATAGATAAACCTGTAAAAAAGATATACCAAAGGACCAGACAAGTATATATGTTATTCTTAACTGTAGGTCACATACAAAAGTAAAAACGGGAAAGCTTACCAGACTTCCCCGTTTTACTCACGTTCAAATGAATTCCTAAACCAATGTCGTCAGAACGTTATATCAAATCCACCCATAAAGATGGCTTTAGGCATCCAATAGCCTTCCCCGATCACCTGATAACGGGTGGCTGTGAGGTTTTCCCCTTTCAGGAATACATTCAGTCCTTTATCTCTTGTTCCGAACAGATAAGAGACTTTCGCGTTCAAGGTGGTGCAATCTTCTTTTAGCAAGTCACTTCCACTTATAGGTGATATATATAGACCGTTGATGGATTGAACATTCATATTAATGGTGAATCTTCCCGGTTTATACGTGGCATTCGCAACGAATTTATTTTTTGGAGCTGCTACTAACTCTTTATCGGTGTGCAAATAACTGTAGTTCATATTTACTGACAGGTTCTGCAGGATATGGTAATGTGCTTCTAACTCGATTCCTTTATTTATAAAAGAGCCGGTATTCATATTTAAAGGTTTACCATCCACCATTCCTGTCTGGATCATATCTTTCCCATCAATGAAAAATCCGGTTAATTCAAAATACAATTTATTCTCTAACAGAGATTGTCCTACTGATACTTCATAATTCAGCATTCTTTCCGGATTCAGATTCGGATTAGCCGGGTCATACAAATATAATTCTCTCAGATTCGGACTACGGAAACCTTTAGAGAGAGAAGCTTTAATCACATTACTTTCAACCGGACGATAGGTTAATCCTACCTGTGGTACCCATTCCGAACCATATTCTTCATTGTGTTCGTACCGTACTCCGGCATTAATACTCAATTTTTCAAACAGATCCTGCTGCATGATCAGATATCCGGCGACTTCATTGATGGAGGTATCAATAATATCAGTCCGGGTTCCATCATTATTTTTATTCCAGGCTTCACCACCCCAGTTTTTATAGTCGATACCTAATGTGAAACTATTGCCGGGCAAAAGACGGAAAGTCTGGTAGAGCAAGACACCCGTATTATGATCGAGTGAACGAAACAGGTAAGTACGTGGAGTATTTTGTTTTTCATTCGTATTAGGATAATATCCATCATTTACTTCATGACTTCCCCAGTTATAGAAGACCCGCAACGCTCCACTGGTTTTTCCGAAATTGTTTTCCAATGCATAGGAAGTCGTACCCCTTAATACATCTACCCAATAATCAGTGATTGGCTTTTGAAGAGGACCCGGGTTTTCATTGTAAAACTTAGCAATACTAACATCTCCTGTTATTTTCAGGTTTTCATTCAGTTCGTAGCCTATTTTACCGAAACCATTGGTAATATGGAAATCCGAATTATTCCGGTGACCATCTGTCCGGTCATGGTTCAGGGAAATAAACGTACTCAACTTTCCGGTTTTAAAACCGTTGTTGATCATATATTTCTGAGTATTGTAAGAACCATACATCACACGGGCCTGTGTCCGGCGTCCATCCATATGCTGGTCACGGGTAATGATATTCACCACTCCCCCCCATCGCGTTAGATCCATATAACAAAGAGCCCGGTCCACGGATGACTTCCACTTTTTCTACATCAGACGCCACATAGGTGTCCGGAAGGGAGTGTCCGAAAATACCGGCCCACTGTGGTTGCCCGTCAAACATCATCAGGACTTTATTCCCCTGTCCTACTCCACGGATATTAACCGTTCCGGCAGAACCATTATTCACCCCGAAACCGGTGATTCCTTTTTCGGTTACAAATAGTCCCGGAACATATTGTGAAAGCACAGGTAATAGAGCGGATTCACTACTGGCTTCTATTTCCTCTCTGTTCACTACCGAGATAGATAGAGGTACACTGTTGCGGTTTACCTGTATTTTATTGGCAGTTACGACTACACCCTGGAGGTTTACCAGACTATCCGGAGGAGTCAGGTCTTTTTCTGAAGCATAGCCAAAAGAAGAAAACAAAACGGAAGTTAAAAGTATTAGTTCTTTCCTCATAAAGAAAAATCGTTAGATTAATAGCTGTTAGTTGGCAACAAAAGTAACACGTTTTTTTAATTTTGTGTCACCATCTTAACAAAAAATTTAATCTGCCCGGCTCATTACCAATTTTCCATGCTTAATTCCCTTGATAGTAGTCATCTTATCAGACAGTTCCGTCAAGCGAAAAGCCGTACCTAACACAGTCGCAATATGCATACAAAAGTTTTTATTAATATAATACTGTGAAGAGGAAAGGATTACATCCGTATAATGTTGCTGGATAGAAGTAATTTTAGAGGCAATCTCCTTTTTGCCCTGATCATACATAATAATAATAGTTCCGGCTACAATATGGTCACATTGCCATTTTCGTTCTGCTACGTTTTTCTCTATCAAAAAGCGGATCGCCTGGGAACGGTTGGCAAAACCGTTCTCTATCACATATTGATCCAAGGATTCCAGGATCTCATCCTCCAACGAAACTCCAAAACGCTTTATGGACATACACTTTATTAAATTAGGTGTGTAAAGATAAAAAACTTTTTAATCTCTAAACCTTTTACCGGCTCCATTTGTATTAATAAAATAATTAAATAGAAGTAGTATGAATAATTTAGATAATATCCAGAATACCACAAACGAACATTGGAATGACAAAGTTCAGGTGGGAAAAGACAAAGCCCGTTATGAAGCGGACAAAACAAAAGTAGATTCTGAAAACTGGGCAGATGATGTAAAAGAAAAATCTGAACATGCAGTGAATAAGGTGAAAGAAAAAGGCGAAGAAATGGCTGACACCGTGAAAGAAAAATTTCACGAAACAAAAGACCGGATCGACGAAAAAATGTAATTGATTTTTCAGGTCGTTCTTATGTTGTCCCAAAGGGGTAATATAAGCCTATAGAGGATAAGACCGTTTTCAATTATAAATCAACTGCCTGCTTACGCCCGGGATGTGGTGGAGTGAGCAGGCAGTCTTTTAACTACTTTCTCATACAATCGAATTATTCTTTGTGAACTCCAGGATCTCATCTATATATCCGAAAGCTAATCCGGTTACTGTATCGGCACACCCATAATAGACTGCTATACGACGGGTTTCCGGATCATGCAGTGCTGCACATGGGAACACGACATTCGGAACATCTCCCATACATTCATATTCTTTCTGCGGAGACAACAGGTAAGGGCCTGAACGGTATTTTACTTTCCAGGGTTGTTCCAAATCCAGAATAGCAGAACCGAAACTATAGACATATCCGTTGCAGGATTGTAGTACGCCATGGTAGATCAACAACCATCCTTCAGATGTTTCAATCGGGATCGGACCGGCTCCGATCTTCGTGCATTGCCAGGCACTGTCTTCAAATTTAGCAGGAGACATCACATGGCGGTGTTTTCCCCAGAAACACATATCCGGTGATTCACTGTAGAAGATATCCCCGAAAGGGGTATGGCCGTTATCGCTGGGACGGCTCAGCATCGCATAGTTACCATTGATTTTCCGGGGGAACATCACTCCATTCCGGTTAAACGGTAAATAAGCATTTTCAAGCTGATGGAAGGTTTGAAAGTCAAATGTATAGGCCACTCCGATCGTCGGCCCATGATAGCCATTACACCAGGTTACATAGTAACGGTCCTCAATAAAACAAACCCGGGGATCATAGGCATATACAAATTTACCGATCTCTTCATCATCACATTGAAATTCCAGTTTGGTTTCCGAAATATTCCAGTGGATCGCATCTTCGCTGAAACCCACATGGAGACGCATCCGGCGATTGGTATCATCACAACGGAATACGCCTGCATATCCTCCGTTAAAGGGACTACCGCACTATTAAACACACTATTGGAGGTAGGTAAAATATTACGCGGTATGACCGGATTTTCTGAAAACCTCCACATGACGTCTCTACAACTTTCCGGGCGATCTTCCCACGGCATACCGGGTAATGCGTTACCTTCAATTTTTAATTCACTCATTTTGTTCTTTGCTCTAATTTTAAAACGTTTTGTTTTTCTACCGTGCAAAGTTATTTCTTTTCTTCCAATTTCAGTTCATCCATCAGGGCATTATACTCCTTTTCCTCCCGGTTCATCTTATCGTACCAGTTCTTTTTCAGGATAAGTGTAGTAATACCCAATATGATGATTGAAGTAATCAACGGGAAGCCTTCTTTAATTACAATATACATCGGAATAATGGTCAGACACAACTGCCATACAATACCTACCGCCACATTAAAGATATCCCGTTTAAAATTGGTATTCCGTTTCACCTGTGGATAACGCGCAATCGCTTTTCGTGCTATTGGTCCCCAGAAGCCCCACGGACGTACCCGGACATAAAAATTGATCAATGTTTCCTCATCTGTAGGAGCTGTCATTAATGTTCCTACAATACAACCGATCAGGGAAACGAACATCAATAACGGGAAGTAATATAAGGGCAGCGTATCCGGAAAGAACTGCGGAACAATCATAGCCGCCAGAATACCGACTAACATCCCCCAGAAATATCCGTAACCATTGAAACGCCACCAATGCCATTTCAGTAAGTTTGCAGCAATATATCCACCATACAAAGCGGATACGATCCATTGCAGTACCGAGTTGATATTCTCAACAAAAAAACCAATAATCGCACTGATAACCACCACTAATACTGAGATCAGATAACTGGCACGAATCTGGGTTTTAGCCGGTGCAGCCGGATTAATATATTTCAGATAGACATCATTCACCAGATAAGCAGGGGCTGCATTTACGGTAGAAGCAAAAGTGGACATAAAAGCTGCTAACAGCCCGGCCAACAATAAACCAGCCAGTCCAACCGGCACAAACTCTCCGATCGCTCTGGGCAGAATTGTCTCAAAATCAATATCACTTCCCATTGCCGCAAAGTCATCACTAAAGAAAACAATCGCCAGAACCGCAAATCCCATAATCATTAAATATCTTGGAATCAGCAGGATTACCGGTACAGAACCACTCATCAGAGCTGCCTCTTTCGGACTTTTACAAGCGAGGATCTTCTGCATGTCATAGTTGGGTGCAGGACCGGCCATACTCAGGAAAATACCTTTGAAGAGCATCATCATGATCACAATCGCAAATAAATTGTACTGGTCAGCAGCCATCTTATCCATCACGGAAGGTATGAGCCCGCTCCAGTCCAGATCCAGATGCCACCCGAAGAAAGGTGTATCCCAGCCAACAGGTACATGAGCTGCCAGCATATCCGGGCTGACCTTCGTCATAGCGATCACAGTAATCACCACCCCGGCTACGGTCATAATCATAAATTGTACCACATCTGTCCAGACAATACTTAACAATCCTCCCAACATAACATAGAAAGTGGCAATGGTGGTAAAGAATATTCCATACAGGTGAGGAACATATTCCGGTGCTACTTCAAAAGGGACATACTGGGAAACGATCTCCCAGGGGAAAAATATTTCCATGAATTTACCGATCCCGATAAAACCATAGCTCAGAAAGCCCAGCACACCGACAACCGCATATAAGATAACAATCGTATGGGACAGATTTGCTCCCTTACCATATCCGAACCGGGTCCGGATCCATTCTGCTCCCGTCAACACATTGGAACGGCGCAACCAGATGGAAAGATAGATCATCAGAAAAATCTGGTTGAATACCGGCCATAACCAGGGGATCCAGAGTGCTTTCAATCCGTAAACGAACGACAAATACACCATCCACATCGTTCCCGAAATATCAAACATTCCGGAAGCATTGGAAAGGCCAAGCATATAAAAAGGTAAGGTTTTTCCTCCCAAAAAATAGGAGTCAAGATTTTTGGATGCCCTTTTCTTCAGCATCAACCCAATCACGATCATAGCAACCAGATAAAGTGCAATGATCAGAATGTCAATCAACTGTAATTTCATGATATTATGTATAATATTAGTAGATGTTGCCGGCGCAAAGATATAAAAATTGCCCGGATAGCCTTAAGACTTCTTTCCGATCCAGGTTGCTTTCTTCCAAAGTTGCTCAAACGGACCATGTGAATGGGATTGAAACCACCATTTGCAGAAAAAGAATTGCAGCAGAAAAAGAACGATCCCTATTCCTAAACTGGCAGTGATCCCCAGATAACGATGCAAACCCAATCCCCAGTTATAGAATAAGAAGGAGCCAACCATAGATTGTGTAAGGTAATTGGTCAGGCTCATACGTCCATAAGGGATCAATCCGGCCAACAGTGAATGAAGCCGGGTACAATAAAACGCACATATAACACCTACAATCAACAGAATCATCAAAGCAAAATTAGCCAATGATTGCAGGATGGCCTGCATAGCACCTAAAGCCACGGGATTGACCATGAAACCGGGTAACATATTCTTCAGTCCGGCCAACGGGAAATAAGCTATAATCGCACCTGCTGCCAGGAACAACCAGATTTTCAGATGCTTCTCAGAATAGACCAACCATTGTTTTTTTCCTAATAACATCCCCAAAATGAACAACGCAGCGGTCTGAAAGATCCGTCCATGTTCCCATGCCCATGTCAGGCTGGCCAATTGTCCTTCCCACAAGTTCACCCGTAGTGTTTCCCAAAAATTACCAGATGCCTGAACTTCTGCGGCACGGCCAAAATAATATCCTACTAAACTATGGACAGGAACAAATTCCGGATCCATATAAGCAGATATCACTTTTACCCATTCTATGGGTTGTAGTAAAAAGATCACAGCCAGCCAGAAACTGATCCGGTCCGGTAAGCGGCAAACCAAAACTAATATAAAACCGACAAGTGAATACATGACCAATATTTCCGCCGTAAAAAAGGCAGCATTGAAGTTACCGATTATAAATAACAGGACCAGTCGCCACATAAACCGTAAACGAAAATCTATTCCTCGTTTCCTTTGATTATCATCCTGTATGAAAAAACTAAAACCAAACAGGAGGGCAAATATGGCATACGCTTTACCACCAAAGGTAAAAAACAGGGAATCCCAGATTGCCTGATCGGTAAAGCTCAGAAACCAACTTTGGTGAGAAGTATCCGGATAAGAGTAGAAATTGAAGTGTTCTATGCTATGCAAAAGAATAATCCCCATCACCACAAATCCTCTTAACACATCTGCTACTTCTATACGGGGATTTTTATCCATTAAATTGTTATTCATGTGGTTTTAATATGTGATCGTCATGTTTGCGGGCGTAAATATACTAAAGCCAAGGGATTTTATTTCTTTCTTTTTTCAGATTTTTAAAATAATGTTGTAATTTTAGTACCAGTAAAATATCTGAATCAGTTTAGTTTTAGTATTAATAGTGAATTGTTTTTAATCAAGAAAGCCAAAAATTTAGTTAAAACATTACCAATTAGGAATTTACAATAATTCAAAAGGAATGTTATAACTGTCCTTTTTATTAAATTTTATGGCCATCTTTGTTTAGGTGAAGCAATTTAGAAAGCGTTTTTAAATTATGAAAGAATTTGATAGGAACATATCCCCTATCCTGATGACTCCCCTTCACCAGGGGATGTGTGCGTTTTTATTTTATCTAAAATACTATGATATACGGATATTTAAGAGTTAGTACAGACAAGCAAAGCACCGAAAATCAACGGTTTGAAATAAAAAAATTTGCTGAAGAGAAGGATTTCACAATTGACTATTGGGTGAAAGAGACCATTAGTGGGACTATTCATGTGGAGGACAGGCAACTGGGCAAATTACTGAAACGGATAAAAAAGGGGGACGTATTGATCACAACAGAATTATCCCGTCTGGGGCGTAACCTCATGCAGGTGATGAGTTTTTACATGCCTGCATGGAAAAAAATATTGTGGTCCTTACTGTTAAGGAACGATATGAGTTAGGAAATAATATCAATAGCAAGATCCTGGCCTTTGCTTTTAGTCTCAGTGCGGAAATTGAACGGAATTTAATCTCACAGCGTACCAAGGAAGCACTTGCACGCAAAAAGACAGAAGGTATTACTTTGGGACGGCCCAAAGGAAAAAAATCTACATACAAAAAATTAGTTGGAAAAGATGAACTAATCAAAAGATTGCTATTGGAAAAGAAGTCCAAAATATTTATCAGCAAAAAATTAGGAATTAACCGGCAGACCCTTCGAACCTATATGAGGAATAATCCTCATATTTTTATCAATGAGGAAAAAGATAATATAGAATAAACCTTTTCAACAGTCTTAAATTTATAAGAGAATGCGTGAACATTTTTAAATTATAATGTTTACATTTGGGCAGATACGTATTCATAATTTATAAATATAGCTCTGATGGAAAAGACACTTGTAATTTTAAAACCCTGCACAGTTCAGCGAGGACTGATGGGAGAGATCATCAACCGGTTTGAAAGAAAAGGACTGCGGCTGGCCGGCATGAAAATGGTGTGGCTTTCGGATGAAACCTTAAGTGAACACTATGCCCATCTGAAGGAAAAACCTTTTTTCCAACGGGTAAAAGATGCTATGAGAACCTGCCCGGTGGTAGTATGTTGCTGGGAAGGACTGGATGCGGTGCATGTCGTTCGTGAAATGGCCGGAAAAACCAATGGCCGGAACGCTGCTCCCGGCACGATCCGGGGAGATTACAGCATGAGTGTTCAGGAGAACATTGTGCATGCTTCCGATTCCCTGGAAACTGCAGCCATTGAATTAAAACGTTTCTTTGAAGATTCAGAGATCTATGACTATCCCATAAGTAATATCTGGAGCTTTTATGCGAATGATGAGATTTGAAAAGCTACTGTATAAGAAAACCGGGAAAAAGTAGTTCAGACTTTTTCCCGGTTTCTTTTTCTTTGCATGCGATTGTTACCCAATAGTATCTTACAATCATTTAACCTTAAAACCTAATAGCTATTAAAACACGTTGTACTTATAGAACAAAGTAGGTGTTAAAAAGTTTTGAGACTGTATTATTTCAACAACTTTTTTTCAAAAGTATATAGCAGATAGTCAGGAAATTATTAGCAACGTATACTTAACTGGCGGAGTACATCACGGATCTTCTCAAAGGTAGTGATCCGGGTAGGCACCAAAGGCAACCGCAATTTGTTTTCCATAAAACCCATCATATGGAGCATACTTTTCACTCCTGCCGGATTTCCATCTACAAACAACAGGTCAAAAAGCTCAGTAAATTTATGGTGAATGGTACGTGCACTATCATAATCACCGGCTAAAGCCAACCGGGTCATACGGCTGAACTCTTTTGGAAAAGCATTTCCAATCACGGAAATAACTCCAACAGCCCCTAAAGTAATTAAGGGGAAAGTAATACCATCATCACCGGAGATCACACTGAAGTTCTCCGGTTTATTTTTGATAATATCGTCCATTTGAGTGATATTTCCGGAAGCCTCTTTCACAGCAACTACATTCTTACATTCACGTGCAATCCGCAACGTGGTCTCTGCTGTCATATTCACACCCGTCCGGCCAGGCACATTATATAATACGATCGGAAGGTTAGTAGACGCTGCGACCGCTTTATAATGCTGGTAAATTCCCTCCTGGGAAGGTTTATTATAATAGGGAACAACGGTCAGGATCGCATCAATCCCATCAAAGTTATCCGTCTTTAATTTTTCCACTACGGCACGTGTACAGTTACCACCCACTCCCAAGACAATCGGAATTCTTCCCCTTACCTTACTGATCACTAAATCAACAACCTGTTTCTTTTCTTCTTCTGTGAGTGTCGGAGTTTCTGCGGTAGTACCTAAAACCACGAGATAATCAGTTCCGTTCTGCAACTGGTAGTCCACCAACTTGCCCAACGCTTCAAAATCTACGCTTTCATCTTGTCTGAACGGGGTAACCAATGCTACACCCATCCCTTTTAAATTAATGTCTGCCATGAGGGGAAATATACAGTTTTGTTATTTTGCCCTGCAAAAATAAAGAAATTATATCATTTAGAGCGGATCGTCTGCAAATAAAATAAAATATGTCCGAACAAAAGGTCTACATCCTCTTCTTCTGTCATAGAAATAGCCAGATCATGCATAGAAAAAGAGGAGTGCTTACGTCCAACCTTGAACCGGGAAGGATGGTTCAGGACAAGATAATGCATTACATGAGCAGATGAACGGCTTAGGTCAATTAAAATATCCGCCGGGATCCGGTTAAAATTAATGACAATATCCTCCTTTGGGATCTCTAATAGATTCGTATCTGTTACACTGTTTATTTTAAAATAAGGACTCTCTTCCTGTTCCGGATTTCTGCTGGTCTCATACACACACCGGTTCACATGCTTGTTGAGACCGGAAAGTTGTTTCACCCATAATTCCGCTAATTCCCGGTCCTGCTGGTCATAGACCAACAGGATACTTCCTGCCTCCTGCAAAGGACAATATTGATGCTCTCTGGCTGAGGCTGTTCCCGCCATCAAACGAATTTTCTTTTTCAGGAAATAGTTGGTCAATTTCATTCAGAAAGCATATTTAAAAATTCTTCTTCATTTATAATTTTGACACCCAGTTTGGCAGCCTTCTCCAATTTGGCAGGCCCCATATTTTCTCCTGCCAGAATGTAATCCGTTTTTTTAGAAACCGAACCACTGTTTTTACCACCGTTCTGCTCGATCATCTCTTTATATTCATCCCGGGAATACCGGCTGAATGTCCCACTAATAACAATTGATAAGCCTTTAAGTTTATCCGAACGGTTCTGCAATTTCTCTTCGGCCATTGCCATTTGTAAACCATGAGCTTTCAGACGAGCCACGATCTGCTGATTCTTTTCATCTGCAAAATAATTCAGAAGACTCTGGGCAATCCGGCCACCAATTTCATTGACATCCGTCAATTCTTCGAGGGTAGCCTGTTGGAGTCGCTCCATGGAATGAAAGGCATTTGCCAGACGGCGGGCGACCGTTTCTCCCACAAAACGGATTCCCAAAGCAAACAGGACTCTTTCAAAAGGAACCTCTTTAGATCGTTCCAGACTATCCATCAGGTTCTGTGCACTCTTTTCCGCCCAACGCTCCAGCGTAAGCAGATCAGGAATAGTCAGCGTATACAAATCTGCTGCATTTTCAATCAGACCAGCCTCATAGAGATCTTCTACCGTTTCCGGTCCCATACCGATATCCATGGCCCGGCGGGTCACAAAATGTTCAATCCGTCCCTTTATCTGAGGAGGGCAACCGCTTTCATTAAGACAATAATGAGCAGTCTCTCCTTCCGGACGGACTAATAAAGCTTTACATTCCGGACAATACTTAATAAACTGAACCGGATCTCCCATCAGGATCGAACGAGTATCCACATCCACTCCTACGATCTTAGGAATGATCTCCCCTCCTTTTTCGACATATACCATATCACCGATGTGCAAATCCAGCTCTTTTATAATATCTTCATTATGCAGCGAAGCCCGTTTCACGGTGGTACCTGACAACAACACCGGCTCCAGGTTTGCTACCGGAGTAACCGCTCCTGTACGCCCCACCTGAAAAGAAACTGAGTTTAACCGGGTCAGTGCTTTCTCCGCCTGAAATTTATAAGCAATCGCCCAACGTGGGCTTTTAGCGGTAAAACCTAAATTCCGTTGCTGACGGAGCGAGTTCACTTTCAACACGATCCCATCGGTTGCTACCGGCAGATTTTTCCGTTCCACATCCCAGTAAGCAATATAATCAAAAACTTCTTCTAAGCTACTACATTTACGGATCACATCGGGGATCTTAAATCCCCACGAACGGGCCATCTCCAGATTTTCATAATGTCCGTCTGCCGGAAGACCTTCTCCTAATAAATAGTAGAAGTAGCCATCCAACCGGCGCGAAGCCACAACAGCAGCGTTTTGCTGCTTCAATGTCCCGGATGCTGCATTCCGGGGATTGGCAAATAACGGTTCCTCCTGTTCCTCCCGTTCTTTATTCAAACGATCAAATTCAGCCCATGGCAAAAGGATCTCACCACGTATTTCAAATTCCTCCGGATAACCCTCTCCTCTCAATCTCAAAGGGATTGAACGGATCGTTTTTATATTAGCGGTCACATCATCCCCACGGGTACCATCCCCACGGGTTACTGCCCTGACAAGGATTCCTTTTTCATAAGTCAATGAAATAGAAGTACCGTCATATTTTAATTCGGCAACGATCTCAAACGGTTCATTTAGCGAACGCGCCACCCGGTCATAAAAATCCTGAATCTCTTCCTGAGAGTAAGTATTACTCAAAGAAAGCATCGGATATTTATGAGCAACCGATTCAAATTCTTTGGAGAGGTCACTACCCACCCGTTGAGTGGGTGATAACGGATCCGCATATTCCGGATGTTGTTCCTCTAACTGCTCCAGTTCCTTCATCATCTCATCAAACTCACGATCAGAGACCGTCGGATTCGAAAGCACATAATAATCATAATTATGCTGTTCAAGTGCACTACGCAGGGATTGTATCCGGGATTCTATTTCATTCATAATTTAATTACAACTTCCTTTATCTGGAATATTAACAAGCGTACTAATAAGACAGTTTCACATTATCTACCCAAAAAGTGTTACCGGGCGAACCAATATAAGCTCCACCATGACTGGAAGCGAATTGTAACAAAATATGAGTGGGTTCATCCCCCTCTTCCGCCCATCCGATCTCTTTCACAAGCACATTCTTACCTTTACTATTCAAAGCATACCGATCTTCATCCTGTATTTTCATATAAGGCTGATAAGCAGAATCCTGGCTAATATCTCCATACAAAATAGGATAAGAATCACCATTTACCCAGTCTGTATCCTCTGTAAACCGCCGGACCATCGTACCTACCCGTTTAGCATAAATATTACCCTCTTTATCTTCCCAGCGTTTCTGAAGAAGGAGAATAGCTACAGCCTCATCTTTCCCTTCCACTGTAGATTTACGGCTAAATCCGGTACTTCTTGTCCGGTTAGGCTCCGGAGCCAGTTTCAGTTTATAATCAAAAATAAGTGCTTTGGGTTTCTTATCAAAGGCAATTCCACTATTCAACATAGCCATGGGGTTCTTGGTTCCTTTGATCGGTTCAATCATTTCTCCGAAAAACAAAGAGCCGGCAGCAATCACCTCAATATCAATCAATCCCATAACCTTCACACTTTCAAAACGCGTCTCTAACCGGGCACACCACCCATCTCCCCGTTGTTCCGGGAAAACCGAGGTATTGGTTTTAACCACTCCCGCCACTTTAGCCAATACATTTGAACTGGCCCAGGGAGAACTTCCCTGATTGGTATAGGCAACAGCCCCTTCGATCATATCTCTGGGACCTAATTCATAAAGTAATTTGGTATTTCCCCCAATCACACCTGACTCTTTGATCCGGCGTACGATCCATTGATCCATATCCCCATAAGGCACAGGCTCCACAGTTTGGGAATGGAGAATTGAAAATGGAGAATTGAAAATTAAAACAAAAAAGAAAATCCATCCCACACGTTTCATATTCCTATTTTTCTGATCCATATCTATATAACAACAATTTCATAAAAAATTTCAATGATCCATTCTCTATTTTCAATTAAATAGAGTATCCCCATTTTTCCAAAGCCATCCCCCAGTTTTCTTCCACAATCTTTACCGTACGGTCATCATAAGTATACTGATTCTTTTTATATCCTTTCTTTTTACCCAGATATTTTCCAATTTCTTCTTTGGACTCTGCGAAACCCGGCAGGTCTAAGGTCCGGTAAATTTCTTCTGTCATGGCATATGCATCCTGCTCAAAATCTTCAAATTTCACTTCCACCAGATTACCTTCCGGAATCAATCCTTTGGTTTCCTCAAATTTATAGAACAAACGGCGGTAGACCTCTATCAGGTTTTCTTCAATCTGTTCATTCGTTATATCCTGCAGACGAAGCGGCTGGATCGTATTGGTGAAGAAACTTCGTGTACTTTCAAAAACCGTATACGGATTTCTTTTCAGATAAATAAACTTAGCATTCGGGAACATTTCCACCAGTTCTTTTACCCGGCCGGTATGAGGAGGGTTCTTGCTTAAAAACTGGGTTCCTTTCGTATTCCAGAGGGAGATCTTGATTAGTTTCAGAAAAGTATCCTTAAACACTTTTAATTCTTCCGGACTGATTTCATTAAATAACAGATAACGCTCACAATACTCCAACATATGTTTCGGGAAGAACCAAAAGTTATAATAGGTATAAGGCATCATATTGGACAAAGCAAATTCCTCTTCCTGCGGGAGATCCACTTTAAGTTCCATATTATCCGTCGGACGTTTATCCGGCATCAGAAATGACATATTTTTTTTAAAGAAGGGTTGTCCCCAAAGCATCAGGTTAGGCATAACCGTCTGGTAGGTCGTGTTATAACCAAAATGTTTATCACAGGAAAAAACATTATGGACAAAAGTTGTCCCACTCCGCCAATGTCCCAAAATAAATACAGGATCCATCTCTAAAGGAGTATTTTCCAGTTTCTTATACCGGGCATCTTCAAAAGGTTGAAGACTACTGAGCAAACGGCAAATAGACTTAGTCAAAAAGTATTTTTGACGAAAGCCCTTATCGATCACTTTATTTCCGGTTACCTCCTTAAAGGTTTTCCAGTTTGCTCCTACCAACGTATTAATAGGCAACTTATCAAATTCCAATAATCCCATACGCTATAAACGACAAAAATGGTAATAGCTGAACTGTCACCAGCTCAAACTATTACCATGTATGCCGGTTTTTTATTTTACTATTTTTACTTTAACTCCATTTTTTCTCAGTTCATCACACACTTTCTCAATGGCTTCATAGTGAGAAGATGCAATACCTAAGTCCTGCAAATTTACAATTAATTCTTCACTATCAACAATTCCGAACTGATTTGCATCTATCCGGTCAATGATCATGCCGACAGCAGACGTATTATTTGTGACCGGATCGATCAGAATAAAGGCACCTGTCTGTTTATTTTTAGTATAGGGATCAAAGAATAATTCCTTTCCGGTAGTAAGAACGACATTTCCGATCTCATTCAGTTTCATGGGAAGAGTTTCCGGTGTCAGTTTCCCGTTATCCAATGTCAGCTTCTCCATGGTATTCACATTCACTTTATATTGAATTCCTTCAATACGGGCACGGGTCGTATTAGTCGTATGTTTCAGGAAAAACTGTTTGGTGGCATCCATGGGTTCTTCATCCATCCAAACAAGCATGGCCTCAAAATTACGATCCTGAACAGGTAAATTATCCGGATGCACCAACATCTCCCCCCGGGAAATATCAATCTCATCTTCCAGGGTGATCGTAATACACTGCGGAGGAAATGCATACTCCAGTTCTCCTTCATACGTAACGATACTTTTCACCCGGGAAGTTTTACCGGAAGGCAAGGCCATCACCGGATCTCCTTTACGCACAATTCCACTGGCCACTTTTCCGGAAAAACCACGGAAATCCAGATTCGGACGCAACACATACTGAACCGGATAACGGAAATCTTCAAAGTTCCGGTCCTGGTCAATAGGCACCGTTTCCAGAAATTCCAGTAAAGAAGGCCCGTTATACCAGGGAGTACGTTCGCTTTTTTCCACCACATTATCACCTTCTAAAGCTGAAAGAGGAATATAGGTTATATCCGGAATATTCAGGGAAGAGACAAACTCTTTATAATCGGAAACGATCTTGTTATAAACCTCCTCACTAAAATCCTTCAGGTCCATTTTATTCACGGCCAGCACCACATGCTTGATTCCTAATAAAGAAACCAGATAGGTATGTCTGCGGGTCTGAGTGATTACACCGGTACGTGCATCTACCAGGATAATCGCCAGATTAGCCGTAGAGCCTCCCGTGATCATATTACGGGTATATTGCTCATGCCCGGGAGTATCCCCGATAATAAACTTCCGGTTATTCGTACTGAAATAACGATAGGCCACATCAATCGTGATCCCCTGTTCCCGTTCTGCCTTCAGTCCATCTGTCAATAACGCATAATCAATATGATCACCGGCATTTCCCATCCGCTTACTATCCCGTTCCAATGCGTCCAACTGGTCTTCATAGATCTTCTTACTGTCAAACAGCAAACGTCCGATCAGAGTAGATTTTCCATCATCTACAGAACCCGCGGTTAAGAAACGAAGAAGATCCTTTTTCTCATCTTTGTCAAGAAATTCTTTTATATTTAATGTTTCCATTTTGTCTTATTTTATTCTGCTGATCAATTAAAAATACCCTTCCCGCTTTTTCTGCTCCATGCTGGCATCCTGGTCAAAGTCAATCACACGGGTCGTACGTTCACTCTTGGTAGTGGTCATCATCTCCTCCACGATCTTTTCAATCGTGTCTGCTTCACTTTCCACAGCTCCGGTTAACGGATAACAACCTAATGTACGGAAACGAACCATCATCATTTTTGCTTTACTACTCAATTCTTCCGGCATACGCTCATCATCTACCATGATCAGATTACCATCCATATTGACAATCGGGCGCTCTTTCGCATAATAAAGAGGAACAATCGGTATATTTTCCAGACGGATATATTGCCAGATATCCAGTTCAGTCCAGTTAGAAATCGGGAAAACACGAATACTCTCCCCCTTATGTACACGGGCATTATAGGTATCCCACAATTCCGGCCGCTGGTTCTTTGGATCCCACTGATGGAATTTATCCCGGAAAGAAAAGATACGCTCTTTGGCCCGGCTCTTTTCCTCATCCCTGCGGGCCCCACCAAAAGCCGCGTCAAATTTATATTTATCCAATGCCTGCAATAAAGCCTGCGTTTTCATCAGATCTGTATGCACCTTGCTTCCATGAGTAAAAGGTCCTACACCCGCCTCATGTGCTTCCCGGTTGTGTTCCACAATCAGGTTCCATCCAAATTGTTTCGCATAGTTATCACGGAACTCCACCATTTCCCGGAATTTCCACATAGAGTCAATATGCATTAAAGGAAAAGGAACTTTTCCCGGTGCAAATGCTTTTTCCGCCAGACGGACCATTACGGATGAATCTTTCCCTATAGAATACAACATGACAGGATTTTCAAACTCTGCGGCTACTTCACGAATGATGTGAATCGATTCAGCTTCCAACTCCTGTAAGTGGCTTAATCTCTTTTTGTCCATACCTATTTTTATCTTATTTATTTACTACTTGACTACTTTTCAATTATTTATTTTCGGTAAAATCATGGCCAGCAACTGATTGACAGCCTCTTCTACACTCAGAGCAGAAGTATCAAGGGCCAGATCCGGATTTACCGGCGCTTCAAAAGGAGCGGAAATACCCGTAAAGTCTTTAATTTCTCCCCGGCGGGCTTTGGCATATAACCCTTTCACATCCCTTTTCTCACACTCTTCCAGAGAGGTACTTAAATAAACCTCTAAAAAGTTCTCTTTTCCGATGATCGAAGAGGCCAGTTGACGGATATAGTCATTCGGACTGATAAAAGCAGCAATGGTAATAATTCCACTTTCAATAAATAGTTTTCCCACCTCTGCGATCCTTCGTATGTTCTCAATCCGGTCTGCAGCAGTAAACCCCAGGTTATTATTAATACCGCTACGAATATTATCTCCGTCCAATATCCGGCATAAAAATCCCCGCTGATGCAATTCACGTTCCAACGCGATAGCCAATGTACTTTTACCCGATCCGCTCAGACCGGTAAACCACACCATCACACTCCGCTGTTTCAATAATTGTTCTTTGTCTTCCCGGGTCATCATCCGGTCAAAGATAGGGTACACATTTCTTTCACGGCAATCCGCTTCCGCAACCGGAAGAGTATAATCCTCCATATGTTCGTTTGTCATTCTTTATATAATCGTTTTTTATTCCTTCCTTACTATTTCTAAAATTTCCATATCATGGGAATCATAAAGACAGAGATCAGGAAAGCAATAATATTCAACGGTAATCCCACTTTTACAAAATCGGTAAATTTATATCCCCCAATACCCTGTACGATCAGATTCGTCTGATATCCGATCGGAGAGCTGAAGCTGGCAGAAGCAGCCATACAGGTTACTACGAAGAAAGGCATAGGACTCACTCCTAACTGAGTGGCCACAGATAACCCGATCGGAAAACTCAATGCCGCCGCCGCGTTATTAGTAATCAATTCTGTAAATACGTTAGTGATAATAAAGATCACAGCAATCAAGGCATACGGTCCGAGACTATCCGCCATATCAATAATGTAACGGGCGGTTAGATCCGCAAAACCGGAATTTTCCATTGCTTTACTGATCGCGAAAGCACAGGCTATGGTGATCAGAATATCCCAGGAAATGTATTTGGTATATTTTTTAGGAGGGAAGATCTTTGTCCAGGCCATAATAATGGTGGTGATACACACAAAGAAAAACATATCTAATTTCACGTCCGGAAACATCTCCTGCATAAAAGGTAATTCTCCTAACGTAGCTCCTGTGATCATAAATACAAGTAATCCCAGGGCCAGCCATTTTTTCCTGTTAGGTGCCGGATTGACCTCATCATTTCCGTTCGCCAACAGAAGGAATACACTGGATTCACCCCAGGTAGGAATAAATGTTTCATCTGCCCAAAGTACCAACGTATCCCCTTCATTTAGCTTTACACTATCCAGATTGGTGGTATACCGTTCTCCTCCACTCTTCACCTCTTTTACAATCGCACCATAATGCCGGGTGAAATTAAACTCACCCAATGTTTTATTAATACCCGGGAAACGGGAACCCAACACAGCTTCTACAATATGCAGGTTACCGGGTTGTCCCTCTTCATTATCTTCTGAAGCATTACTATTCCGGGAATCCGGCAACAGCTTATTAGAAAAAACAAACAGATAAATAATCCCGGCAATAGCAATAAAGATCCCTACTTTTCCTAACTCAAACATCGTAAAACCTTCATAGCCGGCCTCCAGCACCATTCCATGCACCACCAAATTGGTAGAAGTTCCGATCAAAGTACAAATACCTCCAAGAATGGTTACAAAAGACAACGGAATCAGAAACTTGGTAGCCGGTAACTTAACCGACTCCGCCCAACGTTTGATAATAGGCGCAAAAATAACCACCACCGGAGTATTATTCAGAAAAGCAGATATAAAAGCAATAGGAGGTAACATCCGGGCCTGTGCTTTGAAAATAGTAGTCTTTTTCTGGGGTAACAACCGTTTGATCAACTGTCCCAATGCCCCACTTTGTCTCACTCCCTCACTCACCAGAAATAACAGCCCCACCGTGATCATTCCTTTATTACTGAAACCTTCCAGCATCTCTTTCGGAGTCAGAATGCCCGCACAGAGAAAAAGTACTACCACTGTGAGCAGGATCATACCGGGACGCATCTGATCCCAAATAAGTGCCGCTACCATACCGGCCAAAGCCAATAACACAAATAACATTTCAAAGTTCATGCGTCCCTGAGTTCTTTATTGATTAAGCGTTAGAAATTACAAAAATAAAAAGATTCCCGGTCCGTTTTTTTTTAAAACCGGAACTATGCATTATTATATGTAAAACAGACCAAAAAAGTCCGTATACAACCTTAAACCGGTTTAGCAATAAACCATGGATTGACCAGGTTTTCTTTATTATACCGCAAAGGTGTCTTTTCATCTAAATGATAGATCTCACAACCAGCTACCCGCGCGATGGCATGTCCGGCGGCAGTGTCCCATTCCATCGTAGGAGCAAAACGGGGATAAATATCCGCAGAACCCTCAGCGATCAGGCAGATTTTCAGGCTACTGCCACTACTGATCAGCGTAACAGGCTGTCCCTGTTTACGAAGTCCTTCAATAAAAGCAGTTGTTTCTTCTGTCTGATGAGAGCGGGAGGCTACAACAACCAGTCCCTGATGTCCCATAGAAATAGGTAATCGCATGGCCTTCCGGTGAATCTCCCGGATAGACGGTTGACAAGAACTATCTATTTCCGTTAATTTATAAGCACCGGTCGATTGTTCGGCAAAATATAACTCTTTACGGACAGGAATATAGATCACTCCCAACACGGGAACTCCTTCATGGATCAATGCAATGTTCACTGTAAACTCTCCGTTTTTCTTGATAAACTCTTTGGTTCCATCCAGCGGATCAACTAACCAGAATGTTTTCCATTTAGCCCGTTGTTTATAGGGAATCTCTTTTCCCTCTTCACTCAGAACGGGAAAATTAGTTACGGATAAAGCAGTCTGAATGACCTGATGGGCCGCCCGGTCCGCAATGGTTAAAGGAGAATTATCCGCTTTACGCTCTACTTCAAAATCAGCTTCCGGATCTGTATAAATATCCATAATCGCCTGTCCTGCATCTACCGCAGAACGAATCGCAATGTATAGGCAGTTAGAATAGTTAGTCATTGTGTTGCATTTAATTTAAACAAGCAAATATACAAAAATTAATACAAGCGGAAGATGCGTTCCATTAACTGCCACTTTTCCGAAGAGCTGGCTGCCGGATCCGCGGCCTGAAAAACAGACATATATTCTTCCCACTCCTGTTGCTCCGGCAGAGCAGCCAGTTTTTTGAAAGCAGAATCCCATTCAAAATCCAGAGGAGTTTCCACAATCATGAATAAACGATTTTCCAACAAATAGATCTCCATTTCCAAAATACCTACTTCTCGTATGTCTTCATTGATCACGGGCCAGTGTTCAGCTTCACTATGCCGCTTTTTATATTCCGCGATCAACTCCGGATCATCTTTCAGATCCAGTGTCTGACAATAACGTTTGGTTGCTATAGTATATTGTTTGCTTCGATAGCCCGTATGACTATTTTCCATGTTTCTCTATTTGGATTTCGGACGGCAAGTTATACACTTTTCCCCGATATTTTAATAAAATGAGGTTGTAAAATCACCAATATCCCAACTAATTGGTAGATTCTCTACCACATGATCTACCATTCTTCCACTATGAAAATACAACACACATGGTATTTCACGCCCTTTTATCTGCCAATACATTTGCACCAGAGATTTTTTAGGTGATTAATTTACTCAACACGGAAAGGACTTTTTACTAACCATACTCACAGATAGTCCTTACCATAAATTAAAAGAATCATAACGATGGCACATTTACTTTTTTCTTCCGGACCCGGAAAACGGCCGGATCGTCTCAGACGGAACCTCTTACTCCTGCTTTTCAGTATACCACTCCTGCTACATGCACAGACTCCCATACAGATCATGGGAAAAATAGTAGAAGCACGGACCAACGCTGAAGTGATCGGCGCCACGGTGATCGTACAGGAGGAAAGTCTTCATCCAGGCGCGATGACAGATGTGAACGGTGAATTTCAATTGACAGTGAAAGAGCTACCCGTCAATCTGAAAATCCATTATATCGGTTACCGGGAACAGGAGATAGCGATCTATGAAGAACCAACCGAACCCATCCTGATCACGATCTCAGAAAACACCATCCTGATCAATGAAGTAGTGGTGATCGGTTATGGAACCCAAAAACGAAGTGAATTAACCGGAGCCATTGCCTCCGTTCCACCCGAAAGGCTGACACAGGTACCGGTAGCTTCCATCGATAACGCACTGCAGGGTAGTATTGCCGGAGTCCAGGTTTCCCAGGTTTCCGGACAGCCCGGAGGACAGGTAAGTATACGGATCCGTGGGGGTAGTTCCATACAGGGAGGAAATGAACCTCTCTACGTAATTGATGGATTTCCTTTCTACAACACCACCACATCAGCCGGAACCTTAAGCGGCAGTAGTGTCAACCCACTCGCATCCATCAATCCGGGAGATATCGAATCCATCGATATCCTGAAAGATGCCTCCGCGACGGCTATTTACGGATCACGGGGTGCAAACGGAGTGATTATTATCACAACTAAAAAAGGGAAAGGAGAAACAACGAATGTATCCTATGATTTCAGTATGGGTCTGCAATCCTTACGTAAAAAGATCGATGTACTGAATGCACATGATTTTGCAATTCTAAGAAATAATGCCCTGTATGATGCCTATCCCGACAAAGGTCCCTATCAGTATCTGTCCCAAAGCCAGATTGACCAGTTAGGAAAAGGTACAGACTGGCAGGATGAAGCATTCCGGACTGCCTGGGTACAAAATCACCAGTTATCCATTACCGGAGGAAGTAAAAAGACCCGCTATGCCATATCCGGTAACTATTTTGATCAGGACGGTATCATCCGAAACACCGGCTTCCGGAGATTAAGCACCCGGATCAACCTGGATTCACAGGTATATGAACGGCTGAAAGTGGGTTTCACCCTATCCGCGGCCCGGACAGAGGCCAATGTGGCCCCTTCCGGGATCGTCTCTGCCCTGCTGACCATGCCACCGACTGCTACCATTTACGAAGCAGACGGAAGTTATACCCTACAGAATCCGTTTGAAAATATCTTTTCCAACCCGATCGCCTCGTTGAATGAACAAAAGAATAAATCGACCGATTATTACGTGACCGGAAGTATATTCGGTGAATACAGTATTCTGGAAAATCTGGTGCTGAAAGTTTTAGCGGGAACGAATATCAACAATAATAAAGAATACAATTACATTCCCAATAATATTTATGAAGGGGCATCGGTAAATGGAGAAGCCTCACTGGGTACAGTAGCCGCTTATTCCTGGTTGAATGAAAACACATTGAACTACACGAAAGAGTTTAACAAAAAACACTTCTTTAATTTCCTGGCCGGATTTACGCAACAGGAATCCAGAAGCGAGATCCTCCGGACCGGATCTTCTAATTTTGTCAATGATTATCTCACTTATAATAGCCTGCAAAGCGGATCCGTCACTACGACTCCCTACTCCGACGTGGAAACTTCCGCTCTCCGATCCTGGCTGGGAAGAATAAACTACAACCTGGACCACAAATATTTTCTGTCTGTCAGTTTTCGTGGAGACGGATCTTCCCGTTTCGGTCAAGACCGGAAGTGGGGCTATTTCCCCTCTGCCGGCGCTGCCTGGATACTCAGCAATGAAGACTTCTTCCAGGCTGCACGCTCTGTGGTCACCCATTTGAAAATAAGAGCCAGCTACGGTAAAACAGGGAATCAGGAAATAGGTAGTTACCAATCCCAGGCAACCCTTTCCTCTATTAATTACCTGTTTGGGAACTCCACTGTGACCGGATTCAAACCAGACCGGATTGCCAACCCTGATTTAGGATGGGAAACCACCTATCAGACAGACCTGGGGGTGGATATCAGTTTTTTCAAAGACCGCCTTTCCGTAGGGCTCGATCTATATCATAAAAAAACGAATGATTTACTACTTGACGTACAGATCCCCTGGACATCCGGATATAGTTCCTCTCTGCAAAACTACGGGTCCGTTGAAAATAAAGGGTTAGAACTTTCTATTCATTCGGATAATCTGACAGGAAAACTACGCTGGAATACAGCATTCAACCTTTCTCTGAACCGGAATAAAGTCGTAGAGATTGGGAACGGAGCAGAATCCTATATCAGTGGGAATTGCTTAGTCAAAGTAGGACAACCTTTAGGAACATTCTACGGATGTGTAACGGATGGGATCTTACAGGCCGGGGAAGAAAGCGCCAAAGGAATCTATACCGGAAGTGCGACTCCTCAGGCGGGTGATCGTCTCTATAAAGATGTAAACGGAGATGGAACATTTACAACTGCAGCAGACAGAGACATCATCGGAAATGCCCAGCCAGACTTCATTTTTGGTATTACCAACTCCTTTGAATATAAAGGATTCAGCCTTAGTTTCTTGATCCAGGGATCCGTAGGAAATGAGATCATCAATCTCAACCGTCAGTCGCTGGAATTATTTAACGGGCAACAAAACGCAGCCGCTTCCGCACTGGATCGCTGGACTCCCACCAACCCCAGTACAACCATACCCCGTGCCAAATTAGATCCGGCTCCCGTATTCTCAGACCGTTATGTAGAAGATGGTTCTTTCATCCGTCTGAAAACAGCCAGTCTGAGCTATACGCTTCCACGAAAAGTGCTCGAACAGATCAAACTACAAAATGTACGTTTCTCTCTCTCCGGACAAAATCTGCTGACCTGGACCCACTATTCCGGTTTCGACCCGGAAGTTACATCCAGTGATAACACCATGACACAGGGAACAGACTACGGAGTCTATCCGGTAGCACGCAGTGTAAATGTAGGAGTCCATATTACTTTTTAAACCAAAGAACCATTCAAAAATAAAACAGATGAAAATAAAAATATATACCCTTTTGTTATTTTTTTCATTGATCGCCTGTGTGGATCTGAATGAAGAAATAGAATCCAAACAATCCTCCAATCAATTCTACCGGAACGGAGCAGATGCGATTGCCGCAGTCAATGCAATTTACGCCGGATTAAATCCTTCCGGACAATCGCTTTATAACAGCCTGTTCCAGATCGGAGTAGAAATGGCAACAGATGATTTTGAGGCGGGACCCCGTGCAAGGAATGCCCATGTGCGTGCCATATCCGGGCTGACCCATGATCCGTCCAATGACAGAATGGAACAGCTTTGGCTCCAAAGTTATGAAGTGATCAATCTGGCCAATATTGCGGTCGACCGGATCGCACAGATTGACGAGGAAAATATAACGGAAGAATTGCGTAACCGTACCATCCGGGAAGCAAAATTCCTGCGAGCATTAAACTACTTTAATCTGGTCAGATGGTTTGGAGAGATTCCTTTGATCCTGCATGAAATAGAAGGATTAAGTCCGGAAGAACTGTATGTTAGCCAATCCACCGAAGAAGAGGTATATCAGCAGATCATTCAGGACCTGAAAGATGCGGAATCTCTCCCGGCACCTGACGAGTATGACAATACAGATAGTGGCCGGGCCACTGCCGGATCTGCCAAAAGCCTGCTGGCTAAGGTTTATCTCACCCGTGAAGCATGGGACCTGGCGGAACAGAAAAGTAAAGAGGTGATTGATTCCGGATGGTATGGACTATTTGAAGACTATGCAGATGTGTTCAATCCTTCCACAAAAAACGGAAAAGAGCATATCTTTTCGGCCCAGTTTAAAGGATATTCCAACTTTGTCGGTAACAGTCTGGCCAGCCGTTCCGCCCCCACCAATGATGAAGTACCCGGTGTGAACGGAGACTATGCAGACGCCCTTCACCGGGAAAGTGGTTTATATGAAAGTTTTAGCAAGGACGATCAACGCAAAGCAGTCACTTTCGTATCGGAAATGGTTAGCCCTACAGACGGAGAAGTCTATACTTTTGAAGTTCACCTTCATAAATACTACGATCCCTCTGCTATCGGGAATCAGTCCAACTCCTCCAAAAACCTACCCATCATTCGCTATTCAGAAATACTACTGATCTATGCGGAAGCCCGGAGTGAAAACAGAAACGGCCCGGATCAGGAGGCCTATCAGGCTATCGATGCAATACGTAGGAGAGCAGGGATTCCAACCCTACAGGAAACCGCTCCTAACCTGTCCGCCACACAGTTCCGGGACTCTGTTTTCCAGGAACGGCGGAAAGAATTGGTCTTTGAATATCAACGCTGGTTTGATCTCGTACGCCGGGGAGCAGATTATTACGTCGGGACCTTAAAAGCAACAGGGAAAACCAACGCGGCCCCCCGCCACATTCACTTTCCGATCCCACAACGGGAATTGGACCTGAATCCAAACCTCAGACAGAATCCGGACTGGATTAACTATTAATCCATCCTCCAAACAAACCATAAAAAACAGACAGATATGAAACCATTTATTTTACCATTGGCACTGGCTTCGGTGACGAGCCTGCAAGCTACCACAGACGCCCGGCAACCGAAACCAAACATCATCCTGATCCTGGCAGATGATCTGGGCTATTCCGATCTGGGGTCTTATGGATCCGAGATCCAAACTCCGAATCTGGACAGATTAGCCAATCAGGGAATCCGCTTCCGGGAATTTTATAACAATTCGATCAGTGCGCCTACCCGGGCCTCTCTACTGACGGGTCAATACCAACACAAAGCCGGAGTAGGATATTTTGCCAACGACCTCGGCCTTCCGGCCTATCAGGGATATATTAATCCGGAATCACTCACGCTGGGAGAAGTGCTGCAAACAGCGAATTATACCACCCTTCTGTCCGGGAAATGGCATGTCTCCGGTAAAGAGGTGAGCCTACCCTGGCAAAGAGGATTTGATCACAGCTTCTACGCAAACAATGGAAGTTATTTCGATCAGGGAGACTATCAGGAAGGAAGAAAAACACCTTATTATCTGGACGGAGAAGAACTCCTGCTGGAACCTGGCTCCTATTACGTAACCGACGAGATTACCAACCAGGCGATCCGCTTCATCCAGTAAGAAAGCAAAGAAGAGAAACCCTTCTTCCTTTATCTATCCTACACCGCTCCTCACTGGCCATTGCATGCCTTACCGGAAGATATTGAAAAATATAAAGGGAAATATGACATCGGATGGGATCAGTTGCGGGAACGCCGTCTGGAAAAACAGAAAGAGTTGGGGATCATACCTGCTGATTTTACCCCTTCCATAAAAAACAATGATATTCCGGAATGGGAACGTCTTTCCTATGATCAGAAACAATTATGGAGCCAACGCATGGAAGTATTCTCTGCCATGGTGGACCGGATGGATCAGGGAATCGGTCACATTCTCCGGACACTGGAAGAGTTAAAGATCGATGATAACACATTGATCATATTCCTTTCAGATAACGGTGCACCAGCCGAAGACCTGATCAAATGGTATCACGGCGCCATACGCAATACAGGGCCTGTGGGTACGATCGGCTCTTTTGAATCACAAAGCAAAAACTGGTCCTATGCCTCCAATACTCCTTTCCGGGATTTCAAAGACTATCTGTATGAAGGTGGTATATGCACCCCTTTTATTGCCTGGTTACCGGGGAAAATACAGGCCGGCAAGTATAGCAAAAGGGACCGGACATATTATAGACATCGCCCCCACCCTCTATGAATTAGCCGGAGTAAAATATCCTAAAAAATACAGTAACACCACTCCTCACCCATTACCGGGCAAAAGCCTGCTTCCGGTATTGTTAGGCCAGCAGGATGAAGTAAACAGAAACGAGCCCCTTTTCTGGGAACGTGCCGGAAACCGGGCAGTCAGATCCGGAAAATGGAAACTAACCTCCCATTATCCGGACTACACCTGGGAACTTTATGACCTGGAGGCAGACCGTGGCGAGACCAACAACGTAGCCCGCCAGAACCACGAGATCGTCAGCCAGTTATCCACTCAGTATTTCGAGTGGGCCAAAGAAACCGGAGTCGTTGATTTCAGTACCCTCGAAGAAAAAGAACCGCCGATGATGAAAGAATTCCGGAAAAGCAAACTGCAGGATCCCATACAACCTATGTTTGCTTTCTGAAATTATTTCCTGCGCAGGCGGGGAACCAAACGAGTGTTATCTGTGTGCTAATTGATATTCATCTGTACAAAACCTGTTCAATATCCTGCACATGTGTAGAAAAAATAGTAAATTTGCAGTGATTTTCAGAGATTTCATATACTGGAATAGCTGAAGATTTTAGGAATAACCAATTTTACAGGTAATGGAAAGAGACAACATCATTTTCGACATTATTGAGAAAGAGAAGCAACGCCAGTTAAAAGGTATTGAGTTGATTGCTTCGGAAAACTTCGTAAGTGACCAGGTTATGGAAGCCATGGGTAGCTGTTTAACTAACAAATACGCAGAAGGTTATCCGGGGAAACGCTATTATGGAGGTTGCGAAGTAGTGGATCAAAGTGAAACCATTGCGATTGACCGTTTGAAGCAGATCTTTCAGGCAGAATGGGCCAATGTGCAACCCCACTCAGGAGCACAGGCAAACGCCGCTGTATTTTTAGCTGTTCTGAATCCGGGTGATACCTTCTTAGGGTTGAATCTGTCACACGGCGGACACCTTTCTCATGGATCTCCTGTAAACAGTTCAGGTATATTATATCATGCTACGGAATATAACGTAAAAGAAGATACAGGCCGTGTAGACTATGACCAGATGGAAGAAGTGGCACTTCGTGAGCGTCCGAAGCTGATCGTAGGTGGTGGTTCTGCCTATTCCCGTGACTGGGACTACAAACGGATGCGTGAGATCGCAGACAAAGTAGGTGCCTTGTTGATGGTAGATATGGCTCACCCGGCCGGGTTAGTAGCAGCCGGTTTGCTCAACAACCCATTGGAATACGCACATATCGTCACTTCTACAACCCATAAGACCCTTCGTGGTCCACGTGGTGGTATCATCCTGTTAGGAAAAGACTTTAAAAACCCATGGGGTAAAACCACCCCGAAAGGAGAAGTTAAAATGATGTCCCAGCTATTAGACTCAGCCGTATTCCCGGGAATTCAGGGAGGACCGCTGGAGCATGTCATCGCAGCCAAAGCCGTTTCTTTCGGTGAAGCATTAGAACCGGAATATAAAACCTACCAGTCTCAGGTAAAAACAAACGCTGCTGCCCTGGCCCAGGCATTTATCGATAAAGGATATAAAATTATCTCTGATGGTACAGACAACCATAGCATGCTGATTGACCTGCGCACTAAATTCCCTGACCTGACTGGTAAAGTAGCAGAAAAAGCATTGGTTGCCGCAGACATTACAGTGAATAAAAACATGGTTCCATTTGACAGCCGCTCTGCCTTCCAGACCTCCGGTATCCGTGTAGGTACCCCGGCAATCACCACCCGTGGAGCAAAAGAACCGTTAATGGGGGAGATCGTGGAACTGATGGACACCGTACTATCTGCTCCGGAAAATGAACAAACGATTGCTGCTGTTCGTGAAAAAGTAAACAGCATCATGAAAGAGTACCCTCTGTTCGCCTGGTAATTGAGGATCCATACACTATCCCCTTCTGAAAAAACAACGGCTTGCCCAAAGAGCCCCGTAATCTTTCAGAAGGGGATATTTTTAACCTGCTATTTTCGTAAACAAACAATTCTATATTAAACATCTAAGCATGAAAAAATTCTTTTCAATCTGTGCAGTCTCCGCAATGTTCCTCTTCACCTCCTGCGGTGAAGAACCGGCCAGGGAGATGTCTTATAACCAGGGCATCAACATTATTCCGGCGCCACTTAGTCTCACCCAACAGGATGGAACTTTTAAACTAAACAAAAGTACAGCATTCTATGCTCCGGCTGCCGACGCTAAAACGGTAGCTGATTTCTTTACAGCCAAACTGAACCGTTCGACAGGCTATAGTCTGAAAACAGCGGACAAAGAAGGTAATAACACTATTTCCCTGCTTATTGACAACTCGCTGGACTTAAAAGAAGAAGGTTATACCTTAGATGTAACTGATCGGCAGGTCGTGATCAAAGCACCTACTGCAAGAGGACTTTTCTATGGTATGCAATCTTTTATGCAACTCCTACCGGCAGAAGTGGAAAGTCCTGTTAAAGTAAATGGGATCGCCTGGAATGCTCCGGCTGTATCTGTCCGGGATGAACCCCGTTTCGGTTACCGTGGCATTATGTTTGACGTCTGCCGCCATTTCATGACCGTAGACGAGATCAAAAAACAATTAGATGTACTGTCACTGTTCAAAATAAATATCATGCACTGGCACCTGACAGATGACCAGGGCTGGCGCATTGAGATCAAAAAATATCCCAAACTGACGGAAATCGGTTCCAGACGTATAGAAGGAGAAGGATTTGAATATGGTCCGTTTTTCTATACACAGGAAGAGGTAAAAGAAGTGGTTCAGTACGCAGCAGACCGGTTTATCACGGTGATCCCGGAGATTGAGGTGCCGGGTCATGAATTAGCAGCCATTGCCGCCTATCCCGAATTATCCTGTTCCGGAGAACCTACCACTCCACGGATCGTATGGGGAGTAGAAGACATCGTATTATGTGCCGGGAAAGATGAAGTATTTGATTTCTTTGAAGATGTAATAGAAGAGGTGGCCGCCCTGTTCCCCAGTGAATATTTCCATATCGGCGGGGATGAATGTCCGAAAACAAGCTGGGAAAAATGTCCCCTTTGCCAGAAACGGATCAAAGAAGAAGGACTGCAAGGCGACAAAGAACATTCAGCCGAAGAGCGTCTGCAAAGCTACTTTGTGCAACGGATTGAAAAAACAGTCAATAAACTGGGTAAAAAAATGATCGGCTGGGATGAAATCCTCGAAGGTGGATTAACCCCTACTGCCACAGTGATGTCATGGCAGGGAGAACAGGGAGGTATTGCCGCTGCCAGCATGGGACATGACGCGATCATGACCCCTGGAAGTAACGGGATGTATCTGGACCAATATGAAGGAGATTATAAAATAGATCCGGTAACGATCGGAGGATACACCACCATAGAGAAGGTATACGCCTACAACCCTACGCCTGATACATTAGTAAAGATCAGCAAGGAGAACCATATTTTAGGAGTACAATGTAATATCTGGGCGGAATACATGTATGAACATGCCCTGCGTGAATATAAAGTATACCCCCGTATCCTGGCGCTTGCAGAGATCGGATGGACTGCACTGGATAAAAAAGACTATAAAGACTTTGAACGCAGATTAGATAACGGACTGGTGCGTCTGGACGGACATGATATCAATTATTATATTCCACTTCCGGAACAACCGTTTGGTTCATCTGACCACGTAGCCTTTACGGACCAGGTAGAGGTTCAGTTCAAAACTTCCCGTCCGGTGAAAATGGTGTACACCTTAGACGGTACCGAACCGACTCAGCAATCCACCATGTATGAATCACCCCTCTCATTCAACGAATCAGGGACTATCAGGATCCGTTCCATACTGCCTTCCGGTAAGATGAGTAAAGTCCGCACCATTGCAGTAGAAAAACAAACGTTAGCGCCTGCTGTGGAGGTGGCCCAAACAAAACCCGGTTTGAAAATGGATCTGGCAGACGGATACTTCCTGGAATCCTCACAGATCAAAAATATCACAGACTGGCATACATCCGTGATTAAAGAACTGAAAGAGATTCCGGCACAGGGACCGATTGACTGGGGTATTTCCATACGTGAATTCAGACCTTATGCAGCGATCGCGACCGGCTATGTAAATATTCCGGAAGACGGTGTCTACTTTGTCTCTTCAGACCATGAAGAAGTATGGCTGGACGGTAAACTACTGATCGACAACAAAGGTGAAGTAAAACGTTTCTCCCGCAAAGACAGATCCGTAGCTCTGGCCAAAGGACTGCACGAATTTAAAGTGGTATACTTAGGACACATCATTGGAGGATGGCCTACCATCTGGAGCGACGGCCACGTAGCCCTGCGCCACGAATCAGCCGAAGAATTCCGGAATATCAGTGGAGATATACTGTTCCATTAATTCAACCATCTATTTTTAATAATATCAAAGGCTGTCCTTCATAAGTTGGACAGCCTTTGATGTTATTAAACCAGTTTCTTATATAGATAACATCCAGCGTGCTACCTGTAGGTCATGTATGACCGGAACTTCCAGACTGGCGTGCGTGGTGTCTTTTATTTGTTGGGGATGGTTTGAAATATCAATGACATGTTTCATATAGGGAACCGTATATTCCGGATGTCCCTGAAAGGTGAGGATGCGGGTACCCATCCGGAAAGCTTCATTCTCACAAAAGTCACTGGTAGCGATCCGCTCAGCGGCTTCCGGAAGTTGTACTAACTGATCATTGTGATTATACAATAAACAAAGGGTTCCATCCGGAAAAAACGGATCCGCCGACGGATGTACGATAGCGGAACTACGGGCTCCACCACCCCATCCCCGGGAAGCAGGTTCCACCCTACCACCCAATGCCTGGGCAATGATCTGATGTCCGAAACAGGTACCGGTCAACCGGGCATTCGATTCAGCAGCCCGTTGAATAAAGCGGATCATCTGATGGATCCACTCCTGATCCTCATAGGCACCGGCACGGCTTCCTGCAATGAGGTACAAATCGTCCCTGTTCAAAGAAACAGGTAGTTCTCCTTTCGGTACGTCATAGAGCTGGTAAACCAACCCCTTCTCTACCGCATCGAACATCTGCATAAACAAGGAAGGAAAAGAGGGAACAAATTCAGGTAATAATCCCTCAAACCAATCACAAACCAAAATATGTATCTTCTTCATAAAAATTGGATTTGCCGCCACCATTTCTGATCACAAAGATAGATTAAAAGCCCTATAAATAAAAATTTATCATTAAAAACAAACAGATAATATCTTTTTGAGAGATGAAACAAAAAAAATAAAGGACCAGCGTTGACCGGAAGAGTCTATTAACCACTCAGTTTATTGGTTAAAATATCCGGAGATCTCCCAAAAGTAAAACAAGAAAATTAAAAAGTTACGATTTATAAGTAATGACCCCGGATGGGTGCCATGTGAATCACAGATCGGCCTTAGCTAATAACTCCGGGTAACATCCAGCTTAGCCAATAACCACGGGTACCACCCAGTCATGTCCGGAAGATTTTTGCCAAAGGTAATCTGTGTCCCTTAAGTCCTGAAAGGACGTCATATAATAGCCTGGGATGCAAATCCCAGGTCAGGTATCAGGAGTCCATGGAGTGCTGTAAGCACGACACTGCATATACAAACCGATTGTTTCTATAAGAGGGGGTGTACTTACAGCACACCCTCGGTAGGGATTTCTCTACCTGGGATTTGCATCCCAGGCTATTATATGACGTCCTTTCAGGACTTAAGAGACACAGATCACCCTTTGCCAATCACCCTTCGAAAAATCTTCCGAAATCTTCCGAACAGGACTGGATTTCACCCGCGATTATTACCTAAGGCCGATCTACGATTCACATCCAAGCCCTTTGGGCTTACAATCTGTAACTTTGTCAAAAAGGATATATACTGTTGAAACAACTTCGGGATTTTTTTATATTATTAAATGCTCCGGAAGAATCCCAAAAACCTGGTACAAATCTATCTGATCCGTGTCCTCTGTGTGCCAACCCTTAGTCGGTTACTGTTTTTCAGTCAGGAATTTCCAGAAACGCCGGGGCATATGCTGGCGTTGAAGTTTGGGATTGATGCGCTCTTGGATGGTTAACGCATTAAAGTAGTTTTTCCAAAGCTCCTGAAACAGTTTTTCATCCTGTGCCATCAGATCTTCATTTAATTTCCCTGTTAACAGATGGGTATCATCCGATAAAGTAATCTCCTCCACGGTTTTCAAATCATAATAATAACCATATTTCCGCTTCAGGTCATAAATGATCCATTTCTGATAAGAAAAACGGTCCTTAAAAAAGGAAATGGCCAGCGGCAAAGCATTGTAAAGCGGAGAGACAGGCGCAAAGAAAATATCATCCGACGCCTTCTGGAAACGGACAAACTCCATCAGATAGTGCTTCTCTTTTCCTACTTTCTTCGCAATCTTTGCCACCTCCAGGACATCGTCATCCGCAAAATTCATCTCTATCGAACGGGGATGGTCAAACACTTTCCGGATATACCGGAAAATCAATTCATCACAGTCCGGAAGTTCAGACAACCAGACACACAACCACATATTACAGGCATATTTTGAGATTTTCTTCTGTACCGCACCCCACACCCGGTTCGACTTTTCCGGATCCGTGATCACCCGGTAAACCTCCTGCGTAAATAAGGGTTCCGGCTCCCCCTGCCCGATCAGTTGATCAGGAAAAGTTCTCCGGCTATATGCATCAAAGATTGCGGTCAGCAATCCTTCCAGGGTTCTGTCATAAATAAATACCAACATAGGCTTTTACTCTGGGAATAGAATAGATAACTGACGTTGATCCGGTTCTTTCTTACCACTCTTTTTCTGGGTCAGGAACTGCCTTATATAGTCCGGATGTACTTCGTTCACTGTAAAGTGTGGGAGTTCATTACAGGTAATAAAAAACCGGGCCTTTTTCATGACTACCCCAATCTTTTTTAACGTAGTCGCCGTGATCTTTCCATACCTGCGTGTAGCAATGATCAACTTAGCGGATTTCACTCCAATACCAGGTACCCGTAAGATCATCGCGTAATCAGCTTTATTCAGATCCACAGGAAATTGATCCGGATGACGCAACGCCCAGGCTAATTTAGGATCTACTTCCAGATCCAGATTCGGATAGGAGTCATCCACGATCTCATTCGCCTGAAAACCATAAAAACGCATCAGCCAATCCGCCTGATACAAACGGTTCTCTCTCACCAAAGGAGCCTGCTTTAAAGCAGGAAGACGGGAATCATTTGCATTTACCGGAATATAACCGGAATAATAGACCCGTTTGATACTGGGCCGCTTATATAAAGCCGTGGATAATTGCAGGATCTGTTTATCGGTTTCATTGGTTGCCCCGACGATCATCTGCGTACTCTGTCCGGCCGGAGCAAACCGGGGTGCATGCCGGAACACTTTGCGTTCTTCCCGGCTGGCTAACACACCCTGATGAATATAACCCATCGGCTGGTAAATACTCTGATGATCTTTTTCCGGAGCCAGTAATTTCAGGTTATCCTCTACGGCAATCTCCAGATTGACACTTAAACGGTCTGCATACAATCCGGCTTCGTTCACCAGTTCCCGGCTGGCTCCCGGAATACTCTTCATATGAATATAGCCGTTATACCGGTGGGTAGTACGGAGCTCCTTCAGCACTCTCACCATTCGTTCCATGGTATAATCCGCACTATGGATCACACCAGAGCTAAGAAACAGTCCTTCAATATAATTTCTCCGGTAGAATTCAATCGTTAATTCCACCAATTCATTTACGGTCATCGTAGTACGAGGGACATCATTACTGCGCCGGTTCACACAATAGGCGCAGTCGAACATACAATAGTTGGTCATCATGATTTTCAGCAAAGACACACAGCGTCCGTCCTCCGTAAAGGAGTGACAAATCCCCCAGCCATGCGCACTACCGATCCCTCCCTTCTGACTCTTCCGGGTCGTACCACTGGAAGCACAGGAGACATCATACTTTGCCGACTCAGCCAGTATTTTCAGCTTATCCAAAATGCCCTCATTCATCTCTACAAAGATGGTAATTTCACCGGATATATAGGGTTAAAAGAGTCTTAAAAAATAGGATCAGAAAAGAATTAGATAGAGTCAATAACTATTCTGAAAATAAAACGATTAACACACATATATCACAGAGAGCGCAGACTTTCACCGACAGGAAAATTAGTTAAAGAAAATTCCCCTCTTGAGTTACTCTGCATACACATCTTTTCCAGGCCAGGTCTATTACATGCAAGGCCCTAGCAACGCTGGGGTTTGGTAGATTGCGCACCGTAGGTGCAGGATAGTCGAAAATAATGAACTATATCCTAAGCCAAAGTATATTTCAATTCTAACCTATTGAAATACAGTATTTCTTTTGATAACCCCTGTATTTATAAAAATTAACTATAAAGATTCCATTAAATTAATCAACTGTTTAATTTTGTTCAAATAATTAGATATTAATTATGAGGAAAAGATATTCAAAATCCGATGTAAGTGATAGAATACTCCATGCTGCACGTGAACTCTTTATTACAAAGGGTTATATGAGTACAAGTATTAGGGATATAGCTACGGCAGCAGGAAGTAATGTTGCTCATATTAAATATTATTTTGAATCAAAAGCTAATCTTTTTGAGATTATTTTTGATGAAGCTTTTGATATTTTCATAAAACATGTTCATTCAACTTTTAGTTCGGATCTTCCTTTTCTGGAGATGGTAGAAGAATGGATTAATATCTATTTTAAGATATTGCCTGAGTATCCACAGATACCCATGTTTATGCTCAGTGAACTAACCAGAAGTCCCGAAACTTTAGTTAAAAAGATTGTAGAGAAAAATCCTCAAAGGATATTCGATAAGTTGTCTCAAAGAATGGATAAAGAGATAGAAGCAGGAAGAATTAAAGATATTCCGGTCGTTGATTTTGGGATGAATGTGCTGGCTTTATCGGTATTTCCTTTTTATTGAGTGGTTTTATCAGGGAAATAGCTAATAAATCAAAAAAATGAATATGATAACATGATCAAAGAGCATAAACAATATGTGGTTGATTTTGTTTTAAATGGATTGAAGCCCTGATTTTTTTTGCCCCTGATTTAAACACCTGTTTAAAATTATATATTGATGAAAATGAAAAGTATACAGGGCAAAGATGATTTATGGAATATAACATTATAAAAGAGCATACCATTGGACTGTTTAAATAAGATAGACCATACGGAGACTTAATATAAGATCCTCCTACTAAAAGGAAAATACCCTATCGGATATCTGTAAATAAGGTAAATAACCCTTATTCGATAGTTTTAAATTAATTTGAATGTTAAATCAATTATAAAATAATTTTATATGAAATTTTATCGAGAAAACTGGTATAGTATTGGAGGAATTCTTTTTGTAATTCTTACTTTTTATATGGGACTTTGTGAAAACAATTTCAGCCATGTACAGGTAATCCTAATTTATAGTTTTATGGCTCTTTTAGTTCACCAATTTGAAGAGTATGTTTGTCCCGGTGGGTTTCCTGGAATTTTCAATATTGCTGTAAATGAAGAAAAACAAGTGCCTGACCGATATCCTTTAAATGCTAATTTAAGTATGATTATTAATGTATTTATAGCCTATCCATTTTACATTATAGCCATATTTTTCCCCAATCTATTCTGGCTGGGTATTGCACAGGTTCTGTTCGGTACATATCAAATTATTATACATGGTGTTGTAATCAACAGAAAACTAAAAAATATATATAATCCAGGTCTTGCTTCGGCTGTATTTTTACACCTACCTATTGCAATTTATTATTGTAGATATGTAAGCATTAACCATTTGGCAAGTACCGGAGATTTTATTATCGGAGTAGTTGTAAGTATTCTTTTTGCGCTGATATCTATTGCTGTTCCTATCAGGTTATTAAGAAATAGAAACTCTAAATATCCGTTTATAGAAAGCCGGATGTACAGGTATGCAAAAGAAAAAGTGCTAAAAATCAAAAATTCGTAATTGCAGATTATTAATTTCACATTTTCGTATTCAGTTGCAGTTTCTTTTTTATGGCTAAAGATAGTCTTATTAGTAACATTAAATAAATATAGTATGAAAATGAAGATGGTAGTTTTAGGGATTCTATTACTAATCTTAAACAACAATCTGTTAAAAGCAGAAGAAAGTTCAAATCAAAAAAAAATCAACACCTATGGCATTAACAAATTTTGAAGTAATTAAGTTGCAGCAACCGGATTTAACCAGTGCAAATCAGTTGATGAAAGCGCTGGAAGATCGTAAATCCGACCGTGATTTTTCAACTGAAAATCTTTCTTTAAAGCATCTTTCTGAGATTATGTGGGCTGCTTACGGAAAAAACCGTGAAGATGGTAAACGTACAGTCCCTTCTGCGGTTGCCTTATATCCGATTAAGATGTATACTGTTCTTTCAAATGGTATTTATCTGTATGAACCGGATAAACATGAATTGATTCCTGTGGTAGAAGGTGATTACAGGGAATTCACAGGGATGCCTATTGCAAAAGTAGCTCCCCTTAATTTGGTTCTGATTGCTGATTATAACAAATACCAGAATACCGGGAATGAGATGATTGATGGTGCTTTAAAATCTCCGGAACGTCGCTTACGTTTTGCCAGTCTGGATGCAGGACATTCGACCCAGAATGTATATCTATACTGTGCTTCAGAAGGAATAAAGGCTTTGGTTCGTGGTTCAGTAGATCCTAAGTTACTGGAAATTATTAATCCCGGAGATAACCATGAGTTTATAGTAGCTCAGACAGTAGGATATTAAGGCATCATCCAATGACTGTAATATGATTTTCAATTAAGTGTTTTTATTGGCTACAAAATAATTCCCATCAGTAAAGAGGTAAAGCCGAAGTTAAAGGAAAAGAATAGAATATAACTTCGGCTTTAATTAAAATTATCCACCCAGACTTTTATTAATATATCTTGCAACGTCTGCATATTTCTGTAAAATATAGGTAACTCCTGCACCGGTTAATTTTTCTCCAGTACGATTAAAAAATAACGGGCCTAACTCTTGCTTTAGTTTATTCAGTCCATAATCATCAATATACTGCTCTATAAGTTTATTTGTTCTTTATGCAAAGGTACAATCCGTTGCTTGTTCCCTTTACCGGTTAGACAAACATGATAGGGTATTTCCCATCTTATACATGCAGGAGACCAATCAATTAATTCCTGTATACGGGCACCACTATCTCTATTTTAGGTTGCCATAAAAACAAGGTTATAGAATAATGATCCTTATCCAGGGAATCGCTTGTGGCTCACTTGATCCGCCTTCAATACCTTTTGTTTTTTTGAATGGGTATTTCGTAGATTCCGGATCTGGAGATCTGTGGTGGTCGGAAGATTATTAAAAATATAAATGTCTATAAAATAAAACGTTAACAGTTCCCCGCGCAGGCGGGGATCGCAGAGGTAGGGATGGTTTTCCTACTACTAAATAGTTGAAACTGCCGGTTCTCATGCGATCCCCGCCTGCGCGGGGAACTGCGGCTTTTTATTTTGTTTTCTTTCCATAGCTGATAATCAAATTTCTATTTGTATGAAAAATCTTCCGACCACCACTGATCTGGAGATCCTTATATCCGGAGCAGTTCGGATTACAATCGCAGATCGGCCTTAACCAAATCCTCACGTCCATCATGTTGATTTTCTGCCTTTTGCAGATATAAAAAATCTTCCAAACATGACTGGGATCATCCCTGGGCTACTGCTGGATACCCCTTGGGGATCATTTATCCTGAATAATTTTAGATTTCCATCAGGGACCATTTATGGCCAATGGCCTTGAATGGCCGGTAAAAATATCCATTACTTACAAATGGGATCTTCTGATTTTATTTTTGCGGGTTTTTACACAACCTCTCAAGAGAGGAGTGAATTTTTCTACTGATTATTTCCCGGGAAAAATATATAATCCCAGATCGATCACATCCGACCGGGACATCGCACCGGGATTGATTCCGGGTGCTCCTTCGGGAACAGGCATTTTTAATTTTTCGAAATAGCGGACCCAACCTTCGGTGAACTCTCCGATAACGGGGATTTGAAGGTCATCACATTCAATGGAAAAACAGGGTCACCGTCATTGGCCTTTAAAAAGATCTCATAGATCAGTTCTGAACAATAGAAAGAGTCATTATTCAATATATATCCGTGATCATACGCTTTCCCGATATGTGTAAATGCTTCCCGGATCGCCACCGGAATCAATGGTTGCCATTTTTCTTTCAGGCGGCCCACTACAGAAACCGGATAACACTCCTTTTTACTCTCCGGATACAGATACTCATCCAAAGGAGTGATCTTCACTTCCGGGATTGTAGCCTCTATCACAAACGGAGATCCATTTTCATCGATCCAGACCATCCCTACATGGGTAAAATGGTATTCCCCGGCACTCTCCGTCACCTCTTTGATCGTATCATCCGATATCCCCGGACACGACTCCTGAAAGATCAGATCCCCGGTTTGAAGAGTAAAGGGCATCTCAGTTTGAGGAAAAAAAGTAATTAACAAAAATAATAATCCATACATAATTTCTTTCAAAGCCTATTTATTAAACTATACAAAAATAGCACTATTGTTAAAAAGTTATACTTTTACAGTCAATTAAAACATTTCATAAGATAAGTAGCTAAACAATAGATATTTAAAACATATTTTTGTTGTTTATAATTTAATTTACTATAAGAACACTTTAGTATATGGTCAAAAATGGATAGATTAAACATTTTTTCCCGGTAAATCAATTATTAATCTGGCTATTTCATGATACAGAAGAAATATTCTGGCATAAACATAACCTACTGCATTCTTATTAATTACGTTCTGCTTATATAAAGAATTTGCCAAAGAATAAATCTCTTGCGAAATTTCTACCAGTGAATGGATACGAAATTCTTTATTATTAGTATTCATCAGAGATCCCTCTCTATTCTGTTTATATAAATAATAGGTTAAATCCAAAAGAGAAACTTTATCAGCTAATATCAAAACGTTCATGCACCATAACTCATCTTCATGTATTACTCCCTTCCTAAAAAAGAATTGATTATTAAACAGAAAAGATCTTTTAATCAGATACATACCAACTAAAGGAGGAAATGAATTCATTCTCATAAGTTCCAGATAACAGATATCTCCCTTAATTTCTAATACATCCTTAAATGGCTCTTCTCTCTCATAAGGCATTGTATGTTTACCATCCGGTGTACAAAAGAGAATATTTCCCATTATAATATCAGCATCTGTTTTATGAGTACGAATAGATAGTTCTTCAAATGTGGTTGAAATAAGTGTATCATCACTATCCAGAAAAAATATATACCTACCAGCCGATCTTTTTATTCCTTCATTTCTTGCAGCTGATACTCCGGCATTCGGTTGACTGAATAATTTAAAACGTTTATCTTTTATACAAAAAGACTGCATGATCTCATTCGAAAGATCTTCAGATCCGTCATCAATAAGCACCACTTCAATATTCCGAAATGTTTGAGTCATAACAGAATTTAAACATTCCTCTATATAAGATTCAGCATTATAGACTGGAATAATAACAGATATTTCAGGTATCATAAGCATTTATTCTATTTTAGAGCAATTCCCAAATATCAGGTAAATGAGGTTGATTCATTTTCATAGTAGCTAACCCACGAATTATTTCCTCCTCAGAAAGGCCAATAAGAATTTTTATCCATTTCTTTACTTCTATAGTACTATGTAGAGAAAATTTTGTTTTCCTTAATTTTTGAAGAATTTCATACTCTGGATAATTTGTTTGTAAAGGCTGTTGTTTATTTTCAAATTCGTTTAAAAGCTCTTTCAGCAAAGTAGTTTCTTTATAAAAGAGGTTTCTACTCTCTAATTCCAGAATAAAAATTTTTATATCCTCAATTATATCTGAAGGTAAAAGATAAAATGCATCAACTGGATGAGAATTATACCCTGAAATACGAAAACAGCCAAACAAATGATTCAAAATTGTTTTCAGACCTATTTCTGAATAAGCAGAAGATCGTTGCAAATAATAACGGTAAAATTTCAATAAACCGTTCTCAAATCCGAAATTAAAATATAATGTATGGGATAATTCTTTATATATATTAATATCCAAATCACTCCATATAGATTGATCCTCTTCTTTCAAAAAAACCTTCCCGCACAAGGAAATTGAGAACTACTCCTATTTCTAATAAAATATAAGGAGTAGTAAAATTCCCCTTTGCCACTCTTTCTAATATGATATCTAAAGTATCATATCCTTTCTTCTCATATAAATCCTGTTGAGTATATTTTGCACTATAAAAATAAAATACCAATAACCCAGCTAATCCTGACCTCATACTAAATTCTTTAGTATAATTAGAATCAGAGATTTGAGGTAAGTAGTTCATAAAACAATTCCGGTTTAAAATAAAAAGTTACTAAAGATATAAAAAATCTCTCTATCAATTAA
>Ga0192244_10030_pt1 | contig 65171 bp, 64 predicted proteins | sample Koala_Koa27_L3_FD_131234 | JGI IMG/M metagenome (GOLD analysis project Ga0192244, IMG submission 131234) | Enriched cells from koala feces incubated with labeled cellulose particles, San Francisco Zoo, California, United States - Koala_Koa2-7_L3 ... | reverse complement strand
CACCCTTTGCCAATCGCCTTTCGAAAAATCTTCTGAACATGACTGGGTTTCACCCGCGGTGGAAAGCAGCCACACGCTATGAATCCCGAAGCGGGTTCAACCCTTTCCGGGTTGTTGTGGAGAGGGCTTTTGCCTACACCCCCCCGGGTGCCTACCCGGGGTTATTGGCTAAGGCCGATCTACGATTCACATACAACCCCTGTCGGGGTAATTACTTATAAATTGTAACTTTTAAATTTTCTTGTTTTACTTTGGGGACACCTCTTTTTACAAGCAAAGGTATTTAAAATAAATATCAGGAGGTCTATCTTATCTTCTGATTATTATGGAATTCTTTTTTCTTATTGCCTGCTTTTCCTCTTTGGTTCTATGTCTATTTGCTGAGACCTGGATAGGAAAACTGCTAACTTTTATTCTTCAGAATTTGAGTGAAAAAAACACCCGTTCACTGCGCAGGGAACTGGGAATCTTACCCATCCGGTAGAGAGAGTAGTCGTCTGATACAGAGAGCGTATGCTTCTCTTTATTACCCACTATCTGCCTGATACCGAACCGGTAGGTTGAACTCCAGGGGGTACAGGGTTAAAGGTCAGGAGGTTCAACCTTAAACCTCGGGACCTTCAGGGTTGAACCCCCTGCTGTTCAACCTAAGAGGTTTGCAGGAAACAGGCAGTAAGATCCGGCTCTCCGGATAAAGGGTAATTGGATAAACCTTACTACTCCTATAGCTTATGACTGCCCCGTACCCATTATTAAAAAACCAGAACCCTCTCTATTCTTTGAATGAAATTACACCGGAAAGTGACTGAGGAGGTGACTGAAAAATCTCAGTCACTTTCTCGGTCACCTTTTTTTGAGTGTTATTGATTTAATCATAAGCTTCTTACAGGGAAAAAAGTGACGGGTGACTGAAAAAACGGATTTTTTCCTATAGAGATCACTTTTCTTAATGGGAGACGGCTTTGAGGCCGATAATGGAGCTGATCAGCGTTGTGATGAAAAATAGACGCCAGAAAGTGGCGGGTTCTTTGAATATGAAGATCCCCATCAGTACGGTTCCTACGGCTCCGATTCCTGTCCATACGGCGTAGGCTGTCCCGATAGGCAGCGTCTGGGTGGCTTTGACCAACAGTCCCATACTTATGATGATGGAGATCAGGAAACCTGCCATCCATCCGTACATTTCTATGCCGGTGGTCTCTTTCATTTTACCCATGCAGGAGGTAAAGGCGACTTCAAATATTCCGGCTACCATTAGAATGATCCAATTCATTTGTTTCGTTTTTTTTGTTACAAAGATCGGATCTTCCGCCGGAATTTTCTTTTACATAGGATAAAAAATGAGTTTCAACGGATCTCAGCCCGGATCCTGCTGAGACTCACCTGGGTAATCCCAAGATAGGAGGCTATATAGCCTAACTGAACCCGTTGGAGTAGCTCCGGATTCTTCCGGATCAGCTCTGTGTAACGTTCCGTAGCTGTTTTCGTTTGCCGCGAGATCAACCGTGCTTCGGTTTTCAGTAGTTCCTGTTCCGCAAATTTTCTTCCCCAATTGGCTATATAAATATCTTTTTCAAATAATTCCTGTAATTGTTGCCCATCGATTTGGTATAGGATACAGTCTTCCAGGAGTTCTATGTTTTCATATCCTTTTTCTCCTGCTACGTAACTTTTCATGGAAACTACCGTGTCTCCTTCTTTGCCGAACCAGAACGTTTGTTCGCTTTCTCCGGAGTCGATATAGGCTCTGACAATTCCTTTCCGGATAAAATAGACGGTGGTCTCTACTTTATCTGCTCTTAACAGCACATGGTTTTTAGGATAGGCTGTTTCGGTTACGGCCTTTTTCAGGATCGTTTTGGATTGCTCCGGTAATGTATATATCTGGTCGATGATCTGGTCGATGTCCATGGAGTTGTTTTATTGTGGGATACAAATGTATTTGTTATTTTTGAGTAAATCGTTTTGGAGGATCTCTTTTTCGCTTTCCTGCAAATCCTGTTTTTTTATGTTTTGGTTTATTCTCATTTTTGCAGGAGGTTTGTTAGTGGTAAGTCTTACTGGATGAGGCAAAAAGAGGGTTAGGTGATTCATCCGTGAAATTTATTCGAAAGAGCAAAACAGGTAATTATTTTGTTGTTATTTAAAATAATTTCTTTTCCGGATCGTCTTATTGAATAGGTGAGTTCCTGAAAACGGGATTATAATGGAGTTATATATGGAAAAGAGAGTAGACCGGGTTGATAGATGGGAGTGGAGTGAGAAGAGAAAAAAAGAGTATGAAGGGAAAAAATCAGATTAAAAGATATCGTATGTGGTTTGTGGTAGGGATTATTATCGTATTGGTGGGTGTAGGGGTTCTGTTTATGAATCAACCCAAATTTGGCAGAGCTCCGCGTGGGGAGCGTTTGGAAAGGATCAGACAATCTTCTCATTATAAGGATGGAAAGTTTCAGAATATACATGACACGAAACAGATCACGGCTGAGGGTGGCTTTGCCGGTGTACTGTGGGATTTTCTGTTTGGAAAGCGGGAACGGGTCCGGCCGGATACAACACTTCCGGTAGTTAAAACGGACTTGTGGCAGTTAGACCGGAAACAGGATGTGATGGTTTGGTTTGGCCATTCTTCTTATCTGATCCAGCAGGATGGGAAACGGATCCTGGTAGATCCTGTTTTTCTGGAAGCCTCCCCGGTTCCGTTCTCCAATCGTCCTTTCCGGGGACCGGATGTCTACACTCCGCAGGATATTCCGGATGTGGATTATCTGGTCATTTCACACGATCATTGGGATCATCTGGACTATAAAACCGTGAGAGCGTTGAAAGACCGGATCGGTAAAGTAGTGTGTGCGTTGGGGGTAGGAGAGCATTTTGAATATTGGGGTTTTGATCCTTCCCGGATCGTGGAACTGGACTGGAATGAAGAGGCGCTCTTAGATCCTGGTTTTATGGTTTATTGTCTTCCGGCCAGGCATTTCTCCGGCAGGGGGCTTTCTCCGAATACAACTTTGTGGGCCTCTTTTCTGATCCGGACACCGTCACAGCAAATCTATATAGGAGGGGATAGTGGATATGACTCTCATTATGCTGAGATTGGCGAACGGTTTGGGGAGATTGATCTGGCTGTTTTAGAGAACGGACAGTACGATAAAGATTGGAAATATATCCATTTAATGCCGGAATACTTGGGGCAGGCCATCCGTGATTTGAAAGCTAAACGGACTGTGACCGTACATCATGGAAAATATGCGTTAGCAAAACATGCGTGGGATGAGCCATTTGAGAACGCTGCTATGGTTGCGGAGAAAGATTCTCTTGATTTGATTATTCCCATGATCGGGGAAATCATTGAACTGGATGCTCCTCCACAGAAGTGGAGTAAATGGTGGGAAGAACTCCGTTAGCCGAACCGCAGTGGTTAAAGATAAATAAGGAGGTGTTCCAAAAGTAAAACAAGAAAATTAAAAAGTTACGATTTATAAGTAATTACCCCGACAGGGGTTGCATGTGAATCGTAGATCGGCCTTAGCCAATAACCCCGGGTAGGCACCCGGGGAGTGTAGGCTAAACCCTCTCCACAACAACCCTCAAAGGGTTGAACCCGCTTCGGGGTTCATAGCGTGTGGCTGCTTTCCGCCACGGGTTTCACCCGCGGTTATTTACATTCAAGCCCTCCGGGCTTACAATCTCTAACTTTGTCAAAGAGCATATAGACTTTTGGGAAACCCTTATTTATTCTATTCCTGTCTGGTGAAAAGTTAAATCTTTTTGGTTATTTTGTATTTCTATGTAAATAGAAGTGTGGTTTATAAGGATCTAAAACTTATATGCTATCAGGCTGGTTTAGGGATTATAGATTTTTTGGATTATAAATTGTTAGTAAAATGATTCAGTTAAGTTTTCCGGATTGGGATAGAGAACTTTTTATTTATTTGAATAGTAAAAATGCGGATTGGCTGGATCCGGTGATGATCTTGTTAAGTACGTATGCCGCCTGGTTTTTCTTATGTTTCATGGTCATTTTGCTGATGTTATATAAAAACCGGCAACAAGGGAAAACAGGTGCGCTTTTTTTTGGTGGGTGGGCTGGTTGTTAATACCATATTAAATATGTTGATCAAATTGGTTTTTGTCCGTCCCCGTCCCGGGCACGAAGACCTGTTAAAAGAGTGGATTAACCTGTTGGAGGATACGGGAACCAGTTATAGCTTCTTTTCCGGCCATTCTTCCAATTCGATCTGTCTGGCTGTTTTTACTACGCTTTATTTCCGGAATAAGATCTATGGAATAGCGATCTTTGCCTGGGCGCTGGCGGTTGCTTATAGCCGTATTTATGTGGGAAAGCATTATCCGTTAGATGTGATCGTGGGTATTTTATTCGGTCTGCTGACTGGCTGGGCTGCTTATTGGTTTTATCGAAAATACACTTCCCGTACGGTTACGGAGAATGCTCAGGAGTAAGGCTGGTGTTTATTTTTGCATTCGTACGGAACTTCGTTAATTTTCTCCAAAATAATCCCTTTTCCCTATCCATCTGACTGGTCAGTCTGTTTAACTAACAGGTATAATTCAAAAAGTTTTGATGATGGAACATTCAGATAAAAAGAAAACGATACAATCTATTAATCCGGCAACCGGACAGGTGAACAGGGAGTTTGACCTGATGACAGACCAGGAGGTTTCTTATCTGGTAGAACAGGCGGACAGTACCTTCAAAAAGTGGAAACAAACCTCTTTTGAAGAGCGGGCCGGGATACTGAAAAAGGTGGCTTCTGTGTTAGACCGGCGGAAAGAGGAGTTGGCTCGTCTATGTAGTATAGAGATGGGTAAAGTACTGGAACAGGGGGTAGGAGAGATCGAGGTTTGTATAGCTATCTTTACCTATTATGCGGAAAACGGAGCCCGGTTTCTGGCAGATAAGCCTTTGCAAACGCCTGTAGGAACTGCCTTTGTCAGTTATGAACCTATTGGAGTAATTTTAAGTGTGCAGCCCTGGAACTTTCCTTTCTATCAGGTAAGCCGTTCCGCTGCTCCCCACATTATGGTAGGAAATACGTATGTGTTGAAGCATTCATCCAATGTCCCTCAGTGTGCGCTTGCCATGGAAGAGGTCTTTGCAGAAGCCGGCGCACCGGAAGGAGTATTCACCAACCTGTTCATTACCGGTCCCAAAGCTTCGGAGCTGATTGCAAATGAACATATTCATGGGGTTTGTTTTACGGGTAGTGAAGCGGCCGGTACTTCTATTGCTTCGGAAGCGGCTAAAGTGGTGAAAAAACAGTCCTGGAATTGGGAGGTAGTGATCCTTGTATCGTGTTGGAGGATGCCGATTTGGAGATAGCCGTAAAAATGGCTGCGTTAGGCCGTATACAAAACGCCGGACAGATATGTACTTCTCCTAAAAGAATTATTGTCATGGAATCCATGGCTGAAAAGTTTATTCAGAAAGCGAAAGAACTGTATGAAGGACTGAACGTGGGAGATCCTTTAGATGAACAGGTACACATGGGACCGGTGGTGACGGAAGCAGCCCGGGACCAGATCCTGGATCAGGTGAACAAAACGGTTCAGGCGGGAGCCACCTTAGTGTATGGCGGAAAGAAGCTGGATGTTCCGGGGGCTTTTATGGAACCTACAATCCTTACCGGTATTAAGCCGGGTATGGTTGCTTATTCGGAAGAGATCTTTGGTCCTGTTTTATGTATTTATGTGGTGAAGGATGAAAATGAAGCTGTTGCAGTGGCGAATGATAGTAAATTCGGATTAGGAGGGACGATTATCTGTAAGGATGAAGAAAGAGCGGTGAATGTGGCGCGCCGCATAGAAACCGGGATGGTTTTCATTAATCATGTCACCTCTTCTATGCCGGAACTGATATTTGGAGGAACCAAACATTCCGGATATGGCCGGGAATTATCTGAAGAAGGTATTAAAGAGTTAGTGAATCATAAATTAATACGGATCTCCAAACCGGATGCTCCTTATTAATCGGACAGGTAATAAAATAGAAACATAAGTCATAAAAGATGGAACATACTGTATTTAAATTGCAGAAGTCCTATGTGGATGATATCGGTATTTCTGAAATAGAAGCGGAAAAGAAAAACTGTTTATTGGGTCAATATGATGATGAAGAGGATCACTATGAAGTTTTTTCTTTTGACGGAGATCAGGGTTTTGTCACTTTAAAAGTAAAGATCACCGGAAAGGAAGAGGAAGATGAAAGATTGATAAATAAGGTGATCGCATTAAACCAGGGATTGAACCCACATGCTCAGTTAGTGAGTTTTGAGACCAGCTCAGAAGATGAAGATCTTTATTTCCACCAGGTTACTTTGAAAATGAATTACCGGTTTGATTGTGATATTTCGGAAGACTATTAACTTTTAGTGGTTTATCAGATATAGGAATACAAAGCCTCTTGCTTAGTCGGAAGATTTTTTATGCTTACAACAGGCAGAAAATTAACACAATGGACGTGAGGATTTGGCTTTAGGCCGATCTTCGATTGCAATCCGAACCTCTCCGCTTATCAGGATCTCCCGATCCGGCATCTACGAAATCCCTATTTGGATAGAACAAAAGGTATAGAAAAGCGGATCACAGATCCTTATACTCAAGAGGCGGGGATCGGGAGATCCCCTTCAACGGGAAACGTTTTATTTATGGACCTGTCGGATTTGCAATCCGACAGCACTGGGTATGAGGATCTCCCGATCCGGCATCTACGAAATCCCTATTTGGATAGAACAAAAGGTATAGAAAAGCGGATCATATATCCTTATACTCAAGAGGCGGGGATCCGGAGATCCCCTTCAACGGGGTCTTTGTGTGCATGATAAATAAATCTCCTGAACAAGCTTAGATAGAACCAGGGGATATGCACATCTTGCTTGTTAATCCGGGAGTATTTCGTATTTGGTTTGAGGGAACCATTTGTCTAACAGATTATCTGCTTCCCATTCGATTCCCGGGGTGATGTGTTTGGTTACTTTTTCATAGGCTGTCCAGATACTGATCGCTTCATCTATCCATCCCAGAATAGGGATCTTATCCATTGATATAAGGTTGATGGGTAATATCAGATAAGAAAGGGCAGCTATGATCAATCGTTTGTCATTGGCAGGTGTTTGCGGACTTTTTAATACGAAATAGAGTATTAAAACCGGGCGGGTGGCGGTCCGTCCTGCTGTTTTTGCATAATCGGTTATCTTTTCCCACCACCAATCATAATCAATGAATTGCTTTTTCATATTATTCCTTTCTTACAATGAAGGGTAAATATATGAAATTTACCGGATATAAAAAAGCCCGGGATAGGTGCCCGGGCTTATATGGATTATTTATAGGTATATTTTATTATAGTTCACGGATTTTAATGTTGCGAAACCAGCAATCATATCCGTGGTCCTGTAAACCGATATAGCCTTCTTTTGCAGGTCCTTCTTTAAAGCCCGGCCAGTCTTTGAATTTACTTTTGCTCACTAATTCGTACCATTCAGGAGTCCAGAGTTCGTATTCTACGACTTTTACACCGTTTTGGGTATGAGTGGCTTTCCCATCTTTTACACGGATCACAATGGTATTCCATTCTCCGGCTGGTTTGGCATTCTGTGGCAAAGCCGGCAGAATATCATACAAAGAACCGGCTAAGTGGTTGGTTAATTTGTTATCCGAAGCATTCCAGTTGTCTAACACCTGCACTTCCGGAGCGGCATAATAGATGGCTTTCTCAGGATACTCCACTACATAATAGAAAATACCTGAATTCCCTTTGGGTTCGATTTTCCAGTCGATAGAAAGCTCAAAATTTGCATACTTTTTGCTTCCGAACAAAATGTCACCCCCTTGTCCCCAACCTTCTTTTTCTTTGTTTTTGCCTACTTCCATGGCCTCATCATCAATGATCCAGTTGACAGCCATTTCGGTGGAGTTACATTTACGCCATCCGTCGAAGCTTTTCCCATCAAAAAGAAGGGTCCAGCCTTGTTTCTTTTCCTTTTTTTGTGAGGGTGTTGTTTTTTTGAGCTGATAGAGATAAGCTACCTACTGTAGCGAATAGGATAGATAATAGTACTACTTTTTTCATGATTGAAATCTGTGTTTAAAGTTAGATATTAAAAACGCGGATGAAGTTACTGCTTTTTTGATGGGATGAGATAGGATTTTGCACGGATCTTGTCCCTTTTTATATAATTTTAATTCTTAACGGGCTGTTCAGAAAGATTCTCTTCCGGCTTCTCCGTCTGTTCTTATACAAAAAATGATGGAGATATCTGTTCGTACCTGGATCATTCTATGCATTGTATAAGCAGGAAGAATACCGGAAGAGAAATTTGCCTGATCGTTATTCTTTCGTTAATATATAATCTTCTGCCAGACTTCCTGTGATGACTTGTTGATTATCATCCAATTTTCTTAGACGGCCTTCTTCCACCTTAAAATATTGATTCTGTCCTGTTTTTGAATAAAGGGTAAGGGTATTGCCATCTACGGAGAAATCTCCTTTTTCCTCAAACTTATTATCCTCTTTTCCTGTGTAGACAGATTCTAATGTGTAACTCTGGTCTTTGTGTAAAGTCAGCGTTGTTTTTATGCCCGGATTGTCTGCACCCGGGAAAGTTCCTTTATAGGTTCCATAGTAATCCAGTGAATTTTCGGCGTTATGGATACCATCCTCATACCGGTCTGTACTTTCCTGTACATTTTCTTCATAATAAGACATATGATCATCTATCTTATTTTTGCGGTTGTTGCAGGATGTCACAAAAAGGACCACTACCAACAGGCTTACAATTGTTTTCATATCTTTTTTCTTTTTAATAATTCGGTTTATTATCCGGAAACCATTTTCCGGATGTTTTTACCAACATATAAAAACCGGATATCCAATTTTGTTTATGTTCCGGGGCTAAATTCATCCGGACAGCTTCTTTTTAGTATATTTTTTTGTAGTTTGCGGGAACTTTCCGTTCTTTGTGTCCGGAACTATTTAATATGATTATGAAACGAACAATACTATCTGTATTTTTATTTTATTTTTTGTGTTTATCTACTGTCTGTCCGGCACAGCAAACATTTCCTTCCTTAGAAGAGATTGTGTCCGGAAAAGTGGTTCAAACCCAATATGCCGGAACCATAAACTGGCTGAAAGATGGGGAACGTTATTCCCGGATCGAGCAGGAGGATGCTACGGGAGGTATGGAGGTTGTAGCCTACCGGGCCAAAGATAATGCCCGGGAAGTGATCATTCCTGCTTCTATGCTGGTCCATCCGGAAACAGGAACCCCTTTGACTGTCCGGAGTATTATCTGGAGTGAGGACAACAGCCGGGTCCTGATCTATAATAATACCAAACGGGTATGGCGGTATGATACCCGGGGAGATTATTGGGTACTGGACCTGAAAGAAGGAACACCCAGACAGTTGGGAAAAGGGCTTCCGGAATCCTCTTTGATGTTTGCTAAATTCTCTCCCGCCGGAGACCGGGTCGCCTATGTTTCCGGAAATGATATCTATATGGAAGAGGTGGTTTCGGGACAGATCACCCGGTTGACTACGGATGGGAGTGAAACGATTGTGAACGGAACATTTGACTGGGTATATGAAGAGGAATTCAGTTGCCGGGATGGCTTCCGCTGGAGCCCTTCGGGAAAATATATTGCTTACTGGCAGAGTGATACGGAAGGAACGGGTGTTTTTGATATTATCAATAATGTGGATTCTTTATATCCGACGATCCTTCATTTTCCTTATCCAAAAGCCGGAACAGCCAATTCGGCTGTCAAAATCGGTTTTCTGGCTGTGGACGGGGGAGAAACTACCTGGCTGGATATTCCGGGAGATCCACGGAATAACTATCTGCCACGGATGGAATTTATCCCGGAAAGTGATGAACTGTTTATCCAGCAGTTAAACCGGGAGCAGAATACAAACAAAGTCTGGACCGTGAAATTGGATCATCCGGTTCCGGTTCATATTTTTACCGATACGGATGCTGCCTGGTTGGACACCAATGATGAGGTGACCTGGTTGAAGGATAACCGTTACTTCACCTGGTTGAGTGAACGGGATGGATGGAGACATCTTTACCGGGTCAGCCGGGATGGAAAAGAGATCATTCCTGTTACCAAAGGGGAATTTGATTATATTTCACCTGTAGGCATGGACCTGAAAAAAGGGATCGTTTATTTTATCGCTTCGCCGGACAACTTTACCCAGCGATACCTTTATAGTGCTTTTCTGTTTGGAAAAGGGGAGGTGAAGCGGGTGAGCCCTGTCGATCAGGAAGGACAGCATACCTATCAGATGTCGCCTACCGGGAAGTGGGCGGTTCATACGTATAGTAACGCATCTACTGCTCCGGTCATTGATATGGTCTCTTTTCCCAAACATGAATCTGTACGGATCATAGAAGATAACCAGCAGGCCCGGGAACAGTATGCTGGATTAGGTGTTCGTCCGAAAGAGTTTTTCCAGGTGAGATCCGGTGATTTACTTTTAGATGCCTGGATGATCAAACCTATTGATTTTGATCCGGCTAAGAAATATCCGGTGATTATGGAGGTCTATGGTGAACCCTGGGGGGCTACCGTACAGGATGTCTGGAGTGGAGGAGATCTGTGGACCCAATATATGGCAAACCAGGGATTCCTGATGGTTAGCATTGAAAACAGGGGAGCGAATACACCCCGGGGAAGAGAATGGAGAAAATGTATTTACGGCGAGGTGGGAACTTTTTCGGCAGAAGACCAGTGCCGGGGGATCCTGGATATGGCGGAGCAGTTCTCATTTATAGATACCAGCCGGATCGGGATTACCGGATGGAGTGGTGGAGGCAGCCAGACCCTAAACTGTATGTTCCGTTACCCGGAAGTGTTCCACACGGGGATTGCCGTAGCCTTTGTCTCGGACCAACGCTTATATGATACCATCTATCAGGAACGGTATATGAATACTCCGCAAAACAATCCGGAGGGTTACCGGAAAGGCTCACCGATCACCTATGCGGAGAACCTGCAGGGTAATCTGTTACTGATCCATGGAACAGCCGATGATAACGTGCACTATCAAAGTTGTGAATTGTTAGTGAATGAGTTAATAAAACACGGAAAAGTATTTAGCCAGATCAGTTATCCGATGCGCAGCCATAGCATCAATGAAGGAGAGGGAACTACGTTGCATCTTCGCAAAAGTATGGCGAAATACTGGATAGATCATCTGGGCCGCTAACTCTTTTCAGGTATACGGATGCTATTTATAAAGCAGAAGCGGGTGTCCCAAAAGTCTATATGCTCTTTGACAAAGTGACAGCTTATAAGCCCGGAGGGCTTGAGTGTGAATAACCGCGGGTGAAACCCGTGGCGGAAAGCAGCCACACGCTATGAACCCCGAAGCGGGTTCAACCCTTTGAGGGTTGTGGTGGAGAGGGTTTCGCCTACCCCCCCGGGTGCCTACCCGGGGTTATTCACATGTAACCCCTGTCGGGGTAATTACTTATAAATCGTAACTTTTTAATTTCTCGTTTTACTTTTGGGACACCTCCTTCCTGTTTGATAGTACATTTTCTATATTTCTCTGTTTGTTATCGGGCAGGTTGATAGTCGAACCACTCTATTTCAGCTTCTGCCTGTGAATCCGGGGAGGCGGATGTGGCATATAGTCCTAACATGATCCCGGTGAAACCTCCGGCTGTTTCTGTGCTCAGCAAACGGGTATCCATTTTCCCGATCTCCTGATAGGTGACGCCATCCTCAGAATAGGAAAAACGATACCAGTCATTTTCACCTGTTACCCGTACATAGAGTTGTTCTGCTTGTACCGGGATCTCTTTTTCGGTGTGAATCAGGTTCCCGATATGATACCGTAGGTTCAAGGTCTGTTTTCCATTTTCTACCTGCTTGATCAGGATGTCATAATGGTAATGGTCCCGCATATAGACTGTTAAACCTGCTTCATCCTGTTCTTTTCCCTTTTTCAGACGGATCGCGGTGGTTGCCTGGAAGTTAATATGCTGCTGGCGTCTGCCTATAAAAGTGGGGGAGGCCAGATCATCTAATTGAACAGGCGTTGCTTTTAAACGCAAGGCTCCGTTTTCCGGCCAGTGATAATTACTGAGGTGGGGATTACGGAGATAGTTCCACTCCACATTCCGCTCTTTGTCATTAAACCAGGTACGTGACTCCGGTGTTTGGAAGGGTTGTAAAGGTAAGGTTTTTGCCTGCATTTCCAGTTGGATAGGTTCTCCTCCGTTAATAACCGGCCATTCTCCTTCTTTCCATTCAACAGGAGCAAGGAATGTTTCCCGGCCCAACAGATGGTGTGTGCCGGATTGTGGACGGAAAGCCAGGAAAACCACCCACCAGGAACCATCATGCACTTGTATGAAATCTGCATGTCCCGTGCCCTGGATCGGATTGGTCTGGGCATTGGCATCGATATGAGTCAGGATCGGGTTGGCCGGATTACTTTCGTAAGGTCCATAGATGGAGCGGCTCCGTGCAATCGTTACTTTATGCCCATATTCGGTTCCACCCTCAGAGATCAACAGGTAATACCAGTTATCTTTTTTATAGAGGTGGGGTCCTTCCGGATACCGCCCTCCTGTACCTCCCCAGATGGAACGGGGCTCGGTGAGTAATTCTCCGGTGGTGATATCTATTTCACTTAACATGATCTGATTCTCCGGATTGGATACCAGATAACACTTTCCGTCTTCAAAATAGAGGGACGGATCAATTCCTCCCTGCCGGACATAGATGGGCTCAGACCATTCACCATAGGGGTCGTTTGTGTATACATAAAAATTTCCTCCTTTGGTTACATTGGTCGTAATCATGTAGAAAGTTCCTTCATGATACCGGATCGTGGGGGCAAAAATACCCATGGATGCCGGAATATCCTGTAAAGGTATCTGAGACTCACGGGTAAGGCAGTGGCCGATCTGTTTCCAGTTCACCAGGTCTTTACTGTGGAAGAGAGGCACTCCGGGAAAATATTCAAAACTACTGTTCACCAAATAATAATCATCCCCCACACGGCAGACGCTGGGATCCGGATGGTAACCGGGAATGACCGGATTCTGATAACTGTTTTGTGCTGTAAGGGTGGTCCATACAAAAAGAGGAAGGAGGAAAATAAGGCTTTTTCTCATAAACTCATGGTTGATTTAAAGTGATTATTACTCATCTGGAAGAGCTGGTTGTGTTTATTTCCAGCCTCCCGGAACAAAAATAGTATATATTTTACATTTATGCATGAGGAACGAAAATAGAATTTCCGGTGAATCTCATTTTAATGGGATGGCGAAATAAAATTTCGTCATCCGTCTCTATTTTTACTTCCGGCGGCACGAATCATCTCTACTATAGAGATCACGTGCAACTCTATTACCGGAAAAATACCGTATGATTATGATCGATAGAACAATCACCACATTCTCTTCTCTACTGTCAGATTATCTGAAAAGAACCTTTCATTTACAGGAGGATATCGTGGTTGTGCAACCGGTCCCTACCAATCCGTCCGGAGGTGATAATAAGGTGCATCTGACCTTAGTCAACATTGAGCGGGAAATGTCAGCCGGAATCTCTTTTACAAAGAGGAATATTTCCGCTTCCTATTCGCAATCCGGCTCTCCCGGCTGGTTACTGAACCTGTATGTCCTGATCAGTGCCATATTTTCAGATAAACAATATAAGGAGGCTTTACAACTGATTTCAGCCGTGGTCCTTTACCTGCAGGCTCATAACACTTTCACGTTGGAAAAGACCGGGCTTTCTCTGGCAATAGAGCCGGTGAACCTGTCGATGCATGAGCTGAGTAATCTGTGGGGCATGTGTGGGAATACCTATTATCCCTCTTTATTGTGCAAGATAAGAGTATTGAATATCGAATCGGATGCGATCCGGGATATACGACCTATGGTCCGGGAAAAGGAGGTTCACCTATGAGTTGCACGGAGAAATATACCATCTGGTTTACAGTAGAGGTTCGTCATGCGTATTATGGGGAAGGGAAAATTCCGCTATCCATCCGGCTAACGGAGAAGATGCAGGGTTTATTCCGGAAATATAATCTGATGATGCGAAGATGGAAACAGAATGAGTGGATCATTTTATCCCCGGAAACGTTTCAGGGAATAGAGGAAACAGCGTGTCTGACTTTGCTGATCACTCCTTCCGATCCTGTTTTTTATTATGTCTCAGATCCAACCCTACAAACAGAGGACAAAGAGATCACCTATCGCTCTTCTACGCTACCGGGCATATGGAAAGAGGTGGAAATACCACAGGGGAATTTACCGGAACGGATTACCCTTACTGTTCCGGCGAAAACAAACTACTGGGAGATCCTGCTATTCCCTTCAGCAGAAGGAAATTCCTATCCTTTGGGGGTTCGTGAGAAACAGAACCGGGTTGCTTTCCGGGAAATGGAGAAGATTCAGTGGCTGGATGGTTCAACCATTTTCAGGATCTGCTCGCAGGAGAAAATACCGGTGCAGGCTGTATATACATACCAGCTCCGGTTAATAGAGAACCGGGAAGGGAAGGAGCGGGTGTTATCGGAAACGCTCCCTGTTCCCCGTCCGGAGCAACTCTCTGTCACCGGTGAAAAAGAGACGATCACAAGCTATTTTAATTTATAAATTTTTAATTGGAATGTCATGAGTGCAATGAAAACTCCCGGAGTGTATATTGTGGAAAAGAATGCTTTTCCAAATTCCGTCGTGGAAGTAGCTACGGCTATTCCTGCTTTTATCGGTTATACGGAAAAAGCGGTGAACGGTAATAATTCTTTATTGAATAAGCCCTGGAAGATCACTTCGATCGCAGAGTTTATCCTTTATTTTGGGGGAGCACCTACCCCGAAGTTTCATTTTACGGTGGAGGATACGACTCCGGATGAGGAGACGGATGAAGCAGATGAGAAGACAGAGGGTGTCCGGAGTAAGGAGATCACTTTTGAGGAGAAAAAATATCTGTTAAGCCGGGTGGATCCTTATTCTCTTTACTATCAGATGTTACTTTTCTATGCCAATGGAGGAGGGCCCTGCTATATTGTTTCTGTAGGTGACTATACCAAAGAGATAGATTTTGATTCTCTCAAAAATGGTTTGCTTCCTCTTGAAAAAGAGCAGGAGCCCACCATGATTGTCATACCGGAGGCGGTTGCACTTGCTGTAGATAATTGCTATTCCCTGCAACAGGCTGTACTGAATCACTGTGGATATCAGATGAAAAACCGGTTTGCCCTGCTGGATATTTATGATGGCTATAAAGACCGTAAAGATCCGGATGGAGATGTCGTTAATACTTTCCGGGAAAAGATAGGAAGTAATTTCCTGGATTTCGGGGCTGCTTATTATCCCTGGTTGAATACAACCATCGTGCAGGAGAGTGAGATTTCTTTTGCCAATCTCCAGGGGGATCCTGAAACGGCAGAAGAGGGTTTGGGGCTTCTCGTCTCTTTATTAAAAAAGGAATTTGATTTAACGGATGATAAAGAGGACGGAGAAATTAGTATAGAAGAAAAACAGTTAAGGGAATTCCTTGAAGGCTTTAATCCTGCTGCGTCACAGGAGGAGAAGGACACGTGTCATAAAGTCTGGTCACAAATAAGTTCCACTTATAGTACGGTGATGAAGGCTATGGTGGATTATCTGAATCTGTTGCCTGTCTCGGCTGCTATGGCGGGGATCTATACGATGGTAGATAACACCCGGGGAGTCTGGAAAGCTCCGGCCAATGTGAGTATCTCTTCTGTGGTAAATCCTGTACTCAATATTACACAGGATGAGCAGGAAGACCTGAATGTTCCGATTAATGGTAAAGCTGTGAATGCGATCCGGATCTTTACCGGAGAAGGGAATAAGGTGTGGGGTGCCCGTACCCTTGATGGCAATTCCTTAGATTGGCGGTATATCAATGTGCGCCGTACCATGATCATGCTGCAGGAGTCTATTAAGAATGCTGCCCGGGCCTATGTGTTTGATCCGAATGATGCCAATACATGGGTGAATGTGAAATGTATGATCTCCAATTTCCTGAATGGGATCTGGAAACGGGGAGGATTGGCTGGTGCATCCCCGGATGATGCCTATAGTGTACATGTCGGTCTGGGAGATACCATGACGCCGGAGGATATTCTGGAAGGGATTATGCGTATCACCGTACTGGTGGCTATGGTCCGTCCGGCGGAATTCATAGAGATTACCTTCCAGCAACAGATGCAGGAAAACTGATACATATATTAAGTCAGAATAGTAAGTATATTAAATTAGAATAATAAGCATATTAATCTTATAAAAATCAAATCATATGGCAGGAGATGCACAGGATAATGTATGGCCATTACCGAAGTTTTATTTTGCAGTAGAGATTCCTCCGTTGGGAGAAACTGCTTTTCAGGAAGTTTCCGGATTAGACGTGGAGGCGCAGGTGATTGAGTACCGGCATGGGAATAGCAAAGAGTTCTCCACGATTAAAATGCCCGGTATCAAAAAATATGGAAATGTCACTTTGAAGAAAGGAATCTTTAGTGGGGATAATAAATTCTGGAAATGGTTTGAAGGGATTAAAATGAACCTGATCAAGCGGGAGGATGTAACCATTAAATTGCTGGATGAAAGTGGGAAACCCACCATGGTGTGGTCCCTGAAGAATGCCTGGCCTACCAAAATAACCGGTACGGATATGAAATCGGATGGGAATGAGGTGGCCGTGGAAACGTTAGAGATCGCTCATGAAGGTTTGACTATTGCTAACGGGAAAGAATGAGTGGAGAAGTTCTTCCGGTTGCATTCTATTTCCGGGTTCGTTTTGCCGGAGTGGAACTGGCTTTTAAAGAAGTCTCCGGCCTCACCACGGAAATGGAATTGGAAACTGTGCAGGAAGGCGGTGTCAATCACTATGAATACCGTCTTCCCAAACAGACCAAACATCCGAATCTGGTGATGAAAAGAGCATTGGAACAAATCAATAAACAGGAGATCTCGTGGATACAGGCTATCCTGGAAAATGACTTCTCCCAGCCGGTTAAGCCCATTCAGATCACGGTCGATTTGTTAAATGCAAAAGAAGAACCTCTTTATACCTGGGCCTGTAATCATGCTTTTCCGGTGAAATGGGAAGTGGATACATTGGATTCGGAGAAAAATAGTGTGCTCATAGAGACACTTGAATTTTCATATACCACGCTTATCAGATCTTGAATCCTATGCCTGTTGTAATTAAAGAAATAGTGGTCCGGACCATCGTTGAAAAGAAGAGTGGTAACTCCGGAGTGGAAGAACAGCAACTCCGGGAGTTGAAACGAGAGATCCTCCGGGAAGTGCGTGGATGGATGGAACATGAAAAAAGAAAGGAACAGGAACGATGAGTGAACTGGAAAAAATGAGGATAGTAGGGTATGAGAACTCTCAGTATAAAGGAGGGTATAAAGAGTTTACCGTACAGATCAATCCTGCCACCATTCAGTGGGATAAGTCCATCCGGTACAGTAAAGTTCAGAAAGAGGGAAGTTTGAATCAGCCGGAAAATAAATATGTGGGCTATGAGGATGACAAGCTTTCCTTTAAGATCGTACTGGATGGTACGGGAGCTGTCCCTGAAACTACAAAGACAGTATCCGCTCAGATCTATCAGCTTTTGCAGGTGATTTATAATAAAGTGGAAGAAAGCCATGAACCCCGCTATGTGATTGTATTTTGGGGAGCTTTCTGTTTTGAAGGACGGGTTTCCTCTTTTACCCAGGAATTTACTCTTTTTTCACCGGCCGGTATTCCCCTGCGGGCGACCATCAGTCTCCATCTGGTGAGTCACCTGGATAAAGAGGTCGCTAATAAAAAAGTGAATGAACAATCTCCGGACCTTACCCGGGTGATCACTTTGAAAGCGGGGGAATCCATACCGTTTTGGTGTAATAAAATTTACGAAGATGCTTCCTATTGTTACGAGATTGCTGCTTACAACGGTCTGGAAAACTTCAGGGATGTGAAACCGGGGGAGAAGATTATCTTCCCACCAGTAGAAAGATATGGCTGATCAACCGGAAAAAATAGTGCCGGCCTTGTTACCTGTACCATTTACAGTGAAGGTAAAAAGGTAAAAAGTACGTTTGAGTTGGTTTCCGTATGGATCCGGAAAGAGGTGAACCGGATAGGGAAAGCAACCTTAGTTTGGAATGCAGGAAACATTACCGGAGTCTCCATGAAGGAAAGTGAAGATGAGACGTTCGCACCCGGAAAAAAGATCCGGATAGAAGGTGGATACAGTTCTGTGGAAAATGTGCTGTTTGAAGGTATGGTCACTACTCACCGGGTGGAAGTGACCGGAGGAATTACGGGGAAATTAGTGATTGAATGCCGGGATTATGCCTTTCCTTCTACGTTGAGCCGCCGGAACCGGCTGTTTGAAAAAATGAAGGATAGTGAAGCGACCATGCAGATATTAAAAGATTATCCGGCTCTTTCGGCAACGGTAGAAAAAACGACAGTCAAACATACGGAGCTGGTCCAGTATTATTGTTCTGACTGGGATTTTATTTTATCCCGCGCAGATGGAAATGGGCTGATCGTTCTGACGGAAGGAAAAAAGATAACTATCCATAAACCTGTTGTGAATAGCTCCCCGGTTCTGGAAGTAACTTACGGAAAAGATCTGATTGATTTTGAAGGAAGTCTGGAAACGATGGGACAGACCGGAAAACTGGAAGCCTGGTCATGGGACTGTGCGAAGCAGGAACTGATCAAAGTCACAGGTGTCGTTCCCTCCCTGAATAAACAGGGAGATGCTCAATCAGCCGACCTGGCTAAAGCGATAGGGGTGACCGGATCAGTTCTGCAAACAGAAAGCTGCGCAGATAGAGCTTCCCTACAATCCTGGGCAGATGGCTGTCTTTTAAAGACAGGGTTAAGCCGGATCAGAGGGGCATTGCGGTTTCAGGGAAATGCAAAAGTAGTTCCGGGATCTCTTATTTCTTTGAAAGGGTTAGGTTCCCGTTTTGATGGAGACGTGTACGTGGGATGGGTGGAACATGAACTCCGGGAAGGAGACTGGGTTACCCAGGCTGGTATGGGGATACCATGTACTACGAGGTCCGGACATCCGGATGTGATGGCTCCGGTTGCTGCCGGATTATTGCCTGGAATTCAGGGGCTACATATCGGGAAGGTGATCAAACTAAATGAAGATCCGGCCTGTGAATATAAAGTACAGGTAGAATTTCCTTTATTGAACGGAGAAAAGAATAGTCTTTGGGCCCGGATGAATACCTTTTGGGCGAGTGAAGGTTCCGGTTCTTTCTTTCTTCCGGATGTTGGTGATGAAGTCGTTATCGGATTCCTGAATAATGATCCTTGTCATGCTGTTTTGTTAGGAAGCCTATATAGTAGTAAACGGAAGCCGGCGTATGAGTTTACGGCTAAAAATAATATCCGGGGGATCGTCTCCCGTTCTAAAATGAAGCTGGAGTTTGAGGAGGAAAAGAAGATCATCACCATTTCGACTCCCGGCAAAAACCAGATCGAAATAAGCGATGACGGAAAATGGATCCGGTTAACGGACCAGCATAACAATAAAATAGAAATGCTCGAAAAAGGGATCCATATGGAATCTGCTCAGGAGATTACCCTGAAAGCCAAAACGAATATTACCCTGGATGCGGGAATGAGCATTGAAGTAAAAGCAAAGAAAGATCTCTCTATGCAGGGATTAAACATAGAAGCGAAGACAAATGCGACTCTGACCGCTAAAGGAGCTGCCAAAGCGGAACTATCTGCAACGGGTCAGACGGTAGTCAGTGGTGCACTGGTAAAGATCAATTAACGAATAAAATAAAAAAAATATGCCCCCAGCCGCAAGAATAACAGATATGCATGTTTGTCCGATGGTGACTCCGGGACTTCCTCCTGTGCCTCATGTGGGAGGACCGGTTATCGGACCCGGTGTACCGAATGTACTGATCGGAGGATTACCGGCTGCCGTCGTAGGAGATCTTTGTACCTGCGTAGGTCCTCCGGATAGTATTATCCAGGGTTCTCTGACTGTCATGATCGGTGGGAAGCCGGCTGCCCGGATGGGTGATACGTGTGTTCATGGTGGCTCTGTCGTGATGGGTATGCCAAATGTTATGATAGGAGGATGATGCAATGAATGACGAAAAGTATTTAGGGACGGGATGGGGTTTTCCTATCTCTTTTAATAAGCAGACGGGAGTGGCTACTGTGAGTGGAGAAAAAGATATCCGGCAAAGTCTTGAAATTCTTTTTTCCACTATCCCCGGAGAGCGTCTGTTCCGGTTTGATTACGGCTGTAATCTGCATGCCTGGGTTTTTTCCAGACTGACTGTTACGGAAAAAACGATGCTTTGCCGGGAGATTGAATATGCCATTCTGGAGGGAGAGCCTCGTATTAAAGTGGAATCTGTCGAAGTGGAAATAAAGAATGAAAGGGAGGGTATTTTATGGATACACCTGTCCTATGTGATTCGTCAGACCAATAGCAGGAGTAATATCGTATATCCTTATTATCTGAAAGAAGGAACCAATTTATAAGGAGCAGGATGAAAAACAGGGATGGTTTAAGCAGGAAAGAGAGATGGGAAAGGATTACCTCCGTGCGTCCTTTCCGGATATATGATCATAAAAAGGAGGCTATCTTCCGTCAGATCATGAAGATAGCCGGTTCCATCCGTTTTTATAATCTTTCAGGAGAACAGGAGGGGTACTGGGATGAACTATTAAGTGAACTTGGTAAAATGAAAGACCCCCACTGGATCCCGGATGGGGATATGGAGCCTTCCCAGGGATTACTGTATGCTTTTCTCCAATCTTATCAGGAGATCACCAAACGGTTTAATGACCGATGGAAAGAGTATGCCTGGTGGTACCTGCATGAGATCATACAGGTTGAATCAGTTCCCTCTTCTCCTGAATATGTCTGGTTTTCTTTTCTTAAAAGTGTGCCCACTCCTGTCATAGTCGAAAAAGATACTGTTTTTACTTTCCGGGAGGCGTCCGGAGGGGAATTGGTTTTCCGTTTACCGGAGGGCCTGGAGATAAATAATGTAAAGTTAATCCATGTGGCCACCCTCTGTTTTGAACGAGATCCGTCCATTTTACCTGCGGGATGGCTAAACCATATTACATCTGTTCAGTATAGAGATCTTACCAAGAATAGGACACCTCAGGAACGGTTGTTTGGTAAAGAACAGAGGGCTTTAAAAGCTCAGGGAATAGAAGTTAGTTCTCCTTCTTTGCTTTTAAAACAGGGACAACGAACCGTTTGCCTGGAATTTGAATCCGTCTCTGACGAATGGATCGAAATGCTGGAAGAGGATATCCGCCGGCTACAGGATCATCTGAAAGGATGGAGCAGGGAGAGGGTGGTGTATAAACTATTGAGTGATCTGTTTTATATCCGGATCAGTACCGCTTATGGCTGGGAAGAGGTTCCGGAATATGCAGTCAAATGGAAAGAGGAATGTTTGACTGTTCAGTTCACCCTGGCAGAAGATTTTCCGGAGATAGGACCCTGTTTACCGGATCTTCATGAAAAAGAAACCTCTTTCCCGGTGGTTGGCCTCTATCCGAATGTAAATGCCTGGATCTATCCCTGGTCCTGGCTGAGCCGGTTTAGTATAATCCGGATCCGGATCCGTACCCTTGTGGAAGGAATGAGAGATCTGCAAATATATAATGAGCTTGGAAGAGTAGATAATTCCCAGTCATTTGCTCCGTTTGGAAATAACACGGAACAGGGAGGCTGGTTTGCTGTGGGTAGTTATGAAATGGCAGTAAAAAATACCTGCTCCGTAGATATACATATTGAATGGGGACAACTCCCCGCAGAAGAAAAGGGACTGGGTGAGTATTATGAGGGATATGGAAAAGAGATCCATAATGATACATTTAAAGTCTGCAGCAGATACCTGACAGATTATAGTTGGCGCCCTACGCCGGGGGAAGCTGTTTATTCCTTATTTTCTACCAGTGCTCCGGAATTGCCGGATGGGAAATTATCCGGAAAGATCCACTGGACAGGTATCCGGACGGAACGGATGGCCCCTTTCCGGTTATCAGAGGAGGAATATGAATATTCCATTACCTCCCGGACCGGATATATAAGTTTTGTTCTGACAGATCCGGACATGGGATTAGGAGAGAAGTATTACCGTTACCTTTTTGCGGAGCAGATGATGAAAAATGCACGTACTAAAAAAATATCCCGGTTCTGCAACCTCCCGTATCTCCTCTCATAGAGCGTATCACACTGGACTATATGGCTGAAGATTGTTTGGATCTTTCACGTCACTCTTCCCCTATTCCTTTTTCTGTCAGCATCCTTCATCCGTTGGGTGAAAAAATGGTTACGGCAGAAGAAAAGGGGGAACTACTTCCCTGGGTGTATACGATGGATACAGATGCCAATCTGCTTTTTGCTTTCAGTGATGTATTAGGAGGGGAGATCCTCACGCTTTATCTGAAACTGGCTCCTGTGATGTGGATAGATGGGGGTGCCGGTTCTCCGGAAATAGCGTGGTCGTGGGGGGGATGGATATAGCTGGGAAACGGAGAACGATTCTTGTGTTATAGAGGATGCGACTCAACAACTACAGGTCAGTGGGTTGATCCGTTTCCGGATACCGGAAATAGTCAGACCGGATCAGGCCGGAAGGGTATGGCTGCGGGCAGGTATCCGTACCCATTCAAATACTATTCCGGAAATCCTGCAGGTGTATCAACATGTGGTGAAACTGGAACCGGATCCCCAGAATAGCACTGTTATCCTGAAAAAGGATAGGGAGCCCTTGACCGGTGAATGGATTGAAGGGAGTAAACTTCCGGGAATTTCCTCTTTTTTTCCTGTTACCCCTCTGTATGGACCTTGTCCGGAGGAAAGTCCGGAAGGTGTCCGGTTGCGGACTGCCGAGTTTGTGACTCACCGGGATCGTGCGGTGACCATCAGGGATTATGAACGGATGACCCTGCAACATTTCAGAGAGGTTGGGAAAGTAAAATGTATTCCCTGTTTTAACGGGATTCATTCAGAGCCGGGAACGCTATCTCTTGTGGTTCTGCCTGATATAAGAGATTATCATACGGATCCGGTGATGCCCTTGGTTTCCTCTTCTTTATTAACACAGATCCGGGATTTTTTCCGGGGTCATATTTCTGCCTGTGTAAAAAGTATCCGGGTGATCCATCCTGTCTATACCCCATTAGTGGTTCAATGCCGTCTTCGTTTCCAATCCGGGCAGCCGGAGGTTTCGGCAAAGGAGGAAATTCTCCGGATCATAAACTACTGGATAGCACCCTGGCAGGAACAGAAAGTGTTGCCGGAATGGGGAGTTGTTCTGTCGTTGAAAGATCTTTATACGCAAATAGAACAACAACGCTTTGTCAAAGAGGTGGCCTTTCTATCCGTCATCCGGATGGAAGGTTCTCCGGGTCAGTATAAATTATATGAATATAAAAGCCGGAATGGGAGAATTTCTCCCCGGCAACCTCACCAGCTTTTTATTCCGGCTGCAGATCATCTTCTGTTGACAGAGGAAGATCCGGCTTTTGGTATTGATAAAATGGTAATAGGTCAAACCTTTATTGTAGATACGTATGGTACAAAGAAGCAGACAGACATTGAAGAAAAGTTTTAGTAAAGGTAAAAGACCTTCAGAACAGGATTTTGAGAACCTGATAGATTCCAGTCTCAATATCCTGGATGACGGATTTTATAAAACTCCCGAAGCGGGTATTCAGCTTGCTCCATCCGCCGGGGAGAAGCGGGTCGTACTTTCTGTGTTCCGGGAACCGGAAGATCCTCATCCGGTTTGGGAATTGTCAGTGGGTGAGTCCGGGGATTTAAAAATATCCCGGTATCAGGCCGAAAACTCCCAACCTTTTCTCACCTTATCCCCGGAAGGAAGTATCGAGATCGGTGGAGACGAGCACGATGTGATTCTGAAAGGAAATGTTCAGATATCTACACGGCAGGGTGCGTTTGCTTCCGGGAAAGTACCGGCGAATGGAGAATGGCATGATATGACTTCTCCTCTGGAAGGGGTATGGGCATTAGAAATCGTAGCTGTCAGCGGAAAAGCACGTCCGCTGAGATCCGCTATTCTCATTGCTCAGGCTACCCATTCCTTTGGTAGCCATACCCGGATCAAGACTGTGCAATCCTATCAGGGAATATATGGAAATAAACTTTTTCTACGCTGGAAAAAGTATGGTCATACAGCGACTCTGCAAATTAAGAGTTTACTGGGGTATGGCAGGCATACCTATATCCGGTATCAGATCAGTAGTTTATGGAATGATCCCATGTTGGAAGAATAATCTATGGGATTGTATAAGAGAAATAAGGAAGAGAATGGCTATAGCCGTTTACAGGAACAGATCCAGGATTGGCTTCAACGGTTGTGTTATAACCGCTGGACAGATTTCAATGTCCATGATCCGGGTGTTACACTGGCTGATACACTTGCGTATGCGCTGTATGAAATAGAATACCTGTTTGATTCTACTTTTGAAAAGTACCTGAATATCCAACCCGGAAAGGAAGAAGACTACAGGAAAAAAGGACTTTTACCCAAAGAGGAGATCACTTCTCCGGCAGTGGTTACACCGGAAGATTATCAACAGTTGATATTGAATACGGTGGAAGAGGTACAGCAATGCCAGGTTATTCCCGGACCCTATAATTCCTACCGGATAAATGTCCGGATAGATCCGTTAGCAGATCCTGACCTGACAGTTAAGGAAGTAGAAAAGATTTATCATCAGCACCGGAATCTCTGTGAAAGGCTGACAAAACTGAACGTGGAAACCGGAACAGATATACCAGGGATGGATCTCCGGACTGAACAGGGGTATGCAAAAAGTTTTTATTCCTTGTCTCATAAAAAGAAAGAACGATCTTTTCATAAAGAATATTATTCTATCCGGAATCATCTGCCGGAATGTTATGGAGTCGGGGAAAGAAGTCCGGATACATTCTCCGGAGAAAACAGATACCGGAATTTGCAATTAACAGGGTATCTGCTGATCTATGATTACCTACTTGCTGCTACAGAGCAACGGCTACAGGAAATCAGTTCTTTGCTGGAATTATCCGGCACTATACCAGAGGAAGAGGAACGGATAATTTCCGGAAAATGCCCGGAACTTCTGACTGACAGAGATAGGAACGGGCATACCGGAACGGAGCGGGAGGAGTTTCTCTACCGGCAAAAAGAACGTTATCTGGACCTGTTGGATAGTTTATATGGGGAAGATAGTAGTTGTTTTTTTAAAGGGATAAAAAGAGAGGAGAAATTTGTACGCCGTGCTGATCTTATCGGTCGTTTTCCGGAACTAAACCGGAAACGATTCCGTGGGTATAATATCCTGGATCCGGAGGACCATACAGGTATTGTTCCGGAACTATTCAGAAGTATTCATGGACATCATCAGGAGAAATTTCTCCCGTTGGCGGATATGCTGGCACGGTATCATCTGCAGTTATTGGATGACCATTCCTTTTTTACCCGCTATAAATATAAATTGCATATCCGTTTTATAGATGAACGTACCTTCCGGGAGTTGGAGGAAGTTCCGTACCAGTCTGTCCGGTATACGGATAAGTTGTATGAAAAACTATATCTGCGAATGCATATTTTATGGCATAATATATTATTTGAGAGTTTTTTGGTCTATGGTTCCCGGTTAGAAAATTATTATATCCTGAAAGAATGGGGTAAAGGTTATATCCTGCTCTTCAAAATCCCCCGGCAGGAGGAATGGCTGGTTATGGGACAATTTTACGAGAAAGAATTATTGATAGAAGTAGCCAACCAGTTTTGCTGTTTTATCAGGCAGTTGAACTTTAAAACACAGAATTACTATCTGGTAGAACATCTGTTGCTGGATCCGGAATGTGAGAAGCCGGAACATCCTTATACAATTTCTGTAATACTCCCCTGGTGGAGTAAAGCGGTCTACGGCAGGGAAAAGTTTGAGCATATTCTCCGGGAACGGCTACCTGCTCATCTGGAAATCCATGTCAGGTGGTTGAAAGTGAAACCATTCTACCGGTTTGAACAACTCTATTATGCATGGCGCCGGGCATTGCCTACCCAGGATGAAAAGAGGATACGGGAACTTTCCGGAAAGTTGAAAATGGTATTAAAAGAAGCATTCTGAACAGATGCATACAATCGGAAAAATAGTATTTAATTTCCGGATGGAGGAGGAAGAAAAAGCCCGGAGATTTTATGGAAAGTGGGATTCCTTCTTCTCTCAATCTGTGGAAAAAGTAACGGTCCGTGTACTGGAACGGCTTTCTTTTCCTGCCGGGAACCTACAGGTGGATGGGCTGGAAATAGATATGGGAACTATACCGGAGGAGGAACTGGAAACTCTTTTTCCTGTGCAATGGGAAGAAAAGCTGGAAGATGCTCTTCGGAAACTCATACAGGATCCCCCCTCTTCCCAGGTTATTCTTCTCTCGGAAAAGGAGCGCTTATTCCAGTTTCTGTCCCATTTTCTTTTGCATGGTGTGTTTCCCTGGCATGCGGAGCCTGTCTGGAAAAATATTAATTATCTTTTCCTGAAAGTCCTGGAAGAACAACCTGGAACACTAAAAACTTTTTTAATGGCATATGGTCATTACACCGGATTGAGATTACGGCTTGTATACCAACTGGATGATCCGGAGCTGGAAAAAGGAATCCGGTTATTAGCTCCGCGGGAGAGTGTGTTTATCTGCTCCTATATCTATCTGCTCCGGATCCGTTATCCTCTTATTGTGCGGCCGGAGATCCGGGAGACGGACTACAGAAACGCAGTCTGGCTGGTAGTCTATAGTTATTTAATGACTCGTTATGGTTCCTGGTTTGATAAAAAAAGTTTTCTGCAAACTACTATTCATCAATTGGCAGGCAGATATAATCTTTCTTATGAATCTTTGTTATCTCTTCTTATAGGGGAGCTTCGTCATTCCAAAACAGACCGGTATTTTTCTGTAGAATTATTCCGCTTACTGAATCAGTTGGGGAGGAGTTGCAGGAAAAAAATATGAGAGGTCCTCTTTTCCTGTAAAAGAAATATATCAGTGGCTTTCCGGGGATTTATCTGTCTCTTCCTGGTTTCTTAAATTATTAACTCCGGAAAAACAGCTTTCTTTTCTGCTTTCAAAAGAAGAAAGTTGCCGTCGTTTTTATTCCCGTTAGAAGAGAATAGCATCTATCAGATTGTGCAGATTGTGGAGCCACAAAATAGTCATCTGATTATTGATTATGCCCGGACATTAGATAAGAGATCTGTAAAAAATGCACTACAGGGGCAGGCTGGTAGTGAGTTCCGCCTCCTTAAATGGCAGATCATTTTTCCTATACTATTGGAAAACAGAGGGGCACTGTTTAATTATAAATATTTTGTCAGGGATATTCTCCTTCATGTGGCTGCCCACTATAATCTTACATTTGTGGATGTCCTGGCCTATATCTGGTCTGACATGGATGAACTCCGGCTGACTTCTGGTTTGAGAGCTGTTTTTAATTCTTTATGGAAGGAAACTCACTCCAAAGAGAAACAGGAAATAAAGAAAGATCCTGCAAAAGAATTATTGATCCGGCGGATCCGTAAACAGAAGTTGGTTTTTCCGGAAGATGTCCGGGAACTGAAATGGATACTGAAAGATCCGGGTTCCCGGAAAAAGTTGTTTCATGTATTTACAGATGAGGATCATGCTTTTATTCTTACTACCATTCTCCCTTCGGAAAGTCGTTTTATCCGTCAATATGTAACCGGATTGAATAAGCAAAAAACAGAAGGTATTCTTGCGGACAGATCAGTAGATGAATATAACCGGATCAAATGGGAGTTTATATATGAAGTGCTGGTGGATTCAGGGAAACAGGTATTCAATAGAAAATATTTAGTAGAGTACACATTAAAGAAACTGGCCTCCCACTACAATTTAACTGTGCAGAAGTTGTTAGTCTCTTTCTATAACGATCAAACTCTGATGACCGGAGTCTTTGCCTTTGACCTGCATCTTATTATCCGGGAGCTCTATTTTTCTGCTTGCCAACCGGAGAAAACCCCTGAAAGATCTCAGCCGGAAAATTTCCCCGTCCGGGAAAGAAAGGAAGAAGATCAGAAGAGGGCAACACGGGATTTTTTGTATGGTTGGTGGGGTAACGGGACTGAATTTAGAAAAGAGTTGGAATTACTGAGTAATCATTCCTGTTTTATTCATCTGATAAAGGATCTATTGGAAATAGAAAAGAAACTTTTTCTTTTTCTATGTGAAACGGTCCAAGTCCGGCCGGACAGAAAGCAACTCCTCCATCTCCTGCTCCGGTTTGCAGGAGAATACCGTTCCTTGTCCCGTGCGGAAATTATGAGTGAGCTCATTACTCTGTTAACCGCTACTCTTACTATAGAACAATATACCTCTTTTTTAAATGAGATTTACCGGCTGGAAAAATCCGATTTCCACCTTTTGTCTTTATTCACACAAGTGATGAAAAAAGAATCCACGGGATCTTTTCAGGAGGAAAAGATGGATCTCCTTTCTGTTCCTGAAAATCCGGACCGGATATGGGTAGAATATGCCGGAATTGTTTTACTTTCTCCTTATTTACCTATACTTTTTACAAGACTGGGACTGATCGGAGAAGAAAATTTTATGGATACGGATTCAAAAATAAAGGCCGTATTTCTGCTTCATTATCTGGTCACCGGTAAGATAGAGATGGAAGAACCGTATGCTTTTCTCTATCGTATCCTGACCGGAATGGAAAACACGATTCCTTTGCCTCGGGTCCTGGAGCTAACCGGGGAGGAGAAAGAGATCGCTCTTTCTTTGTTACAGAATGTCTTACGGCAGTGGGAAAAATTACAGAACACTTCGGTCGCTGGATTACGGGAATCTTTCCTGCAACGCTCCGGTATGCTTCTGAAACAGGATGATCATTGGCTTCTTACAATAGAAGAAAAAACGTATGATATTTTGATTGACTGGATTCCCTGGTCTTTTAAGATGATCCGTTATAGCTGGATGGATCAGTTGATCCGGGTAAAGTGGAGATAAAATGTATACGAGTATGGAAGAATGGATCTCTTTATTTGAACAGCAGTTGTATTTCCTGTTTAACCGGTTTTTGGGTAGGGAAGAAGAAGTATCTACTCCTTTGTTTTCAGGGTTGCCGGAAAATAGAACCTATGAATTACCCTTTTTGCCGGAAAAAGAACTGACCTGGGAGGAATGGACAGTTTGTATGCTTGCTTTATTACCTCATCTTCATCCTCAGACCCTTGATCTTTTCTTTCTGAAAAACAGAGAAATGGATCGTCCCTACACCCAGTTTGGAGGATGGCAAGGTCATTCTCATTCCGGTTTCCTGCCTACAGGGGAAACGGCTGCTTTTCTGATTTCCGTACAGCAACCGGAAAAACGGAAGGAAGTTTATCGTCTGTTCAGTAAAGAGCATTGGTTTTATAAAGAACATATTCTTTGGTTGGAAGGCCAGGAGCGGAATGAACCTTTATTAAGTGGCAGGCTGGTTTTATCTGAAGAGATCATTGCCGGAATCACTCAGGGAACTTATCAACCGGAATATGGCACGGATTTCCCGGCTACCCGGGTGACAACGCCTCTGGAGTGGAAAGATCTGGTTCTCCCTTATTATCTGCAGGAAGAGCTGGAAGATATTCTTCTGTGGCAAAAAGAACAACAGGAAATCCGGAAAAGATGGCAGTTAGACCGGTTTATTAAACCAGGCTACCGTTGTTTGTTTTATGGGCCTCCGGGAACCGGAAAAACGTTGACTGCTCTATTATTGGGAAAACAGAATGGGATGGAAGTGTACCGGGTAGATCTTTCCATGATAATTTCCAAATATATAGGAGAGACAGAAAAGAATCTGGCGAGGATTTTTGATAAAGCGGCTTTTCATCAATGGATACTATTTTTTGATGAAGCGGATGCTCTTTTTGGCCAGCGAACAGAATCCCGTTCAGCCAATGACCGCTATGCAAATCAGGAGGTTGCTTATTTGTTACAGCGTATAGAAGATTTTCCCGGGATGGTGATTCTGGCCAGTAATCTGAAAGAGAATATGGATGAAGCTTTCTTTCGCAGATTTCAGTCTGTACTTTATTTTCCCTTACCGGATAAGGACTTGCGGTATCGGTTATGGAAACAGATGTTACCGGTTGAATGGAAAGTTCCGGAAGAATTGCTGGAGAAAATAACAGCCTATAAAATAGCCGGAGGAAGTATGGTGAATGTAATTCAGGGTTGTGCTGTCAGATTATTCCCCATGAAGGATCCGGTATTGACAGAGGAGATCCTGTTAGAGATGATCCTGAAAGAACAGAAAAAAGAGGGGAGACTGATCGCTGTTTCTGACTGAGCTATTTCTTTTGAATAGGAGCGTGTTTAAGTTTAAAAAGAATATGCATGATCTCTGTGTAGTGTTCCTGAAGGATCATCTTTCTATATTGAAGTAAGATTTCTTCTAAGCGTAGAATATCTTCCGGACTTTCATGTAAAGGTGTTAATATATAATCCGGGTCTTTGTAATAGTAGGCTTTTCGCTGCCGGCAATATTCAATAGGGGCATAAAAACCCAGGAAGACATCATTTTTCATGGCATCAATATCCATCTGTATAGTCCGGGGAGTAATACTGAAGCCTGTTTTTTTCTGTGCAATATTCGACCATACGGGCTGTTTTAACATAGTCAGATTTATGTAGCAGAAGATCAATCAGATGGTATCTTATGAGTGCAAATTTATTTTGTGCCATACAAAAGCCTTTCCAAAACGGCTCTAAAAAAGACTGTATAGAGTTAAAGTGTCTGATGATCAGAACAGTCTTTTTTAACAGACAGTAGAGTTAACAAAGTTATATGACACAAAAATAAAATATCTTGTCTGTTTTCTTGATAGAACACCTACTTTTGATGACGAAAATGTATGTGTTTTAAAATAGAAAAATCAGTTTGTAGGTTAAGAAATAAAATACAATATAAATAAACCCGGTACTTTTTGTACCGGGTTATATTTCTTATAATGATATTCAAAAATATACAGGATAATTCTCAGGAAACTACCTGGTAATTTGTTATCTCCAAGCTTTCTACTAACTCTTTGATGCCTGCGACCCCTGCAAGGAAGTGAGGTGTGTTGTTATGGAATTCAATCGCATCCATATCCTTCCACTGTTCAATAAAAGACAATACATTTTTATTATCCAGATCTTCAAACAGGTTATAAGATATATTACCCTCTTCCGCCTGGCTACCCTGGATCATCGGTTGTACGGTTTGAATGAACTCATCTCTTTTGCCTTCTTTTACAATGGCTTTTGCTACAATTGTAATCATGATATGTACTGTTTAATGATTAATTATTAAATCCTGTAAGTTTTATGCGCATTAAAGGTACAATCTTTTCAATAAAAAATAGTTTCATCCATATGAAAAACGAAAAGTAGCCTAACCTTTTTACAGATTTCGTATCACACGGCAAGGATTGCCTGCTGCCAGACAGTTGGAGGGGATGGATTTGGTTACTACGCTGCCGGCTCCGATTGTGGTGTTGTCGCCGATGGTTACGCCGGGAAGAATCACGGACCCACCACCGATCCACACATTCTTTCCGATAGTTACCGGACCTGTGGTGTTTACCCAGAAACTAAAGCCCTGGTGTATTTCTGACAGCCGCTCGGACGGATTGACGGGATGCCCTACGGCATAGATCTGTACGTTTGGTCCAATGCCGGAATTATCGCCAATCGTGATGGTATTGCAGTCCAGAAAAACACAGTTCAGGTTTATCTCTATGTTATTCCCTAAATGGATATTTTCGCCATAATCCACCATAAATGGGGCAGTGATCCATACATTTTCACCTTTCGATCCCAATAATTCGGATAGGATAGAGTCTAATTTTTCTATGTCTTCTGTATCCGTATTGTAATACTCTTTCATCAACCGTTTAGCTTTGTGCCAACGGGTTACCAGTTCCGGATCGGCTGCATAATAGGGTTCACCAGCCAGCATTTTTTCTTTCTCTGTTCTCATGCGATGATGGATTATATAATTGAGTGATCAGACAAAGGTAAGTAAATTGGGAACAGGCGGAAAGAAAAAGCTCCTTTTTGCAGGGCTATAAATGCAAAAAGGAGCTTTTGAAAGAATCTGTTTTTCTTTTAAATGTCCAGAAATTCCACCTGTCCGTTCTCTAAATGATAAAGTGCTCCGATGATCCGGATCTCTCCTTCCTGATACATTTTAGAAAGGATCGGGTCAGAGGTGCGTAATTGTTTAACACCGTGTACAATATTTGCCATGATCGCCTGCTCAGGGAGGTCGTCTCCGGCTGTACGGAATACTTCCTGCTCCTCCGGTTCATTTTTCAGAGCATCTACAATGGCTGCAATATGGCCATGCACATGGTCATCATCTTTATGTTCCAGCATCGCATGGATCGCTCCGCATTTTTCATGTCCCAGCACGATTACTAAGGGACTGTGAAGGTGTTCTACCGCATATTCCACACTGCCTTCTTCATAGTCACTCATGACATGCCCGGCTGTACGGATAGTAAAAATATCTCCTAATCCCTGGTCAAAAATAATCTCCGGTGGAACCCGGGAATCGGAACAACTGATAATAACTGCTTTCGGATACTGACCGGCGGTGAGTTCATGAATCTTCACCGTGTCCTGATGCAGATGGATGGATTTTCCGGTGTAGAAACGTTCGTTACCAGCTTTTAAGATTTCAAGAGGATCTTCTGTTTGAGGAAGGTCAGTTTGTGCAGCAGATGCCGTTGCTGTGTCGGTTGTACTTGCATTTTCAGACTTTGAAGTACACGAAGAAGTCCCATACAGTAGTGATGCGCTTAAAAGCAGGCATACTACATTTAATGAGATTGCTTTCATAATTGATCCAAATTGTATTTGTTATAAATCGGGCGCAAATGTAAGCAAATTGTTAAAAGTGGCAAGGGGAATGTTTCTTTTTTTATTTACGGGCTATAAATTGGAATTATTTTGTTCGTTTGCTTATCTCTTTTTTGTTTTTTAGGGGAATCCATGAATAATCTGTAATTTTGTAGTCTTTAAATCTAACCCATAATGAAAAACAAATATGCCGCATTCCTCCGGGAAGTCTCCGGATTTATCCCAGCGGAAAGAATTTATACAGATGAGCTAAGGCTTCTTGCCTGGGGAACAGATGCCGGTTTCTACCGCTTAATACCCAAAATCGTGATTCGTTCTGCGAGTGAACAGGAGGTTTCCCAATTAATGAAGGTGGCTGCTGAAAAAGAGCTGCCTGTCACTTTCCGTGCTGCCGGAACCAGCCTGTCCGGACAGAGCATTAGTGATTCTATATTAATTGTGGCCGGAAAACACTGGGAGAACTACAAAATCGGCCAGGATGCTTCCACTATTACTTTACAACCGGGTCTTATCGGTGAAAGAGTAAACGAAATCCTGAAACCATTCAAACGTAAATTTGCCCCTGACCCGGCTTCCCTAAAAAGTGCTATGGTGGGGGGAATAGTGATGAATAATGCTTCTGGTATGAGTTGTGGAACACATGCCAATAGTGACCGGATGCTGCTCACTGTCCGGTTGGTGTGGTGGGATGGTACTGTCCTGGATACCGGTAATGAAGAAAGTAAAAAGCAGTTTAGGGAATGCCATCCGGAAGTGATCCGGGGAATACAGGAACTCCGGGAGAAAGTCTTGGCTAATACTTCCCTGACCAAACGGATTCGGGATAAATATAAAATTAAAAATGTAACAGGATTAAACTTACTACCTTTCCTCCTTTATGAAGATCCTTTTGAAATATTGACTCACCTGATAGTTGGTTCGGAAGGTACCCTTGCTTTTCTATCTGAAATGACCATGAAGACGATTGCGGATGAGCCCTGTAAAGCAAGTGCCATGTTATATTTCAGAGATATTCATACTGCCTGTAAAGCTGTATTAGCGATGAAAGAAAGTCCGGTGAATGCCGCTGAACTATTAGATTGTAAATCATTACAGGCAGTAAAAGATCCTACCGGGGAAAATCTGACAGCCTTATTAGTCCAGGTGGAAGCATCTACACCGGATATGTTGAGGCAACATGTCGGGGAGGTAGAGGCTGTCTTACAATCTTTTGAAACGGTGGTTCCGGTCTGTTTTACGGATAAACAGGAAGAGTATGCCCGCTACTGGGCTATCCGTTCCGGTATATTTCCTTCTGTAGGAGGTATGCGTCCTTCGGGAACAACCTGTCTGATTGAAGATGTGGCGTTTCCTCTGGAACATCTTCCGGAAGCTACAGTTGAATTACAGGAAATATTACAGTTGCATGGATATGAAGATGCCTGCATATATGGACATGCGCTGGAGGGAAATTACCACTTTATTATTAATCAGTCTTTTGATACACAGGCAGAAGTAGATCGATATGAACGATTGATGGATGCGGTTCTTCATCTGGTAGTAGATAAATATGATGGTTCTCTGAAAGCGGAGCATGGGACTGGGCGCAATATGGCTCCTTTCGTCTCCTATGAATGGGGAGAAGAAGCATTTGCTGTGATGAAAGAGATCAAAAAGCTCTTTGATCCGAAAGGATTATTAAATCCGGGAGTTATTTTTAACGAGGATCCTCAATGTCATATCAAACATTTCAAACCATTACCTGAAACACATCCGGTAATAGATAAATGTATTGAATGTGGATTTTGTGAAAAAAACTGCCTGACGTGTGGCCTGACCCTCTCTTCCCGGCAGCGTATTGTGATCCGCCGGGAGCTTTCCCATCTGGAAGGACAGCCGGAAGCTCAGGAACGGTATCACACATTACAGAAAGAATACCAATATGCCGGTAATGAAACCTGTATTGCGGACGGACTCTGTGCTCAATCCTGTCCGATGGGGATTAATATGGGTGAATTGACCCACATAATCCGTGAACAATCTTTTCCGAAAGGGAGTATCGGATACAAAACCGGGAATTTTACAGCTAATCATTTTCAGGGAGTAAAATCGCTGCTGCGCCCTGTCCTATGGGGAGCGAATCTTACACATTCCATACTTGGAACCCGTAGAATGAAACAGTTCACCTCCGGTATAAGATATATATCCGGTGGAGCTATTCCTCAGTGGAATGAAGCCATGCCCAAAGCCTATAAATGGAAAAAGCAATCCCGGATCCCGGCCGATTTGAAAGTTGTTTATTTCCCCAGTTGTCTGAATCAGTCCATGGGAGTAGCCAAAGATAGTCCATATCAGACCCCTTTGGTGGATAAGACAGTCGGTCTTTTGCAGAAAGCAGGTTATGAAGTCATCTTTCCGGAAAATATGGAGGCGTTATGTTGTGGCACGATCTGGGAAAGTAAAGGGATGCCCGATATAGCAAACTGCAAATCAAAAGAGTTGGAAGAGGCACTCTGGAAAGCCAGCAAGGAGGGGACATACCCTGTGTTGTGTGATCAAAGCCCCTGCCTCTATAGGATGCGACATACTATGGAAAGAATGAAATTATATGAACCGGTAGAGTTTATTACGACTTACTTATCGGATCGTCTGGTCTACAAACAAACCGATCGCCCGGTAGCTGTCCACATCACCTGTTCCACACGAAAAATGGGATTGGACCGACAACTGATCCGGTTGGCTCAGAAGTGCTCCTCCCGTGTGTTGGTACCGGAAGAAATTGGTTGTTGTGGTTTTGGAGGCGATAAAGGATTTACTCATCCGGAAGTCAATCGCTATGCGTTGCGTAAGTTACGCCCTCAGATCCTGGCTTCCGGTGCGGAAAGAGGCTATTCCAATAGTCGAACCTGTGAGATCGGGTTGACCGTGCACGCGGAAATCCCTTATCAATCCATCGTCTATCTGGTAGACGAGTGTACGGAAAGGAAAGAGTAAACGAACTTTTATGGATCCGTTAGGTTCCTGACTTTATTCATCATTAAATTTGATCTGTTTTTAGTATGAATCTGTTTTTTATATGAATTCAAAATAATAATTTAATGATGTATAAACTGAATGGTAGTCCGTTAGTGACGGACAGGAGAAAGAGACGCCAGGGGAAAAATATGGATCTGGTTGCTCTTACAGGGAAATTAGCAAATGATTTAGAAAGGGAAGGCCGTGTCCGCACTGCGCGTGCTTATAACTCCACACTGCGTAGTGTGCTTCTTTTCACCGGTCGGAAAACTTTTCCGGCGGAAGAATTAAACAGCGGTTTTCTTAAATGCTATGAAGACTATCTGCTACTGAGAGGAAGGAGTATGAACACAGTCTCTTTCTATATGCGTAACCTGCGTGCAATTTATAACAAAGGAGTACGTCTGGGATTGATCAGGGAGCGGGGTGAAGATTTGTTCATGGGGGTATATACCGGAATTTACCGGACAGTTAAACGGGCTGCCCGTAAACAGGATATCCGTAAGATCCGGGAATGGCTTACGAGTCGTAAGGACAGTGATTGCCGGGGGAAGGATCCGTTAGCCGCATGTGCCTGTTATTTCCTTTTCTGTTTTTATGCGCGCGGAATGTCTTTTGTAGATATGGCCTACCTGAAACGAACCGATATCCGGGAAGGAAAGATCACTTACCGCCGCCGTAAGACGGGGCAACTGCTGGAGATTAAACTGACCCCTGAATTAAATGAAATCATCGGTTATTTCAGCTCTTCCACCCAAAATTCGATTTTCCTTTTTCCGGTAATGAAAAAGGAAAAGAACGAACGTGTGGTATACGAAACGGGTCTCAGGCTTCAAAATTTCCGGTTGAAAGAATTAAGCCGGATACTGGGTTTAGGAACTGTATTGTCTACTCACATTGCCCGCCACACATGGGCGACAGTTGCCAAGCGGGAACATATTCCGCTTTCTGTGATCAGTGAGAGCCTGGGACATAACAGTGAAAAAACAACATCTATCTATCTTGCTTCTTTTGATAGCCGTGTTCTGGATAGGGCAAACCGGCGGGTAGCCTTCTCAATCACCGGAAGATACTGACAAAACGGATCTCAGGAAATGAAAGACCTGTTAAAAAGCTGATTTAAAAACTGGACAAACAAGTGAAAACCCTTATATTTGTGGCCTGTGACAGAGACTCTGTCACTTCCTAAGTGACGGACGGGAAGAGTAAAGAGATATTCAAATCGAAGGCAAAGATAGGATGTAAGAAAGAACCATTAATTCCGAAATCACGTAAATTATTTCATTAATATCTCTTTTTTCTGATCTGACTTGGAGATTCTCCTAAATGTTTTTTACAAAAATCGCTCATATGTGAAAGGCTGGCAAATCCACATTTGTCAGCGACAACCGTTAGTGGCTGGCGGGAAGTTAAAATTTCCCGGTATACGGCCTGTATTTTTCGTTGTACCATCCATCTTCCGGGGGAAATTCCGAATACATGGTTAAACTTATTCTCGAAACTTTTCAGGCTCATATGGGCTTCATTGGCCATGTGGTGAACTGTTTTGAGTCGTGGATAGTTTTCTTCCACAAAATGGGCAAAATATTCTTCTTTTTTCAGCACCGGAAAGAATAGACCGGCCAACTCCCTTTTTGAGTATGAGTGGTTTAACAGATAAAAAACTCTTCTATTTTTACTCTGATAAAAGAAGATGTAAGAGGGCATTCTTCAAAAAGCACATCCAGGTGATTCATATATTCCCAGAGTAAAGGAACCATTTCAACCGGATTAAAAGAGGAATGGAAGAAGGTTTTTTCTTCTATAATACCAGGGAAGAAAAACTTCTCACATAAAGCGACACAGTCCGGTATAAACATTCGGATACTTTGAATGTTTTGTTGAATCTCTAAAGTGCATACGTGTCCCGGGGGCAGTAAAAAAAGCTGTCCCAAATGGATACTGTTCTTTTCTTCCTTTTCTTTTATAAGCCTCAAAACTCCTTTTCTGAGCATCCACAGTTCACACTCAAAAGGTTCCCACGAGATCCTCTCTCCTTTGGAAAGGAAAACCCGCTCAATGGGTAGTTTTTCCTTATTAAAACTATCATTTAAAAACATAGACAAACTCTTTTTTTCTATTTGTGGTTTCGTGTAAATGGTTTAAAATCAAATTTTTATTGATGGTTTTTTGATCCTGTCCGTCACTTAGGAAGTGACAGATAAAGAAGAAACCGAAGAAAGAATGAAATCAATCATTAACCCTAATTATATCAAATAACAGATGAAATTAAAAAGATCTATTTTAGTATATATCATATCTCTGTTTTTTATACTACCTATACAGGCCCAGGAGTTGTTGTATGAATCCGTACCTCCCCGCTTTGCCGGAAAAGTAAATCTTCTTAGTTACACCGCAGCGACATTCAGTATAGGAGGTGAGATGAAACTTTCGGAACATACCTCATTCGACCTTTCTTTATTGTATAATCCCTGGGAGTTCAAGGATAATAAAAAGATGAAACATGTACTGATCCAGCCGGAAGGAAGGTACTGGTTTTGTGAGACCTTTTATGGTTCTTTTGTAGGTGTACATCTTCATTATGGCAAATATAATATAGGAGGGACCGGCTTTACAGACTATATGAAAGAGCATCGCTTTGAGGGATGGCTGGCAGGTGGAGGGGTATCGTACGGATACCATTGGATTCTGTCCGGCTCTCTTTCACTGGAAGCGACTGTCGGTGTTGGTTATACGCATTTGGATTATGGAGTGTATCCCTGTGAAAAATGCGGGGAGAAGATAAAGGACCAAACCCGTGGATTCTTCGGTCCGACACGTCTGGGAGTATCCCTGATATATACGATTAAATGATAAAATCAATGAATACAAAACTACAATCATTAGGGCTGTTGTTTCTGCTGATGCTTTCCACCACCATGCAGGGGCAAAAGAGTACACATCATTTCCGTGATATAAAACTGGAAGAACGTGGCGGAGTGTTGTCCGTTGAATTTCGTCTGCCATTACACAAGAAAAGTGTAGGTAGTGTAGAGAGTGCCTTTTTACTCCCTGTACTGGAAGGAGAAGGTCATCGGCTGGAACTACCCTATATCCGGCTTGATGGGAAAAGCCGTTGCAAAGCTTTGAAACGCACCGGAATACAGGAAAGCTATTTAACCGGGATGACAACACAAAGTTATATCACCTATGAATTTCCACAGGCTATGGGTAGCATAGTGGATTACCGGATGGAGATACCCTATGAAGACTGGATGGAACATGCCAGCCTCATGATCCATGAAGAGGTCTACGGATGCGCCGGAAAGAGAGAAGGCATACTTCACGCCTTATACCGTCCGCAGCAGGAACAAACGATCGTTCAGAGGAAAAAAACAGCGGATGCACTTGTACGTGTATCCTATGTAACACCTCGTCCGGAAGAGAAGCAGCGTGCAGAATTGGGGAGTGCTTACCTGGATTTTCCACAGGGACAAAGTGTGATCCAGCCGGAATTCCGTCATAACTACCGGGAACTCCGGACCATTGAGGAAACCATTGAAAAGACCCGTAAAGACCGTAACCTGGAAATACTGGGCGTAACGATCACCGGGTATGCTTCACCGGAAGGTAGTTATCAACTGAATGAGCGCCTGTCGTGGGAACGTGCACAGGCTCTCAGGAGTTACCTGCAAAGAAACAGCAACCTTTCTTCCCGTCTGTTTGATGTCCTGCCGGGGGGGGAGACTGGCACACCCTCCGGGAAATGATAGAAGAGAGTCATCTGCCGGATCGTGATCAGATCCTCTCCATCATTGACAGCCGGGATAACTATGACCGGAAAGAAATGAGACTACGGGAAACCCAGAGTTATGACAGGTTACTGTCTGACTATTATCCCGTACTCCGCCGGGTAGACTACCGGATTGAATACCGTGTCAGGGATTTTAACCTTGCCGAATCACGTGATATGCTTTCCCGGAACCCGGATCACCTGAGCCCGTATGAACTCTACGAAGTAGCAGGAAAGTATGAAAAAGAGTCGGAAAAATGGAATGACCTCCTGGAACTTACGGTGAAACTACATCCCGAAGATCCGGTAGCCAATATTAATGCCGCTGGCGTATTACTGAACCGGGGTGATCTGGTAGCAGCAAAAATTTGCTTAGATAAAGTGTCGGACCTACCAGGAGCATGGAATAACCTGGGTGTCTATTACCTCTATAGCGGAGACCTGCAAAGAGCTACCGAATATTTTGCTAAAGCAATAGTTGCCGGTGTAGAAGAAGCCAGTTGGAACATGGATGTCAGAAGGCAAATGGACCTGTATAGAGAAAAATAAAGAAGTACAACTTTCTTTTAACCGATTATATAAAAGTGGATATAAGCCGCTACCGGAAACGGATAGCAACCGCTAACTAATTATTAATTAAAAATTTATGGATTTATGGAAATGAAAAAAGTTTTTACGGCTTTTTTAGCACTGAGCGTGGGCTTGGTCAGTTGTAACAAATCAGATGACCTGCTTTCTCAGGAAGATGGTAAGACCCGGACAGTTACACTTACTGTCGACAGCAATGTCCTGACCAGGGCTTTGGCTCAGGAAGTGGAAGATGGACGGGCGGTAACTTTTGAAGATGGTTACATCTATTTTGTGAATGTAACCGGACAGATCACAGATTATTTTATGATCTCTGCTACGGGTGATACGCAACCGTTGACAAATGGGCAGAATGTTGCGATTGCGGATATCAAAAACAGTAATGAGATTCAGTTTACCGTAAGTGAGACAGCGAAAGCTATCCATGTATTCGGAAATATTGGTACTACAGTCAATGCATTACCTGCTGCCAACGGCAATATTTCTACGGTTATGGATATCGTTACAACACTCCGGAGTCAGTCTGACACGGATGGTCGCGTAGAAAATGTGCATTTGTATGGCTCCGGATCAATCACAGAAGTAATCGGTCTGTTAGAACCTGAATACACATCTTATGTAGAAATCTCTCCTATCACTTCCCGTATAGAACTGGCAAAGGTTTCTGCTAAAAACAACGCAGGTGGTGGAACCATCACTGCTTATACGTTGGATGGAATATTCCTGAACTACTTCTATGGAGAGTCAGACCTAATTGGGTCAGTGAATATTAACGATTTTGTGGCATATACTTCCAGAGATGATTTTTCGCAGTATGGTACTCCATGGTATAATTTAGCTTATAAAGGACTTACCTATGACTGGGAAGCGAATGGCCGGATTGCTACCACTACAAGTCTGTCCAGTGTTCCTAACCAGAACCTGACTAATCCTGCAAGCAATGCAAATGTATGGGGATACAATGTTTTTGAATCGGAAGGAGTTGATTATCTTCCTCACCTGATTGTGAAATTTACAGGAGTAACCGGAACTACTTCTGCAGGGGTGGCTTTAGATGCTGCACAGGACTATTATGTTACTGTAAAACGGTACCATGTAAATGGAGTACGGGTGGAAAAATTTGATCGTGGCTATGTCTATCATATTGAAGATCTGGAGTTCACTGCTGACAACCTGAAAGATGTGGGTGAATGGAGTGATGATGACATTACGGTAGGTGTGACAATGAAAGTTCTTGACTGGAAACAACAGGTACTGGATACTCCGGAACTGGATTAATATTATATGAGTTAAGGTAGTCGGAGAAGTTAAGGAGTGAAGGGAGGCGACCTCCCTTCCTGCCTGGCTTCTTTGACTTATTAACTTTTCTAACGACTAAACATATCACAATGAACAAACAGATCATATTACAGATTACTGCCTTGCTGGTCATGTTATTTTTTCGGGATGTATCAGAGAAAATATGGACGGCTGCGAAAATGGTGAAGGGGAAGAAGGAGAGTTGATCCTTCACTTTACCTATACTGATATCTGGGGAGAGGATGTATTTCCGGACTGGATCAATCAGGTAGACCTGGTGGTCTTTACAGAAGACGGACTTTATCAGGAAAGCCATCAATACAGCAGGCAGGATTTACTCGAATTCCAGGGAGCGCAACTCACGTTAGCTTCCGGAACTTATTATATTGTCTACTGGGGAAATGTAATAAGCAACAATATGATCTCCCGGTTGACCGAAGAGACTACGATCCACCGGGGCCGCCTGTCTTATAATTCCACACAAACCGGAGACAGCATATATTATGCTCCCCGGAAACAAAGTGTCTCATCTGCTGATCTGGAACTCTACCAGATAATTGTTCCCGATCGCGGCAAGGAGGAACTGACGATTAATTTCATGACAGCCTATTACACCATAAATGTCTATGTAAAAGGGTTTGAAAAAGTGAGTGGTGCCAGTAGCCAGAACCCTTATATTGAGGTGGCAAATCTTCCGGAAGGTTACAACTTTCATCTTTCACCGGGTGATTACATCATGAACCTGGGCCAGACCGGCACCCGGATGCTCTACAATGATGTAAGCGTCACCTATGCCTCTTTCCTGACTACCCATTTTGACACGGAAAATCCTATAGAGATCCGGATAAGCCGTTCGACAGGTGAGCGGGTCTATACTGTGGAGCTGAAATCTTTATTGAAAGAATATGAATATGACTTGAGGATGGGAGTCCATACGAATATTGATGTATATATAGAAATGGAAGCAGATGGTACGGTGAATGTCACCATGTCCATCCCTGGATGGGAGAGTACAGGAGTGAATCCCGGTTATTAAGAAAAGACCTGCAATTCCCTGATGACCTGTGATTATAGGAAGCAAAATCTTGAAAAGAAATTACTTAATATGAAACGAAAAAATATCTGAACCGGAGTATCTTCTCGCTGCTGTATATATCTGTTTTATTTTTATCTTCCTGCATCGCGGAAAAAGGTTGGGAAGATGAGATAGTTGCAAACGAGGAAGAGGTCATGGTCTCATTTGATGTGAAGCTACCTTCTTCCATACAACAAGTTACCCGTTCCACCCAGACCACAGAAGAGGCAGAGGTGAAAAATATATATGCCCTGATTTTTGAAAATGACGGTACGTACGTCGGTCGTAAAGTGATTACACAAAACAATATGACCGTTGATCCGGATGATCCCGAATTACTTACTTTTAAGATCTCACTATTGTTGAGTAAATCTACCGACCCAGCCGACAGGTATGAAGTCATATTATTAGCCAATATGAGTGATGCCGGAACAGAAAGCCTGGTTTCACAAATCAATGCTCAGGTCGCTGCTAAGGCTGACAGAGACGTTTTCCTGCAAGGGTTGACTTATTCTTCCGTCACCAATCCTGAAGCCCCTTTCCCCATGGCGTCGCTGGTAAAAGGCCCCCAGACCATCAGTAGTACGACTGATTTTACCGGTAGCAACCGGTTTGAGATGATCCGTATGGTAGCCCGTATGGACATGGGTTTTGATGCATCCTACGCAGGATATACGATCGAAGAGGTGCATTTTTATAACTATAACCGGTATGGTTTGGTGTGGCATAACCAGGAAGATATCCCCTCTACCGTCGTTCTTCCACCTTCCCCCGGCAAGGAAGAAGATAAGTCTTACAGTGTAGTCAATACAAACACCGGCAAGACTTCCTTCAGCGCACAAATGTATACGCTGGAAGCCACTGTGGAAGAATCGGACGAAACCCGTCCCTGCCTTGTTGTAAGGATAACAGATGGAACAGAAGATTTGGGCTGGTACCGCATAGACTTTGCCAGATCAGATGGAACCTATCTGGATATTGTGCGCAATTACCGCTATATATTTACCATCACTGGTGTCAAAGGGAATGGTTTTGATGATGCCGACACTGCTTATAGAAGTAAATCCTCTAATCTGGAGGCTGAAATTATAGACTGGAGTGATACCGGTGTAGACGAAGTCGTTACCGACGGACAATATATCCTGGGAGTTGCTCCGGTAAAGATTGAATTGGATGCAGAGGTTTCTACCGGCAATACGATCACAGTGAAAACTACTTCACCGGTATGGAGTTACCATCTGTCCGATAATGCGGAAAGTAAGGATGTTCAGGTGGCAAAACCGGACTGGATCACCTTCAATGGTAGCTACACGGAAGGGACGGAAATTACCGGAGGTAGTACGAATCCGGGGTATACACTTACTTTTTCCGTTACGGAAAACACGACAACTGACCGGACGGCGTATGTCCATATCACAACCGGGAAAATGACCATTCTGGTAACTATAGTACAGAAAGCCCCTTTAGGCCTGACATTGAATGTCAGTGGTCCGTCATCCGAATATTCGTATGCTGGTGGTTCCCAGAATTACCGTGTGGAGAGTTATGGTACTTCCTCAGGTGGAAGTACGACACCTATAGCATGGATCGCTGAATTCTCGACAGATGGTGGTAGTACATGGAGTTCTGCCGCACCTGCCTGGTTGACTACATTCACTACAAATGGTACAGGTGGAACAGGGACTAATTATACTGCTACGGTAGCCGCGTTTCCGGGAGTTACATTGCCGAATCAGGAAGATGAACTCCTGAAATCAGCAACTCCTAAAGGTTCGCCATCCTCCCCGTATGATCTGTCAACGAAAGGAGGGACCACTTCCATGAATACGGCTAACTGCTATATTGTGAATGGACCGGGGTATTACAAATTACCTTTAGTGTATGGAAATGCCATTAAAAATGGTGCAGACAACGAAAATGCTTATATTTCCAATCTGGGAGGGACTTATTCCCTATCCCGATTCCTGCGGCATGATGATCTGCCCATTACAGGCCCCTATATTTATGACCAGGCTTCTCCTGTGGGTGCCAAATTTGTATGGATGGATCAACCCAATTTAGTGGTTAATCTGGATCTGACGGATGGTGGGCAGAGTCTTTACTTTCAGGTACTTCAGGAGCATATCGTACAGGGAAATGCAATTGTTGCTGTTCACAGTGCGGATGGTACGATCCTATGGAGCTGGCATATCTGGTTTACACCTCTGGTAGACAGTCAGAATCCTGCTACGATTGCGGTAACCAGCTATCAGGGATATACATACGATTTTATGCAATACAATATAGGTTGGTATACTGAAAGAACGACCCAGTATGGGGAAGTTCCCAGAAGTGTGGAAGTACGTATTTCCCAGACAGGAATTACTACGCCTCAATCCACAACATTTACGATTACCCAGAACAGTCATCAGGAAACACTTCCGGCTACAGGTCTTTTATGGCAATGGGGACGTAAAGATCCTATGCCAACGACTACTGAAACTAATATATCATCCGGAGAGGATTTTACGACCATAGTGGGACCGGTATCTATAGGTCAGGCCATACAGAATCCATATATCCGCTATCGGGGTTCCGTTGATGGTTCCATTGATATTGATAGCTGGTGTGCAAATAGCTATCGTAATTTATGGAATTCTAACAGTAGCTCAACGTCAGTAAATGATGATGAAGTGATAAAAACGGTCTATGATCCCAGTCCGGTAGGATTCAAAATGCCTTCTTCCGGTGCATTTACCGGATTTACAACGACTGGTGAGTCAACATCTGATGTTTCAGAATTTAATACAGTAGGAGCATGGAATTCCGGATGGAATTTTAAAGCAAATGGAAATGCTACTATTTATTTTCCGATAACCTATTTGCGTCCTGAAATTTCTGCTTCGTTGCGGTGGAATAATGATGGCCACTATTACTCGGCCGGAGTAAGTAATTATACGGGGCGTGGTTTGCATTTAACTGAAAGTCGAATTGATAACACAACTTCATATCGTAAAGCTAACACTTTAGCTGTGCGTAGTGTCAAAGAATAAGGGAATGATGAATGTCAGTAAAATGAATGTAAATGGTTGTATGTATTCAAAAACAAAGTAATAAAAAGCTACAGTGGAAGAGTTTTCCAAAAGAAAGCTTGTAAGATTTAAGAATAAAGATTACTTTTGCACTCGCTAATACAAACAGCTTAAATTAATTATTCAAACATGGCAACAAAAATCAGATTGCAGAGACACGGTCGTAAAAACTACGCGTTTTACCAGATCGTTGTCGCAGACAGCAGGGCTCCACGTGATGGAAAGTTTATTGAAAGGATAGGTTCTTATAATCCGAACACTAATCCTGCTACAATAGATTTGAATTTCGAAAGAGCTTTGTATTGGTTACAGGTAGGTGTACAACCTACAGACACAACCCGTAATATTCTTTCACGCGAAGGTGTTTGCATGAAAAAACACTTACTGGAAGGTGTCAAAAAAGGTGCTTTTGATGAAGCCACAGCGGAATCTAAATTCCAGGCCTGGTTGAAAGACAAACAAGCTTCTGTTCAGACTATTAAAGAGAAAGAAAGCGCAGCAGCACAGGCTGCAGCCAAAGCTCGTCTGGAAGCTGAAAAAGAAGCAAACAAGGCAAAAGCTGAACAAGTAGCTAAAAAGAAAGCAGAACTGGCAGTATCGGAAGCGGAAGCTGCCGCTGAAGGAACAGAAGAAGCTCCTGCAGTTGCTGAAGAAACTACTGAATCTGCGGAATAATATTCGTGCAAATGCCGGAGAAGAGGACATCCATGGGATGTCCTCTTTTTTTATTCCTGAAAAATCATTTTTATATCCTCCCGCATTTTATATCATCTAAAAAATATTCGTGTCAGTAAGTGACTCTTTCCGGATGATAGCAAACTTTAACTCCTTGGTTTGTAGATATGTTTTTAATTTTTGTATTATTGCATATAGGATCTGAATTACTTTGAAAACTTTATAACTTATTTGTATATGAAACCTTTATTTCAGGAATTACCTTTTCCGGTGGATAGTCATGTCCATTATTATATAGAAGATTTACCTCACTTTATTGTCCCCTGGCATTTTCATCCGGCCATTGAGATTATGTATATAACCCGGGGGACAGGTACCCGTTTTGTCGGAGATCATGTGGAGGGATATGCAGAAGGAGATGTCTGTATGATTGGCCCTAAATTGCCGCATGAATGGAGAAATGATGAAATCTATTTTCGTAAAGATACAGGGTTACGCGCGACCTGTATCTGTCTTTTCTTTAAACGGGAGATCTTTGAACCTAATCTGATCCGTTTATCTGAAATGTCTGCCTTACGGGAACTGATTGAACGGTCCCGGCGAGGCATTAAATTTTTAGGAGAATCCAGAAAAAAGATTGCCCGGTTTATCGAAGAGTCAGCGAATGATACAGGAGCACAAAAAGTGAGTAATTTGATCCGGTTGCTGGATATCATGGCTGAGTCGGAAGAATATGAGGTTTTAGCCAGTGTCGGATTTACGGAATCAGTCAATTCGGATGATTTTGAACGCTTTAATAAGGTGTATAAATATCTGGTAGTAAATTTACCCATACGGTTAAACTGGAGGAGGTGGCTTCTTTGGTTGGGTTGACACCTACAGCTTTTTGCCGTTATTTCAAAGAGCGAACCAAGAAAACCTTTGTGGAATACCTGAATGATATGCGTATCGGACATGCAAAAAAATTACTGATTGAAGGCAAATTAAAAATTTCCACAATCAGTGCGGAATCGGGTTTCAATAATCTCTCCAACTTTATTACACAGTTCAAAAAAACACCCGGATGCTTCCGTCTGATTTTCAAAAAGAGTATGGTGTAAAAAAGAAGAAAGTATTATGATAAGATAACATAGTTATCCGGAAAAATACCAGAAAAAACTCAATCCCCGGGTATTTATTTTTGCCATATAAAAAAACTCTATTTACAGTTGCAAAAATATAATACCTATGAAAACACATGAAATTATAAATCCTCCTAACCTTTTTATGCAGAATCTGCTGGTTGGTGATGAGGTGCAGAAAAGTAGGCGAAGGTTAGGTGACCTGATGGGACTTTTTCAGGATCATCAATCTTTTGAGCTCACATCTCCTGATGAGCTTGTTTATGAAGTATATAGCTATATCCCGGCAGATGAGAAATCACAAGGCGAACTCAACTTCGGGGTAACCCGTCTATATCCGGGTAAAATTGGAAAGGAATACTTTATGACAAAAGGCCATTTTCATACCTGTGAAAAAAGTACGGAGTACTATTGGGGTATAGAAGGAGAAGGCCTGTTAGTGCTAATGGATCAGGAACGGAACATCCGTTCTGAAAAGATGTTTCCGGGAAGCCTGCATTACATAAAAGCCGGTATGGCTCACCGGGTAGTAAATACGGGAAGTACCCTCTTATCTTTCGGGGCCTGCTGGCCATCGGATGCCGGACACAATTATGATGAAATTGCCTGTAATGGTTTTTCTGCCCGTGTGTTAGAGATAAATGGACTACCTCAACTGATCTCGTTATGAATAAGTATACCATAACGATCGATCTGGGAGGGACTATCGTAAAAATTGGATTGTTACAAAACGGGCAGCTTTTAAATTGTGCCTGTCTGGATTCCCGGCTTACGCTGGGGCTTGCCTCCAATTTACCTCGCATACAGGAACAAGTAAATGGGTTACTGGAAAGGGCTGCCATTACTTCTGATCAGTTGACAGGGATTGGCTTAGCTTTTCCCGGATTAGTTAATCCGTTGGAAAACCGAGTAATTTCTACTAATGAAAAATATGATGATGCCTGTGGTTTTGACCTGAATGAGTGGATGAAAGAGCGCTGGAATGTTCCGTTTTATATGGATAATGATGCCCGGCTGGCAGTCGTCGGAGAGTGGTGCGCCGGAGCAGCCCAGGGGAAAAATAATGTGGTGATGATGACCTTGGGAACAGGGATCGGGACAGGGGTTATTATTGATGGAAGCCTCCTGTATGGTCAACATTTTCAGGCAGGCTCCTTAGGAGGGCACTTTGTTATGGATTATCAGGGACGTAAGTGTTCCTGTGGTAATAAAGGATGTGTGGAATCCCTGGCCTCTTCTTTTTTTCTTCCTGTAATCATACAACAGCATGCCTGCCTGTCTCCGGACTTTAAAAAACAGGGTCAGTCTCTTTCCTTTAAAGATATTTTCCGGATGGCAGACGAGAAGAATCCGGACGCAATTCTGCTACGGAATGAGTGTCTGGATATATGGAGTGCAGCCGTGATCACTTACATACATGCATATGACCCGGAAGTAGTAGTGATGGGAGGAGGAGTCCTGAAGAGTAAAGAGATAATCCTGCCCTATATACGGGAGAAAGTGGAGCAATATGCCTGGTGTCCGTCCGGAAGGGTTGAAATTGTTACTTCCTGTCTGGAAGAGAATGTCGCTCTTTTAGGTTTGGATTACTGTATTAAACAAAAACAAAAAAGAATCTTGCCATGATGGATCAATTATCTAATTATGATAAATACCCGGTTGTAAAGGTTTCCGGCTGTACAGACGGTTGCTGGCAGGGATGGGAGGATATTGGAGTTGAAATAAACCGGTATATATCCGGCTATACAAAACCGGTAAAAAAGTGGTCATCGAATGTTATCCGGGTGTATTGGACAAAGAACTCGTGGAAGCCCTTAGTGTTGCTTTAGGGGATGAATATTTTTTCTTTTCATCAGATGCTATGCTTTCTCAACAGGAGATCAATGACTTTTTTCAGAAGATATAACAACAGATGAAGTGTTCGGATATCTGACACGCCACACGATTGATAAATTCTTTGATCCGAAAAAAGTTTCGGAACTACGGAAACAGATCAGTGCCGTAAAAGAAGGTGTCATCAGTATATATGGTACAGGAGCGGCTTATATTTGTCCGGATGCGGATGTATTGATCTATGCGGATATGCCCCGTTGGGAAATTCAGCAACGGTTCCGCCGGAATGAAATCAGTAATTTAGGTATCGAAAACCGGAATGAACGCCCTTCTCTACAATATAAAAGATCCTTTTTCGTAGATTGGCGGGTATGTGACCGGTTTAAGAAAACGATTATGGATCGCTGGGATTATCTACTGGATACGACCCTATTGGGTTCCCCTAAAATGGTAACCGGAGAAAATATACGCAGAGGATTGCAAAAAGCACTCACTACTCCTTTCCGGGTAGTACCTTTTTTTGATCCGGGACCCTGGGGAGGGCAGTGGATGAAAAAAGTAATCGGTCTGGATGAGTCAGTTCCTAATTATGCCTGGTGCTTTGATTGTGTCCCGGAAGAAAATAGTCTTTTATTGGGATTTGGAGATATGACGATTGAAATACCCTCTGTTAATCTGGTTTTTGCCTATCCCCGGGATTTATTGGGGGTCCCTGTATACGGAAGGTTTGGGGATGAATTCCCTATCCGTTTCGATTTTCTGGATACCATAGGGGAGGAAACCTGAGTGTACAGGTGCATCCGTTAACGGAATATATTCAGGAGACGTTTGGCATGCGATACACGCAGGATGAAAGTTATTATCTGCTCGATGTAGGAGAAGAGGCAGTCGTATATCTGGGATTAAAAGAGGGAGTATATCCGGAACAGATGATTTCAGAATTAAAAGAGGCACAAATATCGGGAAAGTTTGATGTAGAAAAGCACATTGGTAAATATCCGGTAAAAAAACACGATCATATATTAATTCCAGCAGGGACAATCCACTGCTCCGGAAAAAATAGTATGGTGTTGGAAATCAGTGCTACCCCATTCATTTTCACCTTCAAATTATGGGACTGGGGACGTGTCGGGCTGGATGGCAAACCTCGTCCGATCAACATCGGACACGGAGAACAGGTTATTCAATGGGACCGTACGGAATCATGGGTCACAAAAGAATTGATTCATCCTGTCACTTTGATCCGGGAAGAAGAAGGAATACGCGAAGAGCGGACTGGTCTCCATCTACAGGAATTTATTGAAACCCGCCGCCACTGGTTTACGGTTCCTGTCCTGCATACAACAGATGGTAGTGTTAATGTCCTTAATCTGGTAGAGGGAAGAGAAGTGATCGTAGAAAGTCCGGAAGGACTTTTTGAACCATTCATCGTTCATTATGCAGAAACCTTTATTGTTCCGGCTTCCGTAGAAAGCTATATCATCCGCCCTTATGGAGCATCCAAAGGGAAAGAATGTGCCACCATTAAAGCCTACGTAAGACATCATGCATAAGCCTTTATTTAACAGCGGTATAGAAATAACTCCTCATCCCTCAGGGATCGGCTTTATGTATGGGAACGACGTATTTGGTCCTGAACCGGAGAACCGGAAACTGGATGATATACGGGAAAGCCTGATGAATCCTTTATGTGACGGACCGGAAATAGTCTATTCGATTGCTATGGATGTAGGAAAGAAAAAAGATCAGGACCGTTTGAAAGAAATGCATTTACTCTTTGGTGTGGTGACCTATGCTGCGGGCAGATTAGGACATGAACCTGTCCGGAGCCAGGGACATATGCACAAAATATCTTCTTACAGTGGCTGGTCTACTCCGGAAATATATGAAATCTGGTCCGGAAAGGCCATAATATACATGCAGGAGGTAGCAGCATACGATCCGGGCAGATGTTTTGCCGTTATAGCGGAACCCGGGGATGTAGTGATGTACCCCCTTACTGGATACATGCAACTGTCAGTGCAGATCCTGCCATTCCTCTGACGTTTGGAGCATGGTGTGACCGGGAATATGGATTTGTATATGATCAGGTACGCCGTTACCGGGGCATTGCCTGGTTCCCTGTCTACACAGAGGAAGGAGAACTGGAATGGATGGCTAATCCAAATTATGGAGCCTCCTCTCTTATCACTAAGACACCGGGTAATTATGAAGCGCTGGGAATTAAGGCGGGAACTTCTATCTACCGGACGTTTGAAGAAAACCCGGAAACCTTTTTATATGTTCCCAGACCTCAGCTAAAAGAAAAAGTCTGGCGTGATTTTGAACCTTAAATACAACTACCAACCATGAAGAATACATATAATAAAAATCTGATTTATATCATTGCTCTTATCGCTGCTACAGGAGGGCTCCTGTTTGGCTTTGATACAGGTGTCATCTCCGGAGCGATCCCCTTTTTCCAACAGGATTTTGGTATCGAGGATGATATGATAGAATGGGTGACTTCCTCCGGATTAGCCGGTGCGATACTGGGTGCGCTTTTTTCCGGGAAAATAACTGACCGTATAGGAAGGAAAAAGGTGATTCTGGCATCTGCGGTTATCTTTGCGACCGGAGCGTTGTGGTCGGGTTTTGCTCCGGATATTTACCAGTTGATTGCCTCCCGCTTATTCCTGGGAATAGCCATCGGGGTATCTTCTTTTGCTGTCCCTCTGTATATTGCTGAGATCTCACCTACGCATTTACGTGGCAGACTGGTATCTCTCTTTCAGTTAATGATCACATTAGGAGTTTTAATCTCTTATCTGTCAGACCTGTTTTTGCCAATGAACAGGATGTTACCTGTTGGCGGCCTATGTTTTACGTAGGAGTGTTTCCGGCGCTGATCCTGTTGACCGGAATGTTCTTTCTCCCGGAAACACCCCGTTGGCTGATGAGTAAAGGCCGGGAAAAAGAAAGCCGTGCTATTCTGGCAAGAATTGAGCCGGCAGAAACCGTGACAGTATGGACAGACCAGATCAGCCATGAAATAAAAGAAGAAGATACCCGTAGTGCCGGCTGGAAAGAGTTACTTCAGCCCTGGCTGCGAACCCCTTTGATCATAGCTGTGGGAATTATGTTTTTTCAGCAGTTTGTGGGAATTAATACAGTCATATATTACAGTCCCAAAATATTTCTGATGGCAGGGTTTGAGGGTACCATATCTGCTATCTGGGCAGCCGTGGGAGTAGGTGTGGTGAATGTGATATTTACAGTACTATCCGTCTATTTTGTAGACCGTCTGGGACGTCGTAAACTCTATTTTATCGGCTTAAGCGGTATTATCTGTTCACTGATCGCTTTAAGTAGCTGCTTTTTCTTTATGAATCGGGTAGAAGAGATGGGAAAGTGGGTCACCATAGGTTTGGTATTTCTCTATGTCGCCTGTTATGCGATTAGTATCGGACCCTTAGGATGGTTGATTATCTCAGAGGTTTTTCCCCAGCACGTAAGAGGAATAGGTTCTTCTTTAGGATCTCTGTCCGTCTGGTTTTTTAATACGATCGTCTCTTTCACATTCTTCAAAATTATTAAATTATTATCAGTCCCGGGAACCGGAGTGGGGATTGCCGGTGAAACAACCGGCAATCCTGCCGGAGCTTTTTTCTTCTATGCCATCATCGCTCTTGCAGGGCTAATCTGGGGATATTTTTATATCCCGGAAACCAAAGGTATTTCACTGGAAAAGATAGAACAACACTGGAGAAAAGGGGGAGATCCGCGAAGTTTGAAATAAAAATAATAAAATACTATAACTGTTGGTTGAAATCCTGGAAAAAACGATACCGGATTTCCTGTAACTTGCAGTAAGTAAGCTAACCATTAATAAAAATAGAAAACCATGAAAAGACTATGTATATATCTATTATGTATGCTACCCCTGATTGCCGGGGCAGAAGGCAGAACTACAATTTCACTAAACGGAGAATGGGAATTTGAACAGACAACGATCGCTTTCCCACCTAAAAAATATACACGGAAAATTCCTGTGCCGGGGTTGGTTCATTTAGCAACTCCCCGGATAGAGCAGTATGAAAAATTTTTCCGGCGTCCGGAAGATACAGAACTACAGGAACAACATAATTTTCTGGATATCGACTATACTCCTATGTATAACTGGTATAGACGCAAAGTACAACTGGATAAAAATCTGGAAGGACAACAACTCTATCTTACGATCCGTAAAAGCCAGTATGTAACCGTGGTATATGTTAACGGCCAACTAATGGGGCGTTCGATAGAATGTTATACACCTATTGAAATGAATATTACGGATGCGATACGTCCCGGAGAGGAGAATGAGATTCTGATATTGGTGGGGGATAGGGCATGGTTGCCCAGTCAGGCTGCCGGAAGTATAGATAAAGAAAAAATCAGGTATTTACCAGGTATATGGGATGATGTGTTTTTGACAGCTACAGGCAAAATAAAAGTTGATAAAGTTTTGTTCCTGCCTTCTCTGAAAGAAAAAAAGGTCACTGTGAAAACCCGTCTGCTGAGTGTCTATCCTCCACAGATGTTATACGGAGATCCCATGTATGATGAGTGTCGCCTGGAGTTTATTCTTAAAGAAAAAGAAAGTGGTAAGGAAGTTGCCAGAAAAGAAATACAGGGACAGGCTGAACGGGATAATCAGACTTTCTTTGAAACGGAAATTGAATGGGCAGACCCCGTAGCATGGAGTCCGGAACATCCCTTTTTATATGAAGGAGAGGTCAGAGTCTATGACAACCATACATTAACGGACGTCTATTCGACCCGTTTCGGGATGAGGGATTTTTCCCGGAAAGGAAAATTCTTTAACCTGAATGGAGAGAAGTACTATCTGCGTGGCTCCAATATCACTCTCCAACGTTTCTTTGAAGACCCCGACTGCCGGGATCTCGTATGGGACCGGGAATGGGTCAAAAAACTAATGGTTGACCTGCCTAAGTCCATTGATTGGAATGCGATGCGTATCTGTGTGGGAATAGTACCGGATTTCTGGTATGACCTGTGCGATGAATATGGAATAGTGTTACAGAATGAATGGTGCTACTGGCAAACTCACGGATGGGATGACCAGATTCGCAAAGAATATACCGAATGGGTATGGAGTGACGGGAACCATCCCAGTATTGTTATCTGGGACGCGATTAATGAAAACTGGGATGAATTTATCGGGAATGTGTTGATCCCGGAGTTAAAGCAATTAGATCCGACCCGGATCTGGGATGCCGGTTATATGACAGATGAACATATGGGAGGAAATGATGAAATGGATGAACCTCATCCTTACCGGGCGCTGACTTTGATGCATTCCAGTGAACTCAACGATTACTTCAGACGAAATCCTTATAATCTGGGAGATCTGAATGCCTGGGAAGGATTCCGGAACATTCAGGATGCCGGAGTACCCCAGTTGGTCAATGAATATGGCTGGATCTGGCTCTGGAGAAACGGGAAACCTTCCAAGCTGACAGTAAACAATTACAACTACTATTTAGGAGCAGAAGCCTCTTCACCGGAAGCATGCAGGCAGTTACAGGCCTACTGGTTACAACTCGAAACAGAATGGTTACGGGCCGAGAGAAACATTGCAGGAGTGTTAGCCTTCTGCCATCTGACCAATAACTACGGATTTACCGGTGACTGGTTTATAAATGATATTAAAGACCTGGAAGTATCCCCGGCATTTGACTGGTTCAAACACTGTTTTGCTCCGGAAGCCGTTTTTATAGACCTGGTGGATCAACGGTACACCAAACATCTGGCTCCCTATCTTCCCGGAAGTCACCTGGCCTTTAATCTGGTCGGAATCAATGACTACAAAAAAGTATCTGAAGGAAAAGTACTGTTAAAGCTCCTGGATAAAGAAGGGAAAGTAACTACTTCCATAGAAAAAAAAGATCCGGATTGCCGGACATGATAAGAAAGTTATTCCCTGTGTAGTGGAATTACCTCAGCAGGCAGGCGGCTATCTGGTGGTGGCAGAGTACTATCCGGAAGATAAAAAAGAACCGGTGATAAGCCGTAGATATATAACGGTTGGCAAAGAAAATACAACTTATGAATATTATGAAATAAAACCCTGAATGAGATGTATTTAATAGAAATTTAAAATTATGAAAGAAGTATGAAAAAACTATTAACCTTGTTGCTATTATGTGCAACTTTTTCCCTTGCTGCCCAACAGGTGCAGATAAAAGGTGTAGTGGTCTCTAAAACCGATGACCTGCCTCTGATAGGGGTAAATGTAGTGGTAAAAGGAACCACCACAGGTACGATGACTGATATGGATGGCCGGTTTGAATTAACTGCACCGGCAGGAAGTGTGATCACATTCAGTTATATCGGGTATAAACCACTGGAAATCCTGTCCGATGCTTCCGGCAGAATGCATGTAGAGATGACAGAAGCAACCGAACTACTGGATGATGTGATAGTAGTAGGCTATGGAGTTCAGAAAAAGAGTGTGGTCACCGCTGCTATCAGTAGTGTAAAATCCGAAGATCTCGGAAAGCTGGTTCCTACACGTGTGGAAAATATCCTGAAAGGCCAGGTTTCCGGTGTACAGATTATCAGCCATTCAGGACAGCCGGGTGCGGATGCTAATGTACGTATTCGTGGTATCGGAACAGTCAATAAAAGTGATCCACTCTACATTATTGATGGAATGGCTGTGGACGGAGGGCTACAGAATCTGAATCCTGTGGATATTGAATCCATAGAGATACTGAAAGATGCAGCTTCTGCCGCCGTATATGGCTCCCGTGGTGCGAATGGCGTTATCTTGATTACCACTAAATCCGGAAAAGCAGGCAAAGCACGTATTACGTATGATGTATCCTATGGCTTTCAGAATCCCTGGAAAAAGAAAGATGTCCTGAATTCAGAACAATACATGATCTACCGGAATGAAATGAGTGTCAACGGAGGAGGCAGCGAAGTCTATTCAGCAGAAGAATTAGCAGCGGCCCGGCGTGGAGAATTGCCGGACACGAACTGGCAGAATGAAACATTCAATAAAAATGCTCCGGTTGTGAACCACCAGATCGGCATCAACGGAGGTACTGATAAAGGTTCTTATTACCTGTCTCTGGGATATTTTAGCCAGGATGGTATTGTCGGAGGAGACTATGGGATGTCCAATTATGATCGCTGGAATGTGCGTATGAATAATGTATATGAAGTCCTGAATGCTGAAAAAAGCAGGAACTTCCTCCATAAAGTGACAGTTGGTAGCAATCTGAGTTATGCAAGAGCCAAGACAATCAACGTTCCCGGAGGAGTAAACACCATGTACGGTTCCATCCTGGGAAGTGCCACCTCCATGAGTCCGTTGGTAGATGTGTATGCCTCAGAAGCGGAAGCCGCAGACATACTGGCATCCCATCCCTATGCAGTCACGGATAAAGAGGGACGGGTATTTTCTCTGGCCCCATCCAATTTCCAGGAGATCGTGAATCCGGTAGCCTACTTGAACAGACCTCAGCGGATGAAAAAGAATGAAGATAAAATAATCGGTTCATTCTATGCGGAAGTAGATGTCTGGGAAGGACTGAAATTCAAATCAACGTATGGTATTGACCTGTCCTTCTGGGGAGAAGATGAATATGCTTTTCCGTATTATTTATCCCAGCAAAACCGGTTGGAAAATACATTTGATTCCTATGCCAGGTCACAGATGAACCGGGGTTTTGCCTGGCAGATTGAGAATGTGTTTACCTATAATAAAACGATTAACCACGTACACAATTTAGGAGCCATGGTAGGACAATCCAGCCGTGAATATAAATCCCAGCAGGTATCCGGAACGGCCTATGATCTGCTGTCCTATGATCCGTATATGGCAGCGCTGAATTCAGCCACAGCAGATCCGGATCGCCAAAGGTCATCCGGCTACCGGGACTACACCACCCTGGCCTCTTATTTCGGACGGATAGACTACAACTACGACGAACGCTATATGGTGCAATTTACTTTGCGTCGTGACGGGTCCGATAAGTTTGGTTCTAACAATAAATGGGGTATGTTCCCTTCTGTTTCAGCAGGTTGGAATGTGACCAATGAATCCTTTATGCAGCATGTGGATTGGCTGGATTTTATGAAACTCCGTGGCAGTTGGGGTATCAATGGAAACCAAAATATAGATCCGTTTGCCTATGCCAGCCTGATGAATGGCGGACAAAATTACTATTTTGGACCCAATGGCTCGGAATCGATGCAATATGGAGCAAGTGGTGGCCGGCTCGCAAATGCCGACCTGAGATGGGAAGAATCCAGACAGACCGATATCGGTATGGATCTACGCTTTCTGAACCATGCCCTTACTTTCTCTATGGACTATTATAAAAAGAAAACAGAAGGGATGTTGAAAGAACAACCCATACCCTCTTATGTAGGAAGAACTGCACCCTGGATGAATGCCGGTAAAATGGAAAACTGGGGACTGGAGTTTGATTTAGGATACCGTTTCTCTGTTTCAGATTTCAATGTGGCTATGAAGTTAAATGCATCCTATGTCCAGACTAAACTGATTGATCTGGGTGTCCCATCCGGACAGGATCAATGGGGAGGAATGGGTTCTGCCGGTATTGATGACTTTATCTATGCGACTAATGGAATGCCGTATCCCTATTTTTACGGATGGAGAACCGATGGAGTTCTGCAAAATCAGGCGGAGGCAGATACATATAATGCAAAATTCGGTGCCAATGCAGTACCCGGTGATTTCCGGTTCAAAGACCTGAACGACGATGGAGTTATTGATGACCAGGACCGCGAGAAGATTGGTCGTGCCTTTCCGGATTGGACGTATGGATTTACACTGAATGCAGATTATAAAGGATTTGACCTGTATATGTTTTTCCAGGGCGTCATCGGAGCAGATATTTTTGACCTGTCCCAGTTTAACTATATCAACGCTTCCAACCGTCCGACATGGATTATGGATAGCTGGAGGGGAGAGGGAACGTCTAATACATTGCCCCGCCTGACCACGGTGGATACGAATAGAAACTGGAGAACTTCAGACTTCTATATCAAAAATGGGAATTACCTGAGACTGAAAAATATCCAGTTAGGCTATACTATCCCGCATACTCTTTTGCGGAAGGTAAGTATAGAAAACCTTCGCCTGTTCGTAGGTGCGGAAAATCTCTTTACTATTACTTCCTATCATGGTTTTGACCCGGAGATCGGAGGAGATAATGTCGGATTGGATGCCGGAAACTATCCTCAGGCCCGTACTTTTTCTTTGGGAGCAAGTATTACTTTTTAAGTCTGATTAAAAACGAATAAACAATGAAAAAATATATAGTATCAATCATCGTAACAGGACTCTTTACAGTCGGATTGTCTTCCTGCGGAGAAGATTTCCTGACCGTACGTCCTACGGATAAATTAGAAGCCGGAGCCCCTTCTACCATTCAATCCATCCAACAGAATCTGGCAGCAACCTATCAGATCCTGACCATGGACTCATATGCGGATTCAGAGTATAATAGTATTTTACTATTAAGTGACCTGCGCTCCGATGACCTGTTTAAAGCCGGAAATGAAGCAAATGACCGGGCAGGTCTCTATTTCCTGTCTCTTTACAGCAATACACCCTCAGATGTTCCTGCCGGGATCTGGACGCTCTATTTTACCGGATTAGCCCGTGCAAATGATGCCATACAGGCTTGTGAAAATGTAACGGATGGAACAGAGGAACAGGTGAACCGGCTTTCTGCGGAAGGACATGCTTTACGTGCCTATTTCGTAAGCCAGCTCTGGCTGTTATATGGAAACATTCCCTGGTTTGATGGTGAATTGTCCTCTCCTTTTATGGCGAAACAACTTAAAGCAGATGAAGTGTATCAAAAAATCATAACCGATCTAGACTATGCCATTGCCGGAAATAAACTTCCCGGAGCAGTATCCGGCCCGGACATGGGACGGGTAAGTAAAGCAATGGCACAAATGTTAAAAGCCAGAGTCGTCATGTACCAGAATGACCAGGCCCGCTACAATGAAGTGCTGGCAGATATGGTAGAGATCATCAATAATCCGGCTTACGGATTGATGGATACCCTGGAAGAGATTTTCCTCCCTTCCGGAGAATTCTGTAAAGAAACAATTTTTGAAACCAACCAGCGTCCGGAAGGAAAAACATGGGGGGACGCATGGAAAGGATACGGAACCAACCTACCTGTATTTATCTCTCCGAACTCCTTAGTAGATCCGGATGGTGTGTTTATTTCAGGTTGGGGATTTGGTACTGTGCGACAGGAAGCGTATGATATGTATGCACCGGATGATACCCGCCGGGATGCCAGTATCAATGACTGGCGGGGAGCAGAGTATGCAATCCGTTTTCAGGATACCGGATTATTTATGCGTAAGTATGCCGCCCGGAAAGAGTGTAATGTGGTTGTCTCAGGAGACAATGACCTGAACTTTGATAATAACCTCCGTATCTTCCGTCTTCCGGAAGCGTACCTGAATGCTGCGGAACTGGTCTTAGGAGGAGCCAGTGCGCCAGGAGCACAATCCGCTCAATACTATCTGGATGTAGTAAGAGAACGCGCCTTTGGGGATAAATTTCAGGCGAATAAAATGAACGCTACATTAGAAAATATTAAACAGGAACGTCGTTTGGAATTCCTCGGCGAAGGGTTACGTTATTGGGACCTGGTACGTTGGGGAGATGCACCCAGAGTGTTGACAGAAAATAATCCGGAGTTTTTCTTAACAAGAACCTGGGATCCTGCCAAAAATAAATATTTGCCGATCCCACAAAGTGAAATAGACAAAACCAAAGGATATGGTGAATATGAATTAGTACAAAATCCCTATTAATTCCTTTAGTATAAAGAGGGATAATAAAAAAGCCGGTAGGGCAGGGAAACACAGATCATATAATCATCTGTTTCTGTGTATCTCTGCTCTACCGGCTTTCTTTATCAGATTAGTATAGGTGATCCACTATAAACGTTTTAATAATTTACCAGCTATTTCATTATTCTGTGTGATGGAAGGATCTAATGAAGAAGAACGTATCACAGATGTCAATTGCCGGTGCCATTCAATATCCCGCCACATACCTACAAACTGAGGTCCACAGAAATTACTGGTACTAATGGCTGCCCACATACCGGTTTCCGCTGCAGTGATAGTTCCCAACGCACACAGCTCTTTTACCCAATCCCATTTCAGCATCGGCCAATCTTTATAATCCACAATTTCCCAACATTCAGTTGTGACCAACGGACGTCCCTGTTTACGGGCAACGTCACCCATCTGTCGGATTCGTTTGGTCAATAACCCCTGCCAGTACTCCGGCTGCTCTTTATACACACGCTCAGCATTTTTTACTACATTTTTATATCCCTCCGGAGAGAACCGTCCATAATCATATCCGACTAATTTATAGTATTCTCCGCGATTTTGCTGTGCCATCCAGATATGATGTTCGTAGAAGTCAAGGAAAGATGCATCTACCTGTTCATATACACTTACATCTTCTGTATCAAAAGAATAGATGAAAGGTATATCCGGATAGGCAACCTGCAACGGTTGAAGTGATTTTTTCATCCATTCCATGGCATCCGGCGCAAACCATCTGCCCCAGCCAACTTCCGGATATGCGGCAGCAAAGTAAAGAGCCCATGCATCACCCGGAAATTCATTACACAAGTCTACATATAAAACAGTATCTAAAAGTCCCCCTTTCTCAATATATTGTATCGTTTTCATCCAGCATTCCGCCAGTTTCTCCGGCGTATGGAGTTTCATCCGGACATTTTCTATATCTTCTCTAAACCAGGAAGAAAGTCCGACTTTGATATCCCGGTCCCGGCATTTCGAAAGAAATTCATTTAAATAAGGCTGTATCTGTACTTCTATCAGATCCGGACTCTCCCAAACCTGTTGATTCCATTGTTCTTTCAGTAACCACTTCTTCTCAGGATTTTCAGCAATAAGATGAGGATATACATCCAGGCGGATAGCATTATATCCCCGTTCCGTCAACTCATCCAGCGCCTGGTCCCAGTCTTCATAACCGGCTCCATCCCAGCGGCGTTCCAGCCAGGAGAAGTCCCACATCGTAATAGCCCGGGGAGCACCTGCAGGAAAGTGCCGGTTCATTGGATGGGTTTTCTTTTCCGAATGGCAGGAGGTTAAAAAAGTAGCAGGCGCAAAGCTACCTAATAGTAGAGAGGCTGCTGATTGATTGAAAAAATGTCGTCTGTCCATACCTGTATGATTTTAAGTAATAGATTCTTTATTCTACAAAGAAAGCAAAATTGAATAGAACAAAAGACCAGAATATTTCCTTCGAATTATGGTATTTTAGCATCCATTCTGTTAATAGCTATGTTAAAAAACATATTAAATTCTTATATCTTATGCAATAAAACATATTGAAAAACTTGTTGGATTGAAGAAAAATAGTAATAATTTTGGAAATTACCCCTCTTTCTACTTATCTTTGCACCCGTTAACAGTAAAAACATAATTCCTTAGCGAAGGGTTATACTTACTGAGCTTCCTGAAAATCAGGAGCCAAACACTGTTTATGCGAATAAAAAGCTGTTTGGTTAAGTTGAACGTAAAAATTACATTATGAAAGTAAGAACTTATGTTCTCGCAGTTACGACTGCCATAGTTACTATATCAGCCGCGACGAAAGATCCACGGCCTGTTGAAGGGGTAAATCCGGGTGATCTGGTACCGGGAATAGAGTCTTTTGGTGAACTGAAAGAATTCAGTTTCCAGAATCATTCGCAACGTTACACACTGCTCAATTTCTGGGCAGCTTATGATGCGGAATCAAGAATGCGTAACATACGCTTAGCGAATGAAGTAAACAAGTTCGATCCTGAAAAAATTGCCCTGGTCTCTGTCTCTTTGGACGAAAGTAAAACGATCTTCCAGGAAACAATCAGAATAGACCAGCTAAATGAAACAACGCAATTTCATGATGAACTTGGAAAAGAGTCAGTGTTATACAAAAAGTTTAAACTCGGAAGAGGGTTGAGAAACTTTCTTGTTAACGAAAAAGGAGTGATCATTGCTACAAACGTTACTCCCGAAAAACTGACAGAAGTATTGCAAGCAATTTAATCAGTGAAAATTCAGAAAGGGTGTTCCGGTAAGGTTCACCCTTTTTTCATGTCCTTATTTTATACACATCTTCATCCACTTTCAGTAGAAAATATTGCTTTCTTGCAAAGTAATAAAGGCTGCTATGTGTAAGAATCTTATCATTCACTAATCTGCCGGTCAGGGAGTAAATACTGATGTGTAATGGCTTGAAAGTCGGATTCTGAATATGGATAATACCGTCTGAAGAAGAGATCCGGATCATGCGGGTAGAGTCCTGTAAAATGGTATTCCATCCGTTCCTTATCGATGTCTCTTTTTTAGTGTGGCAGGATATAAAGGAGCCTTGAACAGAAAAGGATCATTCGTATCCGGATCATACCTGTAAGAGGAAGACTCCGGATCATGGAAAGTCTGGCGGAGATTAAATTCCATCTCACGGGTAGAAATCATATTTGTATTTCCGGAGACCGGGATCGCTCCCAGGAAACCCATAAAAAGAAAGATTAAAAAGAGATATTTTTTCTGCATGGCGTTTATATTTACTGTTTGACGTTTACCTGACACTCTTATAACAAACTGTTACAGGAAAAGGCTTACGAGCTTAACATCTTTTGAATGAACACCGTACAGATTGTAAATATACCCTACCGGCATCTATTATTTTCCGGGAGATAAGAAAAGAAATATTAATTTAGTTGTGTTCGTTTGATACGGGAGACTTCTGTGGTCAGCTTATCTCCTATACATAGTTTATTATACTCATTGAAAAGCCAATCAATATACTCAGTCAGGTTGACGGAATGCTCCTCCTCTCCGCTATAGAAAGGATCTAATAACCAGTCCCGGCAGAACATATTTTCATAATCAGTCCGTTTACCATCCGGAGTATGTCCGTTTAGCGTATTAAAATCAAACTCCATCGTGTTATCTTCAGGAAATCCGATGATATCTAAGGCGATATTCCATAATTCCATATCTCCCATGATATTGATCTCTATATCTAATGTATTACAGATCTCCATCCGGTTCAGACAGTGCAGTTGTAGGGAGAGCAGGGAACTGACGATCTCTTTTACGGTTTTCATTTTTTCAATATTTTGGCGTTGACAATAAATGCAAATATAGATATGTTTTTCTGAAAATAGACTTTCAGAAAGTATGTTATGAAAAATAATTAATAGGTGAATAACCCCGGTAACACGCTTATAAACAGATTCGAATTATCTGTAGATAGTCGTTTTACCGGGGTTATCCGTATGCGATTGAATTATCGCAGAGCTTCTACCTCTTCCGTGTGAATAGGAATCTTTTTTCCTAACAGGCGAGCTCCTGTTTCAGTAATAAGGTAATCCTCTTCATTCCGTATACCGCTAAAGTCTTTATAGGTAGCTACCTTTTCGTAATTTATGAATTCGGTAAATTTATCCTGGCTTCTCCACAGGTCAATCAATTCAGGAATAAAATAGATACCCGGTTCGATCGTCAGGACAAATCCAGGCTCTAATTTTCTGCCTAAACGTAAAGACTTACGTCCGAACTGTGTACTCTTGGCTCTGCCGTCATATCCCACATAGACTTCGCCCAGATTCTCCATATCATGCACATCTAATCCCATCATATGGCCCAGTCCGCAAGGATAGAAGAGGGCGTGTGCCCCGGCTTTGACTGCTTCCATGGGATCCCCTTTCACAAATCCCAGTCCCTTCAGCCCTTCCATAACAGTAGCCGCTGAAAGGTCATAGATATCTTCAAACAATACTCCTGGTTTCAGGGCTGCTACTGCGGCTTCATGGGCTGCCACCGCTATGTCATAGACTTCTTTCTGGCGGGTAGTGAACCTGGAATCCGCCGGGATTGTCGAAGACATGTCTCCGGCATATCCCATTTCTGTCTCTGCCCCGGCATCCAGTAATAACATATCCCCGCTTTTGATCATATTTCCATGATAATGATTGTGGAGCGTCTGGCCGTTGATCGTTGCAATGACAGGGAAAGAGAGCTGGTAATTATGCGCATACGCTACTTCAGCCACAACCGCCGCCACTTCGCTCTCCCGGATCCCCGGACGCACAGTTCGCATAGCCGTCAGATGCATATCTGCTGTTACGATACAAGCCTTTTCTATTTCAGCAATTTCTTCTTCACTTTTATAATTGCGTTGATTGACTACTCCCATGATGAAAGGAACAGAAGGTTGTTCTGTACCCGGATAGATATTCAACCAGCTCAACAGTTTAAGACGGTGTTCAGCACGGTAGGGAGGAAGATAATGGATTGTCTGCCCTTTCTGGCTGGCATTCTTTAAATAGGTTTCCAGCTCGCTGGACGGACGGGTTTCCCGGATACCGGCTTTTTCACTGTTTTCTTTTAGGGTAGGTTGCGTTCCCATCCATACAATCGCATCAATAGTCAACTCATCCCCAAAAATGATCTCTTTATCGTTGTCAATATCAATAATAGCAGAAAGTCCTGCATACGGAAGTCCAAAGAAATATAAGAACGTGGAGTCCTGACGGAAGTGATAGGTATTATCTGCATAGTTCATACCTGATTCATCATTTCCAATAAATAACAACAGGCCGGAACCGATTGTCTGTTTCAATTTAGCCCGGCGGGTAACGTAGGTTTCTTTACTAAACATGGTATTCTATTTTTGTTTATGCT
>Ga0192244_10029_pt1 | contig 67418 bp, 58 predicted proteins | sample Koala_Koa27_L3_FD_131234 | JGI IMG/M metagenome (GOLD analysis project Ga0192244, IMG submission 131234) | Enriched cells from koala feces incubated with labeled cellulose particles, San Francisco Zoo, California, United States - Koala_Koa2-7_L3 ... | reverse complement strand
GAAATGGGCATGACGGAAAAGACCGTCGGTGTATCGCCGGTAGGTTGCGCCGTATTTGCATACAATTATCTGGACATTGACTGGCAGGAAGCTGCCCACGGACGTGCGCCTGCCGTAGCAACAGCAGTAAAACGCTTGTGGCCGGATCGCCTGGTGTTCACTTATCAAGGAGATGGTGACTTGGCATGTATCGGTACTGCCGAAACCATCCATGCACTGAATCGTGGAGAAAACATTACCATTATCTTTATCAACAATGCCATCTATGGAATGACAGGCGGACAAATGTCTCCTACCACACCGGTAGGCATGAAAACAGCTACTTGTCCTTACGGTCGTGACGTGGCACTGCACGGTTATCCGCTGAAAATGACGGAAATGGCTGCTACACTGGAAGGTACCGCATACGTTACCCGTCAAGCTGTACACACTGTCCCTGCCATCCGCAAGGCAAAGAAAGCCATCCGCAAAGCATTCGAGAACTCTATGAACGGAAAAGGTTCCAACCTGGTAGAAATCGTTTCTACTTGTAACTCTGGTTGGAAAATGACTCCACAGGCATCCAATGACTGGATGGTGGAACACATGTTCCCCTTCTATCCGTTGGGCGATTTGAAAGATAAAGAATAAAAAGACAGAAGCTATGAAACAAGAAATCATTATAGCAGGATTTGGCGGTCAGGGCGTACTATCCATGGGTAAGATACTTGCTTATTCCGGACTGATGGAAGACAAGGAAGTAACCTGGATGCCGGCATACGGACCCGAACAACGAGGGGGAACCGCCAATGTTACGGTTATCGTCAGCGATGAACGCATCTCCTCCCCCATTCTCAGTAAATTTGATACAGCCATCATTCTGAACCAACCTTCATTGGAGAAGTTCGAAAGCAAAATAAAACCGGGTGGCATATTGATCTATGACGGATATGGAATTATCGAACCTCCTACCCGTAAGGACATTCAGATTTATCGCATCGACGCAATGGATGCCGCCAACGAAAAAGGTATGGCAAAGACATTCAATATGATTGTTTTGGGCGGACTGTTGAAATTATGCCCCGTGGTATCTATAGAAAGCGTAGTGAAGGCTTTGCGCAAGACATTGCCCGAGCGCCATCACCACCTGATACCGATGAATGAAGAAGCAATCCGAATCGGAATGGAGATTATTAAGCCTCAGTAAGTTAAAATAACTCTAAACGAATAATAAAAGGAAGCACTTTCCAGGGTAGAAAAGTGTTTCCTTTTATTTTTATATTGTATCTTTGCCGCCGTTATGAAAAGAATATTCTCGATTATTTTCCTATTATTCTTGTGCTGCCAAGCATCATTGATGGCACAAATGAATACCCTCAATAACGACTTCGGTTCCTCAGCAAGCGGACTGGATAGGGATAAATACGACCGTAACGGAAATCCCATTGATACAACGGCAGTCGTAGATGCCAATACTATCCCCATCGGGCTATACTCATGGAAAGTAGACAGCCGTTTCGGCAACGTCACATATATCCCCGTAGACACCCTGCAACACAATTTTCAGAACACCAATGACATGGGTGGCCTAACAGGGCAATACAATTATCTGGGCAATTTGGGTTCTCCCCGCCTGTCACGCATCTTCTTTGACCGCCGGGATGCCAGTCAATACATTTTCACAGACCCTTACGACTTCTGTGTGCAACGCCCTCAGGATGTAATCTTTACCAATACCCTCTCTCCCTTCACCAATCTTACTTATTACAAAGGAGGAGGCAGCCGTGACGGTGAAGAACGTTTCAAATCTTATTTTGCCATCAATGCAAACAAGAGGCTGGGCTTCGGATTCTATATAGATTATCTGTACGGCCGCGGACTCTATAGCGACCAGTCTACCGCATTTTTCAATGGCGGACTGTTCTCCAGTTACCGAGGAGATAAATACGATATGCACTTTATCTTCTCCAATGATAACCTGAAGATGGCGGAAAACGGAGGTATCACCGATGACCGCTATGTCACCAATCCACTGGATATGGCAGAGGGTAAAAAGGAATATGCCACAGGTGAAATCCCTACCCGTCTCAAGCAAATATGGAATCACAACACCAGTTACCATGCTTTCCTTACCCATCGCTATAATCTGGGATTCTATAAGGAAAAGGAAGACAGCGTAAGCGCCGACTCGGTAAAAATAACACAAGTATTTGTACCTGTTACCAGCTTCATACACACTCTGGAAGTAGATTTGAATAACCGCAAATACATTTCTTACGATACCCAGCAAAACCAGCAATACTTTGAATACAACTATTTGGGTAATGACTCCATAGACAAAACCAAACGTACTTCTATTAAGAATACCATCGGCATTGCCTTGCAAGAAGGATTCAACAAATGGGCAAAAGCCGGACTTACCGCTTTCCTGAGCTATGAACACCGCAACTTTGCCCTGACCGATACCACCGACATACCGGGACAGCGCGTAATAAAGAACTATAAGGAAAGTGCATTGTCCATTGGCGGAGAATTATCAAAGAAACAAGGCAACCTGCTACATTACAATGTATTAGGAGAACTTGCCATAGCCGGTGAAGATGCCGGACAGTTCAGCGTAGAAGGAAAAGGCGACTTGAATGTACATTTATTCGGTGACACAGTGAGGCTGGATGTAAATGCATTCGTCAAGAATCAGAATCCCGTCTTCTACTACAGGCATTTCCAGTCCAAGCACTATTGGTGGAACAATGATCTATCCAAAATCATGCGCACCCGCCTGGAAGGAAAACTGAGTATAGACAAATGGGGAACACAACTGCGTGCAGGCGTGGAAAACATCAAAAACTATACTTATCTGGCAAATACCAGTGTGCCGGTAACCAACGCGGAAGGCGAAAGAACCGGATTCAAGAACAATGCAGCCGTAAAACAATACTCGGGTAATATACAGGTGCTCAGCGCTATCCTGGAACAGAAATTCAACGTAGGAATCTTCCATCTGGATGCAGAAGTTGCTTATCAGAAATCAAGTGAACAAGATATTCTGCCGTTGCCGGAGTTGTCTGCTTATGGAAACCTGTATATGAAATTCGGTCTGGCAAAGAAAGCACTTCAAATAGAAATGGGAGCAGATGTACGCTATTTCAGCAAATATTATGCGCCGGACTATTCGCCTGCTATCGGACAGTTCTATAATCAGAATCCCGAAGACAAGATAGAAATAGGAGGTTTCCCCGTAGTGAATTTATATGCCAACCTGCATTTAAAACGTACCCGCATCTTTGTCATGATGTATCATGTCAATGCCGGTTCGGGCAAATCAAACTATTTCCTGGCACCGCATTATCCTATCAACCCGAGTATGTTGAAGCTAGGATTTTCATGGAACTTCTTTGATTGACAGCATGATGAAGAAATATTTAAAATATATCCTGATGGGTATCCTTGCGGTAGCTCTCTCTACCTTCTTCTTTAAGAAGAAAGCAGAAGAAGTAACGATGCCACGAGACTATGCAGAAATCTCGGAATCAGGCATTCTGCGTGCTGTAACTGAATATAATTCAATTAGTTACTACGCCGATGGAGACAGCGTTACAGGCTTTCATTACGAACTGCTCAATGCCTTTGCCCACAGCAAAGGGCTGACTCCGGAAATAACTCCCGAAATGAGCTTCTCTAAAAGACTGGAAGGAGTGCAGACCGGGAAATATGATATTCTGGCAAACAGTACGGTAGTTACCAGCGAATCCAAAGACTCCTTGCTCTTTACCCAACCCATTATACTGAATAAACAGGTATTGGTACAGCGCAAGCCCAACGGAGAGAATGACAGCTTGTACATTCACAGCCAACTGGAACTGGCACGCAAAACCCTGCATCTTGTCAAGGACTCGCCCGCCATTCTTCGCATCCATAATTTAAGCAATGAAATAGGCGATACCATCTATATCAATGAAGTGGAGAAGTACGGCCAGGAACAATTACTGGCTATGGTTGCTTATGGCGACATAGACTATGCTGTTTGCGACGAAAGCATTGCCCGAGCCTCATTAAATGATTTTCCACAATTGGATATAGAAACCGCAGTAAGCTTCTCTCAGTTCTACTCTTGGGGAGTAAGCAAGCATTCACCTGTATTGCTGGACAGCCTGAATAGTTGGCTGGGCAGCTATATAAAGACTCCCGAGTTCAAGCAGCTGCGCAAGAAATATTACAATAACTGATTTTTTATTCGGAGTTAATTGCAAAATAGTCCTATCTTTGCAATATAAACAGGTATCATTCTGAGAGGAATGATGAAAAAGTGATCGCCATGGTTAAATTAAACAAAGTAAAATGGGGCTTTATCGGTTGCGGAGAAGTAACCGAGAAAAAGAGTGGTCCTGCTTTCGCAATGATAGAAGGATCGGAAGTAGTAGCCGTAATGAGCCGCGACAAAGAAAAAGCTCAATCCTATGCCAAGAGGCACAATATTCCACGTTGGTACACAGACCCGCAACAATTAATCGGGGACGAAGATGTGAATGCTATCTACATAGCCACGCCTCCCTCCTCCCACGCCACTTTCGCCATTATGGCAATGAAAGCAGGCAAACCCGTATATATTGAGAAACCGATGGCAGCCAGTTATGAAGACTGTGCCCGCATCAACCGCATTTCGCAAGAAACCGGTATTCCTTGCTTCGTAGCCTACTATCGACGCTATCTTCCTTATTTCCAGAAGGTGCGCCAAATGGTGGATAATGGAATGATAGGCAATATAATCAATGTACAAATACGTTTTGCACAGCCTCCCCGCGACCTGGATTACAACAGCACTAACCTTCCTTGGCGCGTACAACCCGACATAGCAGGCGGAGGTTATTTCTATGATTTAGCTCCCCACCAGTTAGATTTATTGCAAGAAATGTTCGGTTGCATCCTCGAAGCCCAAGGCTATAAGAGTAACCGTGGCGGACTATATCCGGCAGAAGATACAATAAGTGCCTGTTTCAAATTCGATTCCGGACTTCCGGGCTCCGGCTCCTGGTGTTTCGTGGCTCACGAATCGGCAAAAGAAGACCGCATCGAGATAATCGGAGACAAAGGAATGATCTGCTTCTCCGTCTTTACTTATGATCCCATCGCCCTGCACACCGAAAAAGGACGTGAAGAATTTCTTCCCGAGAATCCTCCCCATGTGCAGCTTCCTCTTATCAAGGCAGTGGTGGAACATTTGCAAGGAAAAGCAATCTGCACTTGCGACGGCATCAGTTCAACGCCTACCAACTGGGTGATGGACCGTATCCTTAACAAACTCTGATCGATACAACCCATGGACATCCGTAAAATAGGCCTGCTTTGTTTGTTTTCTCTTTTCATTCTAAGTGCTTCGCATGCACAGGAAGAAAAGAAAGATTCGATCATGCAGAATAATAAAGGTGTCCTCATTACGCTGACAGACGAAATAGCGACTACCGTCCGCCATACCGGAAGGAAAATCAGAAAAGTGGGAAAAGAGTTCAATGCCATTGATACCACTTTCATCTCCCCCAACCGCTTTAACCTGGCATTTATGCTGGAACATAGCAGTTGGTATGAATATTACCGCTTGGGAAGTAAGGGGGATGATGGCGAACAAAGCCTGAGTTTTTCTCCCAATGCCAGCTTTAAGCTGGGGGTTTACTTTGGGTGGCGATGGATCTTTCTGGGATATTCTTTTGATGTGAAAGACATCTTTGGCGGACATAAGAATAAGGCAAAGAAAACCGAAATGGCTCTCAACCTTTATAGTTCAAAATTTGGTGTGGACTTGTATTATAGAAAGACGGGAAGTGATTTTAAGATCCGTTCTTCCAGTGGTTTCGACCTCAGTAATCCTGTCCGCCACCTTAACTTTGACGGTTTTCAGAGCAAAATTAAAGGGCTGAATGCTTATTGGATTTTCAACTATAAACGTTTCTCCTATCCGGCTGCCTATAGCCAGTCCACCAATCAGCGCAAAAGTGCGGGATCACTGATGGCAGGATTCTCTTACTCGCAGCATAATATTTCATTTGACTATGATAAGCTGCCGGGTGAAATAAGGAATCAATTGCAGGATGCCCTGCTTTTCAAGAAAGTGAAATACTCGGATTACAGCATAAATGTGGGCTATGGTTATAATTGGGTATTTGCCAAGAATTGGGTATCCAACTTATCCCTCCTGCCTGCCCTTGCTTACAAGAAGTCCAAGATAGACGATACACCCAATACCGACAGCCATTGGATAAAAGACATTAATTTCGATTTGATAACCCGTGCGGCTGTGGTTTATAACACCAGTAAATATTTTATAGGTGCCTCACTGGTGATGCATACTTATGACTACCGAAAGAAAGATTTCTCACTGACAAATACTTTCGGCACGCTGCGTGTGTATGCCGGATTCAATTTCTGGAAGAAAAGAGAGTATCGGGACAAATAAAGCTGCCTGCTTAGTAGTTATAGCTTCCAAAATAAAATTGAGAACTTTGTATATATCATATATATCATGTATATTTGTGGAAAAGAATGCAATTATGGAAACAACAATTAAACCCACAAAAAGAAAAGTAATCGATATTCCGGAAGATATCTTTCGCTATTTATCAATCAAGGCAGCAGCCAGTGGCACTAATCTAAAAAACTACATTGAAAATCTTCTAGCTAAAGAAGTGGAGGAAATGGACGATAGTGAAACATATGCTTATCTTTCGAAAACCAGACCGGAAGGCCATGTAATGATTAGTGATGAAGAGAAACAAAAGTTCGAAGAATGGCTAGGTGTTAAAGGAAAATGAAAGTAGAATATTCCAAGGACTTTGTAAAAAGCGTAAAGAAGCTATCAGGCAAAATACTCATATCAGTAAAAGATGCCATTCAAGAAGTCATTGATGCCAATAGCATAGATGAGATAACAGATTGCAAAAAATTAGTAGACTACGATTTCATATACAGAATTCGTATAGGCAGTTATCGAGCATTTTTTGTCTTCCATGTACAGATAAAAGACGACACAGTTAAATTTGAATATCTTATATCAAGAGGCGAAGCATATAATAAGAAGAACAAAGAGAACTTACGAAAGAAAGATGAATAAGAAAAGCCTCTCCTTATGTGAGTTATCCAATTCACTATTTATATATCCATTAAGGAAGTATCGCCAATTTAACAGGTAAAATCACTATTTTCTTCAAGCAAAGATCTCCCTACCTTTGTTGTATCAAAACAAACAATAAATCAGAAAGGAGAATAATATGAAAGTGATTGATTTAACCAAAGACAGTTTTGCAGAAAAAGTAGGTAATTATAAGGCATATCCCAAAGAATGAAAGTTTAAGGGTGACAAGCCCTGTATTGTAGACTTCCATGCACCTTGGTGTGTATATTGCAAAGCATTATCCCCTATATTGGATCAGTTGGCAGTGGAATATGAAGGAAAACTGGATTTCTATAAGGTGGATGTAGACCAGGAACCGGAACTGGAAGCCGCTTTCAATATCCGCACTATTCCTAATTTACTGCTGTGTCCGGTGGAAGGTGAATCGTTTATGAAACTGGGAACAATGAATAAGGGGCAGTTGAAGAAGTTGATTGAAGAGACTTTTAATTTATAAATGTAATATATAAAAATGAGGAAATTGCAAAAATTTTAAAATATCAATTTAGAGAATAATCAGTAATACCTTCTGATTCAATTTTTGCAATTCCTCATTGTATTGACTAGAAATCAAAAAAAAATTATTGGACAGGTTTTACTTCAATCCCTTTTCCTATAAAAGCTGTTGTTTCAATGGAATCATCTGTAATACTTTCAGCTGTAAAAGAGTTTTTCTCTCCTCGCGATGGGTGAATATTCAAAGAATAACGAGAAGAATGATTAAAATATAAATTAACTAGATTTTCCCCTTTAGTTTCCACTGGATATATATAACACAAAACACCTTTATATTTAGTATACTCATCACCTTGTTTAAACTTATCCCAATTGATTGCGTAATGCGGAACTTCACGTAAATCTCCATATCTACCACTCGTATAGCAAGTCGTTACGTATTGATATACAGGTATTGCAGCTGTAGGATGAGAAGAGGATGCAAATACATAACATAATATTTTTTCATAAGTATAACCATCTTTCCCATTTCCATATATATTAAAATCTGTTGTATAACAATATTCTTTCTGCCATTCTGTTGCTCTACCAGGACGCACTTTATAAGAATATTGATATAAAGGAATAATTGTTCCCGCATCGACATAGCTTCTTTCTTTAGCATATTTCTCAATAGCATCTTTTAGTTCATTCCTTTTCGCTGCATCAGAAACAAACTCATAAAGAGGAATAACCGTTCCCGGCACTGCATCAATTAAAACCATATTAGAAGTATTACAACTATTCTGCCAAGAAGATATATCAACTTGTGGAGTAACAGAAGAATCTAAATTAAAAGTACCAACTAAAGATTTACTAGGATCCCCTCCCTCTGTTTTATAAGTTAGCAATTGCTCCTTATTTTTAGTTACTAAAGAATCTCTATAACTTGTACTTACATTAATTTGAAATATACTCAATACATTAGATGAACATCCTGCCGTAACAGCTTCCCTTTTTGCACTAGTTTCACTAGTAGCTAAACTTCTATAAGTAACAGTTAATCTAGCTCCCAAGACAATATTAGTAAGTACATGTGTACCATAATGTTCAATTATATAAGAACTTGATTTTGTTTGTAAATCCTCTTTGAATTTGCTTGACAAATAGGGAATAAGTTCAGAAGTAGATGCATTAAGATACAATTGCTTCTGTCTAATATACATAAAATACTGGGCAATAGAATATTTTGATGAATATTCATAATAACTAGAGAAATTAGCTTCTAGTGAACCTGTAAAGACATCAGCTCCCATTTTTATATCACCATGAATCGTTAATTGAGAAACAAAGTCTTCTGCAGTACTCCCCGCAATCATGTCATTATAAGTGCTTGGATTTGAATTAAAATCCCATTTTCCACCACTTTCAACATAAGCATCTACATCTATAACTTGCGCCTTCATAGATTGAGGGGATGCATTAAAATATTCATAGGTAACATCATAACCATATCCTAATGCATCATACTTTCCATTTCCACCACTACGAGGTTGTATTTTCTCTGTAGATGTTGAAGCATCATTCATATCAACAAACTCTTCCGAGCAAGCAAAAAGAAGAATTGGTAATAAAAATAAAATTAATCGTTTCATAGTCTTTCGTTATTAAAAGTTCCACAATATATATCTTCTTCACATTCTATCTGCAAAGTATAATCTCCTTCCTCAAAACCACTTATACCAATAGATAAAGTAGTAGAATCACTTATATAAATAGAATTTTCATAGACAACTTCCCCTGTAGACTCATTAAAAATAAAAATTACGACTTCTTTTAAAGGAGAGTTAAAATGCAGAGATATAAACGACTGATCATAACTAGCCTCAACCGGAACATTCAAAATACTACGAGGTCGTTTTAAAATTTTCTCACTTCTAGTACTTCTCAATAGTATGGTTCTTGTTGAAACTTGAGTATCAGCCCAAGAAGTTCCTAAGAAAGAAACAAGTAAAATAAAAATTAGAATAGTCTTTTTTGCCATAATCGTCATGTTTTAATGAATACTAAAATTATATATGGCAAAGTTAGTTCACAATTGATTATAATCAGTTATAAAAGAGTAGACAGCAGAATATATACATTCCATTATTAATCAGCATATTACAGTTTAAAAGTTCCATTTCTATTAGACAATTTACAGCTAAAGTTCCGATAATGATTTAAAGCGAGCATATTATATCATCTAAGATTCTATTATCATCAATCCCCATTTTCTCCTTTTTTATGCGTTCCTTCTTTTTATAAATAGACTGTTTCTGGATACAATAAATCTGCATCAATACATCAAGAGGCAAACGCATCTTTAGTAAACAACAGAAATGAACATCTTCTTCTGATAATAAAGGATACATATCTCTCAGCCGAACAGTGAATTTATTGAATACAGAATTAACATTACTAGTAATATCTTCCCAATTTTGCTTTGAGATTTTAATCCTATGCGAATCAGATACTGAGTTATTAAGAAAAGGGAAACACAAAGAATTCAATCTTAAAAAGAAGGCATCACGTAATTGCGCCTCTTGTTCTCTTATTTCAAGTAGACTTTTTTCACTCTTTAAATGTTTAAACTCTAATTGTTGGCATTTACTTTTTTCTTCGTTCAATGCAATCATCCGCCTTTTAAGCTTAGCTTCTCTTCTCAATTTCATCCTATAGTATATCCAAACAAATAAAACTATAGATAAAAACAACAATGAGACAAGACTATATATCATCTGTTTGCGTCTTGATTCCGACAATTTCAATGCATAATTTTCTTCTTTTATTTGTTCATATTGATATATCTTATTCAATCTAATGACTTCTGTTCTTCTTTCTCGTTTTTCCAAAGAATCTTTATAAGCCATAGCTTCTTTATAGTATGTGGCGGCTTTATTATATTCTTTTTTTAATTCATAAGCTTCCCCAAGCCCTAAACAAGATGTGATATTTGTATACAAATTATCTGTTAACATGCTTCTTTTAAAATGAATAATAGCCGAATCACTTTCAAATTTACCTAAATAGATCCTTCCCAAAAGAACATCATTATAACATAGCTCTTCCGAATCATTTTGTAAAGCTATTGAATGATGAATATACTTCAACGCCACATCATAACTAGAATCATTATTATATATATTGGCAATATTATTATAAACAGACGCCATTAAACAAGAATCACTGTCCGCATCAATATGATTCAAACAATATAAAGCAGAATCATTCTTTCCTAAATCCTGATAAGCAAAACTTAAAGAGTATAGAGCTTGACCGACAACTGCACTATCTCCATTTAATTTTGCAAAGTGATAAGCTTTCTTCTGTATGGATAAAGCCTCTTCAAATAATTCTTGCCTCGAATAAATATTCCCCAAATAATAACAAGATAAGAAAGCATCATACCAATCAGTAGTTGCTGCTATATAATCAATGGACTTTAGATAATAATTAATAGATTTGGGATAATTCTGCATTTCTTCATATACTCTTCCGGCATAATAATAAACCTGAGACAAAAATGCAGAATCTGGATTATCCTTATAATAATCAATTGCTATATTTATCAATGTATCCGTATCTATTGTTCTATACGTCTTATCCATTGATTGGACTAACATAAAACAATATAGCGGATAGTCACGATTTGATAATTTATCAGAAAAACAAATCAACGTATTATAAACACTATCAGGATTAGAATCCATTAAAGCAGAAAGTTTATTTAAATCTAAAATTGGATTTTGTTTTTTAGCGCATGACATTAGAATAACGGTAATGAAAAATAAAGTGACGATATTAAATATTTTTTTCATATTACAAAAAAGATATACCAAGAAGCTATCAAGCATTCTTGGTATATCAAAAGATTAAGTTATATTAGGCTCACAATTAATTCCTAGAAACGGGCACCGATGGTTAATAGTAATTGGTGACGTGAATTGTCTACTTTGGTAGCAGGAAGATATTCCATTACATCATTATCCGTCAACCTATAATCATCAAAAGGATAAAAATTAGACTTATACATATCATATTTATAAGCTAAATCAGCATAAATAACACTTCCACGATAACCAAGTCCAAAGGTTATTGTATTTCTTTGTTTAGTATTGTTATACTCTGAATCTGTATAAGTTTCATAGTTCAGCAACTCCTTATATGACTCATTCTTGAAAATAGCTGTTGTATAATTATAACCGGCACGAAAGCTAAATTCAGGTGTAACACGGGCTTCAACTCCCAAACGCAAAGTATGTACTCCTTTTAAAAAGTCCTTTGCATCAGATGTAGCTAGCTGTTCGGTTCCATCAGCATCTTGAACTTTAATGAAAGAGTAATCCTCATACTCATATTCTGCACCTATAGCCAACAGATTACTTACCGTAGTACCCATATTTACGTTAAATTTCCATGGCGTTTGTACCTGATAATCCCAAACGTATTCCGGATCCAGATAATCAGCTAAATTCTCTCTATATGGCTCTGCATTTGTGAGTACATCAGCATATAAATTCGCTGAGTATCTATCAGTCAAATTATACCAAATAGGCGTATGCACGGCAAAACCTATACGGAAAGGAGAATTTTCAAAAGGACGTGCAATTACACCCAATTTCAAATCAATTCCCGTACCTTCCGTTTTCATCCAATTTTCCAATGTATAATAACCATTATCCTTACCCTCTGCATCTAATAGATTCTCTGAATAAGAAGAATAACGTGTGTAATTTACATCATACACCCCTAATGTAGCACCCAGATAGATACGATCTTCTATATTAAAAGCAACATTAAAATCATATTGATTGATTCCACCCTCAGCACGACTCATATAATTATTATTCAAACCATCAAATCCCCAAAGTTCTCCATTTTCCCAGTTTACCAAACCGGTACGTATCCCCATCATAGAAAGATATGGAATGCCATAGAAATTCCTATCCGTATAAGGATTCCTATTTGCTATCACTGCATCATATTCATCAGGAGAGAACGGAGGTTCCAACCTATTCAGCATTGTTGACATTTGGTAGGTCTGTGAAAAGCCATCCAAATCGCCACCCATAGAAAAGGCTTCATTGAAATTCTTTCTTTTGTGGTAATTAAAGGCAAAATTCACATAACGCAATGACGTATTGTTTCCTATTTTATTACTATAAACAAATCCTATTTGGTCAAATGATGCCCGTGTACGGTCATCTTTCATTACCGAACCATTAAAATTACTTTTAGCAGCCGTATTATTGAAACCAAAAGAAAAGGCAACATCATTACTTCTATAAATACCAATTCCTGCAGGATTCGTACCAATAACAGAAATATCACCTCCTAAAGCTCCCATAGCTCCACCCATACCAACAAAGCGAGCTGTACCATTCAATTCACTTCCTGTAAAACGAGCCGCATCATATAGACTCTGGGCACTTGCACCCGTTATCATCAAACAAGCGCAAGCTATTATTGTCACTTTCATTTTCATAAACAATCTGTATTACAATTTATACACTTCCCATTATTATCTTCTACGCGATCCACCGCCACTAGAACGGGTATTACTACCGCCACCGCTTGACGAACCACGTGTGTAACTTCCTCCACTGCTTCCACTTGAGTAACTACTACGAGAAGAACTTGTATTCCTCTGGTAAGAAGAATTAGAGCTACGCGTATTGCTAGTACTACTATTACTTCTCTGATAAGAATTATTAGTAGAACGGGAAACTCCGCTACGGGTACTACTTGGACGATTGTAAGAAGAACCTGTTCTAGCCGAAGAAGTACTAGGTCTTGTATAGCTGGATCCTGTACGTACTCCAGCTGCTCTATCAGGACTTACACTTTCACCAGTACGAGTTCTAATAGCAGTTCTATTGGAACGAATAGCTGTATTATTATTAGTCCCATTTACAACTCTGCCTGTGGAAGGACGCGTGTATGTTGTTGAAGAACCTGTATTACGATTTCCACCAGAACGTACATATGAACGATTTCCGGCTTCACTTGTTCCTCTTACATAGCTTCCTCCTCTACGGGTATAGCTTCTATTATTACCTGATGAGTTAGTATATCTTCCAGAATTACGGGTATATGAACCGGAGTTTGTATATCGCCCAGGTCGGTAATCTGTATGTCCCGGACGTCCCCATCCATGACCACCTCCCCAGTGACCTCCACCCCATCCATAACTTGGATAGTAGTGATGATGGTGATTCCATCTCCAGTATCCACCCCAGTAGCCGCCACCCCAATATCCGGGAGAATACCAGCTATTATAATACCATGGTGAACTCCAGCCCCAACTGAATCCCCAGCCACCGCCGTAAGAATAGTTCCAGCGCCAGTCCCACCACAAACGGTTGGTATAAGTGGGGAAAGCATAAGCATACAATCCGTCATCGTATACATTCCAGTCCCATGACGGAAGACCATAAACCACATCCCAATAAAGCGGGCTGCTCACCGGAATTGCATATCGGGGATTACGGAAACAGACAATGCGCATGGCATATTCATAATCGCTTTGAGAACCCTCAAAACCATTTACCCATTCCCCTCTCTCATTCAAAGGTTTCTCCTCAATGTACAATGTATCATTTTCCATCGAGAAGTTATTTTCACGTGAAGTATAACGACGATTATACTCATCAACATCGCGCGTATTCCCTTTCACATCCTTAACCACTGCTGTAGAACCGGGAGCCGCATAAACGGTAGTCGTGTTCTGCTTCTGCGGAACCACCACTTTCACCTCTTGCTTTACTTCCTCTTTCTTCTCAGCTTTCTTCTTAGGGATGAAATAAAGGTCGTCATCAACGCTCTGTGCTATTGCCAAGTAAGGCAAGCACACCATCATAAGCGAAGCTAATACAATCTTTTTCATACTCGTTACTGTTTTATTTGTTATTCCATCTATTTTTCCTAGTGCAAAGATAGTCAGAGGATTTACCTAATAACAAAGAAAATCCCTATTAGTTGGTAGGGATTTCCCTATTTTAGTTTTTCCAACAGTATAATAGGTAAGATGCCTTTTTTTGAGAATTATCGGCATGTACTACTTCTTGAAACAAGTATTTTGTATCTTTGCAAATATATACCTCTAAACAATCAAGCAAGAACAACATGGAAAATACCATCAGTACCCGTGCCAGATATATTCATATATCTTTCCCGTACAGGGAAGAACTCTGTTCATACTCTTTTCCCTTTGAGAACGTGGAAGAAGATGAGCAATTACCCTTAGTCAACCTTGACTACTGGCAAGGAACCATAGACCTGCAAGAGCACAAATTACTGGAATGGAATACTGATTTTGGAGAATGCTACTTTCAGGCAAAGGTGCGTGATGAAGGAACTTATACTTTGCTGGATGCAGAAAAGAAAGCGATATGTACACTCAAAGGATATGTGCCCAATAGCGTGATTCCCCCTGCTGACGGATGCGGAGACTATATACATTTCGGCATCAATGCAGACGGTACTGTAGAAGAATGGTATGAAACTTATGATTTTAGCGAATTTCATGAAAAAGCTTTTCCCGCATCAGAGGATTCCACCGACAACTTGACCTCTTCCGGGAAACGTCCGGTCATGAAATTCAACACCATAGGACTATTTACCGAGAACCAAGCCCAAATGGTTGACTTCTACCGAAATATATGGGGATTCAAGACATCTTGGGATGGAGATTCCCCCAATGTAGAAATGACTTATGGCAATATGCGTCTCATCATGTTTCCGCGAAAGGACTTCGAGCAAATGGCATCACAAAATTTCAACTATCCCAAAGGATTAAACGGCACCATGGAACTGTCATTTGACCTGCCGACATTCCATGATGTGGACAATGAATATACCCGCTGCATTCGGCAAGGCGTACAAGGCGTAATGACTCCAACCACAGAACCCTGGGGACAACGGACTGCCTATATAGCCGACCCGGACGGTAATTTGATTGAGATATCATCTTTTAACCCTACAGCAAAGGAAGTTGCAAAGAAAGCATATACGCCGGAAGAAAAACGTCAAAAGTATGGCAACGCTTATTTACCGTGGGAGAAAGAAGCAGACGAATACCTCATCCGCCTATACGATGAAGGCAAAAGTGTGAAAGAACAGAGTGGAATATTTGAACGCAACGCCGGGGCCATACGCTCTAGGCTGAGAAAGTTAGGGAAAGTATGATACAATGGAATAAATAATCTTGATTTGATTATATCCTTAGGAGAACTCAATAAGATAAAGAAAATGAAACTTCTCCATCTTTCTTTTATTATATAGCAAAATATTTCATATCTTTATAGCCAAATAAAAGAAAACATCAATATTTGATTGATATAAACCGAGTAGAAGGAATCCTTAAAGAGAAAGACCTCAAGCAAAACATGATTTGCAGAGAAATTGACCAAAGTTTCGGCTCAACCAATACTCATGTCTGTAATCATCGCCAACCGAGTTCCGAACAACTATTTGAGATACTAAAGATATTGAACTTGAATGTAAAGAATTTGATTTAAAGTGAGAAATAATAAAAATTAATGTGTATGGCTAATTCTACAGAAATAGGATTTGAAAAAGAGATTTGGAAAGCAGCAGATTTGTTAAGAGGCAATATGGACGCTTCTGAGTATAAATCAGTTGTATTAGGTTTAATATTTCTAAAATATATATCAGACAGATTTGAGTCCAAATACCAATCATTAATTGATGAAGGTGACGGTTTTGAAGAAGACAAAGACGAATATACATCAGAGAATACTTTCTTTGTTCCTAAGGAAGCAAGATGGGAAACTATCGCCAAAGCTGCTCATACCCCTGAAATTGGCAGCATAATAGATGAAGCCATGCGCCTCATAGAAAAAGAAAACGCCCGATTGAAGGGAATTCTACCTAAAAACTTTGCTCGCCCAGAATTAGATAAACGAAGATTAGGAGATGTTGTTGATCTGTTTACCAATATTTCTATGAAGGAACATGGGGATAGCAAAGATATTCTTGGCCGTGCTTATGAGTATTGTCTTTCTAAATTTGCAGAAGCTGAAGGTAAATTAGCAGGAGAATTTTATACCCCTACTTGCATTGTCCGTACACTTGTGGAAGTTTTGCAACCATATAAAGGTCGAGTTTATGACCCAGCTTGTGGCTCTGGTGGTATGTTCGTCCAATCTGCAAAATTCATCGAACGACATCAAGGTAATATTAACAATATATCTGTGTTTGGACAAGATAGTAATCCCACTACATGGAAAATGGCACAAATGAATCTTGCTATTCGTGGTATAGAAGCTGATTTAGGCAAATTCAGTGCTGACACATTCTTTGATGACCAGCACCCTACTCTAAAAGCAGATTTTATCTTAGCCAACCCTCCTTTTAATATGAGCGATTGGGGTGCTGATAAATTGCAAGATGATGCACGTTGGAAATACGGTATTCCTCCGGCAGGTAATGCCAACTTTGCATGGCTCCAACACATGATTCACCACCTTTCTCCTAATGGACAAATTGGTATGGTACTCGCAAATGGTTCCTTATCATCACAAACCGGAGGTGAAGGTACTATTAGGGAAAATATTATAAAAGCCGACCTTGTGGAAGGTATTGTAGCAATGCCTTCACAGTTATTTTATACGACAGGAATTCCGGTATCATTATGGTTCTTAAACCGTGCAAAAAAGCAGACAGGAAAGATATTATTTATTGATGCTCGTAATATGGGTACTATGGTGTCTCGTAAATTACGAGAATTAACCGAAAATGATATCCTAAAAATAGCAGATACTTTTAGCAAATTCAATAACGGCACATTAGAAAATGAAAAAGGGTTCTGTGCTGTTAGCAGCATAGATGAAGTATCTAAACAAGATTATATCCTTACTCCTGGTAGATATGTCGGAATAGCTGATACGGAAGACGATGGTGAACCATTTGAAGAAAAAATGGAGCGACTCACGACCGAACTATCAGGCTTGTTTGCTCAATCTCATAAATTGGAAGAAGAAATACGCAAACAATTGGGAAGTATCGGATTTACAATTAAATAAATTGTCTTTCGTACTCTTTGCTTAGTACACTACTAACAATAAGAAATATGAAAGAAAAATTAATTCAAGAAATTAGCAATGCAATGACAGATGTTTTAGATATAGAACAACAAGCTCAACTGAATGGAGTATTGCTTCAGATAATAAGCAAATATACAGTTACGGAAGATGGAGAGAAAGCGCATGAAGATATTGCGACCAACGACCGTTTATTAGAAGTTTTTCTGTCTGCCAAACAAGTGGAAGGCTGCACAATTCCTACCATTAAATACTATAGTTCTACTATCAAACAGCTTTTCAAGAAAATGCCTAAAAAGGTTGTGAATTATACGACTGAAGACATTCGTGCTTATCTTGCTGTATTTCAGCGCAAAAATAAATCCAGTAAGGTGACAATAGACAACATTCGCCGTATATTTTCATTATTCTTTGCATGGCTCGAAGAAGAAGACTATATTCTGAAAAGTCCAATCCGAAGGATACATAAGGTAAAAACAGGAGTACAAATTAAAGCTGTTTTAACTGATGAAAATATAGAACATTTACGTGATAATTGTAAAGAGACACGTGATCTTGCCATCATTGACCTATTAGCATCTACAGGAATGCGTGTTGAAGAATTAGTTAAACTTAATCGTGAGGATATCAATTTCAACGAGCGAGAGTGCATCGTATTTGGTAAAGGAAATAAAGAAAGAATTGTTTATTTCAATGCACGTGCTAAAATTCATCTTGAGCAATATCTCGCAACTCGAAAAGACCGGAACAAGGCTTTGTTCGTTTCTTTAGCAAAGCCACATAACCGACTTGAGATATCAGGAGTGGAAACAAGATTACGTAAAATTGGCAAGCAATGTAAGATTGTACGTGTGCATCCTCACAAATTCCGACGAACATTGGCTACAATGGCGATAGACAAGGGAATGCCCGTAGAGCAGGTACAACGATTACTTGGTCATGTAAAGATTGACACCACGATGCACTATGCTATGGTGAATCAAAACAATGTGAAACTATCTCATCGTAAATTTATAAATTAGCATGATAAATAAGAATAGTATATATTATATTCATCATCATTTCATAACACAAAATAGGCACAGAAATGATAATTTAGAGCAGCAGGCACAGGCGTTGTTCAAGTCCTGGTTTGTGGATTTTGAGCCGTTTAAAGGTGGTAACTTTGTAGAATCTGAGCTGGGGATGATACCGGAAGGTTGGAAAATCGGAACATTCAGTAATATTATAGAGTCAACTCTTAGCGGAGATTGGGGAAAGGAAATAAAACAAGGAAACTATACCCAAAAAGTATTTTGTATTAGAGGAGCTGACATTCCTGATATTAAAATAGGAAATCGTGGAAATATGCCTATTAGATACATATTAGAAAAATATTATCAATCAAAAGCATTAGGAGAAGGAGATCTAGTAGTTGAGATTTCCGGAGGTAGTCCAACACAATCAACAGGTCGAATTTGCCGAATTTCGTCTTGGCTATTAAAAAAGTATAGCAATACTATAATATGTACCAATTTTTGCAAAGCAATAAAACCGATACTAGGGTACTCGCCATATATTTACTGCATGTGGGAATATTTCTATAAACAAGGAGTCATGTTTTCTTATGAGAATGGCACCACTGGTATTAAAAACTTAGACATTAATGGATTGTTGTTAAAAGAATCGATTATCATTCCCCCGCAAGAAATTGCGCTTAAATTTACCCAAACGATAGAATGTATTTACAAAAAAATACAATATAATGGAATTGAATCAGAAAGACTTTCACACTTACGTGATATTTTGCTTCCCAAGTTAATGTCTGGCGAACTAAAGATTAATGAATTAAACAGCTAACACTCATGGAAGAGAATAAGATACCCGAAATGCAACCTCAGTTTGAGCTAATAAAGAAACAAAGTTCAGATGGGAAAGAATATTGGACTTCGCGTGATTTGTGTGGAGCTATGGGTTATACCACATATTATAGGTTCGCTTCTGTAATAAAAAAAGCCATTGCTGTTGCTCAAGCAAAAGGAATGAATATAAACGACCATTTTTACCTTACTGTAGAAATGGTTAAGCTAGGTTTCGGAGCATACAGAAATGTAGAAAATTTCCATTTATCAAGAATGGCTTGTCTCATCATTGCTGAAAATGCAGATTCCAAGAAGGTATTAGTACAACAAGCTCGTACTTTTTTCAAGAGTCAAACAAGTTTGTTTGAATTAACTTCCAATAATCTGTCTTCCAATATTTTACTCTATAAAACAAGTCAGGGAGAAGTAAAGATAGAAGTGATATTCAATAATGAAACCTTTTGGATGTCTCAAAAACGAATGGCAACTCTTTTTGATGTAGATGTAAAGACAATCAATTATCATTTAGGGCAGATTTACGAATCTGGCGAATTGCAAGAAGAGGCAACTATCCGAAAAATTCAGATAGTTCAGCAAGAAGGAGAAAGAGAAGTAGAACGTTCTCCTCTGTTCTATAATCTTGATGCGATTATTGCTGTAGGATACAGAGTTAACAGCTATCAAGCCACTCAATTCCGTATTTGGGCAACTGGAATACTCAAAGAATTTATCGTAAAAGGCTTTGCTATGGATGACGAACGCTTGAAGCAAGGTCGTCATTTTGGGAAAGACTATTTTGATGATTTGCTACAACGCATCCGTGAAATCCGTACTTCTGAACGAAGGTATTATCAGAAAATAACAGATGTATATGCGGAATGTAGTGCTGATTACGATGCTAAATCGGACACAACCAAGTTGTTCTTCAAAATGGTACAGAACATGATACATTGGGCAGTAACCCACCATACAGCAGCAGAAATAATATATAACCGTGCTGATGCCGAGATGCCCCACATGGGACTAACAACATGGAAAAAAGCCCCTGATGGAAGGATACAAAAATCTGATACAATAGTTGCCAAAAACTATCTGTCAGACAAAGAGGTATCGCAATTAGAACGTCTATCATCCGCTTTTCTTGATTTTGCAGAATTAAGGGCAGAACAACAACTAATCACGACAATGAATGATTGGAAAGACAAATTAAGTAGTTTTCTATCAATGGGTGATTATGAGGTTTTGAAGCACTCAGGCACAGTTTCTAATGAAGAAGCACAAGAAAAAGCCTTTTGTGAGTATGAGAAGTTTAAGCTCATACAGGATCGTGAATATTTATCTGACTTTGATAAAGAGCTAAAACGTTTGAAAGATAAAGGACTATTTAATGACGAAAATCAATAATTTACACCGCTAAATTCTCATTTATGGAATTAAAGAAAATACATATATCAGACCTTGGTAAGGTGGTTACGGGGAAAACTCCGAAAACATCTATAATTGAGAATTATGATGGAAATATACCATTCCTAACTCCTTCTGATGACCTATCATATAAGTCTGCTCCTAAAACGACTAAGACTCTTACAGGACAAGGATTAGGGGAAGTAAAAAATTGTTTACTCCCTCCACGGTCCGTATGTGTAAGCTGTATCGGTTCTGATTTGGGAAAGGTCGTAATGACTTTAGAACCAACTGTTACAAACCAACAATTTAATTCTATAATACCATATAAAAGCTTCAATGCTGATTTTGTGTATTATCTTATGATACTGGTTGGCAAAGAGTTGAATTATCTTAGCAAGACTTCTACCGCTGTGCCTATCATAAACAAGAGTTCATTCTCAAACTATGAAGTTGAAGTTCCAAAATTGGAGGTACAAGAAAAGATAGCTTCTATTCTTTCCTCTCTTGACAACAAAATCGAGCTGAACCGCCGGATAAATGATAATTTAGAGCAGCAGGCACAGGCGTTGTTCAAGTCCTGGTTTGTGGATAACCCCACCCCCAATTGGAACGAAACAATATTGTCCGAAGTGGCTTCTTTCATCGGAGGATATTCCTATAAAGGCAAAGAATTGACTAATAACTCAAATATAGCAATGGCTACTATAAAGAACTTTGAGCGAAATGGAGGATTTAAGGTTGATGGATTTAAAGACATTATCCCGTCTGCGAAACTTAAAGAATGCCACTATGTTAACATGTTTGATATTTTAGTTGCACATACCGATTTAACCCAGAATGCAGATGTAATAGGGAATGCGGAATTATTACTAACCTGTGGTAAATATGATAGCATTATATTCTCTATGGATTTGGTTAAGGTATTGCCTAAAAATAATTTCCCATATAGATTTTTACTTGCTACAATGCTGAAAAGTAAAATTTTTAAGGGACATTGTCTTGGATATGTAAATGGAACAACCGTACTTCATCTTAGTAAAAAAGCATTGCCAGAATTTGAGGTAAGAATACCATCTAAGGCTGAAGCGACAAAGATGAATGAGGTTCTTGCACCTTATTATAAGCGAATGGCGGAGGTGCTACAAGAGAATGACAGACTTATTCACCTTCGTGATACACTTCTTCCGAAGTTAATGTCGGGCGAACTGAAAATTAGTGAAATAAAAACAGAAAAATAATCATGGATAAATCTATCGGTATATTAGACAATGATTACGCTTTGTGGGTTAAGGAACTTGTAAAGCGTTATCGTAGTAGCCAAATCAAGGCAGCAATAAAGGTGAACAGGGAATTGCTTCGCTATTATTGGGAACTTGGTAAGGATATAGAAGAAAAACAGGCGGACAACAAATATGGCAGTAAGTTTTACGCCACACTGAGTCGTGATTTGCGCCATGAAATGCCTAATATAGAAGGACTTTCTGAAACATCTATCCGATACGCGAAACGTTTCTATACTCTATATAACCAACAGTTTGTAATTCTTCCACAACTTGTGGAAGAATCCGAAAGGGCAAATCTTCCACAACTTGTGGAAAGATTATACTCTGATTTGTTCTCAATCCCTTGGGGACATCATCGTTATATCATAGACAAATGCTCGAATGATTCCGATAAGGCTTTGTTTTATGTCCGCCAGACTTTGGAAAATGGTTGGAGCAGAGATATATTGCTCAACGTGTTGGGTACAAATTTGTACGAACGCAGTGGTAAGGCTTTGACAAACTTCAATAGCACGCTTCCCGATGCAGATAGTGATTTGGCACAGGAACTGACACGCGATCCTTACGATTTTTCTTTCACAGGTTTACGCGGTAAGTACAATGAGCGCATACTGAAAGATACACTGCTGACTAACATCACCAACTTCTTATTGGAACTTGGCACAGGGTTCGCCTATGTTGGCAAGGAGTATCGTCTGCAAATAGCTGAAAAGGAAAAGTTTATTGACTTGCTTTTCTACAACCTTAAACTATCTTGTTATGTAGTGGTAGAGGTGAAAATCGGTGAGTTCGACTTTGCCGATGCTGGTCAGTTGGGCGGTTATGTTGTAGCCTGCAATCACCTTCTTCGCAAGGAGGGACGTGATAATCCGACAATCGGATTGCTTATTTGTAAACAAAAGAACAATACCTTGGCTCAATATGCATTGGAATCAAGCAGTCAGCCCCTCGGAATCTCCGAATATGAGCTTGAAAAGCTCTATCCCGAAAAGGTTGAAGGAACAATGCCGTCTATCAAAGAGATAGAAGCTAAATTAGATGGTCAAACAAACAGCTAAATTCTCATTTATGGAAGAGACAAAAATTTATAAGTTCAGTGAACTTTGTTCCAAAATAGGCAGTGGAGCAACGCCTAAAGGCGGTAAGGAGTCATATTTGGGGGGGAGATATTGCACTAATAAGAAGTCAAAACGTGTTGGACTTCAATTTTTCAGTAGATGGTCTTGTATATATTAATAATGAACAAGCGCAGAAATTAAACAATGTTTCCATCAAAGAGGATGATGTTCTACTTAATATTACTGGTGATTCTGTAGCAAGAGCTTGTATGGCCCCCAGCTGGATTCTTCCAGCAAGGGTTAATCAGCATGTAGCCATTGTTCGAGGAAATGCAGATCTTGTATTGAATGATTATCTGCTCTATTTTCTGCAATATAAGAAATCTTATTTGCTCTCTATTTCACAAGGAGGAGCTACAAGAAACGCTTTGACTAAAAGAATGATTGAAGATATTGAACTTCTACTTCCTAATTTGTCTCACCAGAGAAAAGTGGTTTCAAGACTCCGCTCCCTCGACGATAAAATCGAGCTAAACCGCCGGATAAATGATAATTTAAATTAGATACAATGCGCTGGATTCGAGAGCTAATAGAAAAAGTACCGAGCTTCAAAGCATACGAAGCTCATATCTCAACAATTGAAAATAATGTTGAGACGAATCCTGCTTTATGTATTGAAACAAGCAAAAGTTTTATTGAAGGTATCTGTAAAACCATACTAACTAATCAAGGACAAGCCCTTAATGATGATACTCAATTTCAGGTTTTAGTAAAGCAAACATTAGAGCAACTAATTACACAATCAGGTACAGATTTAGCAGAGCTCCCAGAGTTAGGGCGAAGAATAGCGTCTGTTGCACAAAAAATAGCAGAGATACGCAATAATGCAGGATTTGCAACTCATGGTTTAGACATAGCACATCCTCATATTGACAAAGTATTATCTTTATTCATCTACAAAATAACAGACGTGATTGGAGGATTTATCATGTATTTCTATATCAATCATGTGAGAAATGGAGATACGAGAGTCCTATATAAGGATTGTGAGAATTTTAATAACTGGCTTGATGATGAAAATCCTTTAAAAATTGGAGGAGTGATTATTTCTGCTTCTGAAGCTTTATACAACCTTGATTATCAAGCATACAAAGCAAACTATGCAGATTTTATTGATTTTGAATTAAATAAAGAATAACATATGGATATTGCAAAAGGAAGCATTTATGAATTATTAAATGGCAAATATCAATATATTGTGCCTGTATATCAACGTAAATATAGTTGGCTTAAAGAAAAACAATGTGAAAGACTTTGGAACGATATTGTCAAAATGGAACAGAGTGGTAAGAAGCATCACTTTGTAGGTTCCATTGTGAATATTTCAGATTGCAATGCACCGATGGGCATTCACAAATACCTTGTTATAGATGGACAGCAAAGAATGACTACTCTTACAATCCTAATGATTGCTTTAAGAGATTACATTAAGGAGAACCCCTCAGATGAAGTTGACGAAGACACACTGACATATTTTTTGTTGAAAAACGATCATCAAAAAGGGAATGACAGATATAAACTGATTCTTTCTGATTCAGATAAAGACGTGTTAGTAAAACTAATAGACAATTTTCCTTTTAACAGTTCAGAAGATTCTAATATTTACATAAACTATCGCTATTTCAAAGAAAAAATCGCAATGGGAGAGTTAACGCCTCTACAAATTTATCAGTCCATAGCAAAACTACAGATTGTAAGCATCACACTGAATAATGCCGATGGAGATGATCCACAACTTATTTTTGAAAGTCTGAATTCTACAGGTATGGATTTGTCACAATCAGACCTCATCAGGAATTTTATACTTATGGGCATTTCAAGTGATGAACAAACAGACATCTATCTGAATTACTGGAAACCAATGGAAGATTCTTTCCCCCTTCACGATAGAGCATACTTCATAGACAGATTCTTTCGTGATTATTTAACCACGAAATTAAGCAGGATTCCTAAAATAGAACAGATATACGAAGAATTCAAAAACTATCATACGAACTCGGAGTTCTCTTCTATTTCAGAATTGGCAAGTGATATTCTGCTATACGGAAAATGTTATACGGAAATTATCCAAAACAATTGTGTAGACAAAGAACTGAATTCCTTGTTTTTAGATATTACTCAAATCAGGATGGAAGTTGCATATCCTTTTCTTATAAAAATATATGGTGATTACAAGAATAAGATTATTAGTAAAGACGTTTTGATAGAAATAGTTCAAGCCACCATAGCTTATGTAGTAAGAAGGGCAGTTTGTGAAATACCAACCAACTCACTCAACAAGACTTTTGCGACAATGAAGAACAACATCGTAAAAGATGATTATCTAAATTCGATAAAATATGCCTTTATTCAACTTGACTCCTATAAATCATTTCCTACAGATTCCGAATTCGCCAATGAGTTGGAAAAACGAGATATTTATAAAGCAAGAATTATCAACTATCTACTTGTAAAACTGGAAAATTACAAAAACAAGAAACCCATATCGTTTGAAGGTTTCACGATTGAACACATCATGCCACAAAATGAGAACCTAAGATTAGAATGGCAAAAAGCATTAGGTGATAATTGGCAAGAAGATCATGTTACACACCTTCACCGACTTGGAAATCTGACACTCACCCGATATAATTCGGAAATGGGTGATAAACCCTTTCAAGAAAAATTGCCTATTTTCAAAAAGAGTGCTACGCATAATCTAAATAGCTTTGTGACAGAACAAACGACTTGGAACACAAAACTTATTAGAGAACGAGCCAAGGGCCTTATTGAATATGCTCTTAATATTTGGGCATATCCTAAATTAGACGAGATAATACTCTGCAAGTTTAATCAGCCTAAGGAAGAAACTGAATCAAAATACACATTTGAATCATATGATTATTCCAATGTATTTGTACGCATGTTATTTGAGAAATTAGATGAAGCTATTTTAGCTATAAATCCTAGCATTAAAAGAGAATATAAAAAACTTTATATCGCATATAAATACAAAACCAATATAGCTGATATCGTTATACAAAAATCCAGATTGAGAGTCAGTGTTAATATGAAATTTGATGAAGTAGACGACCCTAGTAATATCTGTAAAGACATAACTGGAGTTGGACGTTGGGGTAATGGAGACATTGAAATTAGCTTCGATTCATTAGCCTTATTACCTCAAACAATAGAAATTATCAAACAATCTTTCAATAAACAATAATTGCCATGACATTCACCGAAGATAATTACGAAAAGGCATTGATTGCCCTATTTGATAATTTAGGCTATCAATACTTATATGGTCCTAACGTAGAAAGAGATTATTATACTCCATTTTATGAAGAACAGTTGGTAGACAGTTTGCATACTATTAATTCCAATAAGCCAGAAATTGCTATCAGTGAAGCCATCACAAAGCTAAAAGATATTGACACAGGCAGTCTAATACAGAAGAATGAGCTTTTCATGGATTGTCTACAACATGGCATTGAAGTGTCTTATCATAATGGAAAAGAGCAACAACATGAAATAATTTATTTAATAGATTACACACATATCAATCGAAACTGTTTCCAAGTTATCAATCAATGGACATTTGTTGAACACTCAGAGAAAAGAGCAGATATTATCATCTTCATAAATGGATTACCACTTGTGGTTATTGAACTAAAATCTCCTTCACGTGAAGAGACCGATGCTTCAGAAGCCTATCTACAACTACGCAACTATATGAGAGAAGTTCCGTCACTTTTCATCTATAATGTGTTTTGTGTGATGAGCGACATGAGCTGTTCAAAAGCAGGAACCATCACAAGTAAAGAAGACCGCTATATGCAGTGGAAGACAAAGGACGGCCAGTATGAAGATAATGAATATGTAAACTACGATATATTTTTTTGAAGGAATGTTCATAAAAGAACGCCTGGTAGATATTATAAAGAACTTTACTTGCTTTTCTAAAGATGAAATGGGGGCAGCTAAAATTCTTGCAGGTTATCATCAATATTTTGCAGTAAGGAAAGCTGTAGAAAGGACCAAGGCATCTACACTTGGAGATGGTAAAATTGGTGTATTTTGGCATACACAAGGTAGTGGAAAGTCATTATCAATGGTATTTTATGCTCATCTCTTACAAGAAGAGCTTTCACAACCAACAATTATTGTGATTACCGACCGTAATGATTTAGATGATCAACTATATACCCAATTCTCTAAATGTCAACAGTTTTTACGACAAATCCCTGTACAAGCCAAAAGTAGAGAAGACTTAAAAAAGCTATTATCAGGGAGAGAAGCGAATGGCATCATCTTTACAACTATGCAAAAGTTTGAAGAATCGGAAGAACCATTATCAGAACGTAAAAACATCATAGTAATGACCGATGAGGCACACCGAGGGCAATATGGCTTTGAAGAAAAAGTAGATGTCAAAACAGGAAAGATTTCTATCGGAACTGCTAGAATCATACATAATTCTTTACCCAATGCCTCATACATTGGGTTCACCGGTACACCTATTTCAACTAGGGACAGGGATACAGTAGAGGTTTTCGGCAATTATATTGACGTTTACGATATGACTCAAGCCGTAGCCGACGGGGCAACTTGCCCGATATATTACGAATCAAGAGTTATCAGTCTTAGTTTGGATGAGACTACATTAAAAGCTATTGATGACGAATATGATTTACTGTATTCAGAAGGTGCTACAGATGAACAGATAGAAAAGAGCAAACAAGAAATGTCGCATTTAGAAGAAATCTTAGGAGCACCTGAAACGATAAATTCTCTTTGCAAAGATATACTACAACATTATGAAGAAAACAGACAATATGAACTTACCGGAAAAGCCATGATTGTTGCCTACTCTCGTTCCATTGCCATTAGTATTTATCAAAGATTATTGGAATTACGTCCAGGCTGGGAAGCGAAAATTAAAGTCGTAATGACTGGTAGTAACAAAGATCCGGAAGAGTAGCATGACATTATTGGAAATAAACAATATAAAAAAGAACTTGCCAAACGCTTCAAAGACAATAACGATCCTATGAAAATCGCTATTGTCGTGGATATGTGGTTAACGGGTTTCGATGTTCCATCATTGGCTACTATGTATATTTATAAACCCATGAGTGGACATAATTTAATGCAAGCCATCGCTCGTGTTAATCGCGTATTTAATGACAAAGCAGGAGGACTTGTTGTAGATTATATCGGAATTGCTAAAGCTCTTAAAGAAGCGATGCGTGATTATACAGGAAGAGACAAGCAAAAATTCGGAAATCCGGATATTAAGGAAACAGCATTGCTTAAGTTTAAAGAGAAACTGGAGATTTGTCGCGATATGTTTCATGGATTTAATTATAGTAAATTCCAATCGAGTTCAGATGCAGAGCGTGCTCAAATCATTAAAGGAGGTGTAAACTTTATTATGTCTCCCGAAAAACAAGAAATACAACATCTCTTTATGAAGGAAGCGATCTTACTTCATAATTCAATTACACTCTGTCGCAGTTTACTTAATGAACAACAAAGATTTGAATCAGCTTTCTTTGAAACAGTCCGTACATTGCTTTCAAGAATGACGGGAAAGGGGAAAGTATCTAAGAGAGAAATAAATATACGCATTAGTGAATTGTTGAAACAAAGCGTAAAAAGTAATGGAATTATCAATTTATTCTCTGATGTGAAGGCTGAGTTTTCTTTATTCGATACCGCTTTCTTGGATGAAATATCGAAAATGAAAGAAAAGAATATAGCTATTGAATTGCTCAAAAGGTTATTGGCAGAAAGAGTTTCACTTTATCAAAAAACGAATATAGTGCAAGCTGAAAAGTTTTCAGATTTACTAAATCGTTCACTCTCTAATTATTTGAAAGGACTTCTTACTAATGAAGAGGTTATTCAAGAATTATTAAAATTGGCAAAAGAAATTTCGACATCAGAATCTACAATAAATGAGTTAGGGCTTACAGCGGAAGAAAAATCATTTTATGATGCATTAACCAAGCCACAGGCTGTTCATGATGTTTATTCCAATGAACAATTAGTAGCCATGACTAAAGAACTCACAGAAGCACTCCGCAAAAACCGTACCATTGATTGGCAAAAGAAAGAATCTGCAAGAGCTGGTATGCGCAAAATGATTAAACGTCTTCTGAAAAAATACAAGTATCCACCTGAAGAAGCATCCAATGCACTGGAAACTGTTATTCGCCAGTGTGAAAAATGGACTGACAATGAACCTGATACTTTTTCAGGGTACGAGAATGTAGTAAAGTATGACTTGCAAGACAGCTCATACTCTATTGCAGCAGAGCCAGAAGTGAAATACTACACAAAAAATAAAGATTAAAATCTCATTTACTGAACAAGGTTATAGAATAAAAAAATGAAATAAAATACAGATAAACATAGATTTTGAACCATACATCCGTAACAGTGAGCCCGACAAAAAAGAAAAAGCTTCAGCTTGGAAAGCAGCTATCGGATGTCTGCAGGTGGTAGATGACCTGCAGACATCCGATTATCTAAAAGATGAAAAAAATACTCCCATTCTACCCTCACGGTCTCACTTCCCCTCTCAATCGCCCTACCATAAGGCAAAATCCAGTGGTGGTGGCAAAATAAAGCGTGAGGGAATTACCCTCACGCCCTCACTCTTAAAAATAAATTATCCCAACTTCACCACATGATACAAAGTCCCCCTATTCGTAGTCTTCCAAGGAGTATCCAACTTCCGCAAGATACGCCCAAACAGAGATACTTTATTGATAGTCAACTTATCACGTGTCCGCGTCTGCAAATAATTAAAGATCTCCATTGCCGTCAGCCACTCCCCTTCCTCATCAGCACACGCAGAAGAAAAACAACATTGATACAATTGCTCTAAAGGCGAAATTTGCTCAAATTCACTGTTAGTCCGACGCAAAACAGCCTCATCTTCATCATTCAACCAGTAACGCTCCCCTTTATAAATGAGTGACATCGCCTGTGCATAGAGTTGCCGATAGTTGATGGCAACATTCGTATCGATGGGCGCGGTCACCTCAATGCAGATAAAACGGCGGCTGCCCGTAGGGTCAGTCAGCAAATCTTTCTGATTACTGGTACCGATGAATGATGCATAACGACGCATCTCGCGGACAGTCGTACCGTATGGTTTACGCAGATTGGCAACCGGTTTCTGCAACAAATGTTTCAGGAAACCCTGCTGGCTCTCCGTTATCTGGTCGAACTCATCCAAATTAATAAGGAAGAAGCGTCCCAAAGCACGCTCCGCTTCCTGCTTACTGCTGAAATCCAAACTGTCGGCATACCCGAAACGCAATTCCGGCGGCAACAAAATGCGGCAATAAGTGGACTTTCGATACTCTTGCGGACCGACAAGCAACGGCGAAGTACTGTTGCCATGCTGGCGATCCATCCCCCGCCAATGCGCCACCATGCCCAGAAACCAACGGTAAAACAATTCCTCCCAATGCGGATTGTTGCACGGAACCAGTCGGGCAAGTGCACGGATGCGATCAGTACCATCCCAACGGCCTACGTCACATAAATACTCCTCCACGGGATTGTAAAAAGGTACAAAGTCAGAGGTAAGAAAACGGTCTATATCCCGATCCCACACCTGCAAACCTTCCTTCAAGGCGCAAAGGGCAATACTGTTGCGCGTGCGTTTCTCCATAGGCTTGAAGTAAAAATGAATGGAATCCCGCTGGCGGTATTCCACATCGCCCAGCACGGTATTGAAGCGGAACTCATACCGCCGTTTCAAAAATTCCTCCAGCCGGAACGCTGCCTCTTGCTCTTTGCCGAGGCTGCTTCTCGAGCCGAAGCCTTTCATCTCCTGATACGCATTGCGGAAGGCCGTGCGTATGGCATCCGTATCCGTCTCGTGAAAATAGTGCATCAAAGTGCGGCGCACCGCTTCCTCCTCCGGAATACCCGCCTTGAAGCACTACTCTATCAAGTGGGGCAAGAGCCGTTCCACCCCGTCATCGCGTTTCCAGTTTTCCATCTCGCCTAATGCTCGTGCACGTGCCGATTCATACATCAAGGCAAAAGTTTGCGAAGCCTCATACCCCGGTGTCATCCGTTCTAGAGGAGTTTCACCGCTTTGTTTACGCTCGCGAAAAGTTTCTTCACTGGGCAGGGCAAGTGGTTGTTCCAAGCAGAAAGGAACGGCGACAGGATTATAGTAAGATTCTTCATCCAGCGTCATGCGGCTGCTTTGTAACAGATCCGGCTCTTTCAGCGTGATGCCAAAAGGAAGCATAGGCTGGTAGCAAGTCACTGCCAGTCGGTAGGCACCGGCATGAAACAGCGTAGCTTCTTGCACGGTGACAGGCAAGCTACCATCCGGATGGGCAAAACGAACCCATATCTTTACACTCCGTCCGCTAGACCCACAAAATGCAGCAAAAGTCTGGGGCAATTGTGCTACCTGACGCTTCACACACTCTACTTCATACATATCCGCCAGCCGGTTCACCTCCAGTTGCACCAGTCCGTTATAACATTTCATTCGTTTTTCACCGTCGCGTGCACGCGTATATTCCACCGTGGGATAGATACGCGGCAGTTTGCTGATATGGATATAATGGGCCGAGGAACCTTCCAGGCGGGGTAATACTTCGCGCAAGCCTGATATATAGCCGGTTTTGTTTTCTGTTTTTATCTTCTCAAAAAAAGCGTCCGCATCGCAGACGCTTAATGATTCTATACCTTTTCCTTCGTCTTTTCTAATAACTGTCAGTTTCATAGTTACCTTTTATCTCTTTCCTTTATTAAATTGTTTTGTAATACCTATTTCATGTATTTATAGGTAAAGGTACGGCTTCTTTCCGGTTTAAGCAAGCACTGTTCATTCTTTTATCTTCCCCCTTATTATTTATCTGCTTTTCCCCTACTTTTATTTGCTTTCCCCCTTTTCTTTTCCTACTTTTGTACTGTCGCATTTGCTTAGTCACAGCCGTGACTAAGTCTAATCACAAGTGTGACTAACTTTAATCACAGTTGTGATTAGACTTAATCACAACTGTGGTTAAGCAAACTTGAAAGGACAAAAGTAGAAAGAGAACACTATGGCGATACAAATTGATTGGTATGAAAACCCTAAACCCTCTGAGCAACAGGGGGAAGAAAAAACATTGCACCCGCGCCTCAGACTGAATGGCAAGGTAACCACAGCCCATCTTCGTGCCCGGATACAGAATTACTGTACACTGACAGAAACGGACGTCTCGGCTGTACTCGATGCCCTGTCGCACATCATGGGTGAAGAACTGGCAGATGGAAAGCAGGTGCATCTGGATGGTATCGGCTTTTTCCGCCCCCGAGTGGTAAGCACGGAACCGGTGACCGAAAATACGAAACGCAAAAGCACCAAAGTGAAGCTGAAAGGCATTATTTATAAAGCAGACCAGGCATTGATGAATGAAGTGGGGAATGTAAAAGTGCAACATACTAAGTTTACTTTCCACTCCGAGAAGCTAACGGAAGAAGAAATAGACCGACTGCTGACAAAACACTTCGCCACCCACGAGTTTTTGCAGCGAAAGAGCTTCCAATACCTCTGTGGCATGACGCAAAGCACTGCCAGTCGTCATTTACGGCGCTTATGCGAAGAAGGAAAGCTGAAAAATGCAGGACTTCCCAAACAACCGATTTACATGCCTGTTAATGGTTATTATACTGATAATAAAGAAGATAATGTTAAAACGCAGGACGATACACTTTAAGATTGTATGGTGCAACCTCCCTCTTTTGAAGGGGGCAAGGGGGATGTTCCCTTGAAAAGATTGTACCACCTTACTACGATACATTATCATACCAAAGAGAACATCCCCCTTAAATCCCCCTTTAAAAGGGGGAGGCTGCGCGGTGAAAATCTAAAGTTAACGCCAATGGATCGTAGGCAAATGATGATAGAAAACTATATTGTTATATCCAAACCTAAAAAACAAGCATCCCATGAAATCAATGAAATTATTTTATCAGGAAAGATGTCCGTTCTGCAAGAAAGCATTGCGTTATATCGAAGAATTAAAAGAAGAATATCCGGAGTTCCAGCCGATAGAAATAGAAATGATAGAGGAAACTCAACAACCTGAGATAGCCGACCAGTACGACTATTACTATGTCCCCACCTTCTATGTGGACGGAGTGAAAGTACACGAAGCGGGCATTTTCAAGAACGAGATGGAGGCATTGCTCCGTAAAGTAATAGAATAAACAAAAACAGATGAAATACTTAGAAGTAACATTTACAACGCATCCCTGTAATGAAACAGTAAATGATGTAGTGTCTGCCTTGGCAGGAGAAATAGGATTTGAAAGTTTTGTGGAGTGCGAAGGAGGGATACAGGCCTATGTCCAGCAAGCATTGTTTGATGAAGAAGCACTGAAAGAGATGGTTGCAGGATTTCCCTTACCCGACACTACGATAGAATATATCATAAAGGAAGCGGAAGACAAGAACCGGAACGAAGAATGGGAGAAAAACTTTTTCCAACCTATCGTTATCGGTGACCGTTGCTGCATTCACAGCACTTTCCACAAAGACACGCCACGGACGGAATATGAGATATTGATTAATCCGCAAATGGCTTTCGGCACAGGTCACCATGAAACGACCAGTTCCATTATCAGTGAACTGCTGGATGCGGACTTGAAAGGAAAATCGGTACTGGATATGGGGTGTGGAACTTCTATTCTGGCCATCCTTGCTGCTATGCGCGGAGCCGGTCCGGTAACAGCCATTGACATTGATGATTGGTGTGTGAATAATTCGAGAGATAATATTGCGCTGAACCATATTCATAATATTACCGTAGAACTGGGTGATGCGGGTCTGCTAAAGGGGCGCGAACCGTTTGATGTCATTATCGCTAATATCAATCGTAATATCCTTTTAGCGGATTTGCCGCAATATGCCGGTTGTATGCATTCGGGATCGGAGATCTTTATGAGTGGTTTCTATGTACAGGATATTCCTTTTATCCGTGAAAAGGCGGAAAGTCTGGGGATGGAGTTTGTGCATCATCGCGAAAAGAATAATTGGGCGGCGGTGAAGTTTGTGATGAAATAGGGTTTCACCACAAATTACACAGAATTTTCACAGGTTATCTGTCTACACGGACAATATGTGAAAATTCTGTGTTTATGCTATTCTGTGGTGATAAGTCTTTATTTCTTTGCCGTTACTTTGGCATAAATAATCAATGCTATGGCTGAAACCACTCCGATTGAGGCAAACCAATACCAAATATAATGTGCATTTACACTTGCCCCCTGCCATTCTTCAACAGTAGCAAACAATGAAGGATCAGGGCAATATTTAGTCAACAATACACCTGATAATCCAAAGCCCAATACTGAAGACAGGAAAGAATGCAAATGACTGAATCCTAAATACAAACCTTCTTCACCTTTCGGTGCCTGCAACGAGAAATATTCCAAATAACGGGGCGAAATAAAGCATTCGGCCAAAGCCTGAATAGCAATACCTGCCATCATCATGAATGTAATGGGATGCATTCCTAGGAGCGTGTCTCCGGAAAACATATTTCCTGTGGCCATAACCAATGCCGAAAGCGGAATCAAAAACATACCAACCGTCATCGAAGTCAACGCTTTTCTTTTTACCATCATCTGAGTTATGAAGTTCACGCAAAGTACTACCACAAAGGGATTTACATTGGCAATCCATCCCGGTTTTGCCGTTTCGCCTGCCATACGGATCACATACTTAGGCATAGTAGCATACAACTGATGCTGAATCATCCAAAAACCTGTTACGATCAGAATCAACGTCAACAAACGCCCGTTTGTAAATACTTTAGCCAAACCATTGAACACATCTCGCATACTCTTTCCTTCACCCGAAGTATGGGCGGAATGATAGAACAAGAAGATAGTAACCAATGCCAGCAAACACAATACCGATGAGAAATAATTAATGTAGATATATGCCTCATCACCTACCCAGGAACGTAAAGGGTCAATCACACATTTACCGGTAAAGGCTCCGATATTCACCATCATATAAAATATGGAATATCCTTTGGCACGAGTCTCCGAAGTAGTTTCACGGGCTACAGATGCCGAAATAATAGATTTAATGAATGAGCCGCCTATCATGATAATGCACATCACAGGCACAATGAGATAACGCAACGCACTATGTTCCAATCCATGGAATGCGGTCTTTTCACCATACTCCACTAAACCTGTACCTGCCAGCATAGTGGGCAGAACACCCAACCCCAGATAACCAACAGTTAACAATGAAAAAGCCAATAAGATGGATTTTCTATACCCTATCTTATCGGCAAAAGCTCCGGTAAACAGTGGAAAAAAATATAAACCACCCGAGAAAAGACCTGAAATAATACTGGCTTCCACATCATTAAAGCCAAGAGTATTAGACAAATAGAGGGTGATAACAATAAAGATGGCATAATAGGCCATACGTTCAAAAAGTTCGGCCAAGTTAGCGGTCCAGAACGCACGAGAGAATTTTGTCGTCATAAATAATTGTTATAGATTAATAATAAGACGACAAAAATAAGAAAAAACATCGGATATCAAAGAACAATTTGATATTAAACGATCTCTTTTCCGAACGGAGTGAGCGCCAGCCCTGCCAATTTGAAATGTTGCATCCCGAATGGAATACCGATAATGGTGATACATAGTAACACTCCGAATGCCAAATGCGAAAGGCTTATCCATATTCCACCAACAAATATCCAAATGATATTCATCAGCACACTGAGGCATCCGCCATCACCGGGGCAACTGCGTACCTGCCTGCCAAAAGGACAAAGAGCCAGAATAGACAATTTCAACGTTTGCAGACCAAAAGGAATGCCAATGATAGTAATCATCAGCAAAAGACTGGATACGATATATTCTACGCAGATCAAAAATCCGCCACATATCAGCCAAAGGAGATTTAATAGTAAGTTCATAGAGCAAATATAGAAAAAGTTTCTATAACAAAAGAAATGAATACCTTTTATTTGAATGAATCTTTTTTATTTCTTGATGGTCATCTTCTGCAACTCCTCCAAAGAACCATTGAAGATGTTCAAATCCACCTTCTCCGAAACACCGGGAAGGATACCTACATCCGTGTGTTGCCAGAATTTCCAATCACCTTTATATTCCACGGAATCTACATAGTAATGGGCAATCCAGTAAGGATAAGAGTCAAAAATGGAATCGTTGAGGTAACGGGTTTTAAACTTATAGGAAGTATATAGAATAGGTTTCACCTTATAATATTGCTCTATCCTGTCCAGCCAAAGTTTTAGATCACGACGAAGGGTTTTCTCATCATCGCCACGCTTCTCAATATCCAGCACAGGAGGCAAGTCGCCGGAATCCAGCTTTACGGAGTTGATAAAGAAATCAGCCTGACGGATGGGGTCTGTCTTCGGATTATAGAAATGATAAGCACCACGGATGAATCCATGCGCTTTTGCCGAATCAAAATTAGCAATGAAAGCTCTGTCTCCATAGTCTCCTCCTTCGGAGGCTTTCATAAAGACAAAATGAATAGGAAATTTCCCCTGCCGGGTCTGGGTGAGCATCTTCCAGTTTATGGTTCCCTGATAGTGGGAGACGTCAATGCCGTGCACATGAAATCCGGAAGGCATACATACCCCATAGGCTTTGAAACCATAGCAAGGCTTCCAACGGTAAGAATAAGGACGGATGAAGAAATAAAAGAATGCACCGAGAAAAGCAACTGTTACCAATCCCATCAGAACGTAATAGGCCCAAGCGGGAACCGACCACTTCTTCGCAACTTTCTTTTTGCGAGTTCCGGTCTTCTTCCTCTGCGGCTTGCGTGGAGAAGAAAATGTGGTTTTCTTCCGGGTTGTAGTTCTACGGGGCTTGTTTACCACCGATATGGGCGGTTGTTTACTCATTGTGTGTATTTAATTGCCGTAGGGGCAGACCCACGTGTCTGCCCGAATACATAAACTATCTGTTTCCGTATGCTATCGGGCGGACACACGGGTCCGCCCCTACGGTAAATGGTATCTTTGATTACTTACCTTGTTCTAACTGCAAAGTCTTGGTTGCCTGGTCACAAACTTCTGTAGGACCGAAGTACTGGATAGGACCCGGATATACATAGTCTGTTTCTACAGCCCAACGTTCGCGCTGTGCAGCAAATGCTTTGAAAGGAGCACCGTCCAATTTCACCAATGCTTTCTGGATAACCGGTTTCATTTCGCCGTGACGACGTTCCATGTTCATCATCATAGTGATAGGCACACCACCTGCAATCCATTCTTCGGCAGGAGCAGTAGTGTTACGTACAGATGACATATAACCGGTCTTGCCGTTAGCAATCAGCATAGATGCAGTGTAACCCAGTGAGTAGCAATAGTCTGCATCGAAGTTTGACGGAGCAGCGCAACGTCCTTCGTAACCGAAGAAATGGTGCTGAGCAGCAAACTTACCTACATACTTGCCTTCTTCTTTCCACTGAGCCAACTTAACAGCTACCATGTCCGACAACAGTTTTTCTGTTTCAATCAATGATACCTGTACGTTTCCGTGCGGGTCACGATCCAGAGTCAACTGACGTGCAACGCCTTCGGGCAGAGAAGCATAGATTTCTGAGTTTTCCTTAGAAAGCTTAGAGATGATATACTCGCGCTGGTGAGATTTCTTAATCAAAGCGAATTCTGATGCATTAGCAGCCAAGAAGTCGTTCAATTCGGCAATCAGTCTCTTCATAGCCGGGATGAATTCAATCAAACCTTCAGGAATCAGTACAGTACCAAAGTTGTTGCCCTGTGCAGCACGGTCTGCTACCACCTTAGCAACGTAAGTTACTACATCGTCCAAAGACATGTTCTTTTCTTCCACTTCTTCTGAAACGATACATACGTTAGGCTGAACCTGCAAAGCACATTCCAGTGCGATGTGAGAAGCAGAACGTCCCATCAGTTTGATGAAGTGCCAGTATTTACGAGCTGAGTTACAGTCGCGCTGGATGTTACCGATTACCTCAGAGTAAGTCTTGCAAGCTGTGTCGAAACCGAAAGAAGTTTCAATCATTTCGTTCTTCAAGTCACCGTCGATAGTCTTGGGACAACCGATTACCTGTACGCCACAGTTCTTGGCAGCATAGTATTCTGCCAATACGCAAGCGTTGGTGTTAGAGTCATCACCACCGATGATTACCAATGCCTTGATGCCCAGTTCCTTGATGATTTCCAAACCTTTGTCAAACTGTTCTTCTTTTTCCAGTTTGGTACGTCCCGAACCGATGATGTCAAAACCACCTGTGTTACGGTATTCGTCAATGATTTCAGAAGTCAGCTCCATATAGTCATGGTCTACCAAGCCACCGGGGCCCAGGATGAAACCATACAGTTTGCTATCCTTGTTTAAACTCTTGATACCGTCAAACAAACCTGAGATCACATTGTGTCCGCCGGGAGCCTGTCCGCCCGACAAAATCACGCCTACATTGAAAGCAGGTAAAGCAGTAGCTTCTCCTTCAACAAACTGAATCAACGGCATGCCGTAAGTGTTGGGGAACAATGCTTTGATAGCTTCCTGGTCGGCAACCGACTGTGTAGGTTCGCCTTCCTTTACTTTAACTGCGCCTTTCAACGCTTTAGGAAGTTTGGGCTGATAAGCAGCTCTGGCAATTTGTAATGCACTTTTAGTCATATTCTATTATTCTATTTAAAGGTGTATAATCTCATTTAGAATTCACGTGCAAATTTCGCTCTTTTTTCGCAAATATGAAAACGTATACAAATAAAAATACTACCTTTACCGCGAATTTAGAATTTTGTATTAACTTAAAAGATTACATTTATGGCAAGTAGAAGAGATTTAAAGAAAAAAATAACTTATATAGCAGGCGATTTGTTTCTGGTTAGTCTGATGGAAGGCGTTAACCGTGAGGTAGTTATCAAGGCTGTGCACAATGTATTGGCATTGATGCCGCGCATCAGCCACACCGAACCGGGCAACGTAAAAGGTTTCTATAAAAAATTGCATGAAGATTTGAACCAAGAAATCAAGGTGGTAGCTGACGAACTGGCAAAAACGGCGAAAGCATAAGATTTTTAGGGAATGAAGAAAGCTATTTGTAGTTTTATATACTACAAGCTATTGGGTTGGAAGACGAAAGTGTCTGCTCCCGATTACGATAAGTATATTATATGTGCTGCTCCCCATACCACCAACTGGGATTTGTTTATCGGCAAGTTGTTTATGGGAGCCATTGGCCGCGAAACCGGTTTTATGATGAAAAAGGATTGGTTCTTTTGGCCTTTGGGGCCTTTCTTCCGCTGGATGGGAGGCATTCCGGTAGACCGTAGCCGCAAGACTTCGTTGGTAGACCAGATGATAAACATTACCAAAGAGAGCAAGAAGTTTCATTTGGCAATTACTCCGGAAGGTACTCGCAAACGTAATCCGAACTGGAAAAAAGGTTTTTATTACATTGCACAGGGAGCCGGGCTACCTATTATATTGGTAGCTATTGATTATTCAACGAAATGTGTTACCGCCGAGAAAGTAATACATCCAAGCGGGGATCTGAATAAGGATATGCGCGAGATAAAATTGTATTATAAGAACTTCAAAGGAAAACATCCCGAGAATTTCAGTATTGGAAAAGTAGAATAAGAATCTCTCATTGATAAGGAACTTTCCCACAGTTGACAGGATACTACTCTGGCTACTGTGGGAAAGTTTTTTGCTTTAAAAATGCCTGATTAGACTTTACAATATCAAAACTTTGACTACATTTGTCCAACATAACACTAACAGACAAGACAAATGAATACAAAGTATTTTCTTATTGCAATTTTTGTAGCAATCTGCCATTTAACCTCCAAAGCACAGAGTTATCTCCCCATGGAAAACAGTTTTTCCTTCGGAGGAGGAATAGCCGGAGGGATTACTGAATGCAAAGGTGATTATCTGGATATTGCCGAAAATCCTGCATGCTATAACTTAGGAGCTGAGTTCCGCCATTATTTTACGCCGAATGTGGGATTGGGTGCTACCTACGAATATATAGGAAGCAGTAAATATCAAAATAAGATGAATTGCCATTATATCGCTCCTACTTTTACCCTTCGGGGATTGTGGGCAAATGGCAAACAAGGCTTTTGGTGCTCGGGAGGAGTAGGTTATCTGAATTATAGTGACGAACTGCAAAGCGGAAAATATGGTAGTAGTACATTCAGTCATGGATACTTTGCCGTATCATTGGGAATAGGTTACGAATTTGCCGTTGCTCCGGGATTCGGAATGCAAATAAAGGCGGAATGCATCATGGCAGATTGGCATTCTAATCCGGACTATACCCCCAAATGGAACAGGTATGATCCGGATGAATACCAAAGCCTCTTTAATAATAACCTGAGTTACATTTCCTTAGGATTGAGCTTCATTATTGGGAAATAATACTTTCATCCCCATCTTCAAATTCATTATTCTCTATCTTCACATTCTTGGTGCGAAGCAGGCGGAAACGGGATTTGTTATGATGGAAAGCAGGATACTCCGTGTTCTGACGGATCGTGTTATTCTTAAAGACTAACCCGTCAATGGATTTTGCAAAGAGAATAGGACGGTCGAAAGTCTCAAAATAATTATTTTGAATGACAACGCCCTTCTCTCCTTCCCCACCATGGAAATACTTCTTCTGATTTTCCAAATCAGGGATTTCGGGATAAATAGAAATAACCGCTTCCGTAAACTGGAACATATTGGTCAGTGCATTGATGAAACGGTTGTTACGAATCAAGACATCCCGGCAAGCACCTGTCTTAAACCATCCGTTACAATCACCGCAAAGCAAGATAGCTGTGCCCGAAGTATGGTCGAATAAGTTGCGTTCCACCACCGTCTTCAGCGGAGTGCTGAATAGAGTGCCGCGTGCACGGTTGTTACGGATCACATTATCTGCAAAATAGACTTCGGGACACCAAGTCAGGTTTTCAATGCCAAAGCCTTCTTTATCCGTGATAGCGGCATCCAGCGGTTCGGCAAAAGTAATGCGGTATTCCTTTGCACCTTTCACAGTCTCTTTGTCATTGGGAAGAATTTCCTTCACCTGATTCTTTCCGCCAATCAATTCCATGGTAGCAGAACGGACAAACTGCACTTTATCGCCTTTCAATCCCCATTCAAAGCCATATGCCTGAGGGTGCATGTATTGGGCAATTACAGTATGGTCGTCTATCCGCTGTTTTATCTTTAGGTATGTGCCATGCACATTGATAGCATCATCCATCATGCCTTCATACAATCCGTTGCGGGAGTCAATCTTGCCTTTGCAACTGGAAAAATGAGTAGCATCAGCCTGGGTAGTGAAATAACGCGGATCGTTATCGCCACGAAGACAAACACTAAATCCATCCAGCGTAATATTTTCACAGAGTTGTGCAAGCAACCCCATTCCCTCAGCATAATGCACCTTCACATTTTGCAACTGTGTATCTTTATTATTTGAAAGGAAGATACCCGGTGCGGGACGGTAATAAGTGCGAAGGGCTACCACAGTTCCCGGCACTAATCGGGCATCCTTCCATTTCGGAGCATTATAAATGCGTGGAGAAACTTCCTTCACTCCTTCCATCGGGCACCATAGGTCACTGGTCTGGTAAACAAGGCGTTTGGTCTTTTCCTCAAAGGCAATTCCGCCTTGGGGAGCATTAGACCATCCCTCGCCGTATGATTCAAAAAAGCCTTTATCATTGATGCGGCATTTCACCCACGAAGCGGGCTCAAAAGTCATACCTGTTTCATCACTTTTCAACACCTTTACCTGTGTTATCTGCGGAGTCTCAAAATCAATATTGAAATTACGCAACGTACAATCTTCGGAATTTAGCAAAGAAAGAGGAAGCATACGGCCATGGAAAATAAAGTCAGCACCTTGCCCGTCCAAAGTCAGGTTTTTCCAATCTTCCAAAGGGAAACCTACGGTTTTAGGATTATCCTGATCGTGGTTGGAGATGTAATACTCGCGGATAGCAGCTCCTTCCGGATGGAAATCATAGCGTCCGGGTTCAAAAAGCAAGGTGATCTTATCTCCCGAAGTTACTTGGTTTTTAATCTCTTCCAACGCCTTTTGTAGTTTTGGCGACAGATTCTGGTGTGTGTCCGGTACTATGCCATAGGTTTGCATTTCAATCACTTTATTTCCGGCAAAAGCGGAAACAGCAAGCCAAACAAAGCAGAAATTAAAGATAATTCGTTTCATTTAGGTTCATTATAGGTTAGTTAGTGCGACAAAACTAGCAAAAATTCCTAACTTCGCACCATTAAATAAAGAATAAAAGCAACATGAAAAAGATATTTCTGTCCTTCTTGCTGATAATAGCAGGAATACTGTGCGTTCCGGCACAAGGACTGGATGCAAATGTAGAGCAACGTCTAAAAGACTTCTTCACCAATTATGAGACGTCATACGCCAATATAGGCAAATGCAAACTGGATCGCTACGAGGTTAATCACAATAAAAAGGAACTGAAAGTATATGCCGGCAATAGCTTTGGATACCAGCCGTTTACTCCGGAAAATACAGAAGCTATTTATCGGTTGCTGAAACAAAGTCTTCCCGGTCCGGTGAATTATTACGATATTACCATTTATGCCGATGGAAAGCCTATTGAGGAACTGGTTCCCAACTATCTGAGAAAGAAACAGGATAAAAGCCGTTTGTGGCAACGCATCGATTATAAGAATGATCCTTGGGTAAAGAATAACTCCCGCCCTTACACTGCCGGAAAAGGATTGGAAGGCAGACACATCGCCTTATGGCAAAGCCACGGCAAATATTATAAGAATGATAAAGGCAGTTGGGAATGGCAACGTCCCCGCCTGTTTTGCACCACGGAAGACTTGTTTACCCAGTCCTTCGTAGTACCTTATATTATACCGATGCTGGAAAATGCAGGAGCCGTGGTCTACACGCCGCGCGAAAGGGACTGGCAACGCAATGAAGTCATTGTAGACAATGATACTTACCCTAGAGGTTGCATCTATCAGGAAGTAAAAAGCAGAAAGGGCAAATGGAAAACCTCTCCCACCTCCGGTTTCGCACAGAAACGCACGGTGTATCAGGATGGGCAAAACCCATTTGAGGAAGGAACAGCACGCTTTGCTGCTACCGAAAAGAAACCGGAAAAAGCCTTTGCACAATGGATTCCCAACATACCCGAAACAGGGAAATATGCTGTGTATGTTTCCTATGAAACTCTACCCGAAAGTGTAAGTGATACCAAATACCTGGTATTCCATAAAGGCGGAGTAACGGAATACCTTGTCAATCAGCAGATAGGAGGAGGTACATGGGTCTATTTGGGTACATTCGAATTTGATAAAGGCACCAATGACTATGGTATGGTAGTGTTGAGTAATGAAAGTAAGCAGAAAGGTGTGGTTTGTGCCGATGCCGTCCGCTTTGGCGGAGGAATGGGAAATATAACCCGTGGCGGAAGAACCAGCGGACTCCCCCGTTATCTGGAAGGAGCGCGCTATGCGGCACAATGGAGTGGTATGCCTTACCAAGTGTACAGTTCAAGCAATGGAAAGAATGACTATACCGATGACATCAATGCCCGTAGCCGCATCGTGAATTACCTTAGTGGCAACTCAGTATATAATCCTCACGAAAAGGGGCTGGGCGTACCTTTTGAAATGACTTTGGGCGTGCACAGTGATGCCGGTTTCTCTAAAGAAGATGCATTGATAGGCACATTGGGCATCTATACCACCGATTATAATGACGGCAAAGTGAACGCGGGAATTTCCCGCTATGCTTCCCGTGACCTGGCAGATATGGTATTGACCGGATTGCAACGGGACATTTCCTCACAATTCGGTATTCAGTGGCAACGTCGCAGCCTGTGGAACCGCAATTATAGCGAAAGTCGCTTGCCGGCAGTACCGTCCATGATTTTGGAACTTCTCTCCCATCAGAACTTTGCCGACTTGAAACTGGGCCATGACCCGCGTTTCAAATTTACAGTAGGCCGTTCTGTCTATAAAGCAGTCTTGAAATACCTGGCTACCATGCACGGCACGGACTATGTGGTACAACCGTTGCCGGTCAATAACTTTGCCATCCGTATGGGAGACGAAAAGAATACCTTCCGGCTAACCTGGCAACCCGTGGATGATCCTTTGGAACCGACTGCCAAAGCGCAACAATATATAGTATATACCCGGCTGGGGCATGGCGGTTTTGATAACGGAACCCTGGTGCGTGGCACAGAATATACTTTCGAGGCAGAACCGGGACTAGTTTACAGTTTCAAAGTGACCGCAGTCAATCGGGGCGGTGAAAGCTTTCCTTCTGAAATTCTTTCTGCTTATCAGGCAAAGAAAAGCAAAGGAACGATTCTTATTGTCAACGGGTTCCATCGTCTGAGTGCTCCCGCAACCGTGGAATCAGCTTTCCTTCAAGGATTTGATTTGAATGCCGATCCGGGAATACCTTATATAAATACCCCTGCTTTCTGTGGAACGCAGCAGAGTTTTGACCGCACCCGCATCGGACGCGAAACCAAAGACGGATTGGGATACAGCGGCAGTGAGTTGGAAGGCATGCTGATTGCCGGAAATACGTTTGATTACCCGTTCGTACACGGCAAAGCCATCCAGGCAGCAGGAGGATATTCTTTTGTTTCATGCAGTGATGAAGCCATAAAGAACGGATTTGCCCGACTGACGGATTATCCCATTGTAGACCTGATATTAGGAGCTGAAAGAAAACCTTTCTCCAACACTATACAGCAACTTCTTACTACCTATTGCCAACGAGGCGGCAACCTGATGCTAAGCGGTTCTTATATAGGAAGCGGCATGAACGCCCCCTCCGAACTTCGGTTTACCGAGAATCTACTGAAATACAGCTTTGCCGGAAGCATGAGCAACACTACATCGGGAGAAATCTACGGAGCCAATACCCGTTTCAGCATTCCCCGTACTGTCAATGAACAAAGCTATGCAGTACCCGCCCCCGACTGCCTGTCACCGATAGCCCCTGCTTATTCGGCTTTTGTCTATACTCCGGGAAATTATAGCGCTGGTATAGCCTATAAAGGAACAACCTACCGCACCTTTGCCTTAGGTTTCCCTTTCGAGAGTATCCGGGGAGTACAGGAAAGGGCACGGGTAATGAGTGCTATTTTAGGATTCTTCGGTAGCAAATGATATTTAAAATTGAAAATAAACAGGCAAATAAGCGGTTATTTCATAAAAATGCCTAACTTTGTCCGTATAAACCATTAAAATAATACGACTATGTACACCATACAGACTAATGCCTCAGGCACACGCAGCATGGAAATCTCTGAAGAGAACCTGCAAACTATTGAGAAATATGCTTTGTTTCAGCATTTAATAGACAGCAACGGCATCGTGGATGAGTCTGTGCTGGATAAATTGAAACTGAATGTCCGCTCACTCATTACCAGTGAGGAAGGCAATAACAAGGAACTGCTCGATCTTTGCATCGATGTAGTTTATCATAATAATATGAAGGCTTTCGGACTTCACCAGCTTATCCTGCTCTATATCCAATGGGAAAAAGACAAGAGCCAGGACGAAGAAGACGAAAATTAACTCCATTACAGAATAACACAGAGTTCCACAGAGATTTCAGTTTTAACTCCGTGGAACTCTGTGTCACTCTGTAGTAAATGAAAAAACAGTTAGCATTTGAAAGAATATAGACTTACAGACTGGCTGCCGACAACCAAGAAAGAAGTAGAAATGCGTGGCTGGGATGAACTGGACGTTATTTTGTTCAGTGGCGATGCATACGTTGACCATCCCTCTTTCGGTCCGGCAGTGATTGGAAGATTATTAGAGGCACAAGGATTAAAAGTAGCCATCGTGCCTCAACCTAATTGGCGTGACGACCTGCGCGATTTTAAGAAGCTGGGACGTCCACGCCTCTTTTTCGGTGTGTCCGCCGGATGCATGGACAGTATGGTGAACAAATATACCGCCAACAAGCGTTTGCGCAGTGAAGATGCTTATACTCCAGACGGGCGTCATGATATGCGCCCGGAGTATCCCAGTATTGTTTATACACAGATTTTAAAGAAACTGTATCCTGATATTCCTGTTATTCTAGGGGGGATTGAGGCATCTTTACGCCGTGTTACCCACTATGATTATTGGCAGGATAGTTTGCGTAAATCTATTCTAATAGATTCGGGAGCCGATTTGTTGATTTACGGGATGGGAGAAAAGCCGATTGCCGAGTTGTGCAGGAGGATGAAGGAGGATGAATGTATTCAGGGCGGATTCAATCCGCCCCTACAAGAGAAGGTTCTCATTCCCCACGATATTTTGCAAACTGTATACGTCACCCGTAGGGGCGGATTGAATCCGCCCGAAAACACCCAACCAGACATCATCCTCCATTCCCACGAGGACTGTCTGAAAGACAAAAAGAAACAAGCCGAAAACTTCCGCTACATAGAAGAAGAAAGTAACAAATACGAAGCATCTCGCATCCTTCAAGACGTGGGCAACCAAACCGTAGTAGTCAACCCGCCCTACCCTCCTATGACACAAGGCGAATTAGACCACTCCTTCGACCTCCCTTACACCCGTATGCCGCATCCCAAATACAAAGGAAAGCGCATCCCTGCCTTCGATATGATTAAATTCTCTGTCAATCTGCATCGCGGTTGTTTTGGCGGTTGCGCATTTTGCACCATTTCCGCCCATCAAGGAAAATTCATAGTCAGCCGAAGCAAAGAAAGCATATTGAAAGAGGTAAAGGCCATTACTGAAATGCCCGATTTCAAAGGCTATCTCAGTGACTTGGGAGGTCCGAGTGCCAATATGTATGCCATGCGTGGAAAAGATGAGAAGATATGCCGCAAGTGTAAACGCCCTTCCTGCATCCATCCAAAAGTCTGTCCCAACCTAAATTCGGACCACCGTCCGTTACTCGATATTTATCACTCGGTAGATGCACTGCCCGGTATCAAGAAAAGCTTTATCGGAAGTGGTGTCCGCTATGATCTCTTGCAACATGACGCTAAAGATCCTGCCATCAACCGCAGTACAGCCGAATATACCCGTGAATTGATAGCCAAGCATGTAAGCGGTCGCCTGAAAGTAGCTCCCGAACATACCAGTGACCAAGTGTTACAAATAATGCGCAAGCCATCATTCTCACAATTCTATGATTTTAAAAGGACTTTTGACAAGATAAATAAGGAGTTGAACTTGCGTCAGCAGATTATACCTTATTTTATAAGTAGTCATCCCGGCTGCACGGAAGAGAACATGGCAGAACTGGCAGTAATTACTAAAAAACTGGATTTTCATTTGGAGCAGGTGCAAGATTTCACTCCTACTCCCATGACTGTAGCTACCGAAACTTGGTACACCGGATATCATCCGTACACATTGCAACCCGTTTTCTCTGCTAAATCACAAAAGGAGAAGCTGGCGCAACGTATGTTCTTTTTCTGGTATAAGCCTGAAGAACGACGTGCTATTATAGCGGAGTTGCGAAAGATAGGACGAGCCGATTTGATAGATAAGCTTTATGGGAAATAGTGGGTTCCGTTCGGGGATGGAAATGAATTCATCCATCGTAGGGGCGGACCTATGTGTCCGCCCGATAATATACAGGAAAAGCATGTATTGTGAATGCATTCGGGCGGACACATGGGTCCGCCCCTACGGTGAATTGATTCAAAACTATCCCAATAAGAACTAATTCCATATTTATGAGAAAGATTTATTCTCTTGATTTTTCATTTACAGCCTTCTCTGTATAAAACTTTAAGAATAACAGGCCTACGAATCAGATTAAATAATAGCGAATAAATTTCCTGCCTATCTCATTGAATATTAATTTATTTTTTCTATCTTTGGGCAAAACCAACTTTTAAATCAATACTGCGTATGGAAACGTATTTCTTCTGGATTGTGCCCATTGCCTCGCTATTGGCATTGGCACTCGCATGGTATTTCTACAAACAAATGATGCTCGAAAGTGAAGGAACCCCGACGATGGAAAAAATCGCTTCGTATGTGCGCCAGGGCGCCATGTCCTACCTTAGACAGCAATACAAGGTAGTAGGGCTGGTATTTCTGGGCTTAGTCATTCTATTCTCTATCATGGCTTATGGCTTTAACCTGCAAAATCCGTGGGTGCCTGTTGCATTTCTTACCGGCGGTTTCTTCTCCGGTCTGTCCGGATTCCTGGGCATGAAAACTGCGACTTATGCATCCGCCCGTACTGCCAATGCTGCCCGGCAATCCTTGAATAAAGGGTTGAGGGTCGCTTTCCGTAGCGGCGCCGTTATGGGACTGGTCGTTGTAGGATTAGGGCTACTCGATATTTCTTTCTGGTATGTATTATTAGACAACTGCATCCCTGCTGACACTATGAATCCTGCTGCCAAACTGTGTATCATCACTACCACCATGCTTACTTTCGGAATGGGAGCCAGCACACAAGCCCTGTTTGCCCGTGTAGGTGGAGGTATCTATACCAAAGCTGCCGATGTAGGCGCCGACCTGGTAGGTAAAGTGGAGGCAGGTATCCCCGAAGACGACCCTCGTAACCCTGCTACCATTGCCGATAATGTAGGCGATAATGTGGGCGACGTAGCCGGAATGGGTGCTGACCTGTATGAATCCTATTGCGGTTCCATCCTCGCCACCGCAGCACTGGGAGCTGCCGCCTTTATCGGTTCGGGTGATACGGTGATGCAATTCAAAGCCGTTATTGCCCCGATGCTGATTGCAGCCGTAGGTATCGTACTATCTATTATCGGTATCTTTGCCGTGCGCACAAAAGAAGATGCAGGCATGAAAGAACTGCTAGGCTCATTGGCAACAGGAACCAATCTTAGTTCGGCATTGATTGTAGTTGCCACTTTCCTTATTCTCTGGGCATTAGGACTTGAGAACTGGGTAAATATCTCCTTTGCCGTAGTCATCGGTTTGATAGTAGGTATTGTTATCGGACGTTCTACGGAGTATTATACTTCCCAATCATATAAACCGACACAGCGATTGGCAGAAAGCGGAAAGACAGGTCCTGCTACCGTCATTATTTCCGGTATCGGACTGGGTATGGTTTCCACTACTATCCCCGTGCTTGCCGTCGTTGTAGGTATTATTCTATCCTACTGGCTGGCATCCGGTTTTGACTTTGCCAATATCTCTATGGGGCTTTACGGCATCGGTATTGCTGCCGTAGGTATGCTTTCCACATTGGGCATTACACTGGCTACCGATGCTTACGGACCTATTGCCGATAATGCAGGTGGTAACGCAGAAATGAGTGGATTAGGAAAAGAAGTGCGTAAACGTACTGATGCACTGGATTCACTGGGTAACACCACTGCCGCTACCGGAAAAGGTTTTGCTATCGGTTCCGCCGCTTTAACCGGATTGGCATTGTTAGCCTCCTATATAGAAGAAATCCGCATTGGCTTAACCCGATTGGGGCAAACCATATTGGAATTGCCCAATGGAATCACCGTAGATGTTCACAATGCCAGTTTTACAGACTATATGCTCTATTATGATGTGACATTGATGAACCCCAAAGTGCTTAGTGGTATGTTCTTGGGTAGTATGATGGCGTTCTTGTTCTGTGGTTTGACCATGAATGCAGTAGGACGTGCAGCCGCCCATATGGTAGAAGAAGTACGCCGCCAGTTCCGCGAAATAAAAGGTATCCTGACAGGAGATGCCGAACCCGATTATGCCCGTTGTGTACAAATCTCTACCAAGGGAGCACAACGCGAAATGGTATTCCCGTCACTATTAGCTATCATTGCCCCGATTGCTACCGGATTGATCTTTGGTGTTCCCGGTGTCATTGGCCTGTTGATTGGCGGTCTGTCTTCCGGTTTCGTACTTGCCATCTTTATGGCAAATGCAGGCGGTGCATGGGATAATGCCAAGAAATTTGTAGAAGAAGGCAATTTCGGCGGCAAAGGAAGTGAAGTTCACAAAGCAACGGTTACCGGTGACACAGTAGGTGACCCGTTTAAAGATACATCCGGACCAAGTTTGAATATCCTGATCAAACTGATGAGTATGGTTGCCATCGTAATGGCCGGTCTGACAGTTGCGTGGAGTTTGTTCTAATAGAAAACCGGGTAGGAGGAAAACGAAGCAGTTTTCTTCCTACTTTCGTTTCCGGGCTTTCCATACCTGCATACCGTTCGGCAACTGGCGGTTCTCTAATTACGATGCGCTTGCCCCTATGTGCGTACTATTCGGGGAGGAGGGCTATTTCATAATTTGATAGTCTTTACTTTGCCCGGGATTACTGTCAAGTGAACAGTTCCGTTGCATTCTATATCAACTTCCTGATATCTTGCCTCTACCACCACCTTTCCATCCAGTGCCATTACCCCCCCCACTGGCAGGCATTTTCCTCGTAAGCACAGTAATAGCCCACAGGAGGAAGGATTTTCCTGTACTTGGGAGGAACTACGATACGCTCACCCAACTTCAACCCCCATTTCAGTCCCATTTGGAAAGGCAGGACATCCCTTATCTCTTCCAGACGTTTCTGCCGTTTCTGTTCCTCTTCAAGCTGTTGCTGCTGATAGGTTTTCTCGGCACGCCGCATGGCTTCTTCCTTCAATCTGCCTACCACTGTATCAAAATCTTCTTCTCCCGGTCGGGGGACGTTACAAGCTATATATTGTTTTTTCTTTCCTTTCTCCACGTGGTAATAGTTTCCGTTACCGTCCATCACCACAATGCTACGGTCCGCCAGATGACCGCAGCACCAATAAACCTCCTCGTCATCACCTTCCAGCAGACAGGCAAAGACATCAAACAAAGTAGACCACACAGCATCAACCAGCTTACAATCTTTAGGTGCACGATAATCCGGTATCTTTAGATAGAAACCATAGAAGTAGATACTGCTTACATCCAGTCCGCGCATAGTGGCGTAGGGTTTCTTCGTGCGGCTGAGGAAGACATCCCCTACCCTCAGCAATTCCACACTTCCGAATGACACTACTGCTGGTTTCTCCTTATAAGTTCTGTTTACTTTCAGATCAATATAAAAGTCATTGCCATTACTATCCGTCACGGCAATGATGTCCTCTTTCAAGAATTTTAGTTTCCGGTAGCAGTCTATTCTTATCCTTGGCTCTCCTGCATCGTCCACAATACCCATCCGGTGGTCTTCAAACCTGACTGCCGCCCAGTCTCCCTTGGTGTCAAATACTTCCATGTATTGGGGCTTTGCCGTCATTCTTTCACCACGCCTTAATCCCCAAAGACCGGTCTGCCTGTCATAATGGGATTTCAAACTTGGGTATGCTTCTTTTTCCGGTGCGGCGGATTCCTTATTCTTGATGGCATCCATCAGTTGGCCATGCGTTATCACCACTTCCAGTTCATCATCCTGTGCCTCATTCTCCACAGGCAAGTATGGCGCCGTCCAACTATTTTCCATTCGTGCCCGGGACATGACATTACCGATAATCCGTCCCTCAAACATCGCCTTCCAATCCCATTTCCGGGTGGGCAGTCCGAATATCCGGTACAGTTCCACATTGTCTATCAGCATACAGGATTCCTTGTTTCCCGATTTCCGCAGTCCCCGTCCCACCTGTTGCAGATACTTGGCCAATGAAAGTGTAGGGCGTGCCAGCTGGATAAACTCCACATCGGGGCAGTCAAATCCCTCGGAAAATATATCCACATTGACCAGTACCTTTATCTTTCCCTGCCTGAAATCCTCTACCAACTTCTTGCGTTCAAGAGCAGGTGTTTTACTGTCGATGGCTACGGCTATCACACCGCGTGCACTATAATAAGTGACAATCTGACGGGCATGGGCGATACTGATGGCATATACGATTCCTTTCTTTCCGGGAGCATATTTCTCCATGCTTTCATACAGCCGCCCGATGCCGGATCTCCGGTTCAGTACTTCATTCATCTCCTTCACCTGATAGTCACCGTCCGCCCCGCGTTTCCTGAGGGTGTCAATCAGTCGTTGTTCCAAGCTGTTTGCACGGATAGACACATAGTCAAATACGGACAGCCAACCCTTACCTATGAATTCAGAAATACTCCATGAGGTAATCAGTGTATCAAACAGTTCTGTAAATCCTTTCCGGTTCAGTCTGCATGGCGTAGCGGTCATGCCCAACTTCCTTGACTCCGGATACCTTTCCCAAAGCTCCCTGTAGGTTTCCACCAAAGCATGGTGTGCTTCGTCAATGACTATCAAGCCCGGTTCTCTATCTATATTCTTCCAGTTCCGTGACAGCCACTGGATGGACATTACCTTTACCCTTTCATCCTCCTTCTTTATTCCATACTTGGCAACAGTTTCCTCTATCTGTTCCACCAGTTCCCGACAGTGAGCGACTATCCATACTTGGGTATCAGAACGGTGCAGAAACTCCCTGACTATCGCTGTCAATAGATGTGTCTTTCCCGTACCGGTCGGCATTTGTACCATCACGTTCCGATGAAGGTTCCACTCCTCAAAGAGCCGAGCCTTCATTTCTTGCTGATAGTCCCGGAGGACATCGTTTTTATAATGCATCATTGCTTTTTATTATCTTGAAAGCAATCTGATTTTGAAGAAAAATGCAGTCCGGGAGATTGACCACACACGAGTGGTAAAAGTCAAATTTTGACGCACAGACTTTGGAAACCGCCAAATGGCGGCTTCCTCTTAAATATGTAGACTTGTTTTTTAGATTTTAGGACAGAGAGAGCTTTCGTTCCCTATCAGAGTCAGAATAGTTACAATATCTTTTCTTCCCATTCCTCCACTGTCATGGTTACCGATGAGAAACTAATTCCAATGCCTGTCACTCTGCGTGTATCAGTCAGATAAGGTGTAGCATATCCTTTCTCCTCTATCTGTTTCAAAGCTTCAGCAGCCGTACCATCCAGCTTAAACTCAAATATATATACATAATCCTTAGTTTCCAGAATACAATCCACCCGTCCTTTTGACTGAGTTTTCTCCACATGCAACCGGCAGTATACACCCAATAGGCGAAGAATCAGATAGAAAGTATATTGAAAATGCTTTTCTGTTGCCTCAACAGTCTTTATTGAGTCATGAGAATTATAAGGTATATCGGCAAGGAAAGAAGTTAAAGCGGTACAGAAAGCCGTGGTTTCGCCATCCTCAAGCAAAGATACGGCATCTACAATCCAATTAGAAACCTCAATATCTTTGGGTTTTAAATAATTGGCTGCCACCATCGTCAAGAACCCCTTTTTCACCTCATTATTCGGAAAGTCCAACAAGTAACGGTTTTTCCGGGCATCATAGTCCTTTATAGTCAAATAACCGCTCTGATAAATCATGGGTAGTGGTTTTTCTACATCCGCCTTATAATCTACAAACATTGAAGGATCATAATAACGCCCTGTCAACTCATCCATCTGTTCATGGTTATGCCGCAGAAGTTTAATCAAATAAGTAGGAGTACCCGATGCAAACCAATAGTCACGGATGTCATTCATATCAAAAGCATTGAGAAGGCTGAAAGGATTATAGACACCGATTAAGTCACTGCCAAAATGATAACCATCGTATTGCATTTTGAGCACTTCTTTCATTTCCTCAAACGTATATTTGAACTTTTTTGCCAGATTATCGATAGGTTCCGCAAAATAATGCTCCAGTTCTTCCTGAGTTATGCCGCATAATGCCTCATAACGGCTATCCATACTGATATCTTTAGGCTGGTTGAATCCACTGAATACACTAATCTGTGAAAATTTCGTCACCCCTGTAAGTAATACAAATTTCAGGTATTCATCAGCTCCCTTAAAAGTGGAATAGAAAGCTTTCAACACTTCACGGTTACTATCTTCCAGAGGGGTATCCAATGCATCAAGAATAGGTTTGTCATACTCATCAACCAACACCACAGCACGACGCCCCGTTTGCTGATAAGCCTGGGACAATAATTGTTCAAAACGCTTTCCCATAGGTGCCTCCCGGAAAGTCTCTCCATAGATTCTCTCCCAGCTGGCAAGATAATATTCTATGGTAGCTTCCAGCTTTCCCGTTTCCGTGAAATTAACGCCATTGAAATCTATTTTAAACACCGGATACTGATACCAGTCTTTCTCCAAACCGGCCATTGCCAACCCATCAAACAACTCCTTTCGTCCCTTGAAGTAGGCATCCAAAGTACTTACCAATAAGCTCTTCCCAAAACGACGGGGGCGACTCAGAAAACAAGTCTTGGTCGTTGTTACCAGATGGTAAACCAAGTCGGTTTTGTCTACATAGACCCAACCTCCTTCTATTATTTGATCAAAGCTCTGTATACCAATAGGATATTTCATCATTTTCTTTTTCTTAATAGGTTCTAACCTTCTATTATCCAATCGCCCAAAGTATGCCTTTCCGAGTCAAAGTTAATACCCACCTTCACTACAGGCAGTCCGCTGAGGGTAAAGCGTTCGGGATACTGCTTCAGGTTGATCTGGGACATGGCGGCATCAGCAGACTTATCCAGTTTCAATTCAATGACATACAAAGTATCGGCAGTACGCATCACCACATCTACACGCCCGTTCGGGGTACGTACTTCCACATCAATGTACATGCCGAAAAGGGAGAAGATTATGTAGAATAATTGTTGATAATGTCCTTCGTAGTTGGTATTGTCGCAATACGGCACAGTGGAAAGGAATTCTTGAAGCAGACACAAGGCACCATCCATGTCACCTCCGGCTATAGCTCCGTACATCTCACCTATGGTAGTCAGCCCCATGTCAGAATCGTTGACCAGATAGTTCGGCAGGAGACTCTGCATCAACCCCACCCGTATTTCACGGTTCGGAATGTCCAATGTATATAGCTGAGTTAACTTATCATAGCTTTTAATCGTAACATACCCACTCTGATAAAGCAAAGGCATGATATTTGTCATCCGTTCGGTAGGGGCATCAAAACTAGTGTCTAGCGCCTTCTTCATCCCTATACCGGACGGAACTACTTTGAACTTGCGCAGCATCTCAATCAAATAAGTAGGCGTGCCACTGCCAAACCAATAGGAATTCAGTTTGCAGTCCTCAAAAGCATTCAACAGGCTGAACGGATTATAAATGTCCGGCGATGGCCACGTAAAATGATAGCCGTCATAATTTTCCCTCAACTTCCCTACCGCTTCCTCAAAAGAGATTTCCAGCTTGTCCGCCAATCGCTGTATATAATCCGGCATTTGCGCCAACATCTCTCCTTCGGTGATGCCACAAATAGCAGCGTATGATTCGTTCATACTGATATTCGATATATTGTTCAGTTCGCTGAAAATGCTGAGCTGGGAGAATTTGGTAATACCGGTCAGGAACACGAAGCGAAGATAAGGGTCACACGCCTTCAGCGGCGAATAGAAGTTACGCATTACATTGCGGAGTGCAGGAAGATTCTTTTCTTCGTGCACTACATCAAGCAGCGGCGCATCATATTCGTCAATAAGGACTACCACCTGGCGACCGGTCTGTTCACAAGCACACTTTATAAGGTCTGCCAATTGGTTGTTGACCCCTGCACCGTTATTTTTCGTCAGACCATATTTCTCATTGTAATCCCTCAACTGCCAAGCAAGATACTCATTCAGTTTTTCCTTGTCCAAATGCTTGGCCAAGCTCATATCAAAGTACAGCACCGGATATTCAGTCCATTCTTTCTCCAGTTTCTCTATGGCAAGTCCTTTGAAAAGATCTTTTTTTCCGGCAAAGTAACTGTACAGCGTGGAAGTCAGCAATGACTTACCAAACCGTCTGGGACGGCTCAGAAAATAATATTTAGAAGCACCGTATGCCATCCGATAAACGTATTCTGTCTTATCGATATAGAAATAATCTTTATTGATGATTTCCTCAAAAGTCTGTATACCTATCGGGCATCTCTTCAGTTGCTGCTGTTCCATAATCTTTCGCTTTTACCGTTCACACTACGAAGATAAACAAATTTCAGATCTTCTGTTTCATTTGCTGCAAAAATTTCTCTTCAGACAAAGATTTTTCATTAAAGAATCAGCTTAGAATACCACTCTTCGTAAGCTTCGTGTTCATAAGTCAATATATTTTTCATATGGAAGCTCTTTTTTCTTTGTATCTTTTTCCAAAAGTTACCACATTCAAAGTATCCCACACGAGTTTTTTATAAGGTCGGCTGATATCCAGAAATTCACCCGTACACATCTCTACTCTATTTCCGCATATTCGTGAAACATAATCCAAATTGACCACGTATGATTGATGAATTCTGAGAAAAGAATCATCCAGATAACTGCTGAGAGCCTTTAGATTAGACGTTACCATAAGGGACTTTTCCTTCTTCGAGACCATTACAACTTTTGTGTAACTACCATTGGCTTCTAGATAAGCGATGTCGCTAAAGTCAAACACTTTGTAGTAGTCTCCTACTTTAAATGTAATTTTTGAATGTTTTTTTCCATGTCATTTTTTGCTTTTAAGTTTATGTATAAAGAATATGTGGGAATTACCCACAGCTTTTCTTCCTAGGTTTGGATAATGTACTTAAACTTTTATCATTATTTCTTATTTCAGATGTATTTTGAAGACAATACCACTAGAAAAGTATCGGCAACGGTTTAACTCCACTACCGTATTGATATAATCTTTCCAAAAACTGTATTCTAAACCGCAATTGATGGTACGAGAGTCATATTCAGCCATAAGATTAAGGTTATTAATAGCTTTAGCAAGAAAGTGACCGGTAGGAAGCTGAAAACGAAAGTTAACACCTATGGCAGGACCATTAAGCCGATGCACATCTTTCTTATTATAGATATAAGCAATATGCACTCCCAAATTCCCATATTTTTCAAACTCCCAATGCTTCGTGGCAGCAATGTAATATCTGCAAAAAAAACCATTATAGCGTTCATCATCACTAGCCACTCCCCCATCCCAGCTACCTGTTGTCGGATCATTTGCTCCTATTACAATTTGTGGTATCCACTCTTTCCACCAGCCTTCTTTCCACACTCTCAAACGTCCGTGAAAGGAACGATCTTGATTCACAAACCTCCCATAAGTCGATGGTACCCAATGATAGATGCCTGGCTTAGCTTTTACCAAGACACAGTTATAGCCAACTTCCAGCCAAGGAAAAATAGTAATATTAACGTAATAATTAAAGGTATAATAATTTCCCCACCATTCTTTTGATGGTATGATTTCCGGACTTAACACCCCACCACCAAACATAAAGGTCTTATCATTCTGCATTTGGGCTGTAGGCATCTGGAGTAATCCGGTAGTGCCATAGAGATATTGGGCATACAATTTAGAACAAAACAAAGCCAACAATAACAATACTATTTTTTTCTTCATATTCTCTTAATGTTTTTGGCTAAAGCAAGTCATATTTTACCCCAGCCGCATTAATTGCTTCCAAAGAGTACATAGTAGGGTTTACGAGAATATTCTTTTCCTTTTTCACCAATAACAAAGGAAGATCGTCATAATGATCGGTCAATAGTACCGCCAATATCTCTCCACGCTCCTTCATTAAAGACAAAGTATTTTCCTTCTTCTTTTCACTTAGATTCTCTTCCCATTTTTGATTTAATAGAGGTTTAGGAGAATATATCGCAGCATCAAACCGCAGCCCTGTAATAGCTAAAAAAGGTTCAATATATAAAGCTGGCGCAGCTGTACAAAGGCATATACTATAACCCTCTAAACGATATTTCTCATAGAAGTCAACGACCTCATGATTGACTAAAGTAGATAACTTCCTTACAAATTCAAGAATAAAATCCTCCATGCTATGTCTTTCAAGAAATTCAAGAAGTCGTTTCTTTAATTCTGCATGACTAATAAACCTTATCTTTCGAAGTATAATCTGCCATATCAAAAAAGTGAGAGTATTCAATTGATAAGTACGGAGTACATATATCGCCAACTCCTTGTAAAAGAGTTCAAACGAATTGACTTTAATCAATGTCAAATCAAAGTCAACTACCACAGCTTTACGTCTTGTTCTCATGCTTAACATCATAAGCCCACGGAAACCTTAAGAGTACACGATTATACAGAGTGTAATTAGGTCTAATTACCGGACGATGATGCGATACTGTTGCAACTGCTATACGCACCTCATTTCCCGGATAATTATTTATTATAAAATCGCGAATGATTTTCAATGTATAACCAGTATCTATACAGTCGTCAATGAGTAACACTTTCTTGTGTCTTTCTTTTAGAATTTCTTCTGTCTCCTCATCAAACTGAAGTATACCTTCACGTCTAGGTTTCACAAATAAGACTTTCACTTCAAAGAAATATACTTCGATTATACGCATCCAGTTTAATACAGGTCGAGGTAATATGTTTAAAACAGTACGAATGCCTATCTTATTTTTCGCTTTCGTACTCACTCGCTGAAGTTTTACCTCAGCATATTTTACAGTTTTATCAACTATTTTTTTCTTGAAATCTTTCATTGCAAATTTTACCCATGATACCGCCTCCTGTCAGAATACCGATAACAACATCAGGCTTATAATCATCACGCAACGACAAATCTGCCAAAGCTTTGCAAAGATTTACAAAATCTTGGTCCAAAAAGGTTAACACTTTCATCAAGTATAAAATTATCGTTATCCTCTATTCTATCTTAAGTTAACATCTAATTTTGGCGTACCCTCCATTGCCCCCCCCCCTTGACGGCAAGTTTTCTATAAAGATTGTCAAAACAGACTTGATTTCTAAAATTTATTAAGTGCTTATTCCGAACATCATAGACAGAAGATTGTCATAATCCCGTCGACCGACTACGATTTCTCTAAAAAAATTCTTCAAAAAACACAATACAGACTTCACCTGCATAGGACAGGTGGAGATCACCGTATGGTAGGCGGCTAAGACTTCAGCTATCCTGTGTCACCACCGAAAAACAATGAGTTCTTGCGCTCATCGTCCAATGGACGTATAAAACGTTTGGCTATGAAATTGTCAATACTGTAACAGTCGCCTTTCAGGTAAGCGAACAGCTGGTTTCCCAAAATATGGAGGTAACAAACCGCTGTCTCCATTAGGTCACCACGCGGAGGATGAACATCTGCCAGTAATGAGTCTAGATTACTCCGTAAACGAATGATTATTTCGCCAGTGCTGATTCTTATTCTACAGGAAATTTTAACTTTACAATAGGATGTACTTCACGTTCTTCAATAGGTGGCAGTTTCATATAATCACCATAAATACAAGTCAGATATTTGTCTACATTATGAGGTAAATTTATAGCAATACCCTCAAATACTCCTTTTGAATATGGAAACCATATTTCATGTTCAAGAGTTTCTCCCTTGTATCGTTTCAACCCCATTGCCACTGTGGTAAGTTTTGTCATCTTGTTATTGTGTCTTGACACATAAAGATGAAACCACTCGCACCATTTTTTATGCGGAATAATAGAACAGATGCATCCTTGAAGTAATCTTATGTAATAAAAAACACAAGTCTTCCATGTTGATGACATTACTTGATTCATATACTTATTAGGATAAATGTATGTTCCAACAGAATTTGAAATGAATCGAATATTGTCGCTTACAAAAATATCTAAAGCACGAATGACAGGATTATCCGAAACATTATCTATTATGAAAATGTCCAAATATATATTGTTATGATTAGGGAATCCTATTTCTTCTAGTTGAACATATGTGGAGTCTTTTAAACAAAGTTTTGGCAATACAAATTTCGGATCACAATCTCTAAATCCAATTACATCCAGTTCATATTTTTCCACAAGATCGCTATTCTCAAAATTATCACAGAAAATACTCCAAGCTTGTCTAGTCATTGCTACATCAACATCATCATCCCATGGTATAAAACCACTATGACGTATTGCACCTAAAGCAGAACCACCCATAACAACAAACTCCACACCCATTAACTCACAAACTTTCTTCAGATCAATCAGCATGGCAAGTAGCGTAGATTACAGTTTCTTCCTCTCCTCGTCACTCATGTTATATAATACACCCAGTTGCTTACCCAACTTTGTGGAAAGCATTTTTGTTGTCTTTGCCATAAGTTATTTCCAATAATATCTGTTATAATCGTGTGTGACACGCTTATTTTCTGGAGGTAATTTCATATAATTACCATACAGGCTACGCAAATTATAATCATATCCCGACATTATATAAAATTCCGAATCTTCAAACCTATGAAGAACAAAACTCTCCATGTTTTTTTGGAGCTGCCATTCGTCCATGCCATAGTGAGGAGTGCAAAAGAAATATTTTGATTCAGAAAAATCATATCTTTTACGCTCATCCGTCATTTTTTTTACAGGGTTCTCAAGTATTATATATGCAAATATTTTTTTAGTAAAAACTTTATTTTTGCAATTGTATTGACACCTTTCTGTATATTATGCCATGAAGATTGTTTTATTCCATACCAATATGCCTTTTTAACCATGTAGGAAATATGTTTCAAATGTTTTTTTGCATCTTTGGCGTCCGAAGGCATGCCATCACAGGGAAGTACATCTATCCAAACTCCAACTTTCTCTGTATTCCATGATAGTACTCCTGTTTCGACATGTGTTCTTAGAGTATCACAAATTCTGGCATAACAATATGTCATGCCTTCACAAGTATTCAGTTCATGATAGTATATCTTAAAGCCTTTTGCGGATTTATAACTTCTGACGAGACATTCAAAATCCGGTCTCGGTAATTGGATATCTATATCATCATCCCAAGGAATAAACCCATTATGACGAATTGCTCCAAGAAGTGTTCCTCCACTCAACGAATAATGTATACTATTTTCTACACAAAATTCATGTACGTCTTTCAGAATATCCAAGCTGACCTGTTGGACATCTTTTATTGTCATTTGTTTCATATTCAAGTTCTACTAATCAATGATAACGAAGATGATTAATCGTTTTTTCCATTCCTTTGCTTATATGAGTCAAAGGACACCATCCCAAAGCCTCAAGTTTCGCAATGGAAAATATAGATTTGGCTACAGGATTGTATCCTCGCTTTTCCATGTCCATAGGAATATTCATGATAACCTCACATTCAACAATATCTGCTACCAATTCAGCTAATTCGCGAATACTTATATTAGATTTGTCGTCAGCGATATTATAAGCCTGTCCACACTCGCCTTTCAATAATATATACAACAATGCTGATGCACAATCCACCACATAGCACCAGGAACGGAATTGTTCTCCGTGGCTTTTCATCACGATATTTTCTCCTTGAAGCACATTGCGTATGAATTGGGCATAAACCCTGTTGTCACTTTCTGTAAAATTAGGTCCATAAATATGGCAAGGACGGGCAATAACCGCATCCACACCATATTCAGCCATATAGGACACGCATAATGTCTCAGCAGCACGTTTGGAGGAAGGATAACAAGAACGAGGAGAAATACAATCTACATACCCACTGTAGTTTTCTGTGAATATCTGTCCATCCCCTTCACCATAAATCTCACCCGAAGAAATAAAAAGAAATCTTTTCAGATTATGATTCAAGCCATATACCATAAGATTATCCAAACCATTTATATTGGATTTAATCACTTCTACAGGCTTCTCGCTGAAAAAATTAGGACTGGCATTACTGGCCGCATGGATTATATAATGATAGTCAATATCAGTTTGCAACGGATGTATTACATCATAGCATACAAAATGGAATGATGCATCTTTCTCAAATTCAGCAAAACGTTTACGAGCCCTCTCCTCATTCCTACCTGTGGCATAAATATGGTAGTCCTTTTTAGGATTGAGCATAAGTGCCTCCACCAAACAAGACCCGATAAGTCCTGTAGCACCGGTAATAAGAATATTACATCCGCAAAGCTTATCCCAAGGCAAATCCAAGAAACTTATGTTAAACACGTCATTCCTGTATTCCATCACTTCAGCCAGTTCTCTTTAGTTGTATGCATTAAGGCTTTGATTATCTCCAAATCTTCTACAGTCGTAATCTTTATATTCTTTTCTGATCCCGGTACCAAATGCATCTCTTTGTTTCCCACCTCTGCAATTAATGTACATGAAGCCACCGAATCTGTTATGCCTTTTTCTTTGGCCTCTTCATGAGCTGATATGATATTCTTCAGTCTAAATGTTTGCGGAGTTTGGGTGCGAATCAACTTATCGCGCGGAACACTGGTACGGGTAGAAAATCCATCTTCGCTTTCTAATATAGCTTCACGACATTTGATACCAGTTACGGCATATCCATAAGCTTTGCATGTGGCAATATTGCTAGATATGATATCTTGCGAAAGCAAAGGTCTTACAAAATCATGTATCAGCACCAAGTCGTCATCGTCACATCCGACTTCTTTCAACCCATAAATTCCATTATGAATGGATTCCATACCTGAATTTCCACCAGGAAATATCCATTTCAATTTCGTAATATTAAACTGATTTGCATACGACTGTAATACCGTATCCCAGCCATTTAAGCATACAACTGCTATTGCTTGAATGTCCGGATGCTTTTGAAAACACATCATTGTATGAATGATAATCGGACAGTTGTCTACATGCATAAATTGTTTGGGGATATCTTGTCCCATGCGGTTGCCGGAACCACCGGCAATAACTAGTGCTATATTCATAATTAGAAAAATATTTAAAACTAAAATTTTTGAGTAAAGTATGTTATTATATTACGAATTTTATAAAAAAAGCGATGAATGCGTAATGCCAATATGTTTATATTATAGCCGGAAACACGCCAACAACGAATATAGCATACACCAAATTTATTCTTTATAGCATTAGTACTATCATATATAAGCGGTAAAGACATTTGTATATATTTATCAAATGCAACTAAATCCTGTAAACTATGATATGGAAATCGAATTAGACAACTATAATAAACAGATTGACACCGTGACACCAATCTTAATGTCAAATAGTACAATGCTCTTTCTGTACAACAATTCATAATCTGCCGATATTCATCAAGCATTACCGATACTACCTTTATACGCATCCACAAACTTTGTGCAAAAATAGACGGATCAAAAGTCTGCCCTTTCCTTCCTCTTAAATATATATACAAACTATGGGGATAATAGAAAATGATATCTATATTAATCATTGGCAAAAACATCCATTCATTATCTGTATATGAAATACCTTCCGTTTGTTGATAACCTATTTTTCGTAAATTATCGGTTTTGTAAGTAACTCCTTGGTGGCACAATTTTTCAATTACATTTCCTGAGATATCCGCCAAAGTAAATATTTTATCCACAGGCAGACGATATATATATTTTTCTGTTATTGCTCCATATTCATCTACTTGATAATAGTCCGAGATAATAAGATCTGCTTCTACATGTGACAAAAACGAAATAAAAGAATCAAATACACTTACATCAAAAGAATCATCCGCATCCAGTATTTTTATATATCTACCTTGTGCCTCTTTTAATCCTCTATTAATACATGAACCATAATTACCATTTTCTTTGTCAATAACACGAAAAGTCTGTGGATAAAGGACTTCATAATAATGTGCTATTTCACCAGACCGGTCTTTACTTCCATCATTGATTACGAGCACTTCAAGATATTGCATCTTTCCATGTGATATAATGAGTGAGGAGAGGCATTTGTCCAAATACAGTTCCATATTGTATGTTGGGACGATAATAGATAAAACTTTTTTCATGTATATATGTGATTATTACTTACTAATGTTCATGCGTCCATGATTTGCTTTTATTGTGTATTGCACCACATTCCACCATATCTATGCTTGACAATCCCCATGCAAGAAATAATAGGGTTAAATACCTGTATTGTGAAAGAGTCACACTAAAAATGATAAAAAAGCTGCCCATAGTTAACAGCCATTGCAAATCCTTGTACTTTATATAATATAAAAATGGAAGGATAAGCAATCCGCCAATATATAAAGTCACTACATACAGTCCGCCATAAGCAAAAAGTTCAAATAAAGAATTACTATGTTCATCTAAAACCAAACTCCTGATTCTTACTTTTCCAGACATCAGTCCTACTCCCAATACCGGATGTTCAAAGCCTACCTCAAGACATTTTCCTATGCTATCGCTGCGTGTATCTACAGAACTGGACCCTTTCTCGGATTCCAGTTTCTCTTCCATTAATACATTGATACCTATATATGTACAATAAAATAAAACAGGAAAAAACAAGATCAATAATTTCTGCTGTTTTCTACTTATTTTTTTTATAAAAGTCCAAAATAGTAGCATTATTAATAAGAATTGTCCTGTAGTCGTTACAGTAGTAATAATAGCCAAAACTAATATAACAATCCTAACTGTTGATTTCTTCAATCTTATAAAGCATTCTATGGCAAGGGATGTACATAATATCATATTATACATCGGACCTTCATTAAAAATACCAGTATTCCGCCATGCCTCTATACTAAATAAAGAAAAGTGTTGAGTTTCAAAATAAATACCCCAATAAGTAGAAATAAACCTTAAATATCCACCCTGTGTCCAATAGGATGGTATTTGCATTGTAAGAGGTATAATTCCCAGAAGAGAACATAACATCCACATTATCAAAGAGACAACAGCCAAGACGATTACAATATTTGAATATCTTAGAAACAAAGAATGATAAGCAGTTATTCCCCTATACTTTCTCAAATTCAAATATGTCCACATTAGAGGTAACATAATTATATAAATACGTAAATACGCAAAATACCCCTTTGACAATACAAGAAAAGGAATAACGGCTCCTAAAAAATAGACAAGAAGATACTTTATACTTCTAATTTTAATTATTTCTCCAGACATAAAGATAAGGCACGTCAAAATAAGTATCGGAGCATACTGCATTATATGTTTAACAAATGGAAAAACAAGATACGGAGTATTGAACTCTAATATTATCATTAATACCAAAATATATTCCAAAGTCGTTCTAATTCTATTCATTCCGAATCTATTATATTCATATTCTGAACATCATTTCTTTTATCTGTCCTATCCTATAAAAAAACCATAAAGAAGTTTTCTATTATTCAAAGCAAAAAAATACATCACCTTGTTGATTCTTCCCCCCATTCCAATCACGAAAAAAAAACGATATCTGTATTTATTAGCTTCCGGATAAAGTTTGATATATTTATCCAAATTATTATCTACATTATTTTTAAGCAATCGGAATTTTATACGGAGAACTTCATAATAGAAGTCATATTCGTACTTAACAAATATATTTCTTTCTATTAAGAAATGCTTTGCATAATCAAGCAATTCCATATCATTCTGCTGTTTCTTCGAATTGTAAGTTGTCCGACAAATAGACTGTTCATTATAAACATAGTGATATAAAGCACAAGGTAAATAAACAACTTTCTTTGCATGGAAGAAAATAGATAATGAAACAATGTAATCCTCTCCATAATCTAATCCATCTATCCAAGAAATATTATTATTCAAATAAATGTTACGTTTAATCAGTTTATTCCATAATACAACATCCTGATGACGAATTACCCTACCATATAAAATATCTTTATCTTCAGGAACATTGTTCTTACAATAAATCTCCCTGTCTTTACGATTCTTATAATAATCTGCAATCACGATATCTGCATCAGCCTCTACTGCCCTAGTATACATCTTCTCCAACATATCCGGCTCTACATAATCATCACTATCCACATGGATGATATAATCTCCCATCGCACATTCCATCGCTGTGTTACGAGCTGCGGCTAAGCCGCGATTCGCAACATGTTCTACTATACGAACCGTCATTCCATTTTCTTTCAAATGAGTACGGAGCAGTTCACGGATTATTTCCATACTATGGTCAGGAGTGCAATCATTAACAATGATAACTTCTACTCCTTCCTGCATGGTCTGATTCAAAATAGAAAGAATACAACGAGCCACGTACTTTTCCACGTTGTAGACAGGTATCAATACGCTGACCTTGGGGAAATTTAATTTTTCTAACATTCTATTTACTTTTTACTAATTGAAAAATTCGTCTGGTAAAGGCTCTGAAATTCTTATCAAATACCTGAAAGAGACATAGGCTGAACAGTCCATAAAGAAACAACGTCTTTAGAGAGAGAAATATCCAATCTATAAAATTTCTGCATGAATGGTTCATATACCCAAGAAAGAATCCGGAAACGCACCATGATAAAATGATGAGACACACAATTCTACTAATCAGAAGTAAATACCCCCATACAGGGATCTTAAAGCCACGACTATATAAAAAATAAGGTTTCCAACAAGAAACGACCAGCAATAAACTGATTAACACCCCTGCTATGATACCGGGCAGTCCATGATAATATCCCAACAATACTGATAATCCAAAATTTAAAGCCGCTTCAACAACAGGGGCATAAATATCCTGAAACAGCCCATAAGCAGCTATAAAAGAGTCATTCGTGCGTGTCATAACAACAAAAGCATAAGTAACTAACAACGTAAAAGAAGTGGGATCAAGCAAATATCCCTCACCTATCCAAAGGGACATAAAGGAATGGGACAAATGGAACAGACAAAAGCATATCACAGAAGACAACCAATAACGACTTACTGTATATTCTCTGAAAAAAGAAAGAATCTTATCCTTGTTTCCTTCAGCTATCAAGTTTCCTATTCCGGCATTAATTCCGTTAAAAAGAGAAGAAACGATCATGAAGAGACTCGCTACCAACAGCATATAATTCCCATAAACGGCAACAACAGTCAATGAGAGAAAAGCGTATATAATCAACGGACCAGTCTGTCCTAGCACATAAGTCGCAAACTTATGGAAGAACAACTGCTTTACCTTCCTTATTATTTCAGGATACTTCCGAGCCAACATCTTCCCTTTCGATAAATTTGGATGAAGCCAAGGAAAGCTGTTATGTATAGTCCTGTTCAAGAAGAGACAAGTTGCAATCGCCATTGATAACTCTACTACCAGCCAATAAATATATCCTTGTCCGAAATAACCAATTCCAATAATCTGCAACAGTAACTTCAAAGTCCTAAAGCCTTGCACATTA
>Ga0192244_10026_pt1 | contig 69320 bp, 62 predicted proteins | sample Koala_Koa27_L3_FD_131234 | JGI IMG/M metagenome (GOLD analysis project Ga0192244, IMG submission 131234) | Enriched cells from koala feces incubated with labeled cellulose particles, San Francisco Zoo, California, United States - Koala_Koa2-7_L3 ... | reverse complement strand
AAAAAGTAACATGTCAATTCAAACGTACATTCAATCAAACAAAGAGCGATTTCTGGAAGAACTTTTCACCCTCATCCGTATTCCCTCCGTCAGTGCTAAACAGGAACATAAACCGGATATGGAGGCTTGCGCACAACAGTGGGTAAAGATCCTTCTGTCTTCCGGGGCAGACCAGGCGGTGGTGATGCCGACACAGGGAAATCCGGTGGTCTACGGAGAGAAAATATACGCTCCGGAAGCTCCGACCGTATTGGTGTATGCGCACTATGACGTGATGCCTGCCGAACCTTTTGGGTTGTGGAATAGTGATCCGTTTGAGCCGGAAATCCGGGACGGACGCATCTGGGCACGGGGTGCGGATGATGACAAAGGGCAGGGGATGATTCAGGTAAAGGGATTTGAGACAGCCCTGAAACTGGACCTGCTGCGTTGCAACGTAAAGTTTATTTTTGAAGGGGAGGAAGAGATCGGTTCTCCGAGCCTCGAAGCTTTCTGCAATGAAAATAAAGAATTACTGAAAGCAGATGTCATATTGGTTTCCGACACCAGTATGATCAGTAAAGAAACCCCATCCCTGACTACCGGGTTGCGTGGGTTGGCTTACTGGGAAGTGGAGGTGACCGGCCCGAACCGGGATCTTCATTCCGGTCATTTCGGAGGGGCTGTGGCGAATCCGGTCAATGTCCTTTGTAAACTGATGGCGGATATAGTCGATGAGAACGGCAAAATAACGATCCCCGGTTTTTACGATCATGTCGAAGAGGTGTCTCCGGCAGAGCGGGAGATGATCGCTCAGATCCCCTTTGATGAAGAGAAGTATAAAGAGGCGATTGGAGTAAAAGAGTTATCCGGGGAAAAGGGATATTCCACCCTGGAACGGAATAGCTGCCGTCCATCCTTTGATATTTGCGGGATCTGGGGCGGTTATACGGAAGAGGGCAGTAAAACGGTTCTGCCGTCCAAAGCCTATGCCAAAGTATCCTGCCGTTTGGTTCCCCACCAGGATCATACCCACATATCCGCCCTGTTTGAAGAGTATCTGATGAAAGTAGCGCCGGCTACTGTAAAAATAAAAGTAACTCCCTGCCATGGGGGACAGGGATATGTTTGTCCGATTGACCTGCCGGCCTATCAGGCGGCGGAAAAAGCGATGGGTATCGCTTTTGGAAAGAAGCCGCTTGCTGTCCGTCGCGGAGGAAGTATTCCGATCATTTCCACTTTTGAAGAGGTGCTGGGTATTAAAACCGTATTGATGGGCTTTGGCCTGGAACAGGATGCGATCCATTCTCCCAACGAAAGCTTTGAACTGGATATTTTCTATAAAGGCATTGAATCCGTCGCGGAATTCTACCGGGAATATAAGTGATCCCTTTACACACTAAGCACATAAGAAGAAAACAGATGTATGATAGAAAATGAAATAATAGCCCGTGCGCTCGCGAATGTCGGTATAGAAGAGTTGAACGAGATGCAACGGGCCGTATTGGAGGCCGGAACGACAAAGGACATGGTTCTGCTGAGTCCGACCGGTTCCGGTAAGACCCTGGCGTTTTTACTTCCTTTGCTGACTACGCTTACACCGGAGGAAAAGAAGATCCAGGCCCTGGTTATTGCTCCTTCCCGGGAGCTGGCTTTGCAGATTGAGACCGTGTTCCGTTCGTTGGGAAGCGGTTATAAAGTCAATTGTTTTTATGGAGGACATCCGATCCGTACGGAGAAAAAAAGCTTAGAACATCCGCCTACGGTGCTGATTGGTACGCCGGGGCGTATTGTGGACCATCTGGAACGCAAAAATATAGATCTGGATACGGTGAATACATTGATCTTAGATGAATTTGATAAGTCCCTTGAATTAGGTTTTACGGCTGAGATGAAAGAGATCCTTTCTCATCTGCCTTCCGTACGCCGGCGTGTATTGACCTCTGCGACAGAGGCGGTAGAGATACCTCCTTTCACCGGGATCACCCAGCCGGTTCGTCTTTCTTTCCTGACAGAAAACAGATCAAATAAGGGGTTGACGGTCAAAAAAGTACAATCTCCTGTTAAAGATAAACTGGAAACTTTATATAAACTTCTGGGCGAACTCCAGGGGGAATCCGCACTGGTTTTCTGTAATCTCCGTGAAGCTGTGGAGCGGGTGAGCAATTACCTGACGGATAGGGAAGTGGATAATGAAGCATTCCATGGAGGGATGGAACAGCCGGAGCGGGAACGTGCATTGTCTAAGTTCCGGAACGGGAGTGCCTCTGTCTTTATTTCAACTGACCTGGCTGCCCGTGGATTGGACATTCCGGAGGTGAAAAATGTGATCCACTATCATTTGCCTGTTAATGAAGAGGCGTATGTCCACCGGAATGGACGTACGGCCCGTATGCACGCTGAAGGAACCGCCTATCTCATCCTGAATGAGATAGAGGAGGTACCGGAATATATTTTGCGGGAACCGGATGAGTTCTATCTTCCGGAACAGGCGAAAAAACCGGCTCCATCCGCATGGGTTACCCTGACCATCAACCGGGGAAAACGGGACAAAGTCAGTAAAAAAGATATTGTCGGTTTTCTTTTTCAGAAAGGTGGATTAGAGAAGGATGAATTGGGGATCGTAGAGGTAAAGGAAAGTTGTTCCTTTGCTGCGGTCAAACGAGGTAAACTCAATGAACTGATCACCCGGATCCGGGATGAGAAGATTAAAAATATGAAAGCGAAATTTAGTTAGCAGATAGATAGCAGGAAGAAAGTCAGGGACGAAGGTGTCCCCAAAGTATATATGCTCTTTGACAAAATTACAGCTTGTAAGCCCGGAGGGCTTGAATGTAAATAACCGCGGGTGAAACCCGTGGTAACAACTACTTGCTCTTTTTTGCACCCCGGATGGGGTGCAACCCTTTCTGGGTTGACATACAGACTGATTCTTCCTACCACGGGTTTCACCCGCGGTTATTCACATGTAACTCCTGTTGGGGTAAATGCTTGTAAATCAATACAAATTACTAAGAAAGAAATACGAATTAAAAATAACATATAGAATAAATATGACAATTTTGATAAAAGGTGTGGAGCTGAATGGTGAACGTACGGATATCCTGATCGATGGAAAATGGATCAAACGGATTGGACAGGATCTGCCTATGGAGGCGGATAAAATCATTGACGGACAAAACAAGGCCGTTATTCCTGGTTTAATTAACACGCATACCCATGCTGCCATGACCTTGTTACGGGGTTTTGGGGATGATATGCCTTTACAACCCTGGCTAACGGAGAAAATCTGGCCACAGGAGGCTAAATTGACGGAAGAGGATGTCTATTGGGGGGTTAAACTGGCTTGTCTGGAAATGATAAAGACCGGGACTACCTCTTTTAACGATATGTATTTTAATCTGGAAGCAACTTCGGATGCGGTAGAAGAGATGGGTATCCGGGCCGCTTTGGGATTTAGCTTTTTTGATCATGGGAATCCGGAACTGACAGAAAAAGCTAAAAAAGAGAACCGGGAGTTTTTCTCAAAGAAAAGAAATTACAGTGACCGGATTAAGTATACCCTGGCTCCGCATGCGATTTATACCGTTTCCGGAAAATTATTGCAATGGATGAATGCCTATACTCAGGAAATGGATTTGCATATTCATACCCATGTGGCGGAAACGGAACTGGAATCGATCAACGCGTTGAAGGATTTTGGCGATACTCCTGTCCGTTATCTGTGTAAACTGGGTGTTCTTTCTCCCCGTATGACTATTGCCCATGGTTTGTATGTGGATGATGAAGAGATCCGCATGTTAGCAGATCATGGAGTGAAAGTGGCTCATAATCCGGCCTCTAATATGAAACTGGCTTCCGGGATTGAGTTTAAGTTTAAAGAAATGCGTGAAGCAGGTGTAACGGTAGGGATTGGAACAGACGGTTGTGCCTCTTCCAATAATCTGGATATGGTGGAAGCCATGAAATTAGCCTCTTTGTTAGGAAAAGCCTGGCGGAAAGATCCGGAAGCACTGCCGGTAGCTGATATCCTGTCTGCCGCTACCGAAGAGGGGGCAAAGATTGTCGGATGGAAAACCGGACGGGTTGCCGAAGGCTATTTGGCAGATCTCTGTTTAGTCAATTTAAAACTGCCGGCCTTTACACCTAACTTTCATTTCGCGTCTAACCTGATCTATGCGGCCAATGGCAGTTGTATGGATACCGTTATCTGTGACGGAAGAATATTGATGCAGAACGGAGTCGTTCCGGGAGAAGAAGAGATCCTGCAAAAGTCTGCGGAGATCGCCTATAATTTAGTGAAAAGGGAAAAGTAAATATAGCATGATCGTTGAATACAATATGGAACAAATAAACAAACAATATCAGGAAGCGGCTGCTTATCTGAGATCAAAGATCACCGGGGATCCGGAGATCGCTATTATTTTAGGAAGTGGTTTAGGATCTCTGGCAGAGGAGATCGAAGAGCCTGTGGTCATTCCTTACCATGAAATTCCTCATTTTGTTCATTCTACTGTGGCGGGACATAAAGGGAATTTTATCTGTGGGAAATTAGGGGGCAGGCAGGTGTTGGCCATGCAGGGGCGTTTTCATTACTATGAAGGCTACAGCATGCAGCAGGTGACTTTTCCGGTGCGTGTCATGAAACTGCTCGGAATCAAATGCCTGTTAGTGTCTAATGCCGCCGGAGGGATTAACACCTCTTTTAAGGTGGGTAACCTGATGATTATCCGGGATCATATTTGTATGGTTCCTAATCCGTTGATTGGTCCTAATAATGACCTGTTCGGACCCCGTTTCCCGGATATGACCCGTGCCTATGACCGGGAACTGATCCGTCTGGTAGAAGAGATCGCGGAAGAGAAGAACATTCCGTTGAAGAAAGGGGTGTATGTGGGGCTGACCGGTCCTTCGTATGAAACTCCGGCCGAGTATGCTTTTTATGGAAAGGCCGGCGGGGATGCGATTGGTATGAGTACGGTTTCGGAAGTGATCGTAGCCCGTCATGCGGATATCCGGGTCTTTGGTATGTCTGTCATCACGAATGAGGGTTATCATTTTGCCGATGATTTCGTAAATGATGGGGATGATGTGATCAAAGCGGCGAATGAAGCCGCAGGCATTATGACAACTATTTTTAAAGAACTAATATCACGAATTTAACCTTTCCTCTTTTTCGGAGGCTGTGTAAAAACTAAACTATAAAAATGAAAAAGTTACATGATAAGTTTATGTCCCCAAGGGGGATCCAGCAGTAGCCCAGGGATGAACGAAGTGATTCCTTAGGTAAGGAGAATCGTTTCATAACCTTGGAAAGGTTTCACCTCTCCTGGGGAAAATGCAACCCACTGCGGGGTTGTTTTAGGGTGGCTTCTACCCAGGGAATCACTTCGTTCATCCCTGGGCTTTTGCTGGATCCCTTTCAGGGATTATTTATCCTGAAGGATCTTAGATTTCCGTTGGGGATTATTCATTTTGAGGGGCTTTGAGTTTCCGGTAGGGAGTATGTATCCCGAATGGCTTTGAGTTTCTGACGGGAATAATTCATTACTTATAAAATGTAACTTCTGGTTTTGTTTTTAAGTTTTTCCACTGTATCTCAGAAAGAGGAGTATAAATTGAAAATAACCATGGAAGATTCAAGAAGAAATTTTTTGAAGAAAGGAGTGTTAGCCGGAGCGGGAGCCATGCTGATCCCGGAATTGGCAAAAGCTGTTGTTGCTGAACAAACAGCGGGTCACGCTTCAAAGATCACTTTACAGAAAGAGGCTGTTATTATGATGCAGGGGGACTCGATCACAGATTCGGGAAGGGACTATGCGAATAACAGATGTAACACCCCCGAACAGTTAGGAAACGGTTACAGTCTGTTTGTGGCAGGTGGTATCCTGGCGAAGCATGCGGATAAACAGGTAAAGATCTATAACCGGGGGATCAGTGGTAACAAAGTGTTTGAACTACGGAACCGCTGGGAAATTGATTGCCTGAATTTTCAGCCGGATGTGTTGAGTATCCTGATCGGGGTGAATGACTATTGGCACACCCTGGGTGGAGGATATAAAGGCACTCATGAAACCTATGAAAATGATTACCGGGATCTGCTGCGCTACACCAAACAAAAGTTGCCTGATATTCAGTTCGTGATTGGGGAACCGTTCGTGTTGAGAGGAGGTTCTGCGATTGAGGATGAAAAATGGTTTCCGGTCTTTGATGCCTACCGTAAAACCGCGAAGAAACTGGCGGATGAATTCCATGCGGTATTCGTCCCTTACCAGGCTGGTTTTGATGCCGCGATGAAGCAAGCCCCAGCCCGTTATTGGGCGTATGATGGTGTGCATCCGGATCTGCCTGGCAAACAATTGATGGCGGACCTGTGGCTGGAAGCAACCGGGCTGAAATAAGAAAATCTTTTTCTTTATCTTACTATAAATGCATGGCTTATAGGATTTAACTATAGGCTGTGCATTTTTATTTTTTCCGGGGAGTATCCACTGAACTATTATCTTTTGTATCTGTTTTATTCAGATAAAATAATGGATTAAAACAGGATGGATATGAAAGCTGTTCGAATATATGAATATGGTGGGCCGGAAGTGTTGAAATATGAAAGTGTTTCCAAACCGGAAGCTATAGAAAAGGAAGTGTTAATCAGAGTGATGGCTACTTCTGTTAACCATCTGGAAGTAAAAATTACTTCGGGGGTGAAGAGGAACCAGATGCCTGTCCACTTTCCATGGATCCCGGGGTTTGATCTGGCGGGTGTCATTGAATCCATCGGAAGTTCAGTGGAGAATTTTCCTTTTCAGGTGGGGGATAAGGTCTATGCCAAAACTACCGGTGGAACGTATGCGGAATATATTGCCGTTGACCCACAATGGATTGCCCGGCAACCTGAACAGTTGATCTTTACGGATGCTGCATCTATCCCTCATGTGGGGTTGACTGCCTGGCAGGCATTGTATACCCATGGGCAGTTACAACCCGGACAGAAAGTCCTGATCCATGGTGGAGCCGGAGGAGTGGGAGAGTTTGCCATCCAGTTTGCTAAGATAACCGGAGCCACAGTTTACACCACTGCTTCGGCAAAAGATTCCTATTTTGTGGGTTCCTTAGGGGCAGATACGATGATTGATTATAAATCGGTGGATTTTACCACTCAAGTGAAGGATCTGGACCTGGTACTGGATTTGGTCGGTGGGGATACGCTGGATAAATCCTATGGCGTGATCCGTCCGGGAGGAACGTTGGTCACCACAGCCGGAACCATTGATCAGAAGAAAGCCAGGGAGCATCAGATCCATGCCACAGGGATGGTCGTCCAGCCGGACGGAAAGGCACTGGGACAGATCACGGAATGGATAGAAGCCGGGAAAGTGAAATATGATGTAGCGGAAATCTATCCGCTGGCAGAGGTCATAAGTGCCTGGAATACCTTCCTGCATAAATCGGCGGAAGCCCGGAAGTTTTCACATGGGAAAGTAGTGCTGGAGGTATAGGGTTGTCTTTGTGAAAATAGAATAAACTATTTATGTGATTTGGGACAAAATGTGATATTATATAGTCAGATGTCTAAGGTTTAATAAATTTATATTATATATTTTCTTTATTTTGGTTTCATTGAATTTTTAAATTAATTAAAACTATACTTTAGTAGTATGATGAAAATATTTTCTTAATCCTTTTATCTGATCTACCATGAAAAAATATAAAGATCAAGTTCCTTCACATAGCATTCATAAAATTCGTTCCCTTTTATGTGAATTAGGAATTTTACCCAAGGAACATCCATTTGAAAATAATAATTTTTATTCCTGTAGAATAAGTATTGCCAAGGATGGGCTGAATAGCCTGGATTTAGGTGCTAACGGAAAAGGAAATACTCCTGAATATTCTTTGGCAAGTGGATATGCCGAATTTACGGAAAGAATACAAAACCGAATGCAACAGATTCGATTTTTTTCTTTTTTTATTCTTTGGATCGTTTGTATCAGTTGTTCCGGAAGTACTGTCAACCAGAAGCCACCGGAATCCGGGAGAGAAATAGTTGCAGAAGAGCTGCCTGGACTTCCGTATCATATTGATTTAGGTAAAAGTATAAAACAGGTCGCTTCGGAAAAATTATCAGTAATAGCTGAGGAAATTTCTTATATTCCTCTGGAAACCTCAGCATCATCTTTAGTGAAAAGAATTCATGAACAACTATTTTTTAATCATACGATTCTCGTTAGTGATTTCAGTAATTTGTATCAATTCGATAAGCAGGGGAGATTTCTGCAAAAGATTGGGAAAAGAGGAATGGGACCTACCGACCATCAGTATATTCAGGCACTTGTAAGTAATGATGATTTTACATTACTCTATGTTTTTACTGCTGGAAAAATGAATGTATATAATGAAAAAACAGATTTCATTCATTCTGTTAAAATGATAGATCCTGATTTATATGTATTTTCCGGTTTAGCTCTGCCAGATGATTATTTGTGGGCGTACTTAGGGGCTCATTATAAACTAATAGATGACACGACAACCATTCATTCATTTGTAAAATTAGATAGAGATGGAAATGTCCTTGAGAAAATACCGAACTCTTCTCCCGTTCTATCTACATTTAATGGTATGATATTTAATAATATCCCATTTTATAGATATAAAGATGTTATCCGTTTTATGGATTATGGAAATGATACTCTTTTTACTCTTTCTATGGAAGGAAAGCCGGTTCCGTATGCCATTTGTCCGTTAGGCTCCATGAAAAGAGAATTAAATACTGCAGGTTTTAATCCTCAGCAAATGGAAGCACTTGTTTCCCGGTTACTGATAGATACTATTTGTGAAGATGAACGGTTTTTATATATCACTCTCCGGTGGGGAGTAAGTGAGGAATTCCAGTATGTCCTTTTTAATAAAAAGACAGGGGAAGTAAAGAATTTAGGAAAAGAAGGATTTGTAAATGATATAGATGGGGGTATTCCTTTTTTTCCGCAATTTATAGAAAAAGATGGAAGTAAGGGAATGTGGATTCCCGCAGAAGATTTCATTGAAAAAGTAGAAGCATTGGATATAGAAAAATACACTAAACAATACGGAGATCAGTTTAAAGCTCTTAAACAGATTACTTTAAAAGTGAGTCCGGATGACAATCCGGTTCTTATAATAATAAAATAAGATGAATTCCAGACAGTATATCTCTTTAATTATATCTTCTCTTTGTCGATAGAGATCTCTATGAGTTCACTATGGGAATCTGTTCTCTTTGGAAGCCTGTAAAGAGATCCAAAAGTGGATTAATGAGCATTGTATAGTATGTTTATTTTAAAAAAACATACTATGCAAACGCTGCTTTTTTTCTATATTTGCACTTATATCTTTACTTTACCTAATATGAATATACAGCAATTAGAATATATCCTTGCCGTTGATAAACATCGTCATTTTGCCAAAGCAGCGGAACATTGCCGGGTGACACAGCCTACGCTTAGTATGATGATCCAGAAACTGGAAGATGAACTGGGAACCAAATTATTTGACCGTACGGTGCAGCCGGTCCGGCCGACAAATGCCGGGAAACGGGTGATTGAACAGGCCAGGAAGGTTTTGTATGAAGCCGCTTTGATCCCGGATATTGTCAATGAAGAGGAGAAGTCTCTGAAGGGAGTGTTTAAATTAGCTGTACTGCCCACGATTGCGCCTTACCTGTTGCCCCGCTTTTTTTCAGCAACTGACGGAGGAGTATCCGGATCTGGATATTCATGTATTGGAAATGCAGACAAATCCTACTATTCAGGCGCTGTTGAAAGGGGAGATCGATGCGGCGATCATTGCTTCCCATCCGGTGGAAAGCCAGCTACAGGGCGATACCTTATATTATGAGCAGTTCTTTGGATATGTTTCTCCTAAAGAATCTATTTTTAAAAATGAACTGATCCGTACCTCTGATATTAACGGAGAACGATTATGGTTGCTGGATGAAGGACATTGTTTCCGGGACCAGTTGATGCGCTTTTGCCAGATGGAGAAGGTGAAGGTCCGTCAAAGTGCCTACCGGTTGGGTAGTATGGAAACCTTTATGCGTATGGTGGAAAGTGGCAACGGGATCACATTTATTCCGGAGCTGGCCGTAGACCAGTTGGGACAGGAGCAACGCATGTTGGTTCGTCCTTTTGCGATTCCGAAGCCTGCCCGTGAGATTGCGTTGGTTACCCGCAAAGATTTTGTGCGGCATACAATCTCGGAAATATTGATCCAAAGTGTCAGAAAATCAGTGCCTAAAGAGATGCATTCCCTGCAACCTTATGAGAAGGTGGTCTGAAAAAGATCGCAGACTATTAAAAAAAGTGTCATTTTTTCTTTGTAGTTTGTAGAAAAGCGTTACTTTTGCCTCAGTTTTCAATTAAGAAATCAAAAAATGAATCGATTTAGCTTTACATACTTCTTTTATTACTTTTACTTTAGCAGAGTAGAGGCAGGAATTTGTATGTAAAAGTTGATAGATGAAACGGAAGAATATCAATAATAAAATATAAAAGTCCTGCCAGAAACGGTAGGACTTTTTTTGTTAATAAATTAATCTGAAAAGAAAGATGAAAAAGAAAGTCGCAATCCAGGGTATAGCCGGCGCTTATCATGAAGTCGCCGCCCGCAATTATTATGAAGATGAGGACATCGAAATAATAGATTGCATTACCTTTAAAGATGTGATTGCTGCGATCCGGAAAGACCCTTCTGTATTGGGAATGATGGCGATTGAAAATACGATTGCCGGAAGCCTGTTACAAAACCATGAACTGATCCGTGAAAGTGGGTTCAGCATCATCGGAGAATATAAGCTATGCATATCCCACTCACTGGCAGCGCTTCCGGGAACAACGATCCACGATATTACGGAGGTAAATTCCCATCCGATCGCACTGATGCAGTGTAATGACTTTCTGGATACGTTACCGCATGTGAAGATCGTTGAAAAAGAAGACACGGCATTGAGTGTCAAATGGATCGCGGAAAACCATCTCGAAGGACACGCCGCCATTTGTGCGAAACATGCGGCGGAGATCTACGGGCTGGAAGTGTTAGCGGAGGGCATTGAGACCAATAAACATAATTTTACCCGTTTTCTGGCAATCGCAGACCGGTGGACGGCAGATGAAATTATGCGGGGAGAACCCAAAAACAAAGCTTCTCTCGTTTTCGCAACTCCTCACTCCGTCGGCAGCCTCTCCCAAATCCTCTCCGTTTTCTCTTTCTACGACATGAATCTTTCTAAAATACAATCATTACCGATCATAGGCCGTGAATGGCAGTATCTGTTCTATGTAGATCTGGTTTTCTCCGATTATACACGCTACAAACAGGCGGTGGATGCCGTGATGCCATTGACAAAAGATTTAAAAATATTAGGCGAATATGCAGAAGGAAAACAAAGTGTGTAATATCATACCTGCCACACGCGTAAACAGTGTGAGCGAATACTACTTCTCCCGTAAATTGAAAGAAGTAGCGGAAATGAATGCTGCCGGTAAAAAGGTGATCAGTCTGGGAGTCGGAAGTCCGGACCTTCCTCCTTCGGAAGAGGCGATTGAGACATTCTGTGAACATATTAAAAATCCGGATGAACATGGTTACCAACCGTATGTCGGCATACCGGAACTTCGGAAAGCATTTGCTGACTGGTATAGCACCTGGTATGGTGTAGAGCTCAATCCACAGACTGAGATCCAGCCGCTGATTGGTTCCAAAGAAGGTATCCTTCATATTTCACTGACATTCCTGAACCCGGGAGATGGCGTGTTGATCCCTAACCCGGGCTATCCGACCTATAGCTCAGTCAGTAACCTGGCAGAAGCCAGACTGATCCCCTACGAATTGAAAGAGGAACTGAACTGGCAACCTGATTTTGAGGAGTTGGAGCAAATGGATCTTTCAGGGGTGAAACTGATGTGGGTGAACTATCCCAACATGCCAACCGGAGCGAATGCAACGGTCGGATTGTATGAAAAATTAGTGGCTTTTGGCCATAAACATAACATTGTTATTTGCAATGATAATCCCTATAGCTTTATTCTCAATGAACATCCGTTGAGTATACTGAGCCTACCGGGAGCGAAAGAGATCTGTATTGAACTGAACTCCATGAGTAAGTCTCATAATATGCCGGGTTGGCGTATGGCGATGTTGGCTTCTAATCCGCAGTTTGTTCAGTGGATACTCAAAGTGAAAAGTAACATAGACTCCGGTCAGTTCAAACCGATGCAATATGCCGCCATTGAAGCGTTGCGGGCCTCTAAAAGCTGGTATGACCAAATGAATGAAGTTTACCGCAGCCGCCGGGATCTGGCCGGACAGATCATGGATACACTGAGATGTACGTACGATACGAACCAGGTAGGCATGTTTCTTTGGGGAAAGATCCCCGCGGAAGTGGCAGGGAGTGAAGCGCTGGCAGACAAAGTACTGTATGAAGCCAACGTGTTCCTCGCACCGGGATTTATCTTTGGCAGTCGTGGAGAACGGTATATCCGTATATCCCTTTGCTGTAAAAACGAAGCGTTGCGGGAAGCCTTAGACAGAATCAAAGAAATAATTAAATAACAAATACAATTGTATGAAAATGGAATTAGAATCGATCATTTTACCGGGAGTGGACTCCCAGCGTCCTATTGTGATTGCAGGACCTTGCAGTGCTGAAACAGAAGAACAGGTATTGGAAACAGCCCGTGGCTTAGCTGCCAAAGGTGTTAAAATATTCCGTGCAGGTATCTGGAAACCCAGAACCAAACCGGGAGGTTTCGAAGGGATCGGGGCGGAAGGACTGGCCTGGTTGAAAAAAGTGAAAGAGGAAACAGGTATGTATGTTTCCACCGAAGTAGCGACCAAAGATCACGTATTTGAAGCCCTGAAAGCAGGAGTGGACATTCTGTGGGTGGGTGCCCGTACCACAGTAAACCCTTTTGCCGTACAGGAAATTGCAGATGCCTTGAAAGGGGTGGATATTCCGGTGTTGGTGAAAAATCCGGTAAATCCGGATCTGGAATTGTGGATTGGAGCATTTGAACGTCTGTATAATGCCGGTATCCGTCGTCTGGGAGCGATCCATCGGGGTTTCAGCTCATACGATAAAAAGATCTACCGGAACTTACCTTTATGGCATATTCCGATCGAATTGCGTCGCCGTCTGCCGGAACTGCCGATCTTCTGTGATCCCAGCCACATCGGTGGAAGACGTGAACTGATCGCTTCTCTTTCCCAACAGGCGATGGACCTGAGTTTTGACGGATTGATCGTGGAATCTCATTGTGATCCGGACTGTGCCTGGAGTGATGCCAGCCAGCAGATCACACCGGATGTACTGGATTATGTAATGAACCTGTTGGTGATCCGGGATGCCGTTCAGACCACAGAAAATCTTTCAGAGCTTCGCCGCCAGATTGACCAGGTGGATGAACAGGTACTGGAGTTGTTAGCTAAACGGATGCGTATCTCTAAAGAGATCGGTATCTATAAGAAAGAGCATAACATGCCCATCCTTCAATCTCCCCGTTACAGTGAGATCCTGGAAAAACGTTCCAAAATGGGTGAACAAATGGAGCTGAGCCCGGAATTTGTAAAAGAGATCCTTCAGGAAATCCACGAAGAATCCGTTCGTCAGCAGATGATTATCATGAATGAATAAAAGAATAGGTGTAGTTAGTGGTTAGTAGATTTTTGAATTTATTTTCTACTAACTACCAACTACTCTAAAAAATCTCCTTATGAAAATACTTATTTTAGGTGCCGGAAAGATGGGGTCTTTCTTCACCGACCTGTTGAGTTTTGATCATGAAGTGGCTGTGTTGGAAAGCGATCCGAAACGGTTACGTTTCATCTATAATGCGCTGCGGTTCCAGTCTCCGGAAGAGATTACGGATTTCGCCCCGGAACTGGTGATTAACTGTGTAACCCTGAACTACACCATCGATGCGTTTAAAGCGGTGTTGCCTTATCTGCAACCTTACTGTATCATTTCGGATATTGCTTCCGTAAAGACTAACTTACAGGAGTTCTATAAAACCTGCGGATTCCCGTATGTCTCTACCCACCCGATGTTTGGTCCGACTTTTGCGAATCTGGGCAACCTGCAAAAGGAAAACACCATTATTATTTCGGAAGGTGACCATTTGGGAAAAATATTCTTTAAGGATCTGTATGACCGTTTGAAACTGAATATTTTTGAATATACTTTCGATGAGCATGACCAGGTGGTGGCCTATTCGTTAGGGATCCCATTTGCTTCTACTATTGTCTTTGCTTCTATCATGAAGCATCAGGATGCGCCGGGTACCACGTTCAAAAGACATATGAAGATTGCCCGTGGTCTGCTGGCAGAAGATGATTACCTGTTGACTGAGATCCTGTTTAACCCCCGGACTCCCGGACAGATCGAACAGATCCAGAAAGAACTTTCGGTTTTGCAGGAGATTATAGCCAGAAAAGATACGAACGCTATGAAATCTTATCTGACAAAAATGCGGAAGAACATTGAATAGCTCTCTTTATTTGAGATTTATAAAGAAACAGCCCCGGAGTTCCCTGAAAAGAACCCAGTCATGTCCGGAAAAATTTTTATATCTGAAACAGGCAGAAAATCACCCTTCGCCAAAATCTTCCGAACATGACTGGACGATGCCCGGGGTTATTGGCTAAGGTTGATGTGCGATTCACATTTTATCCCTGTCGGGGTAATTACTTATAAATCGAAACTTTTTAATTTTCTTGTTTTACTTTTGGGACACCTCCATAAAAGGTTCAGAGGGAAAGCACTTCTTCTATACCTCTTCTTTTCGAATAGGGCATGGCTTCTCCATATCCTATGCGGAGTAAGATGGATGGATATTCTTCCTCTAATTGTAGGGTTCCGGCCATTCGTACGGATAACTCACGGATTTCATTGGGCTGGTTGAAATAAGAATGAACGACTCCCTCTCCGGTAGTTATAAGCAGAAAATGTTGCAGTGTTCTACCCAGTTCGATCCAGTTAGAAAACGTATGTTGACGGGTAGTAAATAAAACCAGATGAGAAGAAGAATCTATTTTCCTAAGATCTCCTTTCACCTGCGACCGTTCATTGATGGCTACGCTGATAACCGGTTTGGAGATAAAAAAGGGAAGATTGGGAGCGCCAAACACCAGATAACTGAGTCCGTCTTTTTTCTTCTCACTATGTTTTTTGTTAAAACGCATCCAATCCTTTAACTCCCGTTTGAATGCCTGATCCCTCATCTGTATACGGTTCCCCTCTTCCACATAACTTTTGATCTGATCAAATTCAGTAGTCCCGTTTTCATAAAAATAGATGGAGACCGATTCTTTATCTGCTATCTTTTCCCAGGCGGAAATTGTTTCCCCCGGGACTTTTTTGCCGTTATAGATACTCCGGTTAGTTTGTCTCAACGGTATTTGCGGCAATAGTTCTTTATCACCGGAACCGGATCCTCCCGGTAAAAGATGAACCGAAATGATCCCACTCTCAGAAATGCTGATCTCTTGTCCGTATCCCTTTTCCGAGGCAGCGATACAAAGGTTTTCCAGCGCACAGCCCAGGCTGATGAATAATTCCCGGTGATCTGCATCCACTACCGGAAGCGCTTTTTCAAAATCCGGATGGATCTCGATCCGGTTTTCTCCTGTCTTAAAAAACCAGGGCTGGGTATTGTGGCCGGAAGGGGCCTGAATGGCATATTCGATCATATATAAGAGATCCGGGTGTTGTGACTGTAAATGAGTTGAATGGATTGTTCCCATAAGTATTATAATAAATAGATGGATTTTACCTGTTTTCCTGAATAATTGCTGTTTCATAAATTGTTTTCTCTGCTCCATTGATCAATAATCAAATGAATACCTTCTTCTAACTGCTCCCACGCTGTCTCCTCCTGGAGAGGCAGGCCATTATAGACTTCACAAACATCACCAAACATAGCTAAATAGGTGATCGCACTGCTGATGAGGGTGGCCAGTGACTGTACCTGCTGGTAGGAAACACCGGAAATACGACTGATATATTCAATCAACAAAACCCCATTCTTTTCCCGTTTTTTCCGGATCTCTTCCACAACAGAATTATGGGTTGTCAATTCCCACCGGTACAACCGGATCAATATTTTATCACTCCTCAACTGTCGTATCTGTTCGGAAAAAAGCTTTTTCAGAAACGGATTTAAATCCTTTTTGCCCGGAACTTCCGTCGGAACATTTACCCAGTAATCCCGGGTCATAATATACCGGGCAATCAACTCTTCCAGAGAACCGAAATAACGGTAAATAAGCATTTTCGATACGCCGGCCCGCTGGGCTATTACATTAATTCCTAAACATTCCAGCCCCTGTTCCTTAATCATGTCACCCACAGCTCCCAAAAGACGCTGCTCAGTCGACTCCCTGTCTTTTTCTATTTTCATATAACGCTGATGTATAATTATGTTACCATCTGGTCACAAATATATGTTACTTATCGGTAACAATCAAATTAAAAATAGATTATTTTTATTCCCGGATAAGGATTTGAAATAAGATTGAAAGATTAACCGGTTTAGTATGAGAGTCTTGTGAAAACAATTTAGGAGTAGAGATGTTCTATTTAAAAACAGAGATGAAGATGGCATTAGATGAGTTGAAGCAGTTGGCATTGAAACTGTATAAAAAAAGCACATGCCTCTTCCGGGATTTCTCCACGGGAAGATAAAAATGAGTGGATGGCAGAAAAGATTGATTCGATCATAGAAGAAGACAGCTACGCCCTGGAAGATATACTGAATGAAGATAAAAATGAGCAGGAAGTACTTCAATATGTAGAAGAACAGTACCGGGAAAACCTACAGAAAAAGTAAATTGTCCCTTTTTTACACCCGTATAAATCATCAATTCCTGTATTTTTGCAGGTAGATGAATCAATTTCAGGTCATAAAAGAGCTGAAAGAGCTTTCCGGTTTTACTCCTGCAGAACTTTCTGCAGCCTGTGATACAAAATATTCTGCTTATCACGCATTGTTTCGTTTAGCTTTTGTAGATTTGCATATAGACTAACCTATGTTTAACCCTGAAATAAAGTAAACAAATGGCATTAGATAAAAATTTGGATAGAAACAGGATCAATTGTGATGACTATACGCAGGTGGATTTTTATGAATATCGTGGAGATGACCTGTTGGATGTGACGGACTACTTCTCAGCCTATTTAGAGGATGCGACAAAAAAGGATATATGGTATATGGCAATCCCATCACCACTGCTCCTATTGCTGAATTTACGGTATATGATAAATATGCGGGGAAAGAGCGAAACTTTCTGAATTTCTGTTCCTATAACTATTCAGGCTACTCTTTTCATCCGGAAGTAATCGCGGATGTACAAAACACAGTGGCCAATTATGGAACCGGAGCAGTCTCTGCACCTTTGTTAAGTGGGTATTATGATTTGTCCGCACAGTTGGAAAGCCGGATCGCCCAATTCAAAGGGAAAGAAGACGCCATGATCTTCCCCACCGGATATGGAGCCAATCTCGGGGTTCTTTCCTGCTTGTTGAAGCCTGGGGATGTCGCGGTCATGGATATCCTGTCCCATGCTTCCATTTATGATGGAGCAAGACTGGCAGGAGCCAACATAAAGGTTTTCAGTCATAACAATGCGGAACATCTGGAAAAGATCCTGAAAGGATTGGATACGAAAAGAGTGATTGTGTGTGTAGAAGGAGTCTACAGCATGGATGGAGATTTAGTTAATCTGCCGGAAATCGTTTCCGTATGTAAAAAATATGGAGTCAGGATCTTATTGGATGAGGCTCATTCTACTTTAATTTTCGGAGAAAATGGGAGAGGAGTCGCAGAACATTTTGGATTGGAAGACCAGATTGATATAACGATTGGTACCTTTAGTAAATCCTTTGGAGCAATCGGAGGTTTTGCAGTAGGAAGCGCACCCCTTATTTCTTATTTGAAAATGTATGCCCGTTCATATGTGTTTTCCTGTGCTATGGCTCCGCATACGGCAGCAGGTATCCTTAAAGTGCTGGATATATATGAAAAGGATAAGTCTTTGCTGGTGAAGCTATGGGAAAACACACGCTATATGCAACAACAGCTAAAAGAAGCCGGACTGGATATTGGAGGCTCCCAATCCCAGGTGATCCCGGTAATCGTAGGAAATGACAGACGCCTGCGGGAAATAAGCCGGACTATCCATGGTCAGGGACTTTATACAGGAGTCGTTACCTATCCGGCAGTTTCCAGTAAAAGGACACGGTTGAGATTATCCATGTCCTCCAATCACACGAAAGAGCAGATGGATACCTGTGTGCAAATCATACGGGATGCTTTCAGTAAATTTTGATCTCTGTAAAAGTATCCCGCAACGGAGGTCTCTATTTTACCCGGTCCCAATCCATTAATAAAGCATCCAGAACACTATAAACCGGATTGTTTCCATTCCCTGTATGATTGGGTTTATCAAAAAAAGTTTCTACTTTTTCCGTATCTGCCGGAGTCGTATACCTGCTGTTAACCTTTTTTTCTTTAGCCATCTGAGTACTGTATTAAGTTAGACTATATAAAAGAAGACGATCCGGTTGAAAAAATATTTTAATACGAAGTGAATATTTACAATATCTTTCTCTTTTTATTTCTGACCCCTATATTTCCGGAACTCTTTTTTTGTCAAAACTGTTTGTATATGAAATCATTATTACAACAAAGATGACAGTAGAACAATTAGAAAAAATAGCTTCCGGCCTTTATCATTCCTCCGGAGATGATCTTCCGGAGACCAATCTGTCCTACCGGGAAGACTGGATGGCACATAAAATAGAAATGGCTATTCAGGAAAAAGGGCCTTTACTCAGGAAACTTTTAGCTGCGGATAACCGGATAGAGGTGATAAATCTGTTGCGGGGAACGTATATTGATAAAACATTCGGGGAGGACTAAGAACCTGTAAAGGATTGATTTTGTGTAATCATCCTAAACACTTAAGTCCTTCTTTCTGTTTTCAGTAAGATAAAAGGAATATTCATTATTAAAGAGATAAAGTTATGACAATTCAGGATTTAGAAGTATTGGCAGCAGATCTGTATAAAGCTGCAGAAGAAGATTCACCTATTTTTGGCCATACCGCAAAAAAGGAATGGATGGCAAAGAAACTGGAACAGGATATAGAAGATGATGGCACTATGTTAGGCCACTATTTGGCCTATGATGATGTGGAAGGTGTTTTAAATGATCTGGAACAGCAATATGAAAATAATAAGCATCCTAAAGATGAGGATGAGCTAACTGTCAAAGACCGGATAAAAGATAAAAAAGAAGAGATGAAAGATAAAGTCTCAGATCGAAGATTCGGTGTAAAAAAGGATCCTATCAGGGACCGTAATGATCATCCGGTAACCGGACAGACAGAAGAGAAAATGATGGATGAACCGGAAGATGAAGTGCTGATCGTTGAAACAAACGAACAGGTGATCCTTTTTGAAACAGAAGATGTAGATGACCGGAATGACCAGAAAGCCGTCCCTTCTTCTCAATCAGGTAAATGCCACCGTTAAACAAGAGATCCCAGCCGCATAGCGGCCACCCATTCATCACTCCGTGTGGAAGCACGGGATGATGAATGAGGATACCCTCCAATTAAATAGATAATAAATATTTTTCCATACACACACTCCCTCGCTTCCCTTCATATTGTCCATAATTGGGAATGGTCGTATACCCATTTTTCGTGTAAAACCGGATAGAATCCGGCTGTTTTATACCTGTCTCCAAAATGGCTCGTTCATATCCGTTCTCCCGGCCCCATTGTTCTAACTTCCGGATGATCAATCCTGTAATTCCTGAACCCCGTTGAGAAGGATGAAGATAAAACCGTTTGATCTCAATCGTTTTTTTTATCATACGGACGAAAACAGCCACAACCGACTGCCCGGTTATCCTGATAAGCCACTACTACGGTTTGAATATGGTCTACCTGGTTGTAAGGGCCATACTCCAAACGGTTGGTGACCCCATATCTATCATCTAATTCCTGGTCCAGCTCCCGGATCAGTTTTCTGAAATCGGGCAGGTCACTTTGAGTGCGCAACAAAGAGATGTTCATCGTTTTTTAGCAAAGATAGATATTCTGATAAAGAATCCGGTTTCCGGCAGAACGTTTTTCCTGATGGATTTGTTTAGTACAAAATAAAGTTTTATGGCAAAGAAGAAACATCAACAAATCGGGATCATTGTAGGAGTGGTACTGGCTATCTTATTATTAATTTACTGGTTAGTTTTTACACTGGATCTGTCCGCCTACTATGGGGAATGGTAAGATTGGTAACCGGGAAGAACAAGTTTGTCTTATCATTCTGACAGATGTAAAAAGAGATTGTCCCAAAAATCAATAGACTTCCGGGACAATCTGCATGCAATTTTTATTCCATATACTTTAGAATCGTTTCTGATTTAAAAGAATCTATTAATGGACGATTACCTTATATATCTCATGGTTTATACTGATGATGTAGCTTCCTTTTGCTAACGGAATGGATGTGGTACCGGAAGGTACCTGTCTATACATCACCTGTGTACCATTAAAGGTATAAATACGAAGATAAGACGGGGATATGAGTTCTACCATAAGATGTCCCGGCTGGGTGTAGATCCTGTTTTCACTTTCCGGCAGGCTATCTGTTGAGGTAGGGATCTCCGGGGTTATTCCTTCCATGGTGATATAGGTATCTTGTTGTATATTCCGGATTGTATAGGTATAAACGGGTGGAGCTTCTGTATCTGCTGTTTGTATGGCACCGTTGACTCTGACGATAGGGTACGAATCTGTGTATTCCTCCAACAGGGTAAGGGTGAAGGTGAAACTGTCTCCCTCCGCTACTACATAACTACCGGTTGCCGGATGGGTGATGGCTCCTTCAACAGAGGAGAGGTATACCAGATAAGTGGTTGGCTCGGGGGCTACATATAGTAGGTTTGGGATAGCCGGCTGATTATCGGCAAAGCATTTCAGATGAGGCATATATTGGTTGGCCGGGTCTGTATTCCAGATTGTTTTTACCCAATTGCTAACCGGTAATCCACTGGTTGACCCATTCCAATCTGCTCCATGCTGGTTATCGTGTGCAGCCAGTGGTTGTTGTGCCATATCTGCTATGTAGGCGTAGTTGTGTTGGAATACTCCTTCTGTACGACTTCCGGCTATCCGGTATGAACTGGCATTGGCAGACTCGAATAATCTGAGCATAACAAGATTATTTTCTATATGGGCACGGACACTGTTCCCGGTAATTCCTCCGGTAAGAATGTTGGTAGGAGAATTTTTTTCTTTTATTTCTCCGGCTACATAATTATGGCTGATCTTCAGATGGCCGGCCGGGTTAGACGCATGGCTCCATACCCTGCCGGCTAATCCTCCCACGGCATGTGTATTGCTCTCAGCTCCTGAGAGAAGGGTAACGTACGCGTAATTGTCCCGGATAACTGCCTGTTCATTTTCCCCTATTTGCACATTTCCTATTAATCCACCGGTATAAACAATTTCTTGATCTGTTCCTGTGGTGGTAATACTACCTGTAGCAAAGCATTCGGAGAGTTCCCGTACCTGGGAGGTGTGACCGATTAACCCACCGGTACACGAAACAGGCGCATTTCCTGAAGTTATATTCACCTCCTTTGCACAGCTTTGTGTCAGACTTGTCAGGCGTCCTGCTGCAATTAAACCTGCTGAGTAGGTGTATTCATATGCATCCCCTCCTTGTATAGTTGTATTTATGCAGTTTACATTTACAGCACGAACATAGGTATCGTTACCATTGGATAGCAGGTAGCCAATAAGGCCACCGGTAACAGACTCTCCATCTCCATCAGGACCGGGTGCATCTCCGCCGGTTACCGAACTATGGGTTACCAGGCAATTTTCCAGTGCAATCAGGTTGGCAAAAGAGTCTCCTATTAATCCGCCGGTACGGGAAGTTGCTGTGCCATTACCACCGGTAATAGTACAAGCTGTTATTTGGTTTCCCTGGATGTAAACAGGTTGGTCAGCAAAGTTATTCAGAATACCGGAGAGCCCTCCGGTATCGGAGTCTGAATCGGAATCATATAAGGCATTGGAAATCTCCATTCCCGTTACGTTGCAGTTTGCCAACGAAGAGGGTTCTGATACCACAAAACTTCCTGTGATGCCCCCTACCCGGGAGGATTTTCCATTCCCTCCTGTAATGGTTCCTCCGTTTACCGTACACCCCTGTAGAGTTGCCTGTGTATTGATCGCTCCGGCTATTCCCCCTACACATGACTCAACACTTTGATTTTCACCTCCGGTAAGCATCAGTTGGCTGATATGGCAGTTGGTTATAGTGACCCCGTTCCTGGCATTGCCAACGAATGCAGCGGCATAGCTTTTATCGGTATAGTGGACATCTCTTGCGGTAATATGGATCTGATCCAGATGGAGATTCTGGATGATTGCCCCTTCTCCCAACAGTCCGAAAAGGGCTACACTACGAAAGCGGTCATCGGGAAGTTGATTTCCGTGAATGGTCAGGTTTTTAATGGTCTTGTCTTGCCCATCGAAAATACCCCGGAAAGGTTTATTTTCGGTCTCGTTGGACATGGAGCTGATAAAAACACCTATGGGATAAATCTGGAACCCATCCAGGTCAAGCTCATTTCCGGTCTGTGGAGTAAGGTTGAAGTAAGTCTCTTCATATGGGGTACTCCACTCATTTACATGTGTAGCCAGGACCTGGAGATCTTCTGCCGTACGAATCAGGTAAGGATCTCTCTCTGTTCCTTCTCCCCGGAAAGAAAATGAAATACGGGGTTGTCCGGGTAAATCCTTGATCTGAGGCAGATAGGCTCCTTGTCCGGAAAGGTTCCAGGAAGTCTGACTCCAGCTATTAACCGGAGCAGTCCATGAGGTTGGGGTGGGTGCTGTCCAGTCGGCCCCGCTTTCACTGTCAGCCTGTGTTTGTAAACCAGCTTCTCCTAAGATACAGGCATAATTACCTGATAAGTCACATGTCTGGTTAAATACACCGGCAAGACGTCCTGTTGCACCTTGCGTCTCTATGGATTGAAGAACCACTAAGCAATTGATGATCTGAGGCCGTATGGTTGCCAGATCCCCTGCATATACCTGACCGGTTAATCCGCCCGCCTGTGTAGAGAAACCTTCGATTTTTCCGGAAGCATAATTGTTTTCCAGTTTCAGAGAGCCGGTAGCGGATTGATGTGTATATATACTTCCGGATAATCCACCCAGGTAAGTATCCCGGTTACTGACTGATATGGTCGATTTAATAAGCGATGCATTATAGCAGTCTTTCAATAGGAATTCAGCAGTGTTCTGTATGCCTATTGTCCCGGCAATTCCTCCTGCATGGTTAGTTGAAGTTTGGCTCTTAACTGTTACTACGCCGGTATTATAGGTTCTTACTATCTCCGAATTTCCATTGCCGGCATTTACAGTTCCTATAATTCCACCTATATAACTACTCACACCGTTTCCATCATGTACGGCTCCTGTATTGTAGCAATCAGTTAGTTCAGTGTTCCATATGCTGTTACCTACAAGCCCCCGGTATGTTGCTGGTTGCTTATTCCTCCGATTACCATACTACTATTAGTCGAATTACTTATTTTCAACGTTCCATTATTTTCGCCTGCCAGTCCTCCGGTACCATTGCTTGATTTGGAATTACCACCTGTGATGATTCCTCCTTCTATATGGCAATCTGATAATTCTGTTATGTAGGATGATGCCATAGTAGAAACGGTCCTCCCTATGAAGCCTCCGGAAAATAGGGAAGAAGAGTTAGTCGTGCTTTTTTCTAATGTAGGTGATTTGATGTGGCAGCCTGAAAATTGTACGCCGGCTGCTGTATGGTTATATACATACCCGGCCAATATAGCTGTTCCAAGAGAAAAGCAGTCGGGATTTTCATTATCTTTCCCTTGTACAAAAGGGCTTTCAAGAATTAAATCCTGAATCCGGCATCCTCCTCCTACCACTCCGAAGAGTCCGGTATGATAATAGTCCCCAGGTAGCTCATTGCCCTCTATCCGAAGGTTGGAAATAGTCCAACCGGCTCCGTTGAAAATTCCCTGGAAAGGTACAAAATTGTTCGGAACCATTCCGTGCCCGATAGGAACCCAAAGATGCCCCGTAAGATCAATATCTCCGGTCAGTTCAAAATAGGTATTTTCAAATGTTTGTCCTTCACCTACCTGCCTGGCCAGCCACGCAAGGTCTCCGGCAGAAGAGATCTGATAAGGAGTTTGGGTGGTTCCTGATCCATTAATACTACCGGAAGCATAGTCGCTCCATAATCCGGTGAAGGTTTGTCCGGTTAGAGTAGGGAAGGTCATACTAATCAAAGTCCAGACAAGTAAAATTCCTCTTACTGGTAAATTTTTTTTCATACGCTTAATGATTAAATTAAAGAGATTCGTTTTTTCATCTTTTTTAGATTATGTAGAAATTATTTTTTCCTTTTTTACATTCCTGAAGATCGAATAAGTAGTTCTATACGAACTTAAAATTTACTATTCAAAATAGGCAGTGCAACTATTTGATAAGTGGGATATCAGAGGCATACAATGACTTTATCTTCTGATTTATCAAGGCAGAAATGGATATTCTTTAGAATTACCTACTTTTTGTTATAAAATATTACTATTTTTGTCTATAAGGAAATAGAAAAAGCTGTAGTTCGTATAGAACTATGGAGTGGAACTGAATCCTGACTCCTGACTCCTTCCTGCCGGAACAGATCCTTCTAAAGTTTGGATGACAGGGCTGTGGCATGTTGAGCCAGTAGAAACGGAAAGAATAAAAGAGTTAGGAATTTAATATCTTTACCGACTGACATGGAGGAAAACAGTACAAATGTGCTGGAGTGGATAAAAGAAAGATGGACCCTTTCACAGGGAAGGACGTTTTTCAGATCACTTCCGCCCACCAGCAGATGCCCAGAATGGCCAGGATAGCAGCGATGACAGCCAGAGTGATTTTTACTGGACTATAGGGCCGGTCACCATGAATTTTACCGGTTCTGCCGTTTACATAAAAATGATATAATTTGTTGCCATACATGTAGGAGGACATGTAGACAGGCAGCAGGATCAGTTTGAATTTGATGTCATTGTACTGGGTTTTGCAGGATAGGATCCGCTGACGGTCGCCGCCGATCTGTCGTTTGACCGCACTCCGGATCGCAGTATCCATGATTGCCTTCGCTGTCTGGAATCCGTTTTTCAGTGTAACTATATACTTTTCCGTAGTAAAACCACTCAGGAATTTCGGATCTGTTTCCACTAAGTTTTTAGTGTCCCATCCCTGGATCTTATCCATAATTGGGTGAGTGATCAGGCGGGAGGCGGGAACCATCACATCATCAAAAAAGAGAGAGACGTGTCCGCTCCGGAAACTCCACCGGGTACGGGTGACGGTCCTCCGGTTTTTCCCACTCCCCACAGTGGTGGTATAGGTGTCTCCCCGTTGTCCCATATAGTTGGTTTCCGTCTGTGCATCATAGGTCCAGCAAGGGATATAAACTCCTTTCAGCTCCTCCGTATGCATAGCCCGGCTTTTCAGTTTATTGGGAGCGAACCAGAGGCTTTTCATCCAGGCAGACATATGCGTATGGATCGAATCATGGGATACATGGAACGGTAGGAGATAAGAAGGTTTGATTAACCGTTCCGCATGCACGTCGGCTTCGATCAAGGGAGTATTACAATAGGGACATTCAGTCGTATGAATATTTTCTTCAAAAGTGGATTCGGCTCCGCATTGGCGGCAGTTGATTACTTTAGCCTCCCGGTTATGAAGCTCTTCCAGTTCACCGACATACGTCAGGAAATCCAGCTCTTCCACCTCATCCACTTCCCGGATCTCGATCTGTGTCGAAGAACCACAATGGGAGCAATGAAGAGAATCCGTGCCCGGCTTATAGGTTAGCGGGGCACCACAGGATTCGCATACGTATATATCGGAAGACTGGTTTGCTTCCGTAAACATTTCTTCCATATAAACAGATCGCTTATGGTTGAGGGATCGGTGGAGGAGTAGCGGTAAATAAATGAGCCAGTTCAGCCTGCGCTCCGGCTGCTTCCCATTGTGCCATTCCGTTTTTCCACACTAATGTGTCGCGGGTCAGAACCTGTTTAGTGACTAATTCCGGTAATAAAGAGATCTTATAAGGTCCGGATTGTTGTCCTCCTATAGCAATAAAATATGCTACTTCTTCCGGGATTGGCGGAGGAACCGCACCCTGAGTAGGGGGAGGGGTAGCTGTTTGATGAGTCATCATTTGTGCCATCTGGTTTGCCATCGCCATACCGGCACCGAGTCCCATGCCCATACCTGCTGTACCGGAAGGATTTTCGGCAGCTGCTTCCATTGCTTTAGCTGCTTTCATCCGGGTGAGTTTGTCTAAGTCAATTTTGTCTAAGCGGCTCAGTTCAAAGATTTCCTTCTTCACCTCATCCGGCATCGAAACATTTTCAATCAGGAATTTAGTGACCTCCATTCCATAGGCTGAGAAGTCATCATGCATATAGTGGAAAATCGTATCCGATAATTCATTCAGGTTCGCGGCATACTTTTCAATGGGTAGATGAGTTTGTCCTGCCGCATTCGTGAAACGGGTGACGATGATACTTTTTAGTTGTTCACTGATATGGGAAGTGGTGAACAGTTGGTTGGTTCCCACAATCTCACGGATAAAAACAGCGGCATCTGTTACTTTGAAGGAATAGATCCCGAAAGCCCGTATTTCCACCATGCCGAAACGGTCATCATTCAGGATCACCGGCGTGCGGGTGCCCCATTTCTGGTCTATGAAGTTACGTGTACTGACAAAGTAAACCTCCGCCTTGAACGGACTGTTAAAACCATATTTCCATCCCTGTAGTGCAGAGAGGACCGGCAGGTTCTGTGTATTGAGCGTATAGGTACCCGGTGTAAAAATATCAGCTAACTGTCCTTCATTAATGAAGACAGCGATCTGCCCTTCCCGGACGACTAATTTCGCATTATTCTTGATCTCATTATTATGACGTTCAAAACGGTGGACAATCGTATGCTGTGTTTTGTCCAGGAATTCAATAATATCAATTAATTCCCCTTTTAGCTTCTTGAAAAAACTCATATTTAATTTATTATGGGTCAGTTACTATATCAGCATCAAATATACACAGAATTTTTGAGGTAGAATAGTCTATTCCCTTAATCCCCTTTTTTATATATTTCTCTCTGTGAATTTTTTTCAGGTATTCACCTATTCACCTGTCATTAAGTGTTTGTCCACGAAACAGATACGGTGCATACCTGGTGAATACCCTACGCACCAGGTATTCACCTCTATACCATAGGGAAGTTCCGGAGTGCATACTACGTGGCGGAAAGCTGCAGAGAAACTATCCGTAGGGTGTAGAGGGTAGCGCGATCAGGTGCCTACCTAACCATGGATAAAGTAGGTACCTAAGGGTGCCAGGGTGTAGAGGGTAGCGATAGTTTTCCTGCACCACCTCATGATTACTTCATGGATACAGCCTTCCTGGTATAGGGTCTTCCGGATAGTCATTCTCCACGGTGAATACCTTTTTCCTTAGGTGAATACCCGGTGAATACCCTAAAAAGATAAGGTGTTCACCGTATATGATTCATTTATAATTTCTTATGGAAAGGTGAATAGGTGAATACCTGAAAATAAATTTACAGGGAGAGAGTGATGCTTATGAAGGAGTCATTCATGAAAAAAGAGGATATCCGGACAAAGCCGCTATCCTCCTTCCGGATGTAACATCTTTAAACTTACTTATTCTCCAATTGTGATGATCACAATCCGGTTCCAGTTGTTTTCTTCAAATGGTTGCTCTTCAGAACCACTCCAGTCTAACGTAATGGATTCAGCCACTTCAAATCTGCTTTATGTAAAAATATATTCCCTTATTTCCCATGGGGTGTGGAGAACAAGGGAATATGTAAGCCAAATCTTCAGGTTGGTTTATCCGGATGGAGAATTACCGGATGAAATTGGTCCAGGCCCGTTCCGGTTCCGGTTCCGGCGCATTGCATGGCTGAAGATTGTTCAGCATCCAGACCATATTTCTCCCTAAAGTACGCATCGTTTGTAGTCCTTCCGGATCCTGTTCCACCTCTCCGGGGAACAGGCCGTGTGCTATATTCCAGTATTGGGAGGGCACTACCGGCATGTTTTGAATAGTAAAATATTTATTCAATCTATCCAGTGTGGCACTGGCACCACCCCGGCGGCATACGGCTACCGCAGCTCCGGGTTTATACTCGAAAAACTCAGATGCTGAGTAGAACAGGCGGTCCAGCAGAGCACATAAAGATCCGTTCGGACCTGCATAGTATACCGGGGATCCAAGGATCAATCCGTCTGCCTCTTTCATCCGTTCACGAACCGTATTGTATAATTCATCCTGAAAAATACACCGGCCCAGTTCGTTACATTTATTACACGCAATACATCCCTGTACTGCTTTGGTTCCGATTGAAATAATTTCTGTTTCAATGCCATTCGCTTCCAGTACGGTAGCCACCTCCGTGAGTGCCCGGAAGGTGTTTCCCTGTCGTTTAGGACTACCATTGATTAATAACACTTTCATATGATCGACTATTTTTTTACAAATATAACCAATCCTTGCAGACTTTGTTTGTAAATCAGACACACTCCACTTTCTGTTCTCCACTTGCGTGGTAAAAGGTTGTTAAGCTCTTTAATAATTTCCTGGTGACATTATCTATATTTTACACCCCAAAGGGGTACTACAGAAATAGCCCAGGGCTGAGCGAATCGAATCCCTGGGATCTGATTGGTTTGATTCAACCCCGCAGTGGGTTGCATATTTACGCTGGAAGTTCTCTGACAAGAGGTGAAACCCTTACAGGGTTGTTATTATATGATTCTTACCCAGGGATTCGCTTCGCTCAGCCCTGGGTTATTTTTGTAGTATCCCCTTTGGGGAAAGCTTATGCAACCATGTGTTATTAGAGAACTTAACAGTCCTGGATTGTGTAGAGAACAGGACAGGGGAGAAGGAAAAACCGGATTCAGATATTCCATCTGAATCCGGTTTGTTTTATTTTTGCTTATAAAATAAGTTGCCTTATTTTTAGTTCCTTATTTGAAATAGCGGTTATAAAGACCTTCGAAACCTTTACCGTGACGGGCTTCGTCTTTTGCCATTTCATGAACAGTGTCATGGATCGCATCCAGATTCTGCTGTTTTGCTAAAGTAGCAATCCGTTTTTTATCTTCGCAGGCACCGCATTCTGCGTCCATCCGTTTTTTCAGGTTGGTTTTAGTATCCCAAACCACTTCACCGATCAGTTCTGCGAATTTGGCAGCGTGTTCTGCTTCTTCCCAAGCGTAGCGTTTGAATGCTTCTGCAATTTCAGGATAGCCTTCACGGTCTGCCTGACGGCTCATGGCCAGATACATCCCTACTTCCGTACATTCACCTGTGAAATGTGCCTGCAAACCTTCCCAGATTTCCGGGTCTACACCTTTCGCAACTCCTAATACATGTTCGTCTACAAATTGCAGAGATCCTTCTGTCTCAACTAACTCTTTGAATTTATCTGCCGGCTGTTTACATTGCGGACATTTTTCAGGTGCTTCGTCTCCTTCGTGTACGTACCCACATACGGTACAAATCCATTTCTTTGACATATCAATATAATTTTTATTGGTTATAGAATAAAGTAAAATAAAATTAGTTCTTTTTCTCTTACAAACTTAGGGAAAGTTCCCGATAAAACGTCTACATATCTTGATAGATTTATTCAATTGCATAATAAATCGCATCTATAATTTCCTCTGTTTGCTTCTATACAATTGGTTTTTATTAAAGATACAGAAATTGAAGGAATGTCATCAAAGGCACATCCAAAGGAGACAATCTCCGGAATTGAAAGTCGTAAGGATCAGCCTTTTTTTGTTTGTAGATCTCCTTTTTGAGAGGAATAATGGATTGTTAAAGATTAGAAAAAACCAGTTGTATAGCGGAAAGTCAGCAATTCTTTCCTGACTTGGGGGCATATTTATAGAGAAGTTATTTGTTTCTTCGCATACTGAAATGCGAAAAAAACTCTATATCATGGAAAAAGTAATTTACAATTTGGTTTTTAACAGAAAGAAGCAGTTGAATGCTGAGGGAAAAGCACTAATACAGGTGGAGGCATATCTTAATAAGCAGAAAAAGTATTTTTCTACGAAAGTATATGTAAAACCGTGCCAGTGGGATAAAAAGAGAAAAATGATCAAAGCCCATCCGAATATGGAGGCATTGAACCAGTATTTACAGGATTATATGGCAGAGCTTGAGCGTCTTGAACTGAGTCTGGCCCAGAGTGGAAAGGTATTGACGTTGGAAAATCTGAAGGAAAGGACCACATCCGGTAGTGGATCTTTCACCTCATTTATGAAGAGTGAAATAGACAAATCCAATCTGAAAGCTTCTACTTTGAAGAATCACTCATCCACCTGGTCCTTGTTAAGCCAGTTCCGTCCGGTGGTCGCTTTTGATGATCTGAATTTTAATTTTTTATGTGCGTTTGAGGATTATTTGTTGAAGAATGATTACCACCGGAATACGATCGCTAAGCATATGAAACATTTAAAAAGGTATGTCAACCTGGCTATCAATATGGACCTGTTTGAGATGCAGAAGTATCCTTTCCGGAAGTATAAGATCCGCTATATGGAAACCAAACGTACTCATCTGACCCCCGAGGAGCTGAGTCTGTTGGAAAATCTGTATCTGGGAAGAAAACGTACGTTGCGAAGAGCGTTGGATATGTTTTTGTTTAGTTGTTACACCGGGCTTCGTTTTTCGGATATTGTCAGTATCACGAACGACAATTTTTTAGTGATCGACGATAAATTATGGCTGATCTATTCGTCTGTAAAAACAGATGTGCATGTCCGTTTACCTCTTTTTCTTTTGTTTGATGGAAAGGCAATCCCGATTTATGAACGTTATAAGCACAATCCGCATACCTTATTTAATGCCTCTCCGGATTCAAATTCTAATGTGAATAAGCAATTAGTCCGAATCTGCCAGATGGTTTCTTTAGATAAGCGGATCTCGTTCCATACGGCCCGTCATACGAATGCTACTTTATTGCTTTATAACGGGGCTAATATTACGACTGTGCAAAAGTTGTTAGGTCATAAGAGTGTAAGGACCACGGAGATTTATAGTAATATTATGGATATGACCATTATCCGTGATTTGGAAAAGATCCGGTAGCTACCGAGAGGTTAAGACAGGTACATAATGGAATGGAAAAGCCATTCATTTATAGTGGGCGGGAAGGTAGAAATAGAGTTTGTTGTTAGCCGTTGTACGGGGAAAAGGAGATATGGATTCTATCAGTATTCTTTGATTAGGTAATAATAACTTTCCATAAAACATACATTAGTTATTTTAAGACTGTTTCTTTTGTTATGTAGGGAAAACTTCCGAATTTTGTATATATGATAAATCAACCATTAGCCGAACGTATGCGTCCGAAGACACTGGACGACTATATCGGGCAGAAACATTTGGTAGGACAGGGGGCTGTGTTGCGTAAGATGATCGAAGGCGGCCGTATCCCTTCCTTTATATTGTGGGGACCTCCGGGAGTGGGTAAAACTACGTTGGCACAGATCATTGCCAATAAACTGGATGCTCCGTTTTATACCTTGAGTGCGATCAGTTCCGGGGTGAAAGATGTGCGTGAAGTGATTGAAAAGGCCAAAAGTAACCGTTTTTTCAATACGGTTTCTCCTATTTTGTTTATTGATGAGATCCACCGTTTCAGTAAATCACAGCAGGATTCCCTGTTGAATGCGGTAGAAACAGGGGTGGTGACCCTGATCGGTGCGACAACAGAGAATCCCTCTTTTGAAGTGATCCGGCCGTTGTTGTCCCGTTGCCAGGTCTATGTCCTGAAATCTTTGGATAAGCCGGATCTGATGACATTGCTTCAAAAGGCAATCTCTGAAGATGTGGTTTTGAAAGAGAAAAATATTCAGTTAACGGAAACGGATGCTTTGTTACGGTATTCCGGTGGAGATGCCCGTAAACTGTTGAATATTCTGGATCTGGTAACCACCGCAGAGGAGGAAAGTGAGACGATCGAAATCACAGATGAGAAAGTGGTGGAACGTTTACAGGAAAATCCGGCTGCCTATGATAAAGGGGGAGAGATGCGTTATGATATTATCTCTGCTTTTATTAAATCGATCCGGGGTAGTGACCCGGATGCGGCTATCTATTGGTTGGCCCGTATGGTTGCCGGTGGAGAAGATCCGGAATTTATTGCCCGCCGTTTGTTGATCTCCGCGGCGGAAGATATTGGACTGGCGAATCCGAATGCCTTGTTACTTGCAAATGCTTGTTTTGATGCACTGAAAAAGATTGGCTGGCCGGAAGGCCGGATTATCCTGGCAGAGACGACGGTTTATTTAGCCAGTAGCCCGAAAAGTAATTCTGCTTATATGGCGATTGACGAAGCGATTCAGTTGGTGAACCGTACCGGAAATCTGCCGGTTTCGTTACATTTAAGGAATGCTCCTACTAAATTGATGGCTGAACTGGATTATGGCAAGGAGTATAAATATGCGCATAGCTTTGAGAATAATTTTGTGAAACAGGAATATATGCCGAAGGAAATCCTGAAAGAACGTTTCTGGAAAAGTCAATCCAATCCGGCGGAACAAAAGATGGCGGAACATTTAAAAAGATTATGGAAAGACCGGTTTTAATGATAATCTGTTTTTCAGAATGAATTATTCCTTACGAAATGATGTTGGGTATGGAAATAATCTGTAAATTAGCCGCCTGTTTTGAGAAAACAGGTAACTTATAATGAAATTCTATAAAAATTAAAAGAGATTGGTATGAAAAAGCACAATTTTTCTGCAGGTCCGTCTATCTTAAGCGAGTATACGATCAGGAATGCTGCTGCTGCGGTAGAGAATTTTGCTGGTACCGGGTTATCTATCCTGGAAGTTTCTCACAGAGGGAAAGAGTTTGTTGCTGTATGTGAAGAGGCAAGAGCGTTGGTGAAAGAACTGTTGGATGTACCCGCAGGTTATGAAGTTGTATTTTTAGGAGGTGGTGCAAGTCTGCAATTTTGCATGGTGCCTTATAACCTGTTGAAGAAAAAAGCGGCTTATCTGGATACCGGAACATGGGCTTCCAATGCAATTAAAGAGGCTAAACTGTTCGGCGAAGTAGATGTGGTTGCTTCATCCAAAGAGGCAAACTATAGCTTTATCCCCAAAGATTATGTGATCCCGGAAGATGCGGATTATTTCCACTTTACTTCCAATAATACTATTTTCGGGACTGAAATGAGATATGATCCGGATGTAAAAGCACGTTTGGTGTCTGATATGTCTTCCGATATTTTCTCCCGTCCGGTGGATGTTTCCAAATATGATATTATTTATGCCGGTGCACAGAAGAACCTGGCTCCTGCCGGTGTTACGCTGGCTATTGTTCGTGAGGACGCCCTGGGACAGGTGGAACGTCCGATTCCTACGATGTTGAATTATAGCACGCATATCAAAAAAGAATCCATGTTCAATACGCCTCCTGTATTCCCTATTTTTGCTGCTTTGCAGACCTTACAATGGTATAAGGAGCAGGGTGGTGTGGCTGCTATGGAGAAGAAAAATATTGAGAAAGCATCTGTATTGTATGACGAAATAGACCGTAACCGTTTGTTTAAAGGAACAGCGGCTGTGGAAGACCGTTCCATCATGAATGTTTGTTTTGTGATGAACGATGAATATAAGGAATTAGAGGCTGAATTCAGTGCATTTGCAACTGCTGCCGGTATGGTCGGTATCAAAGGCCACCGTTCCGTGGGTGGTTTCCGGGCTTCCATTTATAATGCGATACCTAAGAGCAGTGTAGAAGCATTGGTTGCAGCAATGAAAGAATTTGAAAAACAACATTGAGCATGGCAAAAGTATTAATTGCAACAGATAAACCATTTGCTCCCGTAGCGGTAGATGGTATCCGACAGGTGATCGAAGGTGCCGGTATGGAATTGGCTTTACTGGAAAAATATACGGAAAAAGCCCAGTTACTGGAGGCTGTCAAAGATGTGGATGCCATCATTATCCGTAGCGATATGATCGATGCGGAAGTGTTAGACGCAGCCAAACAATTGAAGATTGTCGTTCGTGCAGGTGCCGGCTATGACAATGTGGATCTGGAAGCAGCCACAGCACATGATGTATGTGCAATGAATACCCCGGGACAGAATTCAAACGCAGTGGCTGAATTAGTATTCGGCCTGTTGGTATTTGCTGTCAGAGGATTCTTCAACGGGGCAGCCGGAACCGAGCTGAAAGGAAAGAAGCTGGGTATTCTGGCCTATGGGAATGTAGGACGGAATGTTGCCCGTATTGCGAAAGGATTTGGCATGGATGTCTATGCATATGACGCATTTACTCCGGTTTCAGCCATTGAAGCAGATGGTGTGAAAGCGGTCGCTTCCACAGCAGACCTGTTCAAAGCATGTGAAGTGATTTCTTTGCATATTCCTGCAACAGCCGAAACAAAAGGTTCCATCAATTATGAATTGATGAACTCCATGCCTAAAGGAGCAGTTGTGGTGAACACAGCCCGTAAAGAGGTGATGGATGAAGCGGGTTTGGCAGAGATCATGAAAGCCCGTCCGGACTTTAAATATGTCAGCGACATCAAACCTGCTATTGATGCGGAACTGGCAGCAGCCTATCCGGATCGTTATTTTGCCACTCCTAAAAAGATGGGGGCACAAACCGCAGAAGCCAATATCAATGCCGGTATTGCAGCAGCAGAACAGATCGTAGGTTTCATACAGAACGGTAACGAAAAATTCAGAGTGAATAAGTAATCGCATCCCGCGATCGAAAAGTAAAAAGTGAAGAGTGGATTTCCTGCAATATTTATATATTTGCAATGGTGAATTCACTTTTCACTTTTTATGTTCATTGTTCACCTTAAATAGAAGAACTTAATCAATAAAAAAGAATAGAGCATGGCTGTAATCAAACCATTCAAAGGAATCCGTCCGCCAAGGGAGTTGGTGGAAGAGGTAGCATCCCGTCCATATGACGTACTAAACTCGGAAGAGGCTCGTGAAGAGGCAGGAGATAATGAAAAATCCCTTTATCATATCATTAAGCCGGAGATTGATTTTCCGGTAGGAACAGATGAACACGATGAGGCTGTATATGAAAAAGCCGCGGAGAATTTTCAGAAGTTCCGGGATAAGGGCTGGCTAATCCAGGATGATAAAGAACAATATTACGTATATGCGCAAACCATGAATGGTCACACCCAATATGGTTTAGTTGTATGTGCTTCTGTAGAAGACTACATGAAGGGGAACATCAAGAAGCATGAATTAACCCGGCGTGATAAAGAAGAAGACCGTATGAAACATGTTCGGGTGAACAATGCGAATATCGAGCCTGTCTTCTTTGCTTATCCGGACAATGCAGAGTTGGATGCGATCGTCAGGAAATATACTGTTAAAACACCGGAATATAACTTCGTCGCTGAACCGGATGGTTTCGGTCATACATTCTGGATCATTGATAATGAGGAAGACATGGATCGTATTACAGAACTATTTGCAGCGATTCCTGCTCTTTATATTGCGGATGGCCACCATCGTTCGGCAGCAGCTGCTTTAGTGGGTGCGGAAAAAGCAAAACAGAATCCGGATCACCGGGGAGATGAAGAATATAATTATTTCATGGCTGTTTGTTTTCCGGCTAACCAGTTGACGATCATTGATTACAACCGGGTAGTGAAAGACCTGAACGGACTTACGGATGAAGAATTCCTTTGCAAATTGTCGGAAAACTTTACCGTAGAAGAAAAAGGCGAACAGATCTATAAACCGCTTGCGTTGCATAATTTCTCTGTGTATTTGTCCGGCAAATGGTATTCCCTGACAGCAAAGGAAGGTACCTATAATGACAATGACCCGATCGGTGTGTTGGACGTAACTATTTCCTCTAATCTGATTCTGGATGAGATCCTGGGAATTAAAGATCTTCGCTCTGATAAACGGATTGACTTTGTCGGTGGTATCCGTGGTCTGGGAGAATTGAAACGCCGGGTGGATAGTGGTGAAATGAAAGTGGCGCTGGCTTTATATCCTGTTTCCATGAAACAATTGATCGATATTGCGGATACAGGCAATATCATGCCTCCGAAAACAACCTGGTTTGAACCTAAACTGAGATCTGGTTTGGTGATTCATACATTAGAAGACTGATCTTGGAAAATGAAAAACAGTTCCCGGCTTTTGAGTCTGTGTAAAAACACTTATCGTTCATTGATAAAGTTACAAATCGTAAGTAAGTACCCTGAATGGGGTGCCATGTGAATAACCCCGGGTTCCACCCAGTCCTGTTCGGAAGATTTTTTACAGGGCGTAGCCCTACTATATCATAGCCCCCGGCAATGCCGGGGGAATAATTGATCGACAGAGAGTTGCGGGCGGTACGCCCAGTATAATAAGAGGATAACAAACGGTATTTATACCCGATGATACTACTCATTACTATATTGCACCTACGGTGCGCAACCCATTGGTTATGAATACACCCCGGCGTTGCCGGGGCCTGGGATATACTGGGGCTACGCCCTGTTCGGAAGATTTGGCGAAGGGGGATCTTGATCTCGTAAGTCCTGAAAGGACGTCATATAATAGCCTGGGATGCAAATCCCAGGTCAGGTATCAGTAGTCAATGGAGTGCTGAAAGTACGACACTGCATATACAAACCTGTTGTTTCCATAAGATGGGGTGTACCTACAGCACACCCCGGGTGGGGATTTCTCTACCTGGGACTTGCGTCCCAGGCTATTATGTGCCGTCCCTGCGGGACTTAAGAGACAAAGGTCACCTTCGCAAAAATATTCCGACCATGACTGGGTTTCACCCGCGGTTATTTACAGGCAACCCCTTTCGGGGTTCTTGACTAAGGGTAACCTCTGATGACTTATAATTCATAAGGTAGTTGGATTTATAAATGAGTTTTTACACAGCCTCTTTTGTGGGGAACTGAATATGCAATAAAAATAATAGTATGTCATCAATTAAAAATGTTGTGTTTGATCTGGGAGGAGTTATTATTACTTTAAACAGAGAATGTGCAGTCAAAAGATTTGAAGAGATCGGTCTGAAAAGTGCCAATGAACTGATAGACCCGTATGAACAGAGAGGTTTCTTTTTAGATGTGGAAAATGGAAAGATCGGTGTGGAAGAATTCTGTCAGCAATTGACAGAGCATGCCGGAAGGGAAATCTCCAAAGAACAGGCTCTCTATGGCTGGCTGGGGTTTGTTGTGGAAGTTCCGCAGTACAAACTGGATTATATCCTGGAATTGAGAAAGCAATATAAAGTCTATCTGTTGAGTAATACGAACCCGTTTATACAGGAGTGGGTCCGTTCTTCTGCTTTTTCGGCTGCAGGCCGTCCGATTGGTGACTATTTTGACAAGATGTATGCTTCTTATGAAGTAGGTATTACAAAGCCTGATCCGGCAATCTATGAATATATGCTGAATGACTCAGGCATGATCCCTGCAGAGACTTTATTTGTGGATGATGGACGATTGAATATTGAAGCCGCACATACGTTTGGTATCCGGACTTATCAACCGGAAAATAATGAAGATTGGCGGGAGGCAATTGACCGGCTTCTGTAAAAATGTTCTGCAGGTAGGAATATAAAATGTAAAGTATTTGTATGAAGAAAGTGATTCGCATAGGATCACTTTTTTTATTTGTTTTTGAATTTAGGGTCTCTCTTTTAGCGATTTATTCCCTACATGGATGAAGTACTAAATTTAATTAAAGAAGATATAGGTAAGAAAAAAACTGTTGTAAAAATAGTGAATTTCCTGAGCAAGATAGATATTTTTAGTGTGTCTTCCAGTATAAATCCTCTTTTTTTAGGTAATCATTATCCTGCTCTTTTATTCCTTTCCGGTGAAAATGTTATAAATGTCAGAAATATAAAAAGGTTGAATGAAAAATAAAAAAAATAACTATAAATATTTGGAATGCAGTTTTTTATTATATCTTTGCGGTGTCTTATTTTATATCTTTAATTGGGTTAACTTGTTGATTATGAGTTTTGTATTTGAAATGTAAACTATTTATTCTTTTTTGTTATTCTGTGAATAATTTTTGTTAATAGTTTGGTTTACAGCCGTTTTATTTACTTGTGAATGTGGGTTATTATTATGATAAAAATTATTTCAGGAAGAATAATTTAAGAAAAATGAGTATTTATATTGTATTAATTAATAGGTGTTAACCGTTTTAACTTTTTAGATATATAATTTTACATTTGTGTGCATTTAAACCGTAAGAACAAAATTATAATTTGCAACTTAATTCTCTAATTATGAACAAGTCACTTTTTCAAAAGCAGTTGCTTAGCATGTGTGATAGTATGATGAGGTTCGCATTTATTTTGACCACTAATAAAGATGATGCAGAGGACCTTTTTCAGGAAACATTTCTTAAAGTTTTAAACAACCGGGAAAAATTTGCCGATAATAAAAATTTAAAAGGCTGGGTATTAACCGTTATGAAGCACATTTTCATTAACAATTACAACAAGATCATTCGTATCCATACAGTTGTCGATCAGGATGCTGATTTGTATAATCTGGATACAGTCAATGATTCCGGTTTTAACTCTCCGGATAGTGCTTATCGTATTCAGGAGATTAACAAGGCGATCGAGAGCCTGAAACCGGAATATAAAAAGCCTTTTTCCTTATATGTAATGGGATATAAATACAATGAGATCGCGGAAATGTTGGATATTCCTCTGGGAACAGTGAAAAGTAATATATTCTCCGCCCGGCAGGAATTAAGAAGAATCTTGGAAGATAAAGAATCGATTGATTGAACAGGCCTGACGGGCCATCTTATATATGAAAGCATCTATTTCATCTGGAATAGATGCTTTTTGTTTGTGGAAAGTAAATCCGCTTTTTTTTATGATTGTTAGCTGTTTTCCTTATGCTGGTAGACTAAAAAATAATCCTTTAAAATAGTTGGATCTCAAATAATTTGTATACTTTTACACAGTTGCTGTGTGCGCACACAGTAGATGAAACAGTTCTAAAATAAATATGGTATGCAGTCCAATATTCGTATTGTTGATATTGCCCGGATGGCAAATGTTTCGGCAGGAACTGTCGACCGGGTGCTGCATAACAGGGGGCAGGTTTCGGCCGAGAAGAAGGAAAAGGTAGAGCGGGTGCTTCAGGAGATGAACTATCATCCGAATATGGTTGCCCGGTTCTTAGCCTCTAAAAAATCATTCACGATCCGGCTCATTATTCCGGCTTTCAAATCCGGTGATTACTGGGAATTGGTTAGTAAAGGAATTGAACAGGCAATCGGAGAGTTATCTGATTTCAAAATATCTGTGGACTATTCTTTTTATAACCAGGATAATGAAGATTCTTTTATCCGGGCGGTAGCTGAAATGAAAACGTCTGAATTCGACGCATTGATTGTTTCCACGCATTTTATAGAACCTGTAGTCTCTGTTTCTTCTTATCTGGATTCCTTGTCAATTCCCTACATATATATAGATACTGAAGTTGCAGGTCAGCATAATATGTCCTATTTCGGTGCCAACACTTATCAAAGTGGGGCTATTGCGGCTAAACTGTTACTTCTGGAAATAGGAATAGCCGGAGATATTATTATTACAAATGTGAAAAGTGGTAATGGTATTTCCCATCAACAGTCCAGCCGGAAAAAAGGCTTTTTAGATTATCTCGAACAGCATCATTTTCAGGGGGCTGTTCGTTATTTCGATTTGGACCGGGACCGGGTGGAAGAAAATGTTACTTTTTTCCGGAGTTTACTTGCCGGCAAAGGACAAAACACGGGTGCAGTTGTTTTTAATTCACGGGTACATGAATTAGTCAGGTTGAATGAGATCTGCCGGTCGGAGATCAGGATTATCGGTTATGACCCCATCCTGAAAAACATACAGGCTTTGAAAGAAGATAAAATAGCTTATCTGATTTCTCAGCACCCACATAGGCAGGGGTATCATGCGGTTAAATCCTTAGGTGATTATTTGGTTTTCGGGAAACTACCCACGAAAGTGAATTATATGCCGATCGATATCCTGATCAAAGAAAATGTGGATTTTCACACGAAACTAATTTAAATACGTATTTTTTAACCATATAAATAAAATACCATGAAAGATTTGTTTAATATTCGTGACCGGGTGATCGTTGTTACAGGAGGAGCCGGGGTTTTGGGACGTGCTATATGTGTCTATCTGGCCCGTCAGGGAGCTAAAATAGTGATTCTGGAACGGCATCAGGAAAATGGTATGGCGCTGGCTGATCAGATCCGGTCCGAAGGAGGAGAGGCACTTTTTCTGGTTTCTGATGCGTTGAACAGGGAACAACTGGAACAGAACAGCATAGAGATCCTGCAGGCATATGGTAAGATCGATGTGCTTATTAATGCCGCCGGGGGTAATATGCCGGGAGCGACGATCCCACCGGATAAAACCGTATTTGACCTGCAATTGGAGGATTTCAGGAAAGTAGTGGATCTCAACTTGTTTGGAACGGTACTGCCAACTACTGTTTTTGCTAAAGCCATGGTGGAGAACGGTGCCGGAAATATTATTAATTTTTCCTCTATGTCAGCCTTACGGCCCTTAACACGGGTGGCAGGTTATGGAGCTGCAAAAGCGGCAGTCGCAAACTATACGAAGTATATGGCGGGTGAGTTAGCAATGAAATTCGGGGAGAATTTCCGGGTCAATGCCTTAGTTCCCGGTTTCTTTATTACAGAGCAAAACAGAACCTTGCTGACGAATGAAGACGGTTCATATACGGCAAGAGGAAATACGATCCTGGGACATACACCATTTAACAGGTTTGGGGATCCGGAAGAACTGTTAGGGTCTATCCATTATCTGGCAAGTGACGCTTCTAAATTCGTAACCGGAACACTATTGGTTGTAGATGGAGGTTTCGATGCTTTTTCTATTTAATTTAAACCTATCAAAGATATTTAAAAAATACCATGATACTAAGTGAACAAACATGGAGATGGTACGGACCCAATGATCCTGTATCACTTGCAGACATCCGGCAGGCGGGTGCAACCGGAATTGTGACGGCATTGCATCATATCAAAAACGGAGAGGTGTGGACCGTGGAAGAGATCCGGAAGCGGAAACAGATGATCGAAGAGGCCGGCCTTGTCTGGTCGGTAGTAGAGAGTATACCTGTGCATGAACATATTAAAACACGGGAAGGCGAATACCTGAAATATATCCAAAATTACAAAGAGAGTATCCGGAATCTGGCAGCCTGTGATATCCGGGTAATTACCTATAATTTTATGCCGGTGCTGGACTGGACCCGTACGGATCTGGCCTATACGATGCCGGATGGCTCCCGGGCCCTCCGGTTTGAAAGGGATGCATTTCTGGCTTTTGACCTGTATATACTGAAACGGCCGGGAGCAGAGAAGGAGTATACGGATGTAGAGAAGGAGAGGGCTAAAAGCCGGCTGGCCCGGATGACCCCGGAAGAGAAAGAACGCCTGATAAGAAATATGATTGCCGGTCTTCCGGGAGCGGAAGAAAGTTTTACCCTGGAAGAATTTCAGGCGCAATTGAATCGGTATGATGGAATTGATGAAGAGCAGCTGAGGAAAAATCTGATTGCTTTTCTGCAGGAAATAGCTCCTGTGGCAGATGAAGTAGGAGCAAAACTGGCGATCCATCCGGATGACCCGCCGTATGCGATCCTGGGCTTACCGCGCATACTCAGCACGGAAAGCGATTTTAATCTTCTTGTGGAAGCAGTTCCGAACCCATCGAACGGATTGTGTTTCTGTACAGGTTCCTTTGGTGTCCGGGCAGATAATAACCTTCCTGAAATGATCCTGCGTTTAGGGGACCGGGTTAATTTCGTACACCTACGCTCTACCCAGCGGGATGAGCAGGGGAATTTCTATGAGGCAAACCATCTGGAGGGAGATGTGGATATGTATGGTGTGATGAAAGGGTTCCTGGAGGTGCAGAATAAAAGAAAAGTCTCTATTCCTTTCCGTCCGGATCATGGACATCAGATGTTGGACGATTTGCAGAAGCAAACTAATCCAGGCTATTCCGGAATTGGCCGTCTGAGAGGTCTGGCAGAATTGAGAGGTCTGGAATTAGGAATTGCCAAAACACTCTATAAATAACCGGTATGAAAGCTTTTATGGACGAACACTTTGTTCTGGAGACAAAGACAGCGGAAAAGCTCTATCATGAACATGCCAGCTCTTTGCCGATCATTGATTACCATTGCCATCTGGATCCTAAAATGATTGCAGAGGACTATGCCTTTGACAATCTGGGAGATATTTGGTTAAGTGGGGACCATTATAAATGGCGTGCCATGCGTACGAACGGGATTGAAGAGCGATTTTGTACGGGAAAAGAGACAACGGACTGGGAGAAGTTTGAAAAGTGGGCTGCAACGGTTCCTTATACGATGAGAAATCCTCTCTATCACTGGACGCATCTGGAACTGAAAACCGCTTTCGGAATCACTAAAATATTAAAACCGGAAACTGCCCGTGAGATCTATGACGAATGTACGGCTAAACTTCGAACGAAAGAGTTTACGGCCCGGGGTCTGATGAAACGCTATCAGGTGGAGGTCGTATGTACGACTGATGACCCTGTCGATTCACTTTCACATCATCTGGCTTTAAAAAGGAAGGGTTCGAAATAAAAGTTCTGCCTACCTGGCGGCCGGATAAAGCGATGGCAGTGGAAGATCCGGAGACTTACCGGAGCTATGTGGAGAAACTATCGGATGTTTCAGGTGTTAGTATTTCTACGTTTGCTGACCTGATCCATGCATTGAGAAACCGGCATGACTTTTTTGCGGAAGCGGGTTGTAAACTGTCAGACCATGGGATCTCTGAGTTTTATGCGGCTGATTACACCGACCATGAAATAGAATCCATCTTCAATAAAGTGTATGGAGGAAAAGAACTGACGATGGAAGAGATCGTGAAATTCAAGTCTGCCGTCTTGTATGAAGGGGCGATCATGGACCATGAAAAAGGATGGACCCAGCAGTTCCACTATGGTGTACTCCGGAATAATAATACCCGTCTGTTTAAACAGGTAGGACCGGATACCGGTTTTGATTCGATCGGTGACTTCACAGTAGCACAACAGATGGCGAAATTTTTTGACAGATTAGACATAAACAATCAACTAACAAAAACAATCCTGTATAATCTGAATCCGAAAGATAATGACATGGTGGCAACCATGACCGGAAACTTTCAGGATGGTTCTGTTGCCGGAAAGATCCAGTTTGGTTCCGGATGGTGGTTCCTGGATCAAAAGATGGGGATGGAGGCACAGATGAATTCCTTATCTAATCTCGGACTGTTAAGCCGTTTTGTGGGAATGCTGACGGATTCCCGTAGTTTCCTGTCGTATCCCCGCCATGAATATTTCAGAAGGATACTCTGTAATTTGCTTGGGTCAGATGTGAAAAAGGGGCTTTTACCTGCTTCGGAACTTGATTTTATAGGACAGATTGTGGAAAATGTTTCTTATTATAACGCTAAACACTTCTTTCGGTTTTAATTTAGTAAATGAAATAAATTTATACAGATACATATGAAAAAAGTAGTTACTTTCGGAGAGATCATGTTGCGTCTGGCAACACCGGGATATAACCGTTTTATACAATCTACCTCATTGAATGCTACATTTGGGGGAGGAGAGGCCAATGTGGCTGTCTCATTAGCCAATTATGGGATTCCTGCGGATTTTGTGACCCGTTTACCGGATAATGATATTGCCGGCTGGTGCATATCCGAACTGCGAAAATATAATGTTGGAACGGATCATATTGTACGGGGAGGGAACCGGGTAGGGATCTATTATCTCGAGACAGGTGCTGTGGCCCGTGCTTCCAAAGTGATCTATGACCGGGCCCATTCTTCTGTTTCAGAGATCCAACCGGAAATGGTTGACTGGAAAGAGGTGTTTAAAGATGTCGGGTGGTTTCACTGGACTGGTATCACACCTGCGATCTCACAAGGAGCGGCAGATGCCTGTCTGGAAGCGATCCGGGTTGCTAATGAAATGGGTATTACTGTTTCCACCGACCTGAACTTCCGTAAGAATCTGTGGAAATATGGAAAGACTGCCCAGGAAGTGATGCCGGCGCTGGTGGAAGGTTGTGATATTATCTTAGGCAATGAAGAAGATTTTGAGAAAGTTTTTGGTATTCATCCGGAAGGATTTGATGTAACAGCTACTGATGGAGAAGTGGATGCCCGGGAATTTGAATCTGTGTGCGTACAGATGATGAACAAATATCCCCGTGCGAAAAAAGTGATCATCACGCTCCGGGGTTCTGTTAATGCCAATCACAACACCTGGGGAGGATGCTTGTACTCGGATAAACTATATATGTCTGAAAGGTATGATATCACTCATATTGTAGACCGGGTAGGAGGAGGAGACTCTTTCATGGGGGGGATTGATCTATGGACTACTTACGTATCCGGAAGATGATCAGAAAGCATTGGCATTTGCCACAGCAGCTTCCTGCCTGAAGCATACCATATATGGAGACTTTAACCTGGTGAGTGTTGCAGAGGTAGAGAATCTGATGAAAGGGGATGGTTCCGGAAGGGTAGCGAGATAAAAAGTAAAGAACAGATAAGGAATTACTAAAAAATAAAATATATCATATGGCAAGATTTAGCAGGATTGAGGTTTGTAGTAAAATGCTTGAAACGGGAGTGGTTCCTGTATTCTATCATGCAGATCCGGAAGTGTCCCGGCAGGTCGTGAAAGCCTGTTACGAAGGAGGTGTAAGAGTTTTTGAGTTTACTAACCGGGGGGGATTTTGCACATGAGATCTTTGGAGAGTTAAACAAATGGGCGGCAAAAGAATGCCCGGAACTGATCTTAGGGATTGGTTCCATTGTGGATCCGGGAACAGCTTCTTTGTTCCTTCAGTTAGGAGCTAATTTTGTGGTTGGGCCCCTCTTAAATCCGGAGATCTTTAAAGTCTGTAACCGGAGACAGGTTGCCTATGTCCCGGGATGTGGTTCGGTCAGTGAGATTGGGTTGGCACAGGAACTGGGGGCTGAGTTTGTGAAAATATTTCCTGCAGGTAGTGTCGGTGGACCCTCCTTTGTAAAGAATATCAAAGCTCCTATGCCCTGGAGTAATATTATGGCGACTGGAGCTGTGGAGCCAACGGAAGAAAATCTGAAAGCCTGGTTTGATGCCGGAGTTGGCTGTGTCGGAATGGGTTCCATGCTTTTTCCGGGAGATGTGATCCAGGCAAAAGAGTGGGGAAAGATCACGCAAATTTGTAAAGAGACGTTTGAGATTGTCCGGAATGTCCGGAAATAGAAATAACATACGACCTTAAAGAAAATACCATGAAACACCTATTGAATACTGCAAACGAAACGATGACCCGCTACAGGTGGACGATCTGTACCCTGTTATTCTTTGCCACTACCGTAAATTATCTGGATAGGCAGGTTCTGTCTTTGTTACAGACCGAACTGGAAACGATTTTCCACTGGTCCAAAAGTGACTATGGAACGATTACCTCCATCTTTTCACTGACCTACGCGATCAGTATGATCTTTGTCGGACGGTTCATTGACCGGGTGGGAACAAAAAAGGGATATGCCTGGGCTATCGGACTATGGTCCGTAGGAGCTTGTATACATGCGCTTTGTGGGTTAGCTACCAAACATTATGTAGGTATTGGAACTACTGATGGCCTGAGAAATGCTTCCCCGGACCTGTTTCCCTTTATTGCCGGGGTGAGTGTCGCCACTTTTGTGATCGCACGTATCGTACTGGCAGTAGGAGAGGCCGGTAACTTTCCGGCGGCGATCAAAGCAACAGCAGAATACTTCCCTAAAAAAGACCGTGCGTATGCTACCGGTATTTTTAATTCCGGATCCAATGTCGGGGCTATCCTCGCTCCTCTCTCTGTTCCGTTTATGGCGAAAGCCTGGGGATGGGAAATAGCTTTCCTGGTAATCGGATCTTTAGGATTTATCTGGTTAGGTTTCTGGCTGGTGTTCTATAAAAAACCGGAAGAAAACCCCTGGATGAATGAGGCGGAACGTGCATATGCCAATCAGGATGAAGCAATTGAAAAAGAGTTGATGGAGCAGGAGGAGATCCATGAATCTGATAAAAAGAAAGTAACCTTTTTTCAGTGTTTGAAGTACCGGCAAACCTGGGGACTGTTCTTAGGTAAATTTATTACTGATGGGGTCTGGTGGTTTTTTCTGTTCTGAACACCCGATTATCTTAAGGAAGAATATGGAATGACTGGTAGTCAGATCGCCCTGCCATTAGCAGTTCTCTATACCATTACTGTTTTTGGTTCTGTTTTCGGAGGTAAATTTCCTACTTTCTTTATTAATAAAGGGATGCATCCGTATGATGGACGAATGAAGGCCATGATGCTGATCGCTATGGTTCCGTTGGTCGTATTGCTTGCCCAGCCTTTCGGATATATTGCCGCGTTGGGTAACCAGGCATTCTGGGTTCCGATCATCCTGATCGGTATCGGTGGTGCCGGCCATCAGGCATGGTCTGCTAATTTCTTTACCACCGGCAGCGACCTGTTCCCTAAAAAAGCTGTGGCTACCATTACCGGCATTACAGGATTAGCGGGAGGGTTAGGTTCCTTTATCTTAACCAAAGGCAGTGGCATGCTGTTTGACTATAGTATTGAACATTGGGGAAGTGCTAATACAGGTTACACGATTGTTTTTTCTTATTGTGCCGTTGCCTATATTATCGGGTGGACCTGTATGAAAGTCTTTGCTCCTAAATTTAATCCGATTAAAGATATGTAAAGCATAGGAAATAATGGGATATATGTATACTTAAGTATTATAAAAAAATCAAGTATAAAGATCAAGGGCTTCTTTAAAAGAGAAGCCCTTGATCTTTTAATAGACTTAGTAACCAACCTTAATAAGTATATTAAGTGAGCTGATCCGGAGAATCCCGGAAATCATCTCCCGGGTCTTTTGTATCTTTGTTGTGTTTTGGAATGAGAGGTTGGTAAACATAAAAAGGCGTTAGTTGTTATTCATTAAACGATTTACTATGTGTTTTCATAATGCAATGAGTGCCAGGATCCGGCGCCTGGCTGCCAGATATGGACGGAAGACGGATATACTTGAAATGGCTCAGGAGTTGATCCATGAACAATATCATGTGAATGCCTTTACCTATCCTTTGTATCCGGTGGTTACCCGGGATATGGAGATTCAAGCGATGAACTGGGGATTGATCCCTTCCTGGGTAAAAACCATAAAAGATGCGAAGGAGATCCGGACTAAAACTCTCAATGCCCGTGCGGAAACTATCTTTGAGAAACCCTCTTTCCGGGAACCAGCCCGGCACAAAAGGTGTCTTATTCCTGCGACCGGCTTCTTTGAATGGAGGCATGAGGGAGGAGAGAAGATCCCTTATTATATTCATTTGAAAGGGGAAGAAGTGTTCTCCATGGCTGGTTTATATGATATCTGGCGGGATCCGGAGTCAAATAGTTATCTGGTCACCTTTACCCAGATCACCACGGAGGCAAATCCGTTATTGGCATTTATCCATAATTCAAAAAAAAGAATGCCGGCCATCTTACCTAAGGAGCAGGAGGAGCTTTGGCTGGATCCGGATCTGACGACTGCGGAGGCCGGAAGTTTACTTCTTCCTTATGAGGAAGACCGGATGGATGCCTATGTAGTAGATAAGAATTTCGTCCGGAGAGATCCCTTTGATCCGGATATTATCGAAAAGCTTCCTGAATGAAAAACGATTGCTGTGCGTATGGCAAAGAAGAAGAAAAAGAGGAAGAAAGATCTGTTTAAGAAAATAATATGGTTCGAAAAGAGAATTTCCTATGATATTGATTTCTTTGAACTACTTCAACCTCAACGGATCGTTTCCAGCCATCCACGCTATCTGAGTGGGAAGTTCTATTCCGAAAAATGTGGGCGGGAAATTCAATATGAGTCGGGTCTGGAGCTGGATTTTATCCGGTTTCTGGAAAAGTCGGACAGGGTGCGGTTCTACTTTGAACAGCCGGTACAGGTCCGGTATTGGAGAGGAAGAAGGAAGCAGACCTATACACCGGATTTCGGGGTCTTACTGGATACGAATGAGTTTGTAATTGTGGAGGTTAAAGACCTGGCCGGTATGGCTGAAAGTAAAGTTCAGATGAGGATCGAAGGACTGTTGGATTTTTGTAGCCAGCGGGGATTCGGCCTGCTTCTCACCAATGGAAAAGAGACGATTGAAAAGATCAATAAAACCCGGCGTAACCGTCCGTTTGAAAAAGCTGTGTTGAGGGCAGTTGAATCTCAGGTGTTAAGGAAAAGGGAATGCCGGGAACTAATGAAAACTCATCAGGCAACCCAGAATGAGTTGTTGAAGATCATCCTCAAAAATAACCTCCAATTTAATTCCTATCCTTTCAAGCTACAACGAGGTAATACCTGTGAGGTCTTCCGGCATGTCTTCATTGACAAGAAAAAATATGAAGATTACGATTTCTTCAAAGAACTGACCTGGTTATAGGTCTTTTGCCGGTCCGGAATTGGCTGTGACCAGCCAGAGAGAAGATCATTTCATATTTATACGGATAAAATGATCGACTAAATCAAACGCTTCCCGGCTCCAGAATTCAGGAGTGCCGTGGTCTGCGCCGGTCAGCTTGTAGAGCTGATATGTATGTCCCTGTTTACGCATGGCATCTGCCTGTAGATAACTCTGATGAAAAGGAACTGTTTTATCGGCTGAACCATGCATGATCAGGAAAGGGACTAACGGCCGGTCCGGTGACATATAACGTACGGTACTGGTCTTGTAGATATCTTCCATATGTTCCCGCACATTCTTTCCACCGATCAATAAACCCTCCGGACTTTTATCTGTGATCCTGTCACCATATAAAGCGGTGTATTGCATTTGTTCCACATCACTACAACCATAATAGTCAATCACTGCGTTTACATGGGCACTATATTCATTGTAGTCCGGCGTGTCCATCTCGGGCATATTCTCTGTGACACCCACCATTAGGACCGTATGCCCACCGGAGGAATCTCCCCAGAGGAATATATTATGGGTATCAATCCCATATTCCTCTGCCTGCTTACGCATATAACGGATCGCTGTCTTTGCATCCTGCATCTGGGCCGGGAAAGGGGCTACCATAGAAGGCCGGTATTCCACGATGGCTACCACATATCCTTTAGATGCGAAACGTTTCATATTCTCTACGTTAGCATATACATATTGCTTCATCCAGGCAGATCCCTGTACGAACACCACACAGGGAATTTTACCTTTTCCTCCTACCGGTTTCAGAATCTGTAGGGTCAAATCCATTCCATCCCGGGTCATATATACCACATCTTTGAAATATTCCACCTCCTCTTCGGAAGGAATGACCGGATCGGGAGTAAAACTATGCAACTCTGTCATCCCGGGTACGGTCTGGAATAGGTAGGGTAGTATTTCCCCTAAGTTCTTTTCCCATACAGGCCAGGTGTGCCCTCCCGGATGATCCCGGTAGATCAGGTCGATCCCGTTATTTTCCAGTACTTTCCGGGTAGCCTGTCCGTTCTCATAGGCAATATCTTCCGGTCCTCCTTCACTGAAATAAAAATAGCGGACATTTTCTTTGATCCGGTCCCGGTTTTGCTGTATGAAGTTTCCCATTTCACGATAGGTTGCCTCATCCTCCCGGAACCATCCGGAACTGAAAACACCTAAATAAGCGAACAGGTCTGTATTCCGCAGTCCGGTGTCCAGAACCTGAAGACCACCCATCGAAAGTCCGGCCAGTGCCCGGTTGTCCTTATCGGCTCTGACCCGGTAATTCTTTTCTATATAAGGTATGATATCGTTTATTAATTCGTCTTTATAGAGGGGAACAGGAAGCTGCCCATTCGGCATCACCACAATCATGGGAATCGCTTCACAACTGGCTATTTTCTCATCCAGTATGGCTTTGACATTCCCTTTCTGTTCCCATCCGGTTTCATCATCTCCTCCTCCGTGTTGCAGATAGAGGACAGGATAGGAAATAAACTCTTTGATATCATATTCAAAAGGAAGGTAGATCTGCATCCTGCGGGTTTCATTCATGGTGGTAGAATAATATTCTACGGCATGAATCGTTCCTTTCGTGGCTTCTGTCGGTTGAAAAAACTGTGCCTGTCCGGAAAAACAGCATACCACACAGAACAGGCATGTGGTAAAAATAGTGGAAAAATGTTTCATGGTTTTTTACTCTTTTTAATATATTCTTTCTCTGTCTTTATTTATATCTGCTGTTTATAGATCTCCTGTTTCTTTTTGGAAAGGGATTTAATAACTTCTTCTGCTGAATGGTTCACCAATTCCCGGATCAGGGAGTCCGGGACATCACTTTCTAATAGTACGCCATGCCATGCTTTTGCGGGTTCCCGGCCATAAGGAATAATACCGTGATAGGTTTCCCGTAGCTCGATAGCCCGCTCTGGATCACACTTCATCCATGCCCGGAACACCAGATCTTTAGGTGCCAGATCAATATAGGCAAATAGCTTATCCATCACCTTAAACGCCAGGATCGTTTTTGCTCCAAAGCTTTGAAAGGGAAATCCTTCAGTCGCTCCTTTGACAGCCAGACAGCATATACGAAACTCTTCAATATTCATATCTCCCCATTTTTACGGACCCGGACCGGAAAACCGTCTTTGTATGTCTATAATATGAACAAAGATAGTAAGATCCGGAATTATTCTGTTTATTATCAGAGAGAAAAAACTTTTTTGAACTAAATATCAATTTAAATTGTTATCTTTGTAAAGTTAAAACATTATTGTGTTGGTTCTACTCCATAGTTTTTCCCCCACTATTTTGTACATATAAATTTTAGAGACCACTGCTACTGGAGCAGAATTAGATTACATGACATTTAAAGAATTAAACATGATGGAGCCACTTTTAAAGGCCCTTCATCAAAAAGGATACCAAAACCCTACACCTATACAACAGCAGGCTATTCCCGTTGCATTAGAAGGCCGGGATATTTTAGGGCTTGCCCAGACAGGAACCGGAAAGACAGCCGCATTTGCTCTTCCTATTCTTCAGTTGCTGGCAACTGCCGGAAATAATACAAACAGTAAAAGAAAGATTCGTGCCCTGATTCTGACACCTACCCGTGAACTGGCTATTCAAATAGCGGATTGTTTCCGGGAGTATGGCAGACATACTCATCTGAAACATTGTGTTATATTCGGAGGGGTTAAACAGAAAGCGCAGACTGACATATTAACGAAAGGAGTAGATATTCTGATCGCTACTCCGGGTCGTTTACTTGACCTCATGAATCAGGGTTTTGTTGATATTAGTGGCATACAACACTTTGTCCTGGATGAAGCGGACCGTATGCTGGATATGGGCTTTATTCATGATATAAAGAGGATTTTGCCTCGTTTACCACAACAGAAGCAAACCCTTTTCTTTTCTGCTACGATGCCTCCGGCTATTAATACCTTATCGCGTTCTATTTTAAACAGACCGGCCCGGGTGGAAGTTACTCCGGTTTCTTCTACGGTGGATACGATTGACCAGTATTTATATCTGGTGGATAAACAGGAAAAAAAGAACTTATTGGTGCAGTTGCTCAGAGAGCAGGAAAAACAATCTGTACTGGTTTTTTCAAAAACAAAACATGGTGCGGATAAAATAGCACGTATCTTATGTAAAGCCGGGATTGGAAGTGAAGCTATTCACGGAAATAAATCACAAAATGCACGTCAGCGGGCATTAACTAATTTCAAATCAGGTAAGACGCAGGTCCTGATTGCTACAGATATTGCCGCTCGCGGTATTGATATTGACCAGTTGGAATTGGTTATTAATTATGATCTGCCGGACGTGGCGGAAACCTATGTACACCGGATCGGACGTACCGGACGGGCTGGTCATAGTGGAGTTGCTCTGAGCTTTTGTTCGCAGGAGGAACAGAAGTTGCTGAAGGATATCCAAAAATTAATTGGTAAAAAACTGGATACGGTTTCAGTTCCTGCGTAAAAATAAGTAAAAAATTAAATTAGTAATCACTTAAACAAGAGTATATGGCAAGACCTGCTTCAATGAGCAAACGGGATAATGAGAAGAAGAAACAGAGTAAACGTCTTGAAAAACAAAAACGTAAGGAAGACCGGAAGTTGAATAACAACAAAGGGGCTTCCCTGGAAGATATGTTTGTGTATGTGGATGAGAATGGAATGATCACTTCCACACCACCAGAGTTGAGAAAAAAGGAGGAGATTGATCTGGATAGTATTGTTATTTCAACTCCTAAAAAGACAGAAGTTGACAATCCGGTTCATAAGGGACGGATTGAATATTTTAATGAGTCAAAAGGATTCGGATTCGTGAAAGAACTGGCGAGCGTGAACAAATATTTTTTCCATATCAGCGCTTCGAAAGTAGATATCCGGGAAGGAAATATTGTTTTCTTTGAACTGGAACGAGGAACGAAGGATCTGAATGCGGTTAACCTACGTTTTGAAGAAACTCCGGTAGAGGAGAAAAAAGAGGAAATAGAGGATTAAGAACAAAGCGGAGGGGTAATGTCCTCCACATTATATATTTTTAAAAATAGAGAAAATGAACATTTACATTGCAAATTTAAGTTACAGCATCACGGATGAGGACTTAATGGATTTATTTAACGAGTATGGACCTGTAGCTTCAGCTAAAGTAGTTATGGATCGTGAAACAGGCCGTTCAAGAGGTTTCGGTTTTGTAGAAATGGAAGACGCTGACGGAGAAAAAGCAATCGAGGAGCTAAACAATGCTGAATATGAAGGAAAAACCATTTCGGTTTCTGTAGCAAGACCTCGCGCAGAAAGACCTGCCGGTGGTGGTTACAATCGTGGTGGCGGCTTTGGTGGCAATCGCGGTGGCGGTGGCGGCTATAACCGTGGCGGTAATGGCGGTGGCTACAATCGTGGTGGTGGCGGTGGCTACAACCAGGGTGGCGGAAGATATTGATTATTCCAGCCGGGTATTAAACTACGGCTGATATACATAAAAAACAGGAGGTTGATTCAATTCAATCTCCTGTTTTTGTTAAAAGAGCTCCTCATATCCCACAGGAGGAATCATAGATCCATCACGACCAAACAAGATTCTTCGTGTCTCAACCTTAAACCAATCTATTCATGATTCTTAAGTCCCGAATAGACAGTATTCAGGAAACTTATGAAGTTTTTATTGTAAGTATTAATAAGAGTTATATGTGATTTTTATTTTTATATCAGGTAGTAAAACCATCTTGTAGATAAAATTCTGGCATAAAGTTATAAATCGTAAATTTATAGGCTTTTTAGACTGATTTTATGATAGTTCTAATAGGTCTAATCCATTGAAAATATAAAAATTATAAAAAGGAAAAAACTGTAAAAGATCCTTTATAGATGCACAATAATAATGTATAAATCATTCAGTTAGGAGCTGTACTTTTGTACTGTTAAAAAAATATGCATAGATTAGTAAATACTTAGTTTAGTCAAGAGATTAACAGATTTCAAAAAGGAATAAGAGAAAAATTGGTTAGTTTTAGTTGGGTTTAGGTTATCGCTAAAACAAGAAGAGGCAGTCTCGCAGGAGGCAGCCTCTTTTCGTTTGTTGGGTAGTTATTTCACTTAAGGAGTCCCTCTGAAAACAGGTTTTTCTGCTTCCTCAAATATTTTCAGTAACGTATGCTCTAACTCTTCATGGGTGTCGGTTGTCAATCCGATCCGTTGTGGCAAATTGTTTTTGGTTTTTCTGAAAAGGGTGATTGCCTGGCCATTATATCCCAGTAACTGGTTAACGGGGATATTATAAGTCCCTTTTACATCGTTGTTACTCCAGCGGTAAATGGAAACAAATTCCACATCCATACCCGGTTCTATATAACAGATTAGTTTGATATGACCGGCCTCCAGCGTGTAATTGTATCCACTATCCATTTTCTCTTCTGTGAATCCCTTTTCTTTCAGGATATTTCCTAATTCTTCTATTTTCATAGTGTATGGTTTTGGTTTATTATAGAAACAGAAGGAAAAGGAAAGTTGTTTTAAACGAAGTCGTCATTTCAGAAAAAGAACCCGGATCCTGCTTAACAAACATTGTGGATAAAGTGTTATCTTTGTAGGGTCTATAAACTTAAACGTAACCAAAATATGAGATCTAAAGTATGTATGTTTCTTTTGGCAGCTTGTATGCTGTTCATCCAGAGTTGTGATGTTAGTCGACAGGTAAGTGCTGCCTATTATATGGCGCAGTGTAAATATGATTATCATTCTATCTCCCGCCTGTCATTGGCTGGAATAGATCTGTCGAATGGGGTAGGGCTGACTACTGGACCCAGGGTTATTGCTGCTTTGGCTGGTCATCCATCCTCTGTTCCATTAAGTTTTACTGTAAATCTGGATGTTACAAATCCACAACAAAGTACGGCTGCTCTTCAGGGTCTTGCCTATATTTTGAAAATTGACGGGATCGAATTTACTACGGGTTCTATCACCCAGGCTCTGCAGATTCCCTCAGGAGCTACCCGGGTTTTGCCCGTAACAATTGGTTTGGATCTGGCAACCTTATTAACCGGAGATGCCGGGAATGCTGTTCAGAATATCGTAAAGAATTTTGTTGGCGTTGGAAATGAAAAGTCAAAAGTCTCTTTACAAATTAAGCCCTCTTTCCGGATAGGCAGGAAAACTGTTTCTGCTCCCCAGTATATCCCGGTTAACTTCACTTTTGGAGGAAAATAAACTCGTTTTTATGACGGCCTGGACCACCTGATAGATGGCTGTCAGGAATAGAGAAAGAGAATCTTACCGGAAAGATGTTATCTTTGTAACTTAATTAACAGGATTAAATATGGATATCGAGGAAATTCTGAGACAAGGGATGGTTTTTAAAGGGGCTAAAGGAGAGAAGCCTAAAGAGGATGACAAGGTGAAAACCAAGGCTAAAAAAGCCTCTTACATTCGCGGACAACACAACTCCGGCGCTGCCAAAATGAAAGCGACTATCCGTAAGAAACGTGCCAGTCGTAGTAAGAAGAAATAAAAAATTATCAGTACACAGATACACCGCTCAGACAGATGGCTACAGATCCTTCTAATTATTTATAAAATAGAGCTCTGTAGATCTCTCTGATCTGTATCATCCGGATGCGGATTTTTTAGAGTGAATTAAATGAAGGATCGTTTTAGCCAGTATGATAATAGAGACCGCGATGATGATTAATAGGATGCCTATTATCAGATTAAACGTAAGTGGCTCATTGAAAAGGAGAACACCGACGCATACGGCTGTGACAGGTTCCATTGCTCCCATGATAGAGGTAAGCGTTCCGCCAATATAACGTACTGCCTGGATCAGGGCCATATTAGACACCACAGTTGGAACAATCGCTAAAAATAACAGGTTGATCAAAGATGATTGATCCGGAAGAGGCTGTATGCCTTCTCCCAGGGACGCCTTGACCAGGAACAGGAAAGCACTGACAATAAATGCATACAGGGTAAGTTTTCTCCCGGACATCGTACGGATGCGGGATTTATTTACTGTAACAATATAAAAGGCGTACCCAACGGCAGACAATAAAACCAATAAAATTCCCATAAGGCTGATCTGCGTATCACTGCCATCAATCGAAAGGAAACCTACTCCACAGATCGCTAACAGGATCGCCAGATTCGTCACTATCGATGCTTTTTCCCGGAAGAAAATCACCATCAGCAATGTAACAAAGACCGGATAGGTAAAATGGAGAGTGGTGGCTATCCCCGCCGACATGACCGTATACCCCCAAAAGAGGAACAGAGCAGAGATCGTATAGAAGACACCTAACAGGATTAAAAAAGGTATTTCATCTTTCTTTACCCGGAAAGATTCCTTTTTGACAAGCATAATCCCAACCAAAACTAAAGCCGCGGTCGTAAATCTGTAAAACAGGATGGAATCATATGGTAGCCCTTTTGCCATCAGCGGTAAAGTAAACAAAGGAATCAATCCGAAAGTAGCAGAGGTGATCAACGCATAGAAGAAACCCTTAAAACGGTCGAGTGAATTCATTTTATCTTTTCATTTTAGGCTGCAAAGATAATCCTTTTCTTCAAACTCTTCTGTTGACCTACTCTGCATACATATTTTTCTTCCATCCCGCCGGCCTGTAAAAGATGTATATACAGAGTGGCTCAGGAATAGCGAAATATCAAAACTGAAATATTTAAAATCATTATTATGAACAGGTAATGGTTTTATTAATGGATATTTGTATTAGCAATCAAACTTTTGAAGAAACAAACGAATTATAATGAAACCGCAATGAAAATGAAGAAACGACTTTTGTGTGCAGTTAACCTGTTACCTATCCTGTTAGGATGTTTATTACTCTCCTGTGAGATGAAAGCAAAAACAACGATTACAGCGTTAACGGTGAATGCTTTATCCACTCCTTTGGCTGTAGATGAACAAACACCCGATTTTGCCTGGCAAATGCTGTCTGATGTGACCGGTATGAAACAAAATAGCTACCAGATACAGGTTGCGACTGATCCGCAATTCAAAAATATAGTATGGGATAGTGAGATCGTAAACTCCGACCAATCCGTAGGGATTGTATATGGTAGTTCCGGCAAAGCAAACCCTTTACGTCCGGAAACCGATTACTATTGGAAAGTAAATATAACAGACAACAAAGGGGAAGCCCATTCGGCCAACTCCACTTTTTCCACAGGATTGATGAATCCGGCTCTTTCCGCATGGAGTGGAGCTGAGTGGATCGGAAGTAATGAGATGAATCTGGATGCGGCCTCAGCCGTTATCTTTCACATTCGTACCAGATACCGGGTGATAGAAGGGAAGAAACTTTCCCTCATCTTCGGAGCAAATGACTTCCGGCTAAATGATGAGTTTCAGAATGTAATGAACGTAGCCGGGGAGAACTACATCCGTTTTGAACTGGATCTTTCCGGAGTAGGAAAAGAGACGGGAGCAGTCATCCATTTCTATCGTCAGGGATATGCTAAAGGGGAGGATCCTGCTATTCCTTTCAAAACCATATCTGCGGCTACCTGGCCGGAGACCAATCTGAATAAAGTAATCACACCACAAAATGCATTTGAGGAAAATGAACTGGAATTATATGTGGAAACCAGTAATATCACCGTAAAGATTAATGGCCAGCCTATTATGGTCGGTATGGCGGGTTATGGGGAACATTTCAGATGGCCTTCTCCGGAAGTGACCCTTAGTCCGTTAGGGAAAGGAGGGAACAACTATAATACTTTCCCCATCCTGAATTCTATTGGATTTTATGCCTCTCCGGGTGAGAAAGTAGAATTTAAGAATTATGAACTGAGGAATGTCGGTGAAGGAAGGGAAGCGACCCTATTTGGGAAAGATACCGGTGCAACCTATGCCATCTTTGAAGGAATAAAAGGGGTACAGGTTAACGGAGACAAGATCATTGTGGAGAATGACGCCTTCGGGTATGCAGATCCAAGTTGGTATGGTTCTTTATCCATGTTACGTACAGAGTTTGACCTGGAAGTTGGAAAGAAAGTGGAAAAGGCCAAAGTTTTTGTTACCGCCATGGGAGCCTATGAAATGTTTATTAACGGTAAACGGGTCGGAGAGGACTGGTTTAATCCCGGATTAAGCCAGTTCCGGGAAACTATGGGATACCACGCCTATGATGTGACGGATCTGATCGATAAAGATAAAAATGTAGTGGGTGCTATTTTAGGCCCCGGCTTTTATACAGGATATGTGACCTTTACTCCTTCCAATTATAATTTCTTTGGTGACACAGAAGCGTTGTTGGCCAAGCTGGTGATCACCTATACGGACGGAACTGAAAAAGTGATTACCACCAATACAAATAACTGGCAATTGTTTAAAGGTGGTCCGGTCGAGTATGCCAGTATGTTCCAGGGACAGCGCTACAATGCCAGTAAAGAGGATGCGATTAAAGGTTGGAGTACAGCCGGGTATAACGCTTCGGCATGGACGGCACCGGAAATAGTACATCCCCGTGACTGGCTCAAATTTGATCTGGTTGCCCGCCGGGACAGACCGGTCCGTGAAGTGGAAAGACTAAGTGCTGTCCGGGTATTAAACACACACAGTGCCCGTAAGACAACCTATACGTATGATATGAGTGTTGCGATGGTAGGCATTCCTTCGGTAACCATTCCGGCAGGTTCCCTGAAAGAGGGAGATGTGGTGTTGCTTCGCTTTGGAGAAGAGATCTATCCGGGAAATGAAGATTCCCCGAATAAGCAGACACCGGATGGACAGGTCTATGAGGCATTATATGGACCTCATGGTACTTTCCGGCCGGGGGTAGCAGGACGTGTGCTACACGATACCTACCGTGCCGCATTAGCTACCGATTTCTATATTGCCTCCAAAGCTGATGAAACCCGGGATGTGCTGATCGAGCCTCACTTTACTTACCGGGGCTACCGCTACATCCAGATCACCATTCCGAATCGTACCACCCCCTTACCTTTAGCGAATGTAAAAGGGATTGTACTTTCTTCCGAGCCGGTAACAGGCTCCTATGAAGGAGTAACTACCGATCAGACCGGGAAACTGGTGAATCAATTGTATAAGAATATCCAACGAAGCCAGTTAGGTAATTTCTTCTCTATTCCGACCGATTGTCCACAACGCAATGAACGGATGGGATGGACAGGAGATGCCCAGGCATACATCCGTACAGCTACCTATAACGGAGACGTACAGGCCTTCTTCCGTCAATGGATGATTGCTCTGAGAAATGACCAGGGAGTAGGCGGGCGCAACGGTGCTCCGGCCGGAGGGATAGGAAGTACAGTTCCTACTTATTCCCATAACAGAGATGATGATTTTGCAGATGGTTCTACCTGGGCGGCAGCCGTATGTATGGTTCCCTGGCAGCTCTATATCCAGTACGGAGATAAACAGGTGATCCTTGAAAACTTTGAAACCATGAAAGCCTGGCTGGAAGGAATGAATCATTATAAGGTGCCGGGCTACCCGGGCTTATCTTCCCGGACAACCGGACTGGCAGACTGGCTAAGTGTAGACGTACGAACAAGCAGCGATATCTGTAACAATGCCATCTATCTGTATATGATAGAGGTCACTTCCATCATGGCGGATGCGATCGGAGAAACAGCATATGCGGAAACGTTGCGCCAGCGCTATGCACAAGCCAAAGAATCCTTTAATAAAGCCTATATTGATCCAGCCACTGGTATGACCCGTGCCATCTCTCTGGAAAACGGAGCACCCGGGGATATTATGGATTCCCAGACCTCCTATGCAACCCCGTTAAATTTCGACCTGTACAGTGACGAACTGAAAATAACAGGCGGTGCCTATGCTGGTATGTCTTATAAAGCCTACGCTGTGAAACGTCTGGCAGAGTTGGCAGCCCAACCTTCCCTGAGTGGAAATGGCGGTTCTGTTTTGGTTCCCTTCTTCCACGGTTTCCCGGGAAGTCCGGGTAGTGATAAGCCATTCAATCCGACAGCCCATTCACTGGACTATACCATTACCACTGGTTTCTCCGGCACACCGAATATTCTGCCGGCATTAACCCGTACCGGACATGTGGAAGCAGCTTACCGTATGTTTGCCTGTACGGATTATGCCTCCTGGTTATATCCGGTACTGTTGGGAGCCACCAGTATGTGGGAGCGCTGGAATTCCTATGAATTAGCTTTCCAGCTAAATGGAGAAAGCGGCATGAACTCCTTCAATCACTTTGCGTTAGGTTCTGTTGGTTCCTGGATTCATGAATACCATCTGGGTATTACTACCGGTGGTAGAGCCGGTTATCAGGACTTCATTCTGCAGCCTCTTCCGGGCGGAACCTATACACAGGCATCCGGTAGCTATACCTCTAATTATGGGGTCATAAAAAGTAGCTGGACTGCTGATGCCGGAAAACTGACTACCTATGAATTTTCAGTTCCGGCAAACACCACAGCCACTGTCTATCTACCGGTAGAAGAGTCAGCCGTAAATGGATTTACCAATATCGAAGGAATTCAATATGAAGGTATGGAAGTCCGGAATGGCATACAGACAGCCAAATTCAAAGCCCTATCCGGAAACTACCAAATGAATATACAGAACGGCCGGTTAACAGCCTCTGCCAAATAAAAACTTTTTACGGATATACATAGAGCCCGTGTTCCCTGCCTGTGCGGGGAACACGGGCTTAGTTTTTTGACTCAGGACTAAGAGACTTTTTTATTATATGCTGCAAAAAAGAAACCACCCCTAAATAAATAGGAGTGGTTTCAGGATCTACCGATCGTAATCCGGTAATTACGTGGAGCTTCAGCGAATCATCAATCATGATTACAGTATCTCCGTTGGTATGTACCGGAATTACTCATGTAGCACTCATAAAACCTTCTGAAAGGAAGAAAGTTCAGGAGAAGGAGTGAATGTATCCTAAAAAAACTACTGAAATGTTATCCCTTTTTGGAAGCTCTTCCCGGCACACTCCGGAGAAAACAAAAAAAGAGATACCTCTGTTATAAGCTCGAACGAGATGCAGGAATAGCTTACAGAACGAATAGGGTATGTTTAACAAAAGACTTCAGATCAAACTAAATAAAAATAGGGGAAAGCAGTCCTTCCGGGGTGAATTATTTAATATTGAGCAACTGGCAGACTATGCCAAACTACTTGCCGTTCATCAGAAAGTGGGCGAGAGTACACACAATAATTACCTGAGGGAGCGCCTGGCGGAGAATGAAGAGGTCCTGCAAAAGTATAATAGTGAAGTAAGAGCTGCCACCCAACTATCCTATGTAACTCCCGCCACCGAATGGGTCATTGATAACTTTTATCTCATCGAAGAACATATTCAGTTAGCCAGAAGGCATTTTCCAAAAAGTTATAGCAAAGAACTTCCCTATCTGAAAGAAGAACCTTTTAAAGGATTACCGCGGGTTTACGGGATGGTGGTGGAATATGTCCGCCATGTAGATGCACAGGTGGATGAGGAATCCCTGCTTACCTTCTTCCGGGCCTACCAGGAAACCGCTGTTCTGAAATTAGGCGAATTATGGGCAGTTCCGATTATGTTACGACTAAGCCTGATCGAGAATCTTCGTCGCATCGTTGCCCGTCTGAAGCAGGATCAGAAAGACCGGGATCTGGCTAACACCTGGATCAACTGGGTGGAGGAAACAGGGTCCAAAAGACCGTCGGGTTTAGTGGAATTAGTTTCTGAAATGGCCAAATCCGAACTTCCTTTTTCCAGCGCATTTGTTTCGGAATTCTCCAAACGCCTCTCTTCCCGGAATCCATCCCTGACAATCGTGCGTAACTGGTTTGAACAGAGACTCCATGAAGAGGGGCTTTCCGCGGAAGAGATGGTAGAGATTGAAAACCAGAATCAGGCGGCCGATCAGTTATCCGTCAGTCATAGCATCAAAAGTCTGCGTTTTATAAATAGTACGGACTGGCGGGATTTCGTGGAAGAACTGAGTCTGGTAGAGAAAACATTGCAGACGGATCCGGTAGGGATCTATGGGAAAATGGACTTTGCTTCCCGTAATCATTACCGGCATGCCATCGAAAGACTGGCCCGGAAAAGTAAATATACGGAAATGGAAGTGGCCCGCCAGGCCATTACCTTAGCCCGGAATGTCTTCGACAAAAGTGAAGGAACACGGGAAGCACATGTGGGGTATTACCTGATTGCGGACGGGCAGGAAGAATTAAAAAATACGATCGGGTTGAAGCAGACGCTGCTCTCCACATTTAAAAAACTGTTAGGGAATTATCCCTTGACCCTGTATGCCGGATTGATTATCCTGCTCACATTGGTAGCCACTTTCTTTTATACGCAGATAGCCCGGGCTTCTGACATTCCCGTAACAGACTGGCGATATATTCTCCTGAGTATCTGTTGTCTCTTTTTCATCAGCCAGTTTGCTTTTTTCTTAGTCAATTGGTTATCAACCCTGTTTATCCGTCCCGATATTCTGGCCCGTCTGGATTTCTCGGGAGGGATACCTGCCGCTTATCGTACCGTAGTAGCAATTCCTACCATGGTCAATAGTGAAGAAAGTGTCCGGAAGCTAATTTCAGATATAGAAATCCATTATTTGGCTAACCGGGATACACATCTCTATTTCACCCTGTTGACGGACTTTCCGGATGCAGACCAACAGGTAATGCCGGAGGATACTCACCTCATTGACTATCTTCGTTCAGCCATAGAAAAACTGAATCATAAATATGGCGCGGAAAAAGAATCCCTGTTCTATCTCTTTCATCGTCCCCGTTTGTGGAATCCGGAAGAGCAGAAGTGGATGGGATATGAACGTAAGCGCGGAAAACTGATGGCATTCAACCAGTTCCTTTTAAGGGGGGGGATACACAGCCATTCCTGGCGACGGAAGGAAATCTCTCTGCTTTGCGGGACGTAAAATATGTGATTACGTTGGATACCGACACCCAGTTACCACCTTGTAGCATTCATAAGTTAGTAGGGACCATGGCACATATTCTGAACCGTCCGGTCATAGACCCGGTACGAAATGTCGTGGTGAAAGGATATGGCATTATGCAACCCCGGATCGCGATCCGGTTACAAAGTAGCCAGGCCTCTTTCTTCGCGGATATGTTTACAGATGAAGTAGGAGTAGACCCTTATACACGGAGCGTGTCCAATGTATACCAGGATATTTTCCATGAAGGATCTTTTGTCGGTAAAGGAATTTATGATGTAGAAGTCTTTGAAAAAGTGTTGTCCAACCGTTTTCCGGAAAATAAAATACTAAGCCATGACTTGTTGGAGTCGGCCTATGTCCGTTCCGGACTGATGGGAGATGTAGAGGTATATGAATCCTTCCCTTCCTCTTATCAGGCGGATGCCAAACGCAGACATCGCTGGATGAGAGGAGACTGGCAGATTATTAACTGGCTGTTACCTCGTGTCCCGTTGTTACAGGGTTCGGAGAAAAATCCTTTATCCGGTTTGAATAAATGGAAGATCTCCGATAATCTGCGCCGCAGTATGGTCTCTCCGTTGACCCTGCTCTTTGTGCTGGGATTCTTTATTTGGTTTCCCTCATATATATGGATCGCTTTTCTGCTGTTAATCCTCGTGACCTTCCTCCCTTTTATTTTTACCTTTCCGTTAGCTCTGCTGAAAAAGCCGAAAGGTATAACCTGGAGTATACATCTTCAGGAGGTTCTGCAAAAAAGTCTCCATCAGATCCGGCAAATTCTGTTTGAACAGGTCCTGTTCCCCTATGATGCTTATCTCTGCATGGATGCGATGGGACGGTCTGTCTGGAGACAGTTAGTATCCCATACCTGTTTGCTTCAATGGCAGACAGCGGAAGAAGCGGATCGCGTGGCAGACCATAGCCTGTCGGGCTATTACAAACAAATGTGGTTTTCTCCGGTGTTTGTAGTCTTATGCCTGATCCTGATCAGACAGTATCCGGACACCTTCTGGTACACGCTTCCCTTCCTGCTGGCCTGGGTGGCTGCTCCCTGGATGGCTTGGATTGTAAGCCGTTTGAGAGTACCAAAAACCCAGACTCTGACGGAACAACAAACCCTTTTCCTGCGAAGAATAGCCCGTAAGACCTGGTATTTCTTTGAAACCTTTGTCTGTGAGAAAGAGAGCTGGCTCCCTCCGGATAACTTTCAGGAAGTACCTGATCCGGTGATTGCTTCCCGTACTTCACCGACCAATATCGGCTTATCTTTATTAGCCAACCTGTCAGCCTATGATATGGGATACCTTTCCGTGAATGGGGTGATTAAACGGGTCCGGAAAACCTTCCTTACACTGACCCATATGAAGAAATTCAAGGGGCATTTCTATAACTGGTATGATACACGTACCCTGGAACCTCTCTATCCCCTCTATATCTCCACTGTAGATAGCGGGAACCTGGCCGGTAATTTCATTACCCTGAGCCAGGGATTAAAAGAATTGATAGATAAGCCGGTCTATTCTCCGGATATCTTTGAAGGCCTGCAGGATACTGTACGGGTCATGCGTTCCTATAATAAAAAGAATATACCCCTCAGTGAGTTGGAAAAGATGTTGGCGGGCCCTTTTCCTACAGGACTACCGGAAGCATTCAGCCTGCTGGAAAAAGTCCGTTTACAGATCGAAGCGTTTAATCAGTCAGTGACTCCGGAAGAGGCTGTTCTGGCGACATGGGGAGAGATCCTTTGGAATAACTGCCGGGATTACCGGCAGGACATCCTTTCCTTGTTTCCCTGGTTGGAACAACTGACGGAATCGTCCGGAAAAGAGAAAGAAGATAAAACCAAAGAAGCCCTGGTGAACTGGTTAGAGAACATTCCTACCCTGAAAGAGATCGCTTCACTGGATGCGGAGATCAATAAATATGTGGAAGAGAAAGGCCAGGAGCCAGATGCGTATGAAACATACTGGATCGACGAATTGAAACAGACAGCTACCCGGGCAAAAGAGAGGATCCATATGCTTTATATACTTGCCCTACAGAGTGACCATTTCTCTGAAATGGACTTCCGGTTCCTGTATCAGGAGAAAAAGAAACTGTTCACGATTGGTTATAATGTACTGGAGCAGCGGTTTGATACCTCTTATTACGATATGCTCGCCTCGGAAGCCCGGCTGGGTAGTTATCTTGCGGTTGCGCGGGGAGAGGCGCCTCTTGAACACTGGTTCTCTATGAGCAGGTTAGTGGTTCAGCTCAAAGGAAAACCGGTCCTGCTTTCCTGGAGCGGATCTATGTTTGAATACCTGATGCCTTTGCTTATCATGCCTTCGTTTGATGAAACATTGCTTTCCCGGACCTATCGCGGAGCCGTGCGGGAACAGATTGATTATGGAAATAGCCGGGGAGTACCCTGGGGTATTTCAGAATCGGGATATAACCGTCCGGATACCCAGTTCAATTACCAGTATCAAGCCTTTGGAGTGCCCAGTCTGGGTTTGAAACGGGGGCTATATAAAGATTTGGTCGTGGCGCCCTATGCCACGATGTTAGCATTGATGGTAGAACCTTTAGAAGCCTACCGGAATATGCAGCGATTATCCAAAGAGGGACGTGAAGGCCAGTTTGGTTACTACGAAGCTGTGGATTACACGCCGTCTCATCTGCCTCTCCAGGAGAAAAATGTCAATATTTTCTCTTTTATGGCGCACCATCAGGGCATGAGTCTGGTTGCCATGTCTAACTGTATGAAGGGAAACCGGGTGCAGGAACGTTTTATTTCTCATCCGCAGATGAAAGCTTTTGAATTATTATTGCAGGAACGGGTACCACATAATTTTACCACCAACAAGATCTCGGATCATTCCAAAGCTGAACTGGAAAGTTTCACGGCTCTGCATGCTCAGACTACTCCGGTGGACAGAATATATCGTCAAATCACCACAAGTCCGGAGATCAATCTGTTATCCAACGGACGTTACCAGGTGATGCTGAACACAAGTGGTGCCGGCTATAGTCGCTGGAATGGGCTGGCTGTGAATCGCTGGCGGCAGGATCCTACCAGTGACCGGAATGGATTGTTTATCTATTTACGGGATCTGGAAAGCGGAAAATACTGGTCGGCAGGTAATCAGCCGGTCTCCATGCCGGTTAAAGATTATGAAGTGAAGTTCACTCAGGCCTACGCAGAGTTCCATCAACGGTATGAAGGACTGGATGTGATGACTTCCATTTGTGTGTCCCCGGAGGATGATGTGGAACTGAGATGTATTAAGCTGACCAACCACGCCCATAAACCCCGGGAGATCGAGTTGACCACCTTTACAGAAGTGGTGATCGCTCCGCTGGCAGCCGATGAGTCCCATCCGGTTTTCAGTAATCTATTTGTTCAAACCTCCTTCCGCCCGGAGATCAACGGGCTTTTCTGTACACGCAGGGCTCGTTCGGAAGATGAACATCCACCTTATCTGTTTCATCTGATGCTGGTGGACCAGACTCTGGGGGGAAAGGTGACCTTTGAAACAGACCGTTCCCGGTTTATAGGTAGGGGGAACACTTTAGCCAAACCACAGGCACTGGAATCCAAAGAACCACTTTCAGGCAGTCAGGGAGATGTGCTGGACCCATCGGTTTCTTTACGAAGGGTTGTGACCGTTCCGGCTGGAAAAAGTGTACGGGTTTGTATCGTATTGGGAATAGCGGAAAATGAGCCGCTTGCACTGGAACTGGCGGAGAAATATACCAATATAAGAATGACGGACCGTGCCTTTGAACTGGCATGGACCCATAGCCAGGTTGTGCTCTACCATCTGAATATACGGGATGCCGAAGCCCAACTCTATCAACGGTTAGCCGGATCCCTGGTCTATATGAATCCTGCGTTCAGAGCCGATCCATCTATTATAAAGAATAACCGGAAAGGGCAGAATGGACTCTGGGCCTATGGTATTTCCGGAGATGTACCTCTGGTGATCGTACGGGTGAGCGGTACCGCCGGAGTGGAACTGGCCCGGCAACTGATCCTGGCACATGCCTACTGGCGCATGAAGGGATTAACGGTCGAACTGCTCATCCTGAATGAAGATAATTCTATTTACAGACATCCGTTGCAGGATGAGATCCTGAACATTATCTCCACCGGAGTGGAAGCGTCTCAGTTGAATACAGCCGGAGGTATATTCTTCCGTCCTGTGGAACAGGTGCCTGCGGAAGACTTGGTGTTACTGCAATCTACGGCTCATATGATCTTCAGTGATAAAGAGGGAACGTTGCAGGAACAGATAGATGATAATAAATTCACTATCCCACATCCTTCCCATTCACCTGTAACAATGAACTCTCAGGATACGGAACAGCTACCTGTTCCTTCGTATGATCTGTTGTTTAAAAACGGATACGGAGGTTTCACAAAAGATGGAAAAGAATATGTGATTGTTTTGTCAGCCGGACATACTACGCCTGCACCATGGAGTAATGTGATCGCCAATCCGACGTTCGGTACGGTAGTCTCCGAGAGTGGAGGAGCCTATACCTGGCTGGAAAACTCCCATGAATTCCGGTTAACTCCATGGTATAATGATCCGGTGAAAGATACATCCGGAGAAGCGATCTATATCCGGGATGAAGAATCCGGCGATTACTGGTCGCCGACACCCTTGCCTACCAGGGGAAAAACACCCTATGTGATTCGTCACGGGTTTGGTTATACTGTTTTTGAACACACTGAATATGGGATCACTTCAGAATTATGGATCTATGTCGCGATGGATGCTCCGGTGAAGTTTTCAGTTTTAAAACTTTATAACCGTTCTGACCGTTCCCGCCGGATCTCGGTAACCGGCTATTATGAATGGGTGATGGGAGATACCCGTACCCGGAATCTGCTCCATATCCGGACGGAATCTGATTCCAAAACCGGTGTGCTGTATGCCCGTAATCCGTATAATACGGATTTCTCGGAAAAGATTGCTTTCCTTGATGCCGGAAAGTTCCGGGCAGTGACCGGAGACCGGAGAGAGTTTATCGGACGGGACGGAAACCTGACCGCACCGGATGCCATGCGGAAAAAACGTCTTTCAGGACGTACGGGAACTGGAATGGATCCCTGTGGGGCTGTCCAGCTCTTTATGGATCTCCGTCCGGGAGAAAGAAAAAATGCCCGGATCATTTTAGGATGTGCCCGTAGTGAAAGGGATATGTATGAGCTGGTGAACCGCTACCGGCAGCCGGGGAGTACGGATAAGGTATTGCAGGAAGTAAAAGCCTACTGGGAACGCACCCTGCATACGGTGCAGGTAGAGACTCCGGACCCTGCTGTGAATATGATGGCCAATGGCTGGTTCCTATATCAGACGCTGAGTTGCCGTATCTGGGCACGTACAGGATATTACCAGTCCGGAGGAGCCTATGGTTTCCGGGATCAGTTGCAGGATGTGATGGCTCTCTCTTTTGCAGAGCCGGCGATCATGCGTAACCAGATACTTCTGGCCGCCCGGCATCAATTTAAAAAAGGAGACGTACAACACTGGTGGCATCCGCCGATGAACAGAGGAATATGAACGCTCTTTTCGGATGATTACTTATGGCTGCCCTATGTAACCCATCATTACATTACCACGGTAGGAGACACCGGGATCCTAAATGAGATGATCCCGTTTATCGAAGGCCGGGAGTTACATGCCGGCGAAGAGTCCTACTATGACCTACCGCTCATTTCAGATGAAACAGCTTCCCTGTATGAGCATTGTGTAAGGAGTATCCGTTACGGCTTGAAGTTCGGTGTACATGGACTTCCGCTTATGGGATGCGGCGACTGGAATGATGGAATGAATTTAGTAGGAATAGAAGGAAAAGGCGAAAGTGTCTGGCTGGCTTTTTTTCCTGTATGACATACTGATTAAATTCGCGACCATAGCAGAAGATCACGGGGATCCGGGCTTTGCCACCTATTGCCGGGAGCAGGCTATCCATCTGCGGGAAAATATCCGGATGAACGCCTGGGACGGGAACTGGTATCGCCGGGCCTATTTTGATGATGGAACTCCCTTAGGATCTTCTCAGAATAAAGAATGTACGATCGATGCCCTCCCGCAAAGCTGGTCCGTGATCAGCCAGGCCGGAGATCCCGAATATTCCCGCCGGGGAATGGAGGAAGTAAACCGGAGACTGGTAGACCGCAAACTAAAGATGATCCGTCTGTTTACCCCCTCTTTCGACACCTTCTTACCCAGTCCGGGCTACATCAAAGGATATGTTCCCGGTGTCCGGGAAAACGGAGGACAATATACCCATGGTGTGATCTGGACCATATTGGCTTTTGCCTTAATGGGAGAGACCGATACCGCCTGGGAACTGTTTGACCTGCTAAACCCTGTTCATCATGGAAGTACCCCGGATGAAGTGGATATTTATAAAGTGGAACCCTATGTCGTTGTGGCAGATGTTTATTCAGCCGCCCAACATCCGGGCCGGGGAGGATGGAGCTGGTACACCGGTTCATCCGCCTGGTTATATCGTGTGCTGGTAGAAACCCTGTTAGGGATCAATCGAAAAGGAGATCAATTGGAATTAACCCCCCCCGGATGCGTTCCGGTTGGGATGAGTATACCATTTCTTACCGATACTATGACACTGTCTACAAGCTCCGGTTCAAACGCATCAAAGACCCT